>JAEEGJ010002719.1_pt1 | contig 81415 bp, 70 predicted proteins | sample 8958761 | NCBI WGS metagenome assembly JAEEGJ01 (sample SAMN16246546, study PRJNA631951) | gut metagenome | biome: gut microbiome; feature: rumen; material: RS-attached | host: Bos | place: Iran: Karaj | collected 2018-10 | reverse complement strand
CCTTAAGAATATCTGTTTGGACGGGAAGGAGAAAGAACTCAATGACCTGTTGGATATGAACCTGAGTGAGATGGAGGCCAAGTACAAGAACAATGAGCTATCGGCCACCATTGAGGAGCAGACATCAGAGCTGAAGGTTGTAAATGTCATAGTAGCAGTCTTGTTGTCAGTCATTCTGTTGGGCGGTATCCTAGGCCTTTATATATATGTAAGGAATCTCAGGAAGAGCCAGCGTAAGGACCGTATCATGATAGCCGAACTCACAGAGGCCAATGAGCGGGCCCGTGCTGCTGACGTGGCCAAGACACAGTTTATACAGAATATGACACACGAGTTGCGTACCCCGCTCAATGCCATATCCGGTTTTTCGCAGGTGCTGAGTTTGACCGATGACATGTCGGCCCAGGAAAAGAAAGAAATGGCCGGTTATATTGTGGATAATACCAACATAATGACCATGCTGATAGATGACATCATCAACTCGTCGGCTATGGACAGGAATGAGTATGAGGTTGTTATGGAAGATGCCGAGTGCGGGCAGTTATGCCGTGACTCAATGGCTACGGCCGAGTATCGTTTGCAGCGTGGTGTAAGGATGCGGTTCAAGCCTTCTCTGCCAATCCCATACAACATAAGGACAGATGCCAGACGGGTACAGCAGGTGCTGATAAATCTGCTGACCAATGCATGCAAGCATACTGTCAAGGGAGAGATACGTCTGGGCTGCTCTGTAACAGAGGTACCGGGTATGCTATCATTCAGCGTTGAGGATACAGGTCCGGGTATTCCGGCCTCCGAGGCTGAACATATATTTGAGCGATTTGTCAAACTGGACTCATTCGTACAGGGTACAGGACTGGGACTGAGTATATGCCGTCAGATAGCGCAGGCATTGGGCGGCAGCGTGTATCTAGACACTGAATATACCGGTGGGGCTCGATTTGTTTTCAATGTTCCGGTATCAGGACAGACTGAAGAATAGGATATGGAGCATAGTACAGATACATATCTCACCGTTAAGGATAGCGCACAGGCTCAGTTTGTGGAACAGCGCAGCAGGTTTATTTCATTTATCTGGCATGTGACTTCGGCCGATGAGGTCAAGGAGCGTATAGCTGCCCTGCAGAAAGAGTATTACGATGCGCGTCATATATGTTATGCCTATATGTTAGGCCCGGATCGTACAGAGTGGCGTGCCAATGACAACGGCGAACCGTCTGGTACAGCTGGAAAACCCATTCTGGGACAGATAAATAGTGCCGGACTAAGTGATGTGCTGATAGCTGTGGTCCGATACTTTGGTGGCGTGAAACTGGGAACCACAGGACTGACAGAGGCCTACCGTTTGGGTGCCCACCAGGTGATAGAGAAGGCCGAAGTCATCACGGCGTACGTGGAGCGCGAACTCACCGTGCTTTTCACTTACAACATGATGAATGTGGTGATGAAGGCGGCAAAGGACCTGGATGTGCAGATGGGTGCACAGGATTGGGGGAGTTTCACGAATGATAAGTTTTCTGGTAGTTTTGACTGCAAGATGACCTTCAGAGCTAGGCTTTCAGTGGCCGATGAGTTGGAGAGGAAACTGGATGCGATAGGCGAGACTCAGGCAGTAAGAGAGATAATTATTGATAAATGATATGAGAATAGTAAAGAACGTTTTCGGACTGTCCGTAGCTTTGATGGCTATGAGTATACAGTCCTGCACTCAGGCTAGGCCTGAAAACGAGAGTGGACATGATCTGTGGCTGGGAGACATAACCGTAAAAGGGGAATCACAAAAACCAGCATGGCAGAGGGAATGTGAACTAATTGACCCAAAGGCACTTGGCGTAGATGAAATTAGTGTTCCTGTATCTGGAAATTTCAATGGTGATTTGGGTGGTGAGGGATTCAGCATAAACTGTACAAACAAGCATGTTTCAGTTATTGCCAATACTGATGCCGGCAGATTGTATGCAATGTTCTATCTTAAGAGAATGGCAGACTGTGGTGAGAAGATAGAGGACAAGTTCCTGGTTACAGAAAAACCTGCGTTCCAATATCGTGTACTTAACCACTGGGATAATCCCAACCTTACTGTGGAGCGCGGTTACGCAGGCAAGTCTCTCTGGAAATGGGAGGAACTGCCCGGAAAGATACGCCCGGAGTATGAGGAGTACGCACGTGCCAACGCATCGATAGGAATTAACGGCACAGTTCTGAACAATGTGAATGCCGATGCACGTATGCTCTCACGTGAGTATCTGGAGAATGTAAAGGTACTGGCCGACATATTCCGTCCATACAATATCAAGGTATATCTGTCGCTCAATTTTGCCGCGCCCAAGCACCTGGCTAATCTCAAGACGAGTGATCCCCTTGACAAGGATGTAATCAAGTGGTGGAATGACAAGGTTGCCGAGATTTACAGCATAATACCCGATTTTGGAGGATTCCTGGTTAAGGCAAACTCCGAAGGCCAGTCCGGTCCGCAGGACTACGGCCGCACCCATGCCGACGGTGCCAATATGATAGCCGATGCAGTGAAGCCTTATGGAGGCATTGTGATGTGGAGAGCATTCGTGTATGCCGCAACGTCACCTGACCGCGCCAAGCAGGCCGTTGAGGAGTTCAAGCCTCTGGACGGCCAGTTCCGCGACAACGTCATAATTCAGATCAAGAACGGTCCGGTTGATTTCCAGCCGCGTGAGCCCTTCAGCCCGCTCTTTGGACAGCTGGAGCATACCAACGTGATGGCCGAGATGCAGATTACCCAGGAGTATCTGGGGCACAGCAACCACATGGTCTATCTGCACCCCATGTGGAAGGAGTGTCTGGATTCCGATACATATCAGAAGGGTAAGGGAAGCACCGTGGCAGCCGAGACTCTTGGTAAGGTACATGGCAACACCCAGTGGAGCGCAATTGCCGGTGTTACAAACATAGGCGACAGCGTGAACTGGTGCGGACATCAGCTGGCTCAGGCTAACTGGTACGCATTCGGTCGTATGGCGTGGAACCCTGACCTGAGTTCGGAACAGATCATAGATGAGTGGCTCAAGCAGACCTTCACTCCGGACAAGAAGTTTGTGGAGCCTGTGGCCAAGATGATGCTGGCATCTCGCGAGGCTTGCGTCAAGTATGAGATGCCTATGGGATTGCACCACTGCTTCTCGGGCGCAGGACACTATGGCCCCGGACCTTGGGACCGCTCGTCACGCCCGGACTGGGAGCCTGCATACTATCACAAGGCAGCAGCCGACGGCATAGGATTTGACCGTACATCCAAGACCGGAACCGATGCCGTATCGCAGTATCATGAGCCGTTGCGCTCACTCTATGACAATGTTGAGACCTGTCCCAAGGAACTTATCCTGTGGTTCCACCATCTGCCTTGGGATTATAAGATGAAGAGCGGCCGTACCTTGTGGAACGAACTCTGCTACACCTTTGAGGAAGGCATTCAGGAGGCACGCGGCTTCATAAAGACCTGGGAAAGCGTAGAGAAATATGTTGACCCGTACCGTTACGGACAGGTTCATGAGAAACTGATACGTCAGGCCAAGGACGCCATCTGGTGGCGTGACGCCCTGATGCTCTATTTTCAGCAGTACTCAAAGATGGATATTCCGTCAGACTGCACGCAGCCTCAGCATACTCTTGATGAGTTGCGCAGTTTTCGTCTGCGTATATCCAACTATGAGACTCCGGCTCTTGACAAACTGCCGGAATACACTCTGGAGTGATGTTTCAAGATTATACTTTTTTCATTAACCAATTAATATTTATAAAAAGCTATGGCATCAATTTCTGATCTTATCTTGAAGCAGGTAACATCATCTGCTGGTAAAATTGACATCCCCGCAGGGATAAAGGACAAAGTTCTGGGCGGTCTCTCAGATTCAATAGTTGACAGCCTTACCCAGACCGCTGCCAAGTCAGGCGGCATTGACATGATTAAGGATCTTGTAACAGGCAAGACCAAAGCTGCTGCAAGTCCTATCACATCGCTGGCTACAAACCTGTTTACCAAGAATATTCTGGGTAAAATGGATTTGGGTTCATCCGCATCCGCTCTCACAGGACTTATCCCTGGTGTACTGGGTAACCTTTCATCCTTCATCAAGGACCAGGACGGTGACGGTGATATAGACCTTCAGGATTTCCTGGCTGCACTGAGTGGCGGCAAGGGAGGTATCCTTAAATCTGCCGGTTCACTGCTGGGTGGCTTGGGCGGCCTGTTCAAGAAGTGATTGCGTTGCAAAAAAAGTTGATAAAATGTGAATATTGATAAAAACTGACTATATTTGCAGTATCATTTACTAATTAAAAAGAGAAAAAATGAAGAAATTAATGATTATGGCATTAGCTCTGCTCACAGCAGGAATTGCCAGTGCTCAGGTTACTTACTCAATTGGTTACATCAACACCAGTTCTAAAAGTGAAACAAAGTTTGCTGGTATTACTACTACCAGCACAAGCCAGATGAACGGTTTTACAATCTCTGTTGATGACAACATTAATCTGGCCGGTGACCTTAATGTTGCTCCCGGATTAGGAATGGATCTGTCTTTCAGAAAGGACAATGGCATAAATTATAATAAGTTCGGAATCTATATTCCGGTTGATTTCAACTATGGTTTTGCTCTTGGCTCAAACCTTAAGTTGTTCATTTTTGCAGGTCCTACTTTGGATCTTGGACTGATAAGCAGCGCCAAGGACGGTAATGGCAATAAGGCTAACTTATATAAGGAGAATGAAGGAAACATGAGCCGCTTTGATCTTCTTCTTGGTGGTGGTGCTTGGGTTACTATCCAGGACCAGTTCCGTTTCAAGATTGGCTATAAGGCTGGCATGCTGAATACCTGCAAGACAGACAATGTTACTGTAAAGAACAATGTTCTCTCAGTATCTGTAGGTTACATTTTCTAAAACAAATTCTTACTTAAATAAAAAATGGCGTCCATTCGGGCGCCATTTTTTTTGGCTCGGAGAGCCCCCTGTTTCCGTTAGGAAACTAAAAAAAAGAGGTGGGACAACAGTCCCGCTTTAGGCTCGAAGAGCCGAAAGCGGGACTCGAACCCGCGACCTACGCATTACGAATGCGTTGCTCTACCAACTGAGCTATTTCGGCTGATTTCGGCCGCGAAGGTAGTCATTTTCCATAAAACAGAAACTTAGTTTTCACGTCTTTTTAATAGTTGTGGCGTTAATTGCTCCATAATTTGGCTGTGTCGGCTTTTTTGAGTTATTTTGCACCTTATTATAGGCATGGTTAAAAAGTGCCTTTAACTAATAATTGAAAGTAATGAAATATGCATTGGTAACAGGTGGCTCAAGAGGCCTTGGCCGCGCGGTGTGCATAAGATTGGCAGGGCAGGGTTATCCTGTTCTCATTAACTATAAGTCCAATTCTGATGCTGCACTTGAGACCAAGCGGCTCGTGGAGGAGGCCGGCGGTCAGGCCGAGCTTCTGCCGTTCGATGTCTCTGTACAGCAAGAGGTGGAGACTGCTATAGACAGCTGGCAGGATGCCCACAAGGATGATTACATAGCCGTGCTGGTAAACAACGCAGGGATTCGCCGAGACAACCTGATGATATTTATGCAAGACGAAGACTGGAACAGTGTCCTAAATACAAACCTGAACAGTTTCTTCTATCTTACACGCCGTCTGCTCAAGAACATGCTTTCCAAACGATGGGGCAGGATAGTGAACATGGCTTCGCTTTCCGGCATAAAGGGCCTGCCTGGTCAGACAAACTATTCGGCCGCAAAGGCAGCTCTTATCGGAGCCACCAAGGCTCTGGCTCAGGAGGTTGCCGCCCGTAAGGTTACCGTCAACGCGGTGGCTCCGGGATTCATTGCCACAGATATGACTAAGGAACTGCCTGAGGATGAACTCAAGAAGATGATTCCCGTGGGCCGTTTCGGCCGTCCTGAAGAGGTTGCTGCCACTGTGGGTTTCCTGGCATCCGAAGAGGCATCGTATATTACCGGTGAAGTTATTTCCGTTAACGGCGGACTTTATACATGATTTGATAAGATGGGAAGAGTTGTTATTACCGGAATGGGAATCTGGGGATGCCTTGGCCAGAATGTGGACCAGGTGCGTGACTCCCTTTTTCAGGGTAAATCCGGAATAGGCATTGAGCCGATACGTAAGGAGTATGGTTACAGGTCAATGCTGACAGGCATTGTACAGAAACCTGTGCTGAAAGGAGTTCTTGACCGTCGCACGCGCGCCGGAATGAGCGAGGAGGCCGAATACGCCTATATGGCATCATCCGAGGCATTCCGCGGAGCAGGCATCGATGATGACTACCTGCTGAATAATGAGGTGGGTGTGATATTCGGTAATGACTCCAGCGCGGAGCCGGTCATTGAGACGGCCCGTATCATGAGTGAGTACCGTGATTCCGCCATGTGCGGTTCTGGACTGATATTCCAGTCCATGAACTCGACGGTGAACATGAACATGAGCACCATATTCCATCTGCGTGGCATAAACTTTACCGTGAGCGCAGCATGTGCAAGCGGTTCACATGCCATAGGTCTGGGATTCATGATGATACAGCAGGGCCTGCAGGATATGGTCCTTTGCGGTGGAGCGCAGGAGACCAACCACATGTCCATGGCATCGTTCGATGCGCTTTCGGCATTCTCCATCCGTCATGAAGAGCCAACCAGGGCATCGCGTCCGTTTGACCGTGACCGTGACGGGCTGGTGCCCAGCGGCGGTGCTGCAGCCGTGGTGCTTGAGGATTATGACCATGCCGTAAAGCGTGGTGCCACTATCCTGGCCGAGGTACTTGGCTACGGATTCTCGTCAAACGGCACGGGAGGCATATCGCAGCCCAATTCCGATGCATCATTCCTGGCTATGACCCGCGCTCTGGATAGAGCCGGTCTGCAGCCTGATGACATTGACTATATAAACGCTCACGCCACATCAACCCCTCAGGGCGATATGTATGAGGCTGTGGCTCTGGCACGTTTGTTTGAGGGACGCAAGGCATTGATAAGTTCCACCAAGTCCATGACAGGGCACGAATGCTGGATGGCCGGTGCAAGTGAGATTGTCTATTCCACAATCATGCTCAATAACGGTTTCGTAGCCCCCAACATAAATTTTGAGAATCCCGATGAGCAGTCGGCCAAGCTGAATATCGCAGCTGAGACCAAGCAGACTGAGCTAAGGACCATACTGTCAAATAGCTTTGGTTTTGGAGGAACCAACAGCGCACTTGTAATCAGAAAGATATGAATCTGTCACCAGCCTTGAAGGAGGCATACACCAAGGAGCACCTGAGCGCCCGTGACGCACAGCGTCTGGCGGAGTTCATCGCATGGGGGCCCATAGTTTTCCAGACGTCACGCCTGATGGTCAAGTTCGGCATACTGGATCTGTTACGTGATAATGTTGACGGCCTTACTCAGCTGGAGATTGCCGATAAGACAGGTCTGTCACTTTATGCTGTCAAGGTACTTACTGAAGGTTCTTTGTCAATAGGAACAGTGCTGCTGGATCCGGATACGGACCGTTTCAGCCTGTCCAAGACCGGCTGGTTCCTGCTGACTGACCCCGCCACACGTGCCAATATGGACTTTAACCATGACGTTAATTATGAGGGCTGGTTCAAGCTGGAGGAGTCACTCCTGGAGGGTCGTCCCGCAGGTCTGGAGCACTTTGGCAGCTGGCCTACGGTTTATGAAGGCCTGTCACAACTGCCGCCTCAGGTGCAGAAGAGCTGGTTCGGATTTGACCATTTTTATTCAGACCACTCGTTCGATGAGGCCCTGAAGATAGTGTTTGACGGAGGCCGGACTGAATCGCTTGTGGATGTGGGCGGAAACACCGGCCGTTGGGCATTGCGCTGCGTGGATTACAATGACAAGGTCAAGGTGACTATAATGGATCTGCCTCAGCAGCTGGAGATGATGCGCGCCCAGACCGCAGGCAAAAAGGGTTCCGACCGCATAGAGGGATTCGGCATAAACCTGCTTGACCGCAGCGCCAAGTTCCCACAGGGCCGTCATTTCGATGCCATCTGGATGAGCCAGTTCCTGGACTGCTTTGCCGAAGATGAGATCCTGAGCATACTTACCCGTGCCACAGCAGCAATGGACAAGGAGACGCGCCTTTACATAATGGAGACATTCTGGGACCGCCAGCGTTTTGAGCCGGGAGCATTGTGCCTTACCATGACCAGCCTTTACTTTACTGCCATTGCAAACGGTAACAGCAAGATGTACCACTCGGAGTGCATGGAGCGTCTGGTGGAGCAGGCCGGCATGAAGGTGGAGCGCATACATGACAATCTGGGGCAAGGCCACAGCATCATGGTATGCAAACTTAAATAGGTAATAATCAAACAAGTAAATAATAAACTTAACAAATGGAAAGAAGTGAAATTGAAGCCAAGGTCCGCAAGTTCATGATTGAGGACCTGGAGATTGACGAGGAGAAGATAACCCCCGATGCCCATCTTATGAAGGACATGGGAATAGACAGTCTTGATTTCATAGACATCGTAGTTATAGTGGAGAAGACCTTCGGCGTCAAGATCAAGAGTGAGGAGATGGCCGGGGTTGACACCTTCAGCAAGTTCTGTGATTATCTGGAAAAGAAGATAGGCTGATTTGGCAAGGCAAGAGGGAAAACCTGTGGAGTGGAAAGGCCGTACTGACGGACTGCCGTGGATGATACGCTCGCTTGTGGCAGTCATGAGGGTACTGGACCGCAGGGCCATCTATCTGGTTATGGCGCTGATAGTCCCTTTCTACATGATATTCAACCACAAAGGATACAAGGCAATCTACAGGTTCTTCCGCCAGAGGTTCGGACTGGGGCCATTGAAATCCTTCTTTAAGGTCTATGCCAACCATTTCCGTTTCGGGCAGGTGATTGTTGACCGTTACGCAGCGTTTGCCGGTAAGAGGTTCCGGTTTGCTTTCGACGGCAATGACATGTTCCTTGCCATGCTCAATGAACCAGGAGGTTTTGTCCAGCTGAGCTCCCACATTGGGAACTACGAGATGGTGGGGTACAGCCTTACATCGACCACCAAGAAGATAAACGGCCTGTTCTATGGAGGAGAATCGGAGGTGATGATGGAATTCAGGCGCAAGATACTGAGCATGCACAATATAGGGCTGATAGAGGTGAACGGCAGCATGGAGCATATTTTCCAGATGAATGCGGCCATAGACCGTGGCGAGATAGTCAGTATGACGGGTGACCGTATGCTTGGCTCTCCCAAGTCATTCCGTTGCCAGTTCATGGGTGCCGAAGCAAACTTTCCCATGGGACCGTTTGCGCTTGCCGTGCAGAAGGATGTGCCTATAGTGGCAGTGTTCTGCATGCGCGGCAAATGGGGCGTCTATAACGTCTATGTGCGAAAGGTTACGGCTGCACCGGGACTGCCGCCCAGGGCATCCATGCAGGATATGGCTCAGAAGTTCGCGGCAGAACTGGAGAGTATTGTGCGCCTGTATCCAACACAGTGGTTCAACTATTATGATTTCTGGAACGCCTGATATGTGTGATTTCTCCAAATACGGTATTCTTGAGCTGATTCCGCAGCGTCCTCCGTTCGTGATGGTGGATAGCCTGATATACTGCGATTTGAGCATAACCAGGACTCAGCTGGAAGTCAGGGCTGACAATATCTTCAATGACGGAGGCCGTCTGTCAACCGCAGGAATATGCGAGAACATAGCGCAGACCTGCGCCGCACGCCTGGGCTATCTGAGTCTGGCATCGGGTCAGGCGGTAAAGCTGGGATACATAGGAGCCATAAGCAACATGCAGGTCTATAGGACACCTGTCACGGGCGAGACTCTGGTTACTGAGATTAAAGTGCTGCAGGAGGTCTTCAACATAACTCTTGTACACGCTGTGGTAAAATGCGGTGATGAACTGATAGCTGAGACAGACCTCAAGATTGCCTTGGGCGATGATGCGGCAAAATAAGATAATGCTATGAAAGAGCTTAAAGAGACAATACCGTTCCGCGTAAGGTTCAGTGAGGTTGACTCAATGAACATAGTATGGCACGGTTCGTACCCCCTCTATTTTGAGGATGCCCGTGAGGCTTTCGGCCGCAAGTACGGATTGGGGTATTATGACATATTTGACAATGGTTATTATGCGCCTCTTGTGGAACTGTCGTTCAAATACAAGAAGCCCATAACATATGGCATGAAACCGGAAATCACGATCATGTATCGTCCTACCGATTCGGCCAAGATAGTGTTTGATTATGAGATAAGGGACTCTGCAAACGGTGAGTTGCTGGCCGAGGGCCATTCCGTCCAGGTATTCATGGACCGCAACTACCAGTTAGTATGGGCTAACCCGGAATTCTACGAGGAGTGGAAAAAGAGATGGCAAGAGTGATACAGTGCATAGCGGACAACGTGGTTTCGCCGCTAGGCAGGACATCGATGGAAAACTACGTCAATGTCAAGGCCGGGTGCAGCGGGCTGGCACGTTTTGAGGAGATGGACAGGGTCAGCTCCCCGTTCATGCTGTCTCGCATAGACCGCTATGTGATGGATGAACTATGCATCGGACTTGATATTCCTGACGGCAAATACACGTTCTTTGAGAAAATGCTGCTGACCAGTAGCATACAGGCCGTAAGAAAGGCGGGCATAGACCCGTCATCGGACAGGGTGCTGTTCATAATTTCTACCACAAAGGGAAATGTATCGCTGTTGGACAGGGATGTAAAGGGATTCCCGCAGGAGAGGGTGCTGCTTGGCAAGTCGGCAAGCATGGTTTCACGCTATTTCGGTAATCCTAACTCTCCGGTAGTGGTTTGCAATGCCTGCATATCGGGCGTATGTGCCCAGATTGAGGCCATGCGTGCTTTGCAGAGCGGCCGTTATGACTATGCCGTTGTAATAGGCGCCGATGAGCAGTCACCGTTCATAATATCGGGATTCCTATCATTCAAGGCACTGACAGATACCCCATGCCGTCCGTTTGACAAGGACCGCTCAGGGCTTAACCTGGGTGAGTGCGCCGCTACCGTGGTGCTTAAGGCATCGGACGCACCGGCTTGCGGCTGGGTGCTTGAGGGCGGAGCCATACGTAATGACGCCAATCATATTTCAGGGCCGTCCAGAACAGGCGAGGGGAGTTATCTTGCCCTTGTGGAGGTCTTGCGCAAATGCGGTAGTGAGGGGCTGGCTTTTGTGAACGTGCATGGTACGGCAACCGCCTACAATGATGAGATGGAATCCATAGCCCTTTACCGTGCAGGACTGATTGACGTACCTGTTACGGGATTGAAAGGCTATTACGGACATACTATGGGTGCGGCGGGAATAATGGAGAGCATACTTTCCATGTACGCCGTCCAGGACGGAACGGTGCTGGCCACACGGGGTTATGCGGAGCAGGGAGTGACCTATCCGGTGAATGTAAGCCCTGAAAACAGGCCTGCCCATGGAAACAGGTTCATCAAGCTGCTGTCAGGTTTCGGCGGATGCAACGCCGCCCTCAGTTATGCTTATTACAGTTAATGACGGATATGGAAAAGGAGAGGAATCTGAAATATACCGTCATTACTGACAAGGGAGTAACAGTATGCGGACGTGTGCTAGAACATAATCACACAGGTTCGGCCATGCTTACAGAGATATATCGCGCCCAACTGGGTGACTGGCCCAAGTTCTTCAAGATGGACACCCTGAGCAAGGTGGGCTATCTGGCATCGGAACTGTTGCTCAAGGAGCTGGGCGAGCGCAGGCTGGAGGGCGAAGAATATGCTTCGGACCGCGCCATAGTGCTGTTCGGTACGACGGCGTCACTTTGCGCAGACCGAAACTATCAGGAAACCATTCAGGACAGTGATAATTACTATCCTAGTCCGGCCCTGTTCGTATATACGCTGCCCAATATTGTGACAGGCGAGATAGCCATCCGGAATCATTACCGCGGAGAGACGTCGTTTTATGTGCTGGACGGATATGATACCGGCAGCATGGCGTTTCATTTGCAGTGCGCTTTCCAGGATGATGTGACGGAGAGTCTCCTTGCAGGATGGGTTGACAGCACGGACAACGATGATTTCCGCTGTTTCTTCACGCTTATGGACAGGGCGGATGCATCGGACCTGAAGGGGCTTGAGAATGAATTGAAAGGAATAATGGATAACTTAAAATGATATTGAACTATGGAAGAGATGATTCTTAAACTGAAGCAGGAGATTATTGAGGTGCTTAACCTTGAGGATGTAAAACCCGAGGATATTGACAATGACGCTCCTCTGTTCGGTGAGGGTCTGGGACTGGATTCTATTGATGCTCTTGAGCTTATAGTTCTCATGGAGAAGAACTACGGCATCAAGCTGCAGGATCCTGCCAAGGGCAAGGAGATATTCAAGTCCATCAACGTGATGGCTGATTACATCCAGAAAAACCGTACCCGCTGATGGCTCAAAACAGGTCAGTGCTCATAACCGGCTGCGGCATAATCTGTGCCATAGGCAACGGTAAGGAGGAGGTGCTCAAATCACTTCTGGCTAACCGTACTGGTATAGGCCCGCTCAAATACCTCAAGACCACTCATACGGAATTCCCGGTGGGCGAGGTAAAGATGTCCGATACGGAGATGGAACAGGCAATGGGCATTGAGCCCGGAACACCCGTTACACGCACGGCTCTGATGGGAATGATTGCCCTGCATGAGGCGTTGGGTGAGGCAGGCCTGGACCGTGATGACCTTAAGGAGTGCAGTATTGTGAACGGCACCACCGTGGGGGGCATGGACAAGAGCGAGCAATACTACACTGACTTCATTGAGAACGATACGCGCAATGAGTATATAAAGACGCATGACTGCGGTTCCTGCTCGGAGATGATTGCCGACAGGTTCGGAAGATTTAAGTACATCACTACAATCTCCACGGCATGCTCATCGGCTGCCAACGCCGTTGAACTTGGGGCGGACATGATCCGTTCCGGCCAGGCAGACATTGTTGTGGCAGGCGGAAGCGAGTGCATAACCAAGTTCCACCTGAACGGGTTCAACTCGCTCATGATACTTGACCGCGGCCAGTGCCGTCCGTTCGATGCGCAGCGTGCAGGCCTTAACCTGGGCGAGGGGGCGGCTTATCTGGTGCTGGAGTCCGCTGAGTCTGCTGCAAGGCGTGGCGTGAAGCCGGTTGCGCTGCTTTCAGGTTACGGCAATGCCTGCGACGCGTTCCACCAGACGGCATCGTCACCCTACGGTGAAGGCGCATATCTGGCCATGTCAAAGGCTCTGGCCGATGCAGGTTTGCAACCAACAGACATTGACTATATCAATGCACACGGCACAGGAACGCCTAACAACGATGTAAGTGAGAGCCAGGCCATGAAACGGCTTTTCGGCAGCGCGATGCCGCCTGTTTCATCCACCAAGTCACTGACCGGTCATACCACCAGTGCATCAGGGTCGGTCGAGGCGGTCATCTGCATATTGGCGCTCCGCAACGGATTTGTGCCAGTCAATTACGCGTGGGCCAATCCCATGGATGATGGAATTGTTCCCAACATGGAGCTTAAGCCATCGCATCAGTTGCGCCATATTCTGTGCAACTCGTTCGGTTTCGGAGGCAACGATTCTTCGGTAATACTAACGGCAATTGACTAAAGCAATGGTTCAGGATAATAATGTAAAGATATTGTCTGCCAAGCAGATATCAATACAGAATCCGCTTTCTGAGGAGTGGATGGAGAGTCCGTTGGCTTACACTGAAGGTTATGTTCCTGCCATAGACCCGGAGTTCAGGCAGTTCATATCGGCCGGCGACGCACGCCGTATGGGCAAGCTGCTCAAGCGTGCGTTGGCCACATCATTATCGGCATTGAGAGAGGGCGGTATTGAGCACCCTGATGCCATAATAACCGGAACAGGATTCGGAAGCGTTGAGAACACTGAACTGTTCCTGGACGCAATGGTGCGTGAGGGTGAGCAGATGCTCAAGCCCACGCAGTTCATGCAATCCACGCATAACACGGCATCATCACTCATAGGCATACACACCCGCAGCCACGGCTACAACTCCACCTATACGCAGAAAGGAATGTCGTTTGACTGTGCCCTTTATGATGCGTGGCTCCAGTTCCGTCTGGGCAAGATAAAGACGGCTCTGGTGGGCAGCCACGACGAGATGACACCCGTGTTTGCCGGGTTCATGCGCAAGGCCGACCATGTTATGGAGGGCGAGATTTGCAGTGAGGCGGCAGTATCGGTACTCATGGGCACGGAACAGGATAACCCCGCCTGTTGCACTCTGGACGGCATGGTCTTGCTCAACCGCCCGGAACCTGATGAACTGGCCCGCGCCATACGCTCGCTCACAGACGGCAATGCCCCGTCGGCCATAATGACCGGCATGAGCGGAAACGCCAAGAATGACAGTTGGTACAGCTTTTTGGGTAAGCTGCTGCCTGATATACCTCTGCTCCGTTACAAGCATCTGTTCGGAGTCAATTTCTCATCATCGGCCATAGGCTTCTATACGGCGGTCTGTTGCCTTAAAAAAGGACTGATTCCCGCCTGCCTCACAAAGGACGGCAATACAATCAACCCCAATGGAGGAATCCTGGTGGTAAATATTGTCGAGGACAGGCACTATTCCATTTCTTTACTCAAACCGATATTATGTGGAGGACTTTAATACCGCTTTCATTATTACAAAGCTTTACACTGGCTACGGGCCAGATGATGCTTAAGCTGGCTCTCAAGAAGATGGGCCACTATACCGGCTTAGGACAGTTCCTGGCAGGAGAGTGGACCAACTGGTGGTGGTACGCCTGCGGAACTTTCATGGGCGGAGCCATGCTCTTGTGGATGTATATACTCAAGCACTTCCCCTTCAGCATAGCATACCCCCTGAGCTGCCTCAGTTTCCTTTTCGGAATGTTCGGTGCCTGGATATTTCTGGGTGAATCCATACCGCCCATCCGTTGGGTAGGGGTGGTCCTGATACTGATAGGTGCCTACTTCATAGCCAAGTAAGGCAGTTTTTTTTAATGCAGCACTGCAGCACACCAATCAGGCATATGCGTCATACGCTCTATTATATGGTTGCGGAACATCTGTTCTGTGTAGAGGCCGATGAAACCCTCATCGCCCTCATGGCTAACTATGAGCCGTTCCGGACAGAAGCCGCCCATAATTCCGATGCCCTCTTCTCGCTGTCGGTAACCCACAGCGGCCCCGTAAGCTATATAGAAGAGTGGCGGCAGGAAGAAGAGGGGCAGGATACTATATGCGGACATACCGAGCAGGGAGAGCCCGTGTTCGGTTTCCGCTTTAACGCGCAGGACGCCGGCTGGCTCATATGCACGCCCGGTTACCACACCGCAACGCTGCATCTGAGCGGCTTCCAGACCAAATTCGCGCTGGACAACGCACTCATGATATTGTTTGCTATGGCATCGGCATGCACGGGAACGGTGCTGTTCCACGCCGCTGCAGTAACTCTGGACGGCCGCGGCTATATGTTCCTTGGCAAAAGCGGCACAGGCAAGAGCACTCACGCCAGGCTTTGGCTTAGACACATACCCGGCACGGAGCTTATGAACGACGACAACCCCGCAGTGCGCGTAACCCCAGACGGCACAGCTACAGTCTATGGAACCCCCTGGAGCGGCAAGACTCCCTGTTACCGCAACGTAAGCGCCCCGCTGGGCGGCATAGTGCTGCTAAGCCAGGCACCGCACAACCGCATCACGCGACTGGATGGCATAGGCGCATACGCCGCTGTGGTGCCCAGCATATCGGGCAAGCGCTGGGAAACACGCATAGCCGACGGCTTGCATAGTACCGAAGATACTCTTGCGCAGAAAATACCCGTGTGGCATATGGACTGCCTGCCGGACGCCGATGCCGCCCGCCTTTGTAAGGAAACCATAGTCCTATGACCGATGAGCAGATCATAAATGAGGCTGTGCGCCTGGTGTCCGACGGCGTGAGCGTGACCTTTCCGGTAAAGGGCCGCAGCATGATACCGTTCATAATAGGGGGGCGTGACAGCGTGGTGCTGCAGAAACCTGACAACCTTAAAGTGGGTCATGTCGTGCTGGCGGAAATAGGCCCGGAGAGGTATGTGGTACACCGCATAACAGGCATTGGCCCGGACGGCCGCATAACCCTGATGGGCGACGGGAACATCATCGGTAAGGAAAGCTGCCACCGCAATAATGTGTTGGCCCGTGCCACCCACGTGGTGGACCCTGATGGCCGCCGCCGCACGCTGGAGTCCGGATGGCAGCTGTTCAAGGCTAGAGTATGGTACATAATGCGTCCGTTACGCCGCATCATACTGGCCGTATTAAGGAGAGTAAACAAAAAGTACGCAATATGAACATAAAGAAGGGATTTGTGCTGCGCACCGTGTGCGGCCAGAACGTGATAGTGGGCGAAGGGCTTGATGCCATAAACTTCGGGCGCATGCTGTGCCTGAACGATACCGCCGCCTGGCTCTGGAAAAAGGCGCTGGAGATCGGAAACTTTACCATAGAGAGCCTGGCCGATGCCCTATGCCAGGAATATGAAGTGGAGCGGCCGCAGGCACTGGCCGACGTAAAAGAGACCATTGAGAACTGGAAACAGCTGGGCGTGGTAGAATGAGATACGCGGGCTGGATTTGGCGTAACACGCAGGGCATACGCTGGAACACGGCGGTGCGCATTGTGGCAGGAACGGCACAGGTGGCGCTGGGTCTGCTCATGGTGTGGCTATGCCGCCGCTTCATAGATGATACCATACACAACGGCACCGCCCGCGACGTAACGCTCATGTGCGTGTGGTTGGTGCTTACCGTAGTGGGTGGCGTGCTTCTGAGACAGGTCTATTTCCTGCTCACCACCCGTGCCGGCATCCGGCTTACCAACACCCTGCGCCTGCGCATGTTCAGCGGCCTGTTCCGCCGTCAGCTGTACGATGACAATGAGATACATTCGGGCGATGTCAGCTCACGCCTTACCAAAGACATAGAGGTAGTATCGGAAACCACCACCGATACGCTGCCCCAGATGTGCATAACCGGCATCCAGCTTACCGGCGCGTTCCTGTTGCTGCACTATTTTGACCGCTGGCTGGCTTGGGCACTACTTATAATGACCCCGCTGGCCATCCTTATGGCCAAGTTCATAGGCCACCGCCTGCGCCAGATGACGCTGGACATACGCCAGGACGAAAGCCGCATACAGATGCAGGTGCAGGAGGGCATGGAAAACAATGCCGTGCTGCGTGCCATGGGCAGCCAGGAGTGGATGACAGACCGACTGGACACCGCTCAGAAGAAGCTTAAAGGCAACATAATGCGCCGCACCCGCTTTACCATACTCATACGTATCATACTGGGCTGCGCTTTCGGGCTGGGGTACCTGCTGGCGTTCGTGTGGGGCGGCCTTCAGCTTCGCAACGGCGCAATAACCTTTGGTATCATGACATCATTCCTGCAGCTGGTAGGGCAGATACAGCACCCCGTGATGCAGCTGCTTAACCTGGTGCCGCAGGTAATACACTCAACCGCCAGCATAGACCGCCTGTCAGAGCTGGAAAGCATAAGCACGGCACAGGAAAGCGTCGCGCCGCATCCTGCGCTGGGTGGCATACGCTTCGATAACGTAAGCTTCCGTTACGCCGGCGGCGACCGCCAGATTTTGACCGATTTCAGTCATAATTTCAGTCCCGGCACCAAGACCGCCCTCATGGGCGAGACCGGAATAGGCAAGACCACACTTTTCCGCCTGATGCTGGGATTCATAACCCCCGATGCCGGCACCGTAACCCTCTACGGCCAGGATACAACCCTTACGGCAGGCGCCCAGACCCGCCCGGACCTGGTGTTCGTGCCTCAGGGCAACACCCTGATGAGCGGTAGCATACGCTTCAACCTGCAGGTAGCGCGCCCTGATGCATCGGACGCAGAGCTTATGGAGGCCTTGCACACCGCATGCGCCGATTTCGTAACCGAACTGCCCGACGGCCTGGACACCCAGCTGGGCGAGCGCGGAAGCGGCCTGAGCGAGGGCCAGGCCCAGCGCATAGCCATAGCCCGAGGACTGCTGCGCCCCGGCTCCATCCTGCTGCTGGACGAGATAAGCTCATCGCTGGACCCCGAAACCGAGACCCAGCTCTACCGCCGCCTCTTCCAGGCCTATCCCGCCAAGACCATGATCTTCATAACCCACCGCTCCGCCGTAACCGCTCTCTGCGACTTCGTCCTGTCACTCTAACTGAAATCGGGTCCAAACTGTCATTCCCGATGAAGCTAAAAGAGTTACAATAGGGATTTGCTGATTTTTGTGTATTTTTGCAGATTAAATAAATTAAGGTATGACAATCCAAAGACGATATACCATTATCATACTGGTGTTGCTTGTGGTGTCGGCCTTGGTGTATGCCGGGACGCAGAGCCAAAAGGAGGATCCCATAGTGGAGAGCATAGTGAAGGAATGCGCCCGGATGGAATCCATGAGCTGTGACTTTACCCAGGTGCGTACGGTGCCGCTTATGGATGCGCCGCAGGAGTCCAGGGGCAGGATGCTCTACCGCCGGCCGGATGCGCTGAAATGGTCATATACCGAGCCGTTCGTGAACTCGTTCACCATAGACGGTGACATGATAACCATAAACAACGGCGATGGTGATACAGAGGTTAGCGGCGAGGCCGCCCGCATGTTCAAGGGAATGGCCGGAATAATGCTGGGATGCATGACCGGCGAGAGCCTTAAGGACAAGCGCCTGTTCCAGACATCGGTCACCGTGAAGGATGGCGAATGGGAGGCGGTACTGGTGCCGCAGCGCAGGGAGATAAAGCGCGTGTTCACTCAGATAGTGATGGGGTTTGACCCAGCCACACGGCTGCTTAAGCGGCTCACCATGATGGAGCAGAGCGGAGGCAGCACTGAGATTATTGTAAGCAACGTTTCAATAAACGGCAATTATGACGCTGAATGGTGATTTCTACACGATAGAGGGCAGGCTTCCTGCACAGGACGGCATGGTTTATGGGTTTGATGTGCGGCTTAACCCGGAGCATTACATATTCAGGGCCCATTTTCCGGGGCATCCAATAACCCCCGGCGTATGCCTGATGCAGATGGTGGCCGAGCTGGCCGCGGAGGCCGAAGGCTGCAGCCTGTATGTGCGTAGCGTCAAGAACGCAAAATACACAGGTGTAGTGACACCCGGCGAGAATGCCAGGCTGCGGTTTGTGTTTTCATCACGCGCAGAGACCGGCGACGGTGGGATAAAGGTGCAGGCATTGGTAACAGCACCTGACAATCCCGAAACATTGTTTACCAAGTTCTCATTGACCTTATACAAAGACCAGATCTGATATCCCGATGTCCTTGAACCGCTACTGCATAATAATTCCAACATACAACAATTGCCGTACAGTGGCCGACGTGGCACGGCGCGCCCTTGCGGTCTGCCCGGATGTGATTGTGGTGAATGACGGCAGTACGGACAACACTGCCGAAGTGTTGTGTGGCATGGACATAAAGATAATAACCCATGACCGTAACCGCGGTAAGGGGCAGGCTCTGAAGACGGGGCTCAGGTATGCAGGCGGGAAAGGATTTACCCATGTGGTCACGATTGATGCCGACGGCCAGCATTTCCCTGAGGACATACCGTTGCTGATGGGCGAATCAGACAGGAACCCCAAGAATATCATAGTGGGATGCCGCAACCTGACCAGTGATAATATGCCGCGCCGTAATACGTTTGCCAACCGTTTCTCAAACTTCTGGTTCAGGCTGCAGACAGCGCAGAAACTTGATGATACACAGTCAGGGTTCAGAATATATCCGTTGGACAGGCTTTACGGATTGTGGCTTGTAACCTCACGATACGAGGCTGAACTGGAGCTGATGGTCTATGCCGCTTGGCATGGGGTGCGCGTGACAGGCGTTCCCGTAAGGGTGCTTTATCAGCCGGAAGGTGAGCGAGTGTCACATTTCCGTCCGTTTTGGGATTTCTTTAGGATAACGGTGCTGAACACGCTGCTATGCTTTGGGGCGGTGCTATATGCCCTTCCGTTGGCGTTGTTCAGGATAATAACAGGTAAGGGGCATGGCTGATTTCTTCTTGAGGATATATGACCGGCTCAGATGCCGCAAGGGGTTGGCTGTACTGATAGTGGCGGTCATAATGGCCCTTTGTGTGATTTCAATGTGCCGCCTGCATTATGAGGAGGATATAGCCGGTTTCCTGCCTATAGACCGTTCTGACAGCCGTCAGACGGAGTTCATGGAGTCCGTATCCAGGCAGAACAGCGTAGCTGTCATATTCCGTGGACATGATAATGCATCGGATGATGAGATATTGAGCGCTATGGACCTGTTTGAGGAGCTGTGGTTTGAGAATGATACTCTGGAGCTGGTTCCGGATTTGAGCGCGCTGGCCGATGAATCCATGGCGCTTGAGCTGATACAGTTTGTGCAGGAGCATTACGCCAGTTTCCTGACTGCTGATGATTACCGCCGCATGGACTCGCTGCTTTCAGAGCCCGGTTATGTGGAGAGTCAGCTGGAGGCGGACCGTCGTTCACTCCAAATGCTGAGCGGAAGCTTTACTTCAAATACTATACCGTATGATCCTTTGAATCTGTTCAGTAACATATTGATAAACTTGGCAGATGTTGGCGGAGGCGGCGGTTACCGTATGGTTGACGGCCATATAATGCATCGGACTGAAAATGCTGGACTGATACTGTTTGAATCACCATTCGGTGACAGTGAATCGGGGCTTAACGCGCAGATTGTGCAGCTAGTGGAAAAGACCGGCGCTCAGGTTTCGGAGCAGACCGGAATCAAGGTCTCGGCAGTGGGTGCTCCGGTGATAGCCGTAACCAACGCCGACAGGATTAAGCGTGACAGCATACTGGCCGTTGGGCTGGCCGTGATAGGCATCCTGGCAGTATTGCTCTACTCGTTCCGAAGACTGGACTATATATTCTGGATTGCAGCCACGCTGCTGTTCGGCGCGGTGTTCTCGCTGGGACTTATAGGTTGCATAAAGGATTCGGTATCAATAATCGTAATCGGGATAGGCTCCGTGATAGTGGGTATTGCCGCCAACTATCCGCTCCATTTCCTGCACTCGTTGCGGGCCACTGCCGATAACCGGGAGTCACTGCGTGAGATGGTGGTGCCGCTTCTGGTGGGTAACATAACCACCGTGAGCGCATTCCTGTGCCTGTTGTTCCTTAAGGCCCAGGCTATGCATGACCTGGCGCTGTTCGGGTCATTCATGCTGGCCGGCACAATCATATTCTCGCTGGTGTTCCTGCCTGTGTTCGCAAAAGCCGGCGTCAGACCGGTTGCCGAAGAGAGCAGGGAGGAGTTGCAGCCTGCGGGTAGCGGCAGATTGACAAAGATTGTATCACCTGTGGTGATTCTCATAACCATAGCGATGATTATTTGGGGCGGCAGCGCCGGTTTTGACACTGACCTGAACCATATAAACTACATGACCGCTCAGCAGCAGGAGGATATGGAACTATTGTCCGGCAGCGTGGGCGATGCGGGTCTGGACCAGCTTTCCATTCTGGCGGGGATGCTTGCCCAGGATACCGAAAAGGAGGCTGTGGGGCAGCGATGGACAACATTCTGGCGGGAGCACTCTGATGCAGTGGAACAGCTGGAGCAGGAGGCTGCAAAGGCCGGATTCACTACCGGCGCTTTTGCACCGTTCCTGGAATCCGTACGCACGGAGCCGAAGGTGGTGTCGGCGCAGGATGTGACGCCTGTGAATATGAGCCAGGTTATGGCATCACTGGTAAGTTCACTGTCACAGGATTTCAACAAGATACTGTTCCTGTGCGGATTCATAGTGTTTGCGTTCCTCTGGATATCGTTCAGGCGGCTGGAGCTGGCACTGATTTCGTTCCTGCCGCTTACGGTGGGCTGGATTTGGATCCTTAGCATCATGAACTGGTGCGGCATACAGTTCAACATAGTAAGCATAATCCTGGCCACATTCATTTTCGGTCAGGGCGATGATTATACAATCTTCATTACCGAGGGTCTGATGCAGGAGTATGAGACCGGACGCAGCACCCTTAGGGAAAGGCGCAAGAGCGTAATCATATCGGCAGTGATAATGTTCATAGGCATAGGTACGCTCATTTTTGCCAAGCATCCGGCCATGCGGTCTCTTGCCGTGATTACCATGCTGGGAATGTTTGTGGTGGTGGTCATGGCACATTTCCTACCCGAGTGGCTGTTCCGCTGGCTAACGGAAAAGAAGGGACGGCGCAGGGAGGAGCCTGTAACGCTGTGGCGGCTGGCCAAGACAGTTTATGCTTTTGCGTTCCTGATTCTTTCCGTGCTGGTGGTGACACCCATAGCTTTTGTGTTGTTCCTAGGCCGCAAGCGCGATTGGAAAGACCGCTGGCTGCACGGAGTGCTCTACAGGTTCTCAAATTTCGTGATAAGGCGAGTACCCGGGGTGGGCTTCACTTTTGACAACAGTGTTGGAGAGACGTTTGAGAAGCCGGCTGTAATTATAAGCAACCACCAGTCACACCTGGACCTGATGTGCCTGCTTATGCTTACTCCCAGGATGGTGGTCATAACCAATGAGTGGGTGTGGCGTAACCCGATATACGGTGCGCTGATACGCCGGGCAGAGTTTGTGCCTGCCGCCGAGGGCGTGGAGAACTATATGCCGCAGTTGCGCAGTCTGGTGGAGCGCGGATATTCCGTGATGGTTTTCCCAGAAGGTACACGCTCCGAGGATTGCCGTATCCTGCGTTTCCACAAGGGGGCGTTCCATCTGGCACAGGAACTGGGTCTGGACATAGTTCCGGTGTGTCTTGTTGGGGTAGGTAAGGTGCTGCCCAAGAGGGAGCTTATGCTGCGCAAAGGACACATAACCGTAACCGTTGGAAAGCGAATTGAGGTCGGAGATACGTCTTGGGGTGAAGATTCGCGCTCACGCACGCAGGCTTTCCACAGATATTATATTGACTGGTACGGTGAGCTGTGCCGCAAACTTGAGGAGTAGGGATGGAGAGGAGTTGCGTCATAATAGGAGCCGGACTGGGAGGATTGTCGTGCGGTGCCGTATTGGCCAGACACGGTTACAAAGTTACTGTGCTGGAGCAGGAGAGCCATGCTGGCGGCTGCCTCCAGACATTTGTGCGTGACGGGGTAAGGTTTGAGACCGGCATGCACTTTATAGGCAGTGCCGGGCGGGGTGAACTGCTTGACTCATTGCTCAGGTTCCTGGGAATAAGGGATGGCCTGGAGCTGCACGAGCTGGACCGGGACGGTTATGACATAATAACATACAAAGGTCAGGACTATCCGTTCCGCAACGGCCGCGAGGCGTTCATCGAGGGGCTTGCTGAGCATTTTCCCGGTCAGAAGGATAATCTGGTCAGGTATATGGATATGGTGTATAAGGCATCGGCAGCGTCGTCGGTGGAGAGTTTCAACCCGGCGCGTGTGATGGATTCGAATGATACGGTGTGGCACACCCGTAGTGTTGACAGCGTGATTGACGGAATTGTGGATGACGCAGACCTGCGTGAGATACTGGCCGGAAACCAGCCGCTTTATGCAGGCGTAAAAGGACATACGCCTTTTTCACTGCACGCTTTCATAACATCGTTCTACAACCGCAGCGCTTGGCGTATAGCGGGTGGCAGCGACAGGATTGCAAGCCTACTTACAGAGCAGATAACGGCTGCAGGCGGCAGTGTAATGACCGGCTGCAAGGCTGTTGAGATAATCTGCGACGATACCCGTGCCGTAGGGGTAAGGTTCATGGCCGGCGGAGTAGAGCATATTGCCGATGCCGGTTATGTGGTATCCACAATCCATCCGGCTCTGACGGTGGGGATGGTGCATTCACCCCTGTTAAGACCGGCTTACAAAAAAAGAATTCAGCAATTACCCGATACGATTGGGGTTTTTGAACTATATTTGAAGTTTAAAACAAACACTGTCCCGTATATGAACGCCAACCGCTTTGTTTATGAAAGCGGAAGTGTCTGGGGATGTGATAGTTACACGACCGATGACTGGCCGCGTGGGTATTTGTACATGCATCAGTGGCCGCAAGGTGACAGCCGTTTTGCCGATGCCGGAGTGATTCTGGCCTATATGCGCAACGACGAACTGGCTGCATGGACCGATACGCTCACAGGCAGGCGCGGTGATGACTACAGGGAGTTCAAGAAGCGTAAGGCGGAGAGGCTTCTGGCCGTTGCAGCCAAGCGTTTCCCTGAACTCAGGGACGGGTTGGAGCGATACTATACGTCAACTCCGCTCACGTACCGTGACTATACAGGTGCAGTGGGTGGCGGATTGTACGGTATTGCAAAGGATGTTGAACTTGGACAGTCGGGCAGGGTGTCTTACCGCACCCGCGTGGGGAACCTCTTCCTGGCCGGACAGTCAGTCAACTCGCACGGCATCATGGGTGTCCTGGTGGGCAGTATGGTGGTGTGTGACAGTATTTTAGGAAACGGAATCCTGTATGAAGAGATCATAAAGGCTTCCAAATGAGCAGTAAATGGAAATAGTAGTGATAGGTGCCGGTCTGGGCGGTCTGTTCTGCGGAGCGTTGCTTGCCAAGGAGGGTCATAAGGTGACCGTTCTTGAGAAGAACGCACTCATAGGTGGAGGCTTGCAGACATTCGTCCGCAAGGGCGAGAGCTACGAGACCGGAATGCATGTGGCAGGCGGATTCCATGAACAGGGTTCGCTATACCGTATCTGCAGGTATCTGGGTATATGGGATAAGCTGGATGTGGTACAGTCTGACCTTATGTCCGGAGTCATTTATCTGGCCCAAGGCAGAAAATATGATATTCCGGCAGGTAAGGAGGCTTTCATAGAGTACCTTTCGGGAGAGTTTCCCGGCCAGAGCGAAAATATCAGGAATTATACCGAGGCGTTGTTTCGTCTGTCTCAAGAGGAGAAACTGTTCTATATGAAGAGTAATTCCGGTACATATCCTGTCCATTCCGATGAGTTCATGATGCCTGCCGACCGTTTTATTGCCAAATATACGGATAATCCTGAACTGCGCTCGCTGCTGGCTTTTGTCAATCCGCTCTATGCCGGAGTGGCCGGTCATTCTCCTGCATATCTGCATGCAATGATTTCTGTGATGTTCATAGACCATCCTTGCCGTTTTGCCGGCGGCGGCAGCAAGCTGGCCGAGGCGTTGGCCTGGGTCATAGAGCAGGGCGGCGGTGCAGTCCTTACTCATCGCAACGTAAACAGGATCGTTGTCCGGGACAGGATGATAGAGTGTGTTACAGACTCGCAGGGGCGGGAATATAAAGCCGATACGTATATATCGGACATTCATCCGTGCCTGCTGTTGGATATGATTGAGGGCAAGGCGTTTACCCCGGGTTACCGGGAGCGTTTGCATAGCATCCCCGATACCGTTTCGGCATTCAAGGTTTATGTCAGGCTCAAACAGGGGACGGTTCCGTTTATAGGGCATCCCATTTCGGTATTGGACAGCATGTCAAATGCCTGGAACCTGAGCGCACACGATCCTGAAGGCTGGCCGCATGGAGCCAGTTGTTTCATGGCTCCGTCTGCCGACGGCAAGTGGGCCACCCATTTGTCGGTACTTGCGCTCATGAGCTGGAACGAGGTGAACTGTTGGGCCGATACCGTGACAGGTCACCGTACACCTGAATATGATGAATGGAAACAGTCACGCACTGAAAAGCTTCTGGATCTGGTGCAGAATGTCTTTCCCGATATAAGGGCGTGCATGGAGGATTGTTTTGCCGCATCGCCGCTTACTTTCCGTGACTGGCTGGGCAGCCGTAACGGCTCAATCTATGGCTATTTTAAGGACAGTGAGAATCTGGTTATGTCACAGCTGCCTATACGTACCAAGGTGGGTAATCTGCTGCTCACAGGCCAGAACGTAAACATGCACGGGATAGGCGGAGTGCCTATGACAGCTATAGAGACTGCCGAAACCATTACCGGTATCGGTGTGATAGTCAATAAAATAAGAAATACAAAATAATAATTATGAAACCTTTCAGACTCAAACTCATCTATCCCAAGTGGCAGAAACTAAGGGGACAGACCACTTTCAACCTGCCTCCTCACGGACCGGTAGCATTTGCTGCAACCCTTCCAGAGTGGGTGGAGGTGACGTTCACCGATGAGAATGTCGAGGCGATAGATTTTGAAGAGGAGTGCGATGGTGTTGCGCTGTCCATGATGCTCAGCACTCAGGTAAAACGCGGGTGGGAGATAGCCGATGAGTATCACAAGCGCGGCAAGCTGGTTATGGCCGGAGGCATATCCACAATGCTTCATGCCGAGGATATGGTAAAGCATGTGGACTGCGTGTTCCTGGGTGAATCGGAAGGGCGTATGGAGGAGGTTATGACGGATTGGGTTAACGGAAAGCTGCGCAAGTTCTACAACTACATGGGCAATATGCCGCCAATTGAATCGGTGGGCCCGTGCCGCAGGGACTTGTACAAGCGCGAGCTCTATAACCACAAGGGCGTTCAGATGGTGGATCTGTTCCACGCCAGCCGCGGATGCAGGTTTAGCTGTTATCCCTGCGCCGTATCTTATCTGGGCGGCCGCAAGTTCCGTCCGCGTCCCATAGACAAGGTGGTTGAGGATATGGCTGCCATTGACAACAACCGCCTGTTCATAGTAGATAACTCACTGGCCCAGAATAAGGAGTGGGAGAAGGAACTCTTTACCGCCATAGCTCCGCTCAAAAAGAAATGGATAAGCCATACCATCGAGGATGACCCTGAGGTGCTGGATTTGGCTGCCAAGGCAGGCGCCTGGTATGTCTATCAGGCCGTATATGACACATCGGATTACATCAAGGAGCGCGTAAAACGCTATCACGATTATGGTATAGGCGTAGAGGGAACGATCCTGCTGGGACTTGACAACCAGACCGAGGATGACATAAAGCGTCTGATTGATTTCCTGGGTGAGATAGATCTGGACCTGGCCGAGTTCACCGTGATGACTCCGTTCCCGCACACCAAGGGATACGATGACCTGCTGCGTCAGGGCCGCATATTTGATTTTGACTGGAACCATTACAACGCCGGTCAGGTGGTGTTCCAGCCCAAGCACATGAGTCCGGAGCGCCTGCAGGAACTCTATGACTATGCATGGAAGAGTTTCTATGCCGATGAGAGCCAGGAGCAGAAGATGTTCCGTCTGTTCTGCAACGTGGCGCTGCGTGAGATGAATGAGGGTACATACCGCCCGCGTGACCGCCGTCTTGCCAACAAATCGTTCGGAAAGGATGTGGTGCGTAATATTAAAACCTTAAAATCATGAAAGTATCACCGGATTATTACGATGAGATATTCCAGTTCCAGGGTGAATGGGATATGCCTTCGGCATGCGGACTCAAGATCCGGACAGCCGAATCCAAGACATACGTAATTGTTACAGAGCTGTATCAGGATAATCCCGGTACATCGGTTACGTATGCAGGGCAGAGGCTTGCAGAGCAGATCTGCCAGGCTAAAGGTCTTGAACTTAACGATATTGTTTATGTGGAGTGCAACCCTGACACAAACTCCAAGCTGTCGTTTTATGATGAGGAATATTTTGTGGTTGACTTTGATGCGGATCCTGCCCACAGGTATCGCCAGTTGGGCAGGGATGAGATAATGAAACTGCTTGATTCGTGATGTTCAGAACACTTTTGCTCCTTATTCCATTAATTATCATTCCATCAAACAAAAGCATGAGACCTTGGGTAAAAGACGACAGACGGGCGGAGGAAGTAATATTGACTCCATATCTGGCAGAAGACAGCCGTAATGCCCCTGTCGTAATAGTGTGTCCGGGTGGAAGCTATTGCTGGCTTGATGTTAAGGGTGAAGGTATAGAGGTAGCCGAGTGGTTGAGGGATAACGGCATATCCGCTTTTCTGCTTCAATACAGGACTGCAGGTTTCGGTGCCTATTTTACGCGTTACCGTTTTGTTGCTCGCGGCAACCGTCATCCGGATATGCTATGTGACCTTCAGAGAGCGATACGTTATATACGGGAGAATGCGGACAGCCTGGGAGTAAATCCTGATAATCTGGGTGTCATGGGTTTCTCGGCAGGTGGGCATCTGGCTATGAGTGCGGCCTGTTTCAGCGGTACAGACTATACGGATCTGCCGCAAGGGCCTGCCAGTGTATCTCTCAGGCCGGATTTTGTAGCGGCCATATACCCTGTTGTGACAATGAAGGGTGAGTATGTGCACAAGCGTTCCCGCAGGGGACTTTTGGGCGAGTGGGGCAAGTACAGGGATAAACTAAGGGAGCAGATGTCTATAGAGGATAATATCCCGTCGGACTGTCCGCCGGTATTCCTGATAAACTGTAAGGATGACCCTGTGGTAGATTGGCATAACTCCGTCCTTTTGGATGAGGCGCTTACCAATGCCGGTATAGAACACAGATATATTCAGTATGAGACAGGCCGCCATGGTTTTGGAGTGAGCAATGTTTATGGCAGCGAAGAGTCACGCAAGTGGAAATATGAATTTCTGGAGTGGCTTAAACCTTTTATGAACAAATGAGCAAGATGGAGATAAGAGACATAGAGTTTGAATTGCCTGAACGGATCAAGGCGTTTCAGGAGGATTTGCTGCACAAGCATCTGGTTTATCTGCGCGACAACTCCCCGTATTACAGGAGGCTGTTTGACAGCTATGAGATAAACATAGACAGGATACAGTATCTGGAGGACCTTACCCGCATTCCGTTTACAGAGAAGAAAGACCTTCAGCTTTACAATGATGACTTCTGTTGTGTACCCAAGAAGAAGATCATAGATTACATAACTACATCGGGCACGCTGGGCGATCCGGTGCTGTTTGGCTGTACTGAAAAGGACCTTCAGCGTCTGGCGTACAATGAGAAGAAATCATTCAGATGCGCCGGCCTGACCGACGACAGCGTCCTTCAGCTTATGACCACACTCGACAAGCGCTTTATGGCCGGTATGGCCTATTTCCTGGGCTTGCGCGAGATGGGAGCCGGAGTTATCCGTGTGGGTAACGGCATACCTGAGTTGCAGTGGGACACCATACGCCGTTTTCATCCCGATGCCATCATGTGCGTGCCGTCTTTCATTCTCAAGCTGATAGACTATGCCGAAGCGCATGACATAGACTACCGCGCCAGCAGCATACGGCGCATTATTGGCATAGGAGAGGGATTGCGTGACCAGAATTTCAACCTTAACCTGCTGGGCCGTCAGATTCATGACAGGTGGCCCGATGTCAAGCTGTTTGCCACATACTCATCGACCGAGATGGGAGCCACGTTCAGTGAGTGCGAGTACGGTATGGGCGGTCATGTTCATCCGGAGCTTATCATTGTTGAGATAATAGGCGATGACGGAATGCCTGTAGCCGACGGTCAGCCCGGCGAGGTGGTGGTTACCACACTTGGCGTGGAGGGCATGCCTCTGCTGCGTTTCCGTACAGGCGACATAGCCTGCAAGCATGTGGAACAGTGCCGCTGCGGGCGTTGGTCATACCGTCTGTCGCCGCTGCTGGGCCGCAAGAACAACATGATAAAGCTTAAGGGTACTACTCTTTATCCGCCAGCCATTAACGATGTCCTGGATAATACTGAATACGTTGAGAACTACGTTGTGATAGTGCGTAACAGTGCAGCCGGAACAGACGATGTGCTGGTCAGGGTGGGACTCAAGCATGATCCCGGCTTTGATGCCATTAAGGAGCTCAAGGACCGTTTCCGCTCACGCATACGTGTGGCTCCTGAGATAGAGATATGTCCCGTTCAGGAAATCCAGGCCGTCAACTATCCGCCAACCGGAAGGAAACCGGTCAAGTTCATAGACCTAAGAAAGTGATTAATATGACTGATTATCATAAATTTGATGACATACGTCCATATACGGACGATGAGATTCCGGCAGCAATGCAGCGCATAGTGTCGGACCCGTACTTTCCGCAAGTGGCGCAGTATGTCTATCCGGACCGTACCCTTCAGGAGGTAAAGGATATCATGCTGGGTTGCAGGAACATCTATGAGTTCCAGACAACCGTTATGAAACAGGTGAACGAACAGGTGATTGCAGCTACCACCGATGGTCTCACATTCGGCGGTGTGGAGCGGCTTGACCCATCAAAGCGGTATCTCTTTATCAGCAACCACAGGGATATTGTGCTGGATTCGTGTCTGCTCATGTACATCCTGCATACCAATGGCCATAAGATAGGCGAGATTACCTTCGGCTCAAACCTTATGAAAGGCCAGATGGTGATTGACATTGGCAAGAGCAACAAGATGTTCAAGGTGGAGCGTGGCGGTAACCCAAGGGAGCTTTACATCACTTCGGTTCATCTTTCGGAATACATCCGATACGCCATTACTGAAAAGAAGGAGTCTGTATGGATTGCGCAGCGCAACGGCCGTACCAAGGACGGCATGGACCGTACAGATCAGGGACTGATAAAGATGCTCAGCATGAGCGGCGGCAAGGACCGCGTCAAGGCTCTTGCTGAACTGAACATTGCGCCCGTATCGGTATCGTACGAGTGGGAGTCATGTGATATACTGAAAGCCCTTGAGCTCTATGCGTCACGTGACGGCAAGCCATATGTAAAGAAACCGGGCGAGGACCTTAACAGCATCCTTACGGGAATAACGCAGCCCAAGGGGCGTGTGCATATAGAGATTTGTGAGCCGTTGACCGCCAGTGACTTGAACGCCATTCCTACGGATTATGTGGATGCACAGTTCCGTCATGCTGTGGCGGAGCTTATGGACAGCCGTATATGCGGCGGTTACCGTTTGTTCCCCAATGCATATGTGGCACATGACATTCGCTCGGGCAACAACCGGTACGCAGACCGTTATACTGACAGCCAGCGTGACGCATTTACGGCCCGCCTGCATGAGTTGGACAAATACGGTACGGATCCGGCCCTGCGTGACATATTCCTGGGAATCTACGCCAATCCTGTTGACAGCCATTAAACCAATTGGTACAGATTGCATCTAATAATCAGGAATATGTGTATGGCTAATCAGGAAATAATGAGGTTATGGTGCAGCATGTTGGCTTTAAGCCTGTGTGCAGTGCTTCATGCTCAGTTTGAGGAGCCTATCATAATAGACCATAATTACCAGCACTATGAGTATCCTATACAGGAGGGCTCTCCGCTTGAATTCGGAAGGCGGCCATCGGGTACCGGATCTGTGCTGTTCGAGACCAATCCTACGGGAGCAAAGGTCTTTATAAATGACATATTCCAGGGTGAGACCCCTCTGCTTATAGACAATGTGCCCGACGGTACATACAGCGCCCGTTTTGAAATGGAGGGCTATCTGAACCATTACGCATCGTTCGATGTGGCAGCCACACTGCAGTCACACGTAACAGCAGGGCTGCAACCCAGACCCAATTACTTCTTTGACCGTCGTGAGCTCTATACCACACTGATTTATGAGTATAGCGACATGAACGCCGGCAGCTGGGGAGTAGGCAACTCCTGGGGCGGATATTTCAAGAATATCAATCTGGAGCAGACCACAGTAGTGCATATTGGAGTGCTCAATACCGTATCGTTCGAGGGCTCATTAGGCTACGGCTTTATCCTGGGCAGGCTTAACCGCTGCCGCCTGACACCGCAGATAGGATATTCGGGCGTATGGTTTGACGATGTGGCCAATGCTGTAAGCAACTGGCGCGGCTATCTGCGCGGCGCCCTCAACTTCAAGTGCGCATTCAACCAGCAATATGCTTTCTCTGCTACACTGCTCTATGACAAGACCGGATTCGGATTCAGGGCAGGCGTGCTGTTCTATGTAAACTGAGCATATGCGTGCTTGTGGTAACGATGAGATTCAGGTGGGAGTGCTTCCATCGCAGGAAAAGATATGGCACCGTTATTATGATGAAAAGGAATTGAATCCTGAACTGTCAGATGACAGTATGTTTAAGGCCATATGTCATGCCGGTTATGAGAACAGGACCGCATTCATGTTCTATGGCAAATCATTTACATACCGAAAACTGTATGAAGGGATAGAACTTGTTGCCAAAGCATTTTTGCAGAATGGCATAGGCAAGGGTGATGTGGTGATGCTCATGCTGCCCACGCTCCCGGAGTCACTTTATTGTTTTTATGCCCTGAACAGGATTGGCGCTATCTCAAATCTGGTTGATGTCCGTATAGCACCAAGACAGTTGGTGGAGATATCGCATAAGACTAAGCCCAAGATGATTTTCCTTATGGATTTCTATCTGGAACGGGCAGATTCCATAAAGGACTTGACAGGCATTGAGAAGATTGTTGTACTCAGGGGGTGTGAATCTTTTCCGTTTGCCGTTTCAATGTACAGATTCAGCGAGCTGTTCAACGGCAGGAGCAGGATTGTCCGTAGGGACAGCAGATATTCATTCTGGCAGGAGTTCTTAAGGTCGGGCAAGGATTGTAGTATGCCTCTTGATGCGGATGTCCATGCCGATGACATTGCAGCCATATATCAGACAAGCGGAACAACCGGATTCCCCAAGAGTGCCGTACACACCAATTTCAACCTGAACAACTCATCCACGATGAAGCATTTCCACATGAATGAGTTTAATCCGGGTGATAAAGTACTCTCCATATTGCCCTTATTCACCCTGTTCGGATTTGTGTTTGACATACATATGCCACTTAGATATGGCATGACACTTGTTATAGTCCCTCTGTTCAAAAAGAAGAGTCTTGCCGACCTGATATTGCGTCATAAGCCCAACCATATATTCAGTGTGCCTTCACAATGGGAATCTGTGGTGGGTAACAAAAGGATCAAGTGTGACCTGTCATTCATAAAGACCATATTCGTGGCAGGTGAAGTGCTTGACAAGGCTTTGAGGCTGAGTATAAACAGCCTGCTCCATGAAGGTGGCAGCAAGGCGGAGATTTGTTCTGACTACGGTATGACAGAGGCCGGCGGAACTATATCGTTCGTGAATCCTGCCTATACATCGCATGATGCCTGTGGAAACGGTTATTCGGGAATTCCCATGCCTTTGTGCAACATATGTATCTATGACAATGAAGCCTTAAAAGAGATGGATTATAACCGGCCGGGTGAGATTTGCGTTCAGGTTCCTTTTGCGGTAAAAGGATATTACAATGACCCTGAAGCTACCGATAATCTGTTCTGCACGCATCCTGACGGCAGTGTGTGGCTGCATACAGGAGATATCGGCTATCTGACAGAGAAAGGTCATCTCTATGTCATTGACCGCAAGAAACGGATGATTGTGCGTTTTGACGGCAGCAAGGTGTTCCCCATCGAACTTGAATCAGTAATAAAAGAGGTCAGGGGTGTAGCAGAATGCTCCGTAGTCCCTGCGCCAGACCCTGTCCATCTTCAGGGTAAGGTTCCGTTTGCATTCGTAGTGACAGAGGAACCAGATATTCAGGAAAGGGTAGAGAATGACATCAAGCGTATCTGCAGTAGCAGACTCCCGGTCTATCTGCAGCCATACGGAATAAAGTTCATTGGGGAGATTCCTCGTAACTCAATGGGCAAGGCTGATTATCTGAAACTTATAGAAATGATATAATATGTGGAAAATCATACCTCTATCGCTGTTGCAGAGCGTGCTTCTTACCGCAGGCCAGCTCTTTTTCAAGCTGGCACTTGACAAGGCCGCCCCGTATGAGGGTATCCGTAAACTTTGGACATGTGTAAAGAGAGACTGGTATCTGTGGCATGGCTGCTGGATCTCACTTACCTTAGCCACATTGCTGTGGGCATATATCTTGCGCCATTTTCCGTTCAGTGTGGCCTATCCGCTAAGCTGCATAAGCTTCCTGCTGGGCATCATTGCCGGTGCTGTTTTCCTTAACGAACAGCTCTCTGCCAATAAGATTATCGGCATAGCGGTAATGATGATTGGTGCATTCATCATAGCTAAATGAATCTTTTTTTATAAGTTTGTAAATAGTAACCGGTTATTGACTTAATATGAAAACCAGATCCCTTATCGTTATGGCCGTGACAGCGGCTTCTCTGCTTATGGCAGGTTGCAAGGAGCAGAAGGCTCCAATCAAAGTGTGCATATTCCCGGGTGACTATCCAGACCCCACCATCTTGCGTGACGGGAATGATTTCTACATGACCCATTCAAACTTCACCTATTATCCCGGACTGCTTATATGGCACTCCACAGACCTTCTGCATTGGGAGCCTGTGGCCCGTGCGGTGCAGGGACATGACTATTCGATATATGCTCCTGACCTGTGCAAGGTAAACGGCAAATACTACATCTATTATCCCACCAGCAGTGGCGAGAACTTTGTTGTCACTGCCGATAAGATGGAAGGTCCTTGGAGTGAACCCATCAAGCTGCGTGTAAGCGGAATCGACCCCGGTCATGCAATCGATGACCAGGGCAACCGGTATCTTTACACCAACGACGGTCATGTGGCTCCGCTGTCTGCCGACGGACTGAGCATAACAGGACGCAACCAGAAGGTATATGATCCCTGGCAGTATCCCGAGGAGTGGGAGACCGAGGGCATGTGGCTTGAGTCACCCAAGATCCTTAAGCGTGGTGACTGGTATTATCTGGTAAGCGCCGAGGGCGGCACAGCCGGTCCCGCCACCAGCCATATGTGCGTTGTGGCTCGCAGCAAGTCTGTTACAGGTCCTTGGGAGAACAGCCCGTACAACCCACTGGTACACACCTATACCATTGATGAGGAGTGGTGGTCAAAAGGTCACGGAACCCTTATTGATGACCCGGAAGGCAACTGGTACATAGTTTATCATGCATATCGCAACGGATTCCACACCCTAGGTCGCAGCACCATAATAGAGAGCGTAAACTGGACTAAGGACGGCTGGCCCGTACTGGCAGAGAAAGATGGTGCCAAATGGGAGAACGGCGGCCTGCAGGACTATGACTATCTGCGTCACTACGAGAATCCGCTCATGTGGGCCAAGTGGGAGCCCGGCTTTGACAACGGCACTCTGATGACTACCACAGCCGTAGATACCAAGTATGAGATTACCGCTAAGTTCAATATCAAGGAGGGTGGCCGTGCCGGACTCTACCTATTCTATAATGAGGATGCTTACATTGGTGTACAGGGAACCGATTTGGAGACTACATTCAATAATCATAACAACAAGGGCACTGTAACAATAGGCACCCGACATGATGCAAGCAGTACTCTATACGTCAAGATAATCAACGACAACAACAAGGTATCTGTTTCACAGAGTCTGGACGGTCAGATCTGGTTTGATTTAAACAAGGATAATGACGTCTCAGAATACCACCACAACGTATATAAAGGCTTCTTTGCCCTTCGTCCCGCCTACTTCCTGGATGGCGGTGCCACACTTGAGGATTTCAAGTATATACCATTAAAGTAAAACAAAACAGGCCGGCGTTGAACCGGCCTGTTTTGTTTAATCCATAGGATAGACCACACCCCACTTTTGGCGCAGGCTATCCATCACTTTCATGATGTCTAGCGTCTCCTGATGCGGCATGTAGGGCGATTCAAGCCATCCGTTCTCAAGGGCCTGCCTGCAGGCAATCACCTGATACTCATATCCTGTAATCTGACCGGCAGGCTTGTCAAACACTGCCACGGGCTTGTAATCGTTATATACGGTTATACGCTCGGGGCAGTTAATGTTATCTACAATCAGATAGCCCTCGGTGCCGCAAATCTGGCCCAACCTGCCGCACAGGCACATGGCACTGGACTGGATGTTGGCTATGCGGCCGTCACTGTATGACCAGCTGATTGAGTTGTGCATATCCATTCCGGTGCTGCTTTTGATGCAGTTGGATGTCTCGTTTATGATATCGGCCCCAAAGTACATGCGGCAGAAATTGATGCTATAGACTCCCAGGTCCAGCAGAGCACCGCCGCAAAGGTCGGGCCTGAGTATGCGCTCTTTGAATTCCATCATATAACAGAGGCTGGCGTTGAGCAGACGCGGCTTGCCTATGGCACCGCTGTCAAGCAGCTCCTTGACTTTCATTGACAGCGGCATATAGCGGGTCCAGATAGCCTCGGTTATGAATATACCTTTCTTGTGAGCCAGGTTAAGCAGGGCATCGGCCTCGCGTGCATTGGCCGTGAAAGCCTTCTCGCAAAGCACCGGCTTGCCCGCATTTATGGCCAGGCTGGCATGCTCAAAATGGTGAGAGTGGGGGGTGGCCACGTAAACCAGGTCCACATCAGGGTCCTCAACCATCTCCTTGTAGGAGCCGTAAGCTTTTTCAAAACCCCAGTGATGTGCAAACTCCTGAGCGCGGCCCAGGTCACGTGCAGCAATTGCATACTTCATCGACGGGTCCAGTCCGGTAAGGGTCTCACCCATCTTGTCGGCTATCCAGCCGGCTCCGATAATTCCAATTTTCATATCCGGTAAGGTTAGTAATTATTGTAGTGCGAATATACAAAAACAGAGCCCAATATGTCACTCTGTCTGCTCAATAAGTTCAAAGTGCTGGAAGTCCTTGCATGATGTCCAGTCGCCGCCCCATTCAAAGCCAGCCTGGGTGAAGAGACGGAAACAGAGGTCGTTATGGTCTATCTTGTAGGGGAAGGTCTGGGTGCGGTCGCAGTACTGGGCCGCAGTGGCGGGCTGGATAAAGCGCGTGCCGTCGGTCCGGTCCTTGTAATAGGGATTGTACAGTGTGTTGATGTCAATAGCCAGCCCGCGGGCGTGTTTAGACAGTTTGGTGCTGCCGGCGATGGCGCGGTAGCAGAAACACGATGAGTTGTTGTCGCGCATCTGAGTCTCGTCATCAGCATCATAGACATCGGGCAGCAACATCTTCTGGATAGGGTAGCGGGCATCAAAAAGCCTGCGCAGGATACTAGCCACGGTGTCGGCTATCTGAACATTGCAGATCATCTCACCCACATGCATCTGGTTGTCATAGTCCCAGTGCAGAGCGCGGATGTGACGCAGGTCACTGCGGCCTATATAAGGATTTTTCTTATAAGTCTTGTCCTGCATGCGCTGCCACACGCCGTCAGGTATAGGCTCAGCAGCGAAACACCTGTCAATGCCGCCAAAAGCCTCAACAACATCGGCCGTTACGGTTTTGCCTGCCTGCCACTCCCGCAGCACCGTTGTGTCAACCTCACTCTGACTGTTTTTGCCCGAGCAGCATAATGTAAGTATTACAGCACCGCATCCAAGTGCAGCACCCAATATCCGTAAGAATGTCCTTTCCATAATGTAACAATTCAATTCTATACCGGCAAAGATAATGAATTATGGTCTTTCTTGCTGACAAAAGTCTTTATATGAGAAAAAATTAAAGATTTAGCTTGCAATTTAAAATATTAGCTATATATTTGCAGCGTTAACTTAACAAACAGTTATGGCGGAATCAAATAAACGCATCCAGGAGCTTACCAAGGCCGAACTGGAGATAATGCAGGTGATATGGAGTGTGGGGCGTGAATTCGTGGTTCGCGATATTCATGAGCTGCTTCCTGATCCCAAACCTGCGTATAGTACGGTATCAACAATAGTACGTATTCTTGATACTAAGGGATTCCTCACTCACAAGACCTATGGTCATAGCAATGTCTATATGGCGGCTGTGAGCAAGGAGGATTACACAGACTCGTTCATGCATGGTGTGCTGAACTCCTTCTTTGGAGGTTCCATCAGCACCCTGGTGAACTATTTCTCATCGCGTAAATCAATCTCCGTACAGGAGACCGATGAGATCCTTAAGATACTTGACGAAGATAAAAAATGATTGCTATGAGTCCTATCCTTATCTATTTTATTGAAACTCTCCTGTGCAGCGGACTGTTCCTGCTGCTGTACCATTGGTTTATTGCCCGTAGGGCAGGTTACGATTTCTGCCGCAGGTACCTGATCATCACTATGATCCTGGCATCCGCTATTCCAATGCTTAATGTCCCGCTCTATCCGGCGGTAAACACCGACAGTAAGGTGGCTGTGGTAAGTGAGCCGGAAAAGGTTGAAACAGTCGGGACTGTTGCCGAAAACACATCAGCAGTATCGTCAGAGCCTGTATCAGTCCCTGTTACTGAGGTATCAGCCCCGGCACCGGAGGTATCGGCCACAGCAGAGGTTGCGACGGTGGAGCAGGCTCAGGCTGACCCGGTGGCAATAAGCAACATGCAGCAGGTATCAGATTTTCTACGCCGTAACGCACTCCTTATTATATATCTCACAGGGGTGGCCGTTTCATTGCTGGCTATTGCCGGTGGAGCGGTGTCGGTGGCCAGAATCAGGCGTAAATCACATATCACACAGGCCCGGTCATATGATTTGGCCGAGAGTGACGGCGTTGAGACTCCGTTCTCATTCTTGCATACCATCTATATGGGTTACGGATATGATGAAAAGGATCGCTGCCATATACTGAGCCATGAGGCCAGTCATGTACGTCATCATCACTCCATAGAGAAACTGTTCATGTCTTTGATGCGGTCACTGTTCTGGTTCAATCCCATGATGTGGCTTGCCGAAAAGTGCCTGGAGGATGTACAGGAGTGGCAGGCCGATAAGGATGCCCTGTCGGACGGTTACAGGCTGGAAGAGTACAGACAGACTGTAGTGAACCAGCTGTTCGGCTACAACCCGGAGATGGTGTCGGGGCTTAAAGGCTCATTTACCAAAAGGCGTCTCCTTAAGATGAAACAGACCGAGTACAAAGGCGGTATAGGGCTCCAGGTTTGCGCTACCTCACTTGTTGCGGCAGTTCTGTTCCTTGCTTTCGGCTGTGGTCGTGCCAAGACGGCAGATGCTCAGCCAGACACTCCGGTTGATTATGAAGATCTCTACAATACTAAGAATTATATCATGACTGCCGATGAGTTCCTGGGCGATTTTTCAGGCACAAGAACCCGTACCGCAAGTTATGTGTTTGAACGTGACGAACAGGGACGCGTAATCAAGGGTGTGGAGATTTATGAGAACAAGGATTATACTATTGCTCCCGTAACAATTGCAGTAAACGGCGTGGAAAGGGCTAAATCACCCAGAGACCGTAAACTCAGATGGATAAACAAGAGTACCGTGATAATTATTGGCGGAAAGAAATCCACACGGGCAGACTTCCTTGCACTCAAGGAGGGGGAATATGAAAAGATATACTATTTCCGTCCCAAAGGTGAAAGGGCGGATGAATGCTCGTTCGTCTATGTCTCCACTCCGCAGTACCAGGTTGCACCAAACGGCTTTCCTGTTATAATTGATAACCCCGGATTTGACGCTCCCGATATCATAGATCCTGTAGGAATGAGTTTCTATGAAGAGATGTTCTTGTATCAGGCCGTAAATTACAGTGTTGCCACTCCTGATGCCAAATTTGTTCTTGACGGGAATTTTGTAAGTTATGATGTGTTCCAGGATTACCTGGTGAATCCTGAGAACCAAATACCTAATCTTCTTGTCTATCGTAATGATGCTGCAAGGAAGTTTTTCGGTGATGATTGCTGGGAGGTGGTTGAATGCAGTAACCGTAAGGACGTGTTTATATGGTTTGACAGGCTGCATGGCGACAAAGTGGTTCCTCAGTTGGGGCGGAACGGAAAGGAGTCCAGTTATGAGGATATTAAAGATGCCATTGCCAATGCAAAAGCATTCAACAAGACAATAGGCGGACCTACGCTGGTTGACCTGCATGTTCAGAAAGATGTAACAGATAGCCAGGTTAAGGAACTGATAGATAATTGTATTGATGCTGATGATCCGGATGTGTATCTGTATATGCAGAGGACCAGACATATCGTCTCTGAAGACGGTAACGGAAACAGAACTGTACGCTCAGTCTATGATGATAATACCGATAATCTGAGTGAGCATGAGTATGTGGATCTGGGCCTGTCGGTAAAATGGGCTACATGTAATGTGGGTGCTTCCAAACCGGAGGATTATGGAGGTTACTATGCCTGGGGTGAGACGGCTATAAAGAATAATTATGTGTGGAACACATACAGATATCGTAACGGTGTTACCGGTCCTTTTACCAAATATAACTCGGAAAGGGGCAAGGGGACTGTTGACAAAAAGACTGTCCTTGAACCCGATGACGATGTGGCTCATGTAAGGTGGGGTGGTGACTGGCGTATTCCCACCAAGGAAGAGCTGGAGGAATTGCTGAATAACTGCACATGGACCTGGACCACTCTCAACGGTGTAAACGGATATCAGGTTACAAGCAACAAATCCGGATATACAGACAGCTCGATATTCCTGCCTGCTGCCGGACGTTATCTGGCCGAAATGAAGCATGAAACAGGAACCAGAGTCTGCATTGCTACCAGTACGCAATGTGCTGAGGATGCCGACGGCGCTTATATGCTCTATTTCAGCCAGGATGAACGTGAAATAAAGCCCGGCTACAGGGAGTATGGCGTCCCGGTACGTCCGGTTATTCCCTGACAATAACAGCAAACCGTATAATTATCCGGTATAACATTATTTAATAGAGCGATTGTTGAAAACTTATTCATTCTGATGTGCACGTTTAAGGGAAAAGCAGTACCTTTGCGGCATGTTAAGAAAGAGAGGAAATATTGACTGTTCACCAAAGCATAAACCCACGGGTGGTGATAGTGTTTTCAGTCATTTCATTTCATAAAGGGGGAATTGTTTAAGACGGTTTCCCCTTTTTTCTTTTTTGGGGATAGAGACTAAAACAAACATAAAACAAAATGACAGTATCACTAGTTTTGGCCGACGGCACCTCATTCAAGGGTGAGTCATTCGGATACAATCAGCCCGTAAGCGGCGAGCTTGTATTCAATACCGCAATGGCCGGTTATCCTGAGATCCTGACTGAGCCCGCATCTCGCGGACAGCTCATTGTTATGACCTATCCGGTGATAGGTAACTACGGCATCCAGCCTATGAGTGCCGATGAGAACGGGCTTCCCACCAATGCGGAGAGCGAGCACGCACAGGCACGCGCCCTGATAGTAAGTGACAAGAGTGATTTTTACAGCCATTGGAACGCTGCCGAATCTCTTGAGGAGTGGATGAAGCGTGAAAAGGTGGTAGGCATAGAGGGAGTTGATACCCGTGAGCTTACCAAGCATATCCGCAATCACGGCAGCATGACCGCCAAGATACTGTTTGACGGAAAGCAGAAACCAGCTGAGTATGCATACACCAATATGCTGCCCGAGGTATCGGTCAAGGAGCCTGTTACATACAATGAGGGCGGTTCCAAGACCGTGGTTCTGGTGGACTGCGGCGTTAAGGCAAGCGTTGTTCGCTGCCTCATCAATGAGGACCTCAAGGTGGTTCGCGTTCCCTGGAACTATAATTACTCAAAGATCAAGATGGACGGCCTGGTGATATCGGACGGTCCGGGTAACCCCAGTTACTGCAGTGAGGTGGTTACAGCCCTGCAGAAGTTCATGGCTAAGAATGACACCCCGATACTGGGTATAGGTATGGGTTGCCTGCTGCTTGGTCTGGCCGGCGGTATGGATACATACAAGCTCAAGTTCGGACACCACACCCAGAACCAGCCGGTTCAGCTGGTGGGTACGGACCGCTGCTACATTACCACCCAGAACCACAACTACGCCATCCGTGAGGATTCTGTAGTAGGTCAGTGGAAGGTGTATCTCAAGAACCTGAACGACGGATCGGTAGAGGGAATCTACAATACACGCAAGCCCTGGGTGGGCGTGATGTTCCACTCGGAGAGCGATCAGGTAAGCACTGATGCTGAGTTTATTTATGATGATTTTGTTTCAAAACTCTAACACCCTAAGGATATGGCATTGAAGAAGTATAAGAAAGTGCTGCTGCTTGGATCGGGCGCACTCAAGATAGGTGAGGCAGGCGAGTTTGATTACTCCGGTTCGCAGGCTCTTAAGGCCCTGAAGGAGGAGGGCATAGAGACCATCCTTATCAACCCCAATATTGCTACGGTTCAGACCAGCGAGGGTGTTGCTGACAGAGTTTATTTCTACCCCGTAACCCCGTTCTTTGTTGAGAAGGTTATTGCCAAGGAGCGTCCCGATGCAATCCTGCTGGCGTTTGGCGGTCAGACCGCACTTAACTGCGGTGTGGCTCTGGAACAGAACGGTGTTCTGGCCAAGTATAAGGTAAAGGTGCTTGGCACCCAGGTTAAGGCCATTATGGATACCGAGGACCGTGACCTCTTTATCAAGCGTCTGGATGAGATAGGCGTACAGACCATCAAGAGCCATGCCGTTGAGACCATGGATGATGCACGTGCTGCTGCTCGTGAGCTGGGTTATCCGGTTATCATCCGCTCGGCTTACGCCCTGGGCGGTCTGGGCTCCGGTTTCTGCGACAATGAGGAGGAACTCAACAAACTGGCCGAGAAGTCATTCTCATTCTCACCGCAGATTCTGGTTGAGAAGAGCCTCAAGGGTTGGAAGGAGATTGAGTTTGAGTGTGTGAACGACAAGAGCGGCAACTCTATCATAGTCTGCTCGATGGAGAACTTTGACCCGCTGGGCATACATACCGGCGAGAGTATCGTGGTGGCTCCTACACAGACACTTACTCACCACGAGGTGCAGAAGCTGGAGGAGCTGACCATCCGCATTGCCCGCCACGTGGGTATAGTAGGTGAGTGCAACATCCAGTTTGCATTCGATCCTCAGAGCGAGGATTACCGCGTTATTGAGGTTAACGCCCGCCTGAGCCGTTCATCGGCCCTGGCATCAAAGGCTACCGGTTATCCTCTGGCATTCGTTGCCTGCAAGCTGGGCCTGGGCTATAACCTGTATGAGCTTAAGAACTCCATCACCAAGGATACTACCGATTTCTTTGAGCCCTCTGTTGACTACGTGGTCTGCAAGATTCCGCGCTGGGATTTGAGCAAGTTCCATGGCGTGGATCGTGAGATCGGCTCATCAATGAAGTCCGTAGGTGAGGTTATGTCTATCGGTCGCAGCTTTGAGGAGGTTATCCAGAAGGGTATCCGTATGATTGGTCAGGGCATGCACGGATTCGTGGAGAACAAGAGCATCAAGTTTGCCGATCTGGACAAGGCACTCAAGGAGCCTACCGACAAGCGTCTGTTCGCAATCAGCCAGGCATTCAGCCAGGGATACAGCATTGACCGAATATATGAGCTTACAAAGATCGATAAGTGGTTCCTGAACCGCCTGAAGGGTATTGTTGACCTGTCCAAACAGTTGCACAAGGTTAAGGGCATTGATGCTCTGGGCGAAGACCTGTTGCGCAAGGCCAAGAAGATGGGATTCAGCGATTTCCAGATTGCACGCGCCATAGGTGAGGAGAAGAAACTGGGCACACAGGCCGGTCTTCTGGCTGTACGTAACAAGCGTAAGAGCTTAGGCATTGTTCCTTATGTTAAGCAGATAGATACCTTGGGCGGTGAGTATCAGGCCAAGGAGAACTACCTGTATATGACTTATAACGGCTGCGCTCACGATATACCGTTCTTTGATGACAAGAAGTCTATCATCGTAATAGGCTCTGGTGCATATCGTATCGGTTCTTCGGTGGAGTTTGACTGGTGCGGCGTTCAGGCCCTGAACACAGTACGTAAGGAGGGCTACCGCAACATCGTGATCAACTGCAACCCTGAGACAGTAAGTACCGACTACGATGTTACAGACCGTCTGTTCTTTGACGAGCTCACATTTGAGCGCGTTATGGATATCATAGAGCTGGAGAATCCTTACGGCGTGATTGTATCAACCGGCGGACAGATTCCCAACAACCTGGCCATGAAGCTGGATGCCATGAACGTGCCTATTCTGGGTACAAGTGCCAAGGACATCGATAATGCCGAGGATCGCGAGAAGTTCTCTGCTATGCTTGACCGCATAGGCGTTGATCAGCCTGAGTGGAGTGAGCTTACATCCATGAAGGAGATTGGCAAGTTCATAGAGAAGGTTGGATTCCCGGTATTGGTTCGTCCGTCATATGTGCTCTCAGGTGCAGCAATGAACGTGTGCAGTAACCAGGAGGAGCTGGAGAGATTCCTGCAGTTGGCTGCCGAGGTGTCAAAGGAGCATCCGGTTGTAGTAAGCCGCTTTATCGAGAACGCCAAGGAGGTTGAGATGGATGCCGTTGCCAAGGACGGTGAAATCATTGCATATGCCATCAGTGAGCATATTGAGTTTGCCGGCGTACACTCAGGTGATGCTACTATCCAGTTCCCGCCTCAGAAACTCTATGTAGAGACAGTTAAGCGCATCAAGCGCATCAGCCGTCAGATTGCCAAGGAGCTTCATATAAACGGTCCTTTCAATATCCAGTATCTGGCTCGCGAGAATGATATCAAGGTTATTGAGTGTAACCTGCGTGCTTCACGTTCATTCCCGTTCGTGAGCAAGGTACTCAAGATCAACCTGATTGAGATTGCAACCAAGATTATGCTGGGCATTCCTGTAGAGGCACCTGAGAAGAGCCTGTTTGATATCGATTATGTTGGTATAAAGGCTTCACAGTTCTCATTCAACCGTTTGCAGAAGGCTGATCCCGTGCTGGGTGTTGATATGGCATCGACCGGTGAGGTGGGCTGTTTGGGTGACGACCAGCGCTACGCTATCCTGGAGTCAATGTTATCGGTCGGTTATCGGATTCCTAAGAAGAACATCCTGCTCTCAACCGGTACAGCAAAGCAGAAAGCCAGTATGCTTGATGCTGCCAAGATGCTTACTGCCAACGGATTCAATATCTATGCTACAGGCGGTACAGCAAAGTATCTTGAGGAGAACGGTGTTCCAAATACCCGCGTTTATTGGCCCAGTGATGAGGGACAGCAGCCGCAGGCTCTTGATATGCTGCACAACAAGCAGATTGATATGGTGGTGAACATTCCTAAGAATCTCACTCAGCATGAACTTACCAACGGTTACAAGATACGCCGTGCAGCCATTGACCTGAACATTCCGCTGATTACCAACGCACGTCTGGCCAGCTCGTTCATCAATGCCTTCTGCACAGTGGATATTAACGACATCCCCATCAAGAGCTGGGACAGCTTTAAATGATACAATTGGGGTCAGACCCCTTTTGTATCATTTTTAAAGATAGTTTGAGATGAAACACTCGGTATTGAAATTTTTGTTCAGATACATGATATCAGGAGTTATCATGGCATCATGCTCTCAGAATGTATCTGCACAATATCAGATGCTTGTCAAAACCGATGATGGTTTGTTGTACCCGTTCAATGTGGATAGAATTGAAAGTGTTTCATTTCTAGAAGTGGAGCCTAATGAGAATGACATTGACCTGTCTGTCCAGACAATATGGACAGGAAAAAGCATAGCATGGTTCGGAACATCCATACCAGCCGGTACAAGCGCTTTTCGTGTTCCTATCAAGGGAAATGCCATCAGTGTATATGATTCTTATAAAGTAACTGAGAAATACTTTACAAAAGATGAATATCTGCTGTCTGAATATCCGGTCATAGCTGCCTCCCTTATTGGTGCAAAAGAGATACACAACGAATCTCAAGGCTCATCAAGGATTACAAGAAACGCTACTGATCCAAGGTTGGAGATACGCTGTAAGGCACTTACAAATACGGTTCAGGAGATATGTTCATATGTATGGGGAAGTTATGATATAGATATCGCTGACAGGACTTATAGAGAGAACCATGATAACACCATAGGTGTCACGACCTTTCTTACTACTACTGGAACATGGAAAAACTTTGTTGACATGGTATGCGTATGTCTTCGTCAATCATACCAGATATGTCTGACGTTAAGACATCTGATAAGCGACGAAACGCAGAGGTCAAGGTATACTGCTGACATCTTTGGTGACTATTATGATGATGTCGCGAATTTGTTGTCATCTGTAGGATATACGATGGATGATATAGCAGGTTATCATGCTATTGACCTGTTTGTGATTGAACATTCGGTAAATGACTCATATACTTTCATGTATCCGTTCTCCAATTTTTCTGTTGATAGTGAAGATGTCAATGACTTTTATGGGGCATATAACAAGATAATCAGCGAGATATTAAAATACAAACCATCTGTAAGAATTGCTATTATATCCAATTGTGGAAAGACATCCATAGAGAATGCCGATCATGAGGATAAAGTGTCATGTCTTAAACGCATAGCTGAAAAGTGGCAGTTGCCTTTTTGTCAGATGGATTTATATACTAATGTCCAATGGGTAAGTCAACTGACTCAGGGATATTGGGACAAAGAACACTATTGGCACGACAGCGGATTTGAGTGGACGGAGGATGTTGAGAATGACTCATTTACCACCAATGCTACTTTCAATGCCGCCTTTTATGATGAAAGTCTTGCTGTAATGAAGGCCAAAATCAATCCACAAGAGATAAACGGTGTTTGGTATTGGGAGGCACCATCCGTGTATCTGTGGATGTTTGATGCACTTCACCCTCATTCTGATAAAAGCGGGAGGTTGACAATACTGATAGCCAGAGTGCTGTCTAAATGGCTCTTAACTATCGGAAATATCTGAAATGATACAATTGGGGTCAGACCCCTTTTGTATCATTTCTGCCATTTAAGGATTACGCCTGATTGGGCGGGGACTGTGAGGCGGATGGGGAAGTCGGGGTGGAGGTTGGTCAGGAAGGTTTGCCCTGAGAGTAAATCTTTGACCTTTACGCCGTCCTGGGCTTTGAGATTCATGTAGTCAAAGGCATGCTGGGGGATGTTTACGGCGGTGTAGAGCGGCTGGTCTGTGAAGTTTGTCACTACCAGGATTGCGTCGTGGCCATCGGAGCGCAGGAAAGAGTACTGGCGGTGCGGGTTGAAATCCGATGACTGCGGATTTACGTACATCAGGTCAAAGAACTTGCCGTCACGTATTGCGTTCTCCTTATTGCAGATACCCAGCAGAGTGGAGTAGAAGTGCCTGAGTTCACGCTCCTGTGCGGTGAGTTTTGCATCGTCCCACTTGCCGTCATTGAAAAGGCGGGTAAGAGTATCGGGAGCCCAATAATCGAATATTGTGGTACGTCCGTCAAGACCGCTGAATCCCTCCTGGTCCATACCGGGTTCGCCAACCTCCTGACCGGCGTAAACCATTACAGGACAGCCATCCATAAGGGCCGAAACTATCATGGCGGGATGTCCTTTTTGCGCGTTTCCACCGAAGAATCGGGATGCTACACGCTGCTCGTCATGGTTCTCCATAAAGTGGAGCATGTGCGGACCGTTCTGTCCGTTCTGCTGCCAGCAACGGGTGATTGCCGTGGCCGATTCACGGGACTCAACGACAGCGCGCAGGGTATCGTAAAGGCCAACCTTGTCATATATGAAATCAAATCCGCCCCAGTCGATGTATGAACCGTATGATCCGGGGTTGTAAATCTCGGCTATGAACTGTATGCTTGGATGAGCCTCTTTTACTTGACTGATGGCCCAATGCCAGAAGTCAACGGGTACCATCTCGGCCATATCACAGCGGAATGCATCAATGCCTTTTGCCGCCCAGTAGAGCAGTATGTGGAGCATCTTTTTCCAGGTGTCGGGAATGGGGTCGAAACAGTGTCTGCCGCCGCCTGTGTAATCAACTCCATAGTTTAGTTTTACAGTCTCATACCAATCTGAATATGAAGGAGTTGCAGTGAACTGGTCATTGCCTGTGGCACGTGCCGGGAATTCCTTGTAATCACCCCAGTTTACCTCTCCGCCAAGTGTCTGTCCGGGCAGATAATAGAAGTTGTTCTGCGGTGAGAAATGCAGGTTCACGTCATCGTCTTTTCCCAGGTCTTTCACTCCTTTGGGCTTGGCTATGGAATGATACTCGCGGGCCACATGATTTGGCACAAAATCCATGATGAATTTCATGCCGGCTGAGTGGACACGGTCAACCAATGCCTGGAACTCTGCCATGCGGTCAGGGACTGACTCCGCCAGGTCCGGATCTATGTCATAATAGTCACGGATGGCGTATGGTGAACCGGCAACTCCTTTTACGGTTTCGGGGTGCGACAGAGGTATCCTGTATTTCTTATAGCTGGTGCAGGATGCGTGGGCTATTACCCCCGTAAACCAAATATGAGTAACTCCCATCCGCCTGATGTTGTCAAGCACGATGGGAGTATAGCTGTTAAGTTTGCCGGAACCGTTTTCCTGGATGCTGCCGCCGGGGATATTCTGCCCGCCGCTGTTGCAGCAAAGACGTGTAAATATCTGATATATAACGGCTTTATCCATATCGGACTTATCCTCTTATTCTCTTGATGAGACCTGTCAGCACTGTGCCGGGACCGCACTCAATGAACTCCTGGGCACCATCGGCAACCATGTTCAGGACGCTCTGTGTCCAGCGTACGGGAGAATTGAGCTGGGTTACCAGATTAGCCTTGATCTCATCGGGGTTTACATGCGGTTTTGCATCCACATTCTGGTAGATGGGGCATATGGGAGTGTTGAACTGAGTCTCGCTGATGGCCTGTGCAAGTTCATCCTTGGCGGGAGTCATAAGGGGTGAGTGGAAAGCGCCGCCTACCACGAGCGGGAGGGCACGCTTGGCACCGGCCTCGGTCATGAGCGGACATGCGGCTGTGATGGCATCTTTTGAACCTGAAATCACCACCTGACCGGGGCTGTTGTAGTTGGCGGGAACAACCACCATGCCTTTTGCATTCAGGTCAGCGCAGATTGCCTCGATCTTGTCATCGGCCAAACCGATGATGGCAGCCATTGTGCCGGGTACTTTCTCGCAGCATTTCTGCATGGCGTTGGCGCGCTTTGAAACCAGCTTGAGTCCGCTCTCGAATGAGAGGGAACCGCAGGCAACAAGAGCCGAAAACTCGCCCAGAGAGTGTCCTGCCACCATGTCGGGCTTGAAATCAGCGCCATGTGACTTGGCTACTGCAACCGAGTGGATGAACACTGCGGGCTGGGTTATATCAGTGCGGCGCAGGTCCTCGTCGCTGCCGCTGAACATTATGTCGGAGATCTTGAATCCAAGGATTGAATCTGCCTCTGCAAACAACTCTTTTGCCCAGTCAAACTGGTCATACAGGTCTTTACCCATGCCCGAGAACTGGGCACCCTGTCCGGGAAACACGTATGCTTTCATATCGTTATGATTTTCTGATAACCTGTGCAAAAGTAGTCATCATTTGGTGTGAACAAGAATTATTTCTTTACATTTTTGATGATACTACACAATTGTTGCTTTTTGTGCGCGTTATATAAAAAATAATATGCCGGCTATGGAGAAAGAAAAAAGATTGATGCCCCAGATTAACCTGATGACGTTGATAATCCAACTATGGAGCAGGAAGTGGACAATCATCCTTATAGCATTCATAAGTGGTGTTGTGGGATTCCTGCTTGCTCTTGACATACCCAAGAGATACAGGACAGTAGTAACTCTTGCCCCTGAATCAACCGAGTCTGATCTTGCGTCTGCCGCGTCTTCCATAACATCGCTCCTTGGAGGCGGTTTTGGTGCCCCGACTTCGGACGCCATCTACCCGGAACTTTATCCGGATATAATCAACACGATTCCGTTCAGTGTGGAGATGCTGAACATTCCTGTCAGTACGGTTGACGGCTCTTATTCCGGTGATTTGTACCATTATCTTACCTCGGCTCAGAAATTACCTTGGTGGAGTTGGATAAAATACAGTATAAAAGAACTGTTCAGGAGCAAAAAAACAGGTGGAAGTGAAGTTCTTGATCCCTATCGCATTACCAAAAGGCAGATGACGGTAATAGATTCATTCCATAAAATGGTGACATGTGAAGTTGATGTCAAGACAAGCGTGATAACGCTGACATCCCAGATGCAGGACAAACTGGTAGCCTGTACGGTGGCCGACAGCCTGTGCGTAAAACTTCAGGAGTATGTGACCGCATACAAGACCAACAAGGCTAATAATGACCTTGCTACAGTGAAAAGACTGTATGATGAAGCCCGGTCTGATTATATGTCTGCACAGCAGGAATATGCTTCTTTTCTGGACCGAAACGTGAATATGGCGCGTGAGAGCGTTAAGGCAGAGGCTGTAAGGCTGGAAAATGAACAGAACATAACTTTTGGCGTATATCAGGAAATGTCGTCTCAACTTGCGGCTGCCAGGGCAAAGCTTCAGGAGCAGACCCCGGCGTTCACCGTATTGGAACCTGCCCGTCTCGCCGAGTGGCATTTTGCACCCAAGAAGTCTGTAATTGCTGTGATATTCGCATTTTTAGGAGGTATTTGTGCATGCGTTTGGCTTATGTTCAAAATCAATTCACATGACATAAAGGAGTGGTTCAGAAAGGAGGATTAGGGATGAAAAAGGTGATGTTTGTATTCGGAACCAGACCAGAGGCCATAAAGATGGCTCCTTTAGTACGTGAATTCAGAAAATACCCTGAAGAGTTTGAAACTATGGTTTGTGTAACCGGTCAACACAGGGAGATGCTGGATCAGGTCCTTTCCATTTTTGAGATCATGCCTGAATTTGACCTTAATATCATGAAACATGGACAGGATTTGTTTGATATAACCTCCAGGGTGTTGTGCGGAATGCATGATGTGCTTATAGAGGCTAAACCTGATGTGGTCCTGGTTCATGGAGACACCACGACGTCAACAGCAGCCGCACTTGCGGCATTCTATATGCAGATTCCGGTAGGGCATGTTGAAGCCGGACTGCGTACCGGCAACATATACAGTCCATGGCCCGAGGAGATGAACCGTCAGATAACCGGCAGGATAGCATCCTTTGATTTTGCACCCACACCTTTGAACCGGAACAATCTTCTTAAAGAGAATGTTCCGGACAGTAAGATAACAGTAACAGGTAATACTGTCATTGATGCTTTGCATATGGTTGTGGAACGCATAAGAAATGATAAGGGGCTGGCAGATGAGTTGCATAAATCTCTTATGATTGCAGGATATGACACTGACAGGCTTACCGATGGGCATAGGATGGTCCTGATAACCGGCCACCGCCGTGAGAATTTCGGTGACGGGTTCATAAACATCTGCAACGCAATAAAAGACCTTTCCATAAAATATCGGGATGTGGATTTTATTTATCCCATGCATCTTAATCCTAATGTCCGCAAGCCTATACATCAGGTGTTCGGAGAGAATCTTGACGGGCTTAGCAATATGTTTTTCATAGAACCGCTTGGGTATCTGTCTTTTGTCTATCTTATGGAGAAGAGTTATCTGGTTCTGACAGACAGTGGAGGCATACAGGAGGAGGCACCTGGTTTAAGCAAGCCCGTACTGGTGATGCGTGATACGACCGAGCGTCCTGAGGCTCTTGAATCAGGAACAGTCAGACTGGTCGGGACTGATTACGGAAAGATAGTAAATGAGGTCTCAATGCTTATTGATGACGAGGAACATTACAGAACCATGAGTAATGCCGTGAACCCCTATGGTGACGGCAAGGCATCGGGGCGGATAGTTGATTTTGTTAGAAACAATATCTGATTTAGACTCATGGCAATATACTTCATACCGTTGCTGATATGTCTTGTTTCGGCTGTCTCATACCAGTTATCTGACAACCGGCGATGGGCAATGGCGGTATGTGTATTGCTATGTGTGTTTTATTGTTTCGGATTCATGACCGGAAGCGACTGGAGAACTTATGAGTACTGGTATGACAATCTGGATTTCAACCGCTTTTTCTATGGGTATTTGAATGAGCCGGGATATTATCTTTATATGATGATATTCAAAAAAGCGTGTGTTCCTTTCTGGCTGTTCTTTATATTAACCAAATCATGGCTTTTCATTGTTATTTACAAAAGTCTGTTTGAATATTCAAAAGAGTCAGGGTGGCTGTCGCTAATGTATTATCTGCCATGGTTTGGCCTATATTTCTTTATTGACAATCCCATGCGCAACTGTATTGCGGTAGGATTGTTCATTTTGTCGGTAAGATATGTCATAAGCCGTGAATTCTGGAAATTCCTGCTAATGTCCATGTTGGCAGCTTCGTTTCATTTCACCGCCTTGTTTGTCATACCGTTGTATGCCGTTCTGACCAAGGATGTCAGGAAATGGGTATATCTACTGTTGTTTGTGGTAATCAATGTCCTGTTCCTGAACAGAGATGTTCTGGTTAATGGCTTGACTTCGGTTTTTGGACTTATTCCATATTATCAGAGTAAGGTAATCACTTATTTCCTGTTTGATTCTCCGTTTGCCCAGGGAAAACTGTTTTCGTTCGGAATGATATGGCAGACGGCCCTGTTTGTCTTGATATTATGTTATAAGGAGAGAATAGTTGAACAGATAGGCGGCACAAAGGGGCAGGTAGCTTTCAATGGGGCAATGATTTATTTCCTGTTGGTTCGGTTCACTATGAGTATGGAGATGTTCATGAGGCTGCAGCTGTATATGTCTGTATTTGTATGTGTATGTATTGGCCTTGTGATATTGTCGTTTGAGTGGCGTTCCAGATTAATGTACCTGTGTGTCCTTTTTATGGTATCTTCATATGTCTGTATGGACAGGGTGACAGGTTCTGCCAGATATATTCCATACAGCAATGTCCTGGAATATGTCGTAAAAGGTGATTATCCGTCATTCTCCGCGCGTTATTACTACAATATAAAACACAGTCCTTATACCAGGGAGATAGACGTGCCGGATAAAACGTCTGCAAGACAGTAGGAATATGAAGGAATCATTAGGACAACAAACCATAAGAGGAGTTGGCTGGAGTGCGATTGAACGCCTATCGTACCAAGGGATAACATTTCTCATCCAGATAGTCCTTGCCAGACATCTTACTCCCGACGACTATGGAGTGGTGGCTATGCTGGCCATTTTCCTGCAGATTGCCCAGGTATTCATTGACAGTGGGTTTGCCAACGCCTTGATAAAAAAACAGGACTGTACCGATGCAGATTATTCCACTGTGTTTTATTACAATCTTGGAATAGCTCTTCTCCTTTATCTTATCCTGTTCCTGGCATCCCCAGCCATAGCGCTGTTTTACAAGACGCCTTTGCTGGTACCGGTCTTGAGAGTTCTGGCTTTGACGCTGATTTTCAATGCCCTGTCAATAGTTCAGCAGACAAGATTGGTTAAACAGGTGGATTTCAAGTCGCAGTCTGTCGTGACATTTACCAGTGCGGTTGTATCGGGCGCTGTAGGCATCTATTTCGCTTGCCGCGGATTGGGCGCATGGGCGCTTGTTATCCAACAGCTCCTGAACAGCATCTTGAGGACGGTCATCTATTGGGCTGTTGTAAGATGGATGCCGCGCCTTATATTCTCAATGGAGTCATTCCGATATTTGTTCGGTTTCGGTTCCAAATTGCTGGTAAGCACACTCATTGATGTCATATATAAGAATCTCTATAAACTTGTGATTGGAAAGAGGTTTATGGAAAGGGATCTGGGTTTCTATACAAAAGCCGAAGAGTTTGCCATATTTCCTTCCACAAATGCTGCAAATATCATATCCAGGGTATGTTTCCCCATATTGAGCAGAATTCAGGATGATGATGCCAGACTATCAAGGGTTTACAGATCACTTATCCGGTATTCATCCTGGGGCATTTTTCCGATGATGATAGGATTGCTGGCTGTATCAGAGCCATTTATCATTACTTTCCTTAAAGAACCATGGGCTCCGGCTGTTCCAATACTCAGGATTCTATGTCTTGACTGGATGTTGGATTTCATTTGTGTCTTGAATCTTAATCTTCTTTTTGTGAAAGGCAGGACAGATTTGGTACTGAATCTGCAGATTGTAAAAAAAATAATAGCATTGTCCATACTGTTCATGTCTGTACCGTTCGGTCTTGTGGGTATGTGCTGGGGACGTGTGATTTATTCCGTCATTTCGGTTTGTATCAACACATATTATACCAAAAGGCTTATTGGACTGGGGCTTTTTTCACAGTTGGGTGATATTATTCCATTTATGCTGGCATCGGCTGTAATGGGTGTTCTTGTCTATGTAATTATTAGTCAAATAGATTGCAGCCAGGTGGTTAGGCTTACGGTAGGCATATTGACCGGTGTCTTTGCTTATACACTCATTTCATTCCTGTTTTTCAAGAGTGAGATGAAAATACTGAAAGATATACGGAGAATAGGAAATGAATGATTTATATAAGAAAATAAGAAAAACCGTATCGCCAGTTTACCGGCATTGGGAAATGCTGGTAAAGATAGCATGGTATAGAGCCCATGTGGGCCGAATAATTGAATCTGTCCGACAGAAAGGGAGGATAAGAGTGGCTTTTCTGACAGTCAATCTGTCCATGTGGAAATGTGAGGAACTGTTCAGACTTCTTTTGGAAGATGATTTATTTGACCCTGTAATGGTCCCGATGCCCAGACCTATGTTCAATTGGGAGGCTGAAAAAGAAGAGCAGAACAGGCTGATGGATTATTGCCGACAAAACGGTTTTCCATATATACCAGGATATGATTATGATAAAAATACATTTAATGGATACGAGGCCATAAAGCCTGATGTGGTTTTTTACAGTCAGCCATATAGCAATGCTTCATATAAGGCACATAGGGTTGAGGAATTCTGGAAAAAATGTATCTTTTTCTATGTGCCTTATTGCTTCATAATAGAGAATGAAGCTGCTTTTGTAGATACATTATATGTCAATATCTGCCAGAACGTGTTTCTTGAGAATGAGATGGTAAGAAGCATTGAATGTGGTATGGCAACAAACAAAGGCAGGAATTTCATTGTGACCGGCTATCTGGGAGCCCGAAAGCTTCTGGTTCATGACGAATCCGACAGCCAGGCCTGGAAAATGCAATCGACTGATGTCAAGAGAATTATTTGGGCTCCGCATCATTCCATATTAAACAAGGACATACTGAATTATTCAAATTTTCTTGATATTGCGGATGATATGCTGTCTCTTGCACATGAGTATAACGGGAGGGTTCAGTTTGCATTCAAGCCCCATCCCGGACTCAAGCCCAAACTATATGATCACCCAGAATGGGGAAAGGAACGGACAGACCGGTATTATGCGGAATGGAACGATATGCCTAATTCAATCCTGGCAGAAGGGTCATATGAACGTCTTTTCCGTTCTTCGGACGCTATGATCCATGATTGCTCTTCATTTACTGTGGAATATCTTTATACAGGTAATCCTGTAATGTATGTCACAAAAGATGACCATCTTGATTATTTGAACGATTTTGGGAAGGCATGTTTTGATGTTCATTATAAAGGAAAGACAATAAGCGATATACGTTCATTTATTGATAATGTAGTTCTGGACGGACAAGATCCAATGAGAATGATTCGCAGCGAATTTGTCGATAAGAACCTAATGCTTGATGATATGAGAACCCCAGAGCAGATTATTGCTGATATAATGAAGAATGTTTGTGTTTATGGCAAATAAGCACTATTATTGCAATGTTTTTGCAATGATATGAAGGTTGTAGTACTGACAAGCAACATAAATGAGGCACGCGTACCCAATAGAATAGCCGAATTCAGAAAACGGGGATACCAATTGGAGGTTTATTGCTACTGTCGTGATCCGGAACGGCCTTTCCTTAAGGAGGAGGGGGTATTGTATCACGTTTTGGGAGAGGTAGGGAGAGGGGCTTCTTCATATTTCAAGCGGCTTTTCGCTGAGTTCAAGGATGTAAGAAAGGTCATAAGACAATATAAAGGCCAGGATGTAGTGTTCTACCTTATCAATAATGATATGGCTTTGCTGTATTACATGATAGGTGGCAGACAGCCTTTCATATATGAAGAAGCTGACCTGAGACATACATATTTCAGTTCCGGCATATTAAGGAGAGCGTTTGAATACATAGACAAAAGGATTATAAAGAGGTCTCTGCTGACTGTTTTCGTTTCAAAGGGCTTTGCTACTTATCATTATGGCGACGGTAAGATACCCGATAACATCACGTATATATTCAACAAACTCAATCCGTCAGTTATGGATTTGCCATATGAGAGAATCCGCATTCCTGACGTGAACCATCTCAAGATTGGCTTTGTGGGGTCTATCCGTCTTTATGACAGCTTGTATAATTTTGCCAAGGTTTTCTGTGACGCTTTCCCTAATCATGAATTCCATTTCTACGGCAATGTCGTTGACAGTAAGTTCTATGAACTCAAGTCATTAGCCAACTGTATTTTTCACGGCCCGTTTTCAAATCCGTCGGACCTGCCTGGAATATATTCGGAAATAGACATACTTCTATCCACATACGATATCCGTTTTGATAACGTCAGATATGCTGAACCCAACAAGATATATGAGTCAATTTTTTTTGAGGTGCCTATTATAGTATCCAGTGGAACTTATCTGGCGGAGCGCGTATCGGATCTGGGTATAGGATATTCCGTTGATGCAATGGATGATGCGGAGGTAAAACGTCTTGTGTCCATGTTGACAAGAGAAGACCTTCTGCAGAAAACGGCTAATGCTCATTCAATTGCCAAGAAAGAGTGTGTCATAGACAATGATGACTTTTTCGGGATTCTTGAAGGCAGGCTGAAAACTATAAAAAAGGTATGAACAGGATTGAATCGTTTATCTATGGCATTGTCCGAAGAAATCCTGCAATCAAGAATGCTGTAAGGAACCTGTATCAGTCATTGTTTGACCTGCTTCCGCGTAAAAAAGAGTATTTCAGATACGGATTTGAATTCAAGGAGGGATATTATTTCGGGTTCCATGACCTACAGGAGCTATCTGCCGATGGCTTAAAGCTTCTTGTGCATAAGTTGCCTTTTGACCTGAGGATGCCTGTGGCCGGTGAAACGGAGCAGGTTGGATATCTGGATTTCAGCCAAGACGGTCATCTGGGTGATTTTCATGAGCTTGATTCCACATCGGCATGGAACTTTCATAAAGGGTGCCGCCTGCAATGGCTTGATGATAACAATGTTATCTTCAATACTGCGGTGGATGGACGGCTCCTATCAAAGATAATTGATGTGACATCGGGTGAATCCAGGATAATAAACAGCCCTATAGACTCTGTCAGTCATGACTCTGCATGGGCCACATCATTCAGTTATGAAAGGCTTGAAAAATGTATGTCAGGTTACGGATATCCGTATAAGGATGATTCTTATCTGGATCAGGATGTGCCGTGTGATACTGGTTTGTTTTTGGTTGATTTGAAGGGAGATACAAAAAAACTTGTTGTATCATTGAGTGAACTGGCGGAAGACGCACCGGAAGAGTTCCGTCAAGGATACATGCATTACGTCACGCATACAGAGTTTTCGCCCGATGACCGTTACATTTCATTCCTGCACAGATGGAGATTACGTACAGGGACTGACCTTAAAAGATGGACCAGGATTATGGTATATGACCGTACGGATGGAAGACTGACAGAATTGCCTTCACAGATTTCAGGTTCACATTATGTGTGGAATTCAAGGAATCAGTTGCTGGCATCGTGCATTATTGACGGGCGTAGCTGTCATGTGCTTTTTGATATGAATAACATTGATTCATACAGGATTATTGCACCATCCGTATTGAATTCTGACGGCCATCAGAGCTTTATTTCAGATAACTTGTTCATAACGGATACATATCCTGACAAATACAGGATGGCCAAACTGTTCAGGGTTAATGTCAATGACGGCAATACGGAACTTATAGCGTCGGTCCATTCTCCAAAAACATTTCAGTCCAGCCCCCGTAAAGGTCATATAGCCTGTGATTTGCATCCCCGTGTGTCACAAGACGGAAGATACGTTTTCTTTGACAGTTGCAGAACGGGAAAAAGAGGCGTCTATGTTATGAAACTTTTCTGAATTTGTATTACCTTTGCAGGTCCTTAAAAAGTGGCCTCTATTTGTGAAAATGAGGTCATTCTTTCGGGATTCCAAGTTATTCTTGAATAATTTTTTGCTGTTGTACAATTTTTACATTTTGTGCACGTTATTTTTAATAAAAACAAAGTGATGCTAAAATATAATATTCAGAACTACGGTAATGTGAATTATATGGTGCATAAGGATGCAATGGGTGGTTTTCAGCATTTCGTGAAGCGTTTGTTTGATATTGTCTTCTCGCTGCTGGGACTTGTTATTTTTTCACCGTTGATTTTGGTTTTCTCCATAATTCTCCTGTTCAGCGACGGGCCTGTTATATTCCGTCAGGAACGTATCGGTTACCAAGGTCGTCCTTTCACGATATACAAGTTCCGCACTATGCGTGTTGATGCCGAGTCTCATGGGTGCATCCCGCGTTTGGAGGGAGAGCGCAATATGTATCTGACTCCTTTCGGGCGTTTTCTGCGTGCGCATCATCTTGATGAACTTCCTCAATTATGGAACGTTTTGCGTGGCGACATGTCTTTTGTAGGTCCGCGCCCTGAACGCCAGTATTTCATTGACCAAATTAACCGTGAAACGGATGATTACCGTTACATCTACCTGATGCGTCCCGGTGTGACATCTTACGCCACCATCTACAACGGCTATACAGATACCATGGACAAGATGCTGAAACGTTTGGAGTATGACATTGAGTATCTTGATAACCGCAATATATTCACGGATTTGTCCATTATCTTCAGAACCGTGTTTTCTGTTTTTAGCGGCAAAAAGTTCTAATCACCCTTTAATTCCGGATATGAGAAGGATTGTTTTATCACTGTTATCTTTTTTTTGCAGTATATTGACATATGCTCAGATGTCTGATGAGAGCATTTACCGATATGTTTCTGACCGTCAGGCACAGGGAGCGTCCCAGGAGCAGATAGTCATGGAGCTTGGGCGTCGCGGTGTTACAATGCAGCAGTTGCAGCGTATGCGCGAAAAATATGAGCGCAACCAGCAGTCAAGTGTTTTCGGTTCAACTTCGGAACTGCAGGATGACCCGTCGCGTGTCCGTTCTGCGGGCCGTGCCTTTAACCGTGTTGGCTCGTCGGACATAAGTGATGGCGTATCGCAGTCCTTGTATGAGGAGTCATCTTTTCTTTTTGCTGACTCTTCTTTTGTGTCCACCCGCCAGGAAGTGACCTCACGTGCCAGTAAGATATTCGGTCACGACATATTCAGTGGTCGAGGTCAATCATTTGCTCCCAGTTCTAACCTCGCTACCCCTCCCAATTATCGTCTGGGCCCTGGTGATGAGGTTATCATTGACATTTGGGGCGCGTCGCAAAGCACAGTCCGTGAGGTGATATCGCCCGACGGCAACATCATGGTGAGCGGTCTTGGTCCCGTATATCTGAACGGCCGTACCGTCCGTGAGGCGGATTCTTACGTAAAGAAAGTTTTTAGCCGCATATATTCCGGTCTGGACAGTGACGATGCCAGCTCAAGCATCACTTTGACATTGGGCCAGAACCGTTCAATCCAGGTCAATGTGATGGGCGAGGTATCTGTACCCGGAACATACCGCATGTCATCGTTCTCCACCCTTTTTAATGCATTGTATATGGCTGGGGGCGTGAGTGATATAGGTTCCTTGCGTGACATCCATGTCTATCGTGGCGGTAAGGAGGTGGCTGTTGTAGATATGTATGATTACATCATGCAAGGTAGCATGAGCTCCGATATTCGCCTTGAGGACAATGATGCCATTGTTGTACAGCCTCAGAGCGTACTTGTAAACATTGAAGGCCGTGTGCGTCGTCCCATGTACTATGAGATGAAAGAAGGTGAGACCCTTGCAACTCTTCTTGGCTACGCCGGCGGTCTGTCATCTGATGCATACCGTAAGGATGTACGCGTTGTCCGCATGGGATCTTACCAGAGGGACGTGTTCACAGTGCCGGATACCGGTTTTGACGGATTCTCTCTTTATGACGGAGATTACGTATATGTTGATTCCATCCGCGATACATACTCCAATATGGCCGAGGTTCGCGGTGCAGTTAACCGTCCGGGGCGTTTTCAGATAGGCGGTTCCATAACCACGCTCCGTGACCTGGTTGAAGTGGCCGGCGGCCTGAAGGAAGACGCATTCCCGTCGCGTGCATTGTTGAGCCGCACCAATCCGGACAAGACCCTTACCAACCTGTCTATAGACATCCGTGGACTTATGGATGGCACCGTCAGTAATGAGCAGTTGCGCAATGATGATGTGCTGTTTGTTCCCAGTGTATTAGAGATAGGTGAAGTCAAGACATTCGGAATATTTGGCGAGGTGTTGTTCCCTGGCGTTTATCGCTATGCAGACAACACAAGTATAGAGGACCTGATCATTCAGGCTGGCGGTATGAAGGAGAACGCATCGGTTTCCAAGGTTGATGTGGTGCGCCGCATAAGCGATAGAGGTGCTATGGAAAAGACTGATTCCCTGACGGTTATGTACTCATTCTCAATAGATGAGGACTTGTCAATTCGTGATGATGGATTCCGCCTTATGCCATACGATGAGGTTTATATACGCCGTAGTCCAGGCTATGCCACCAACCGCCATGTGATAGTTGTTGGTGAAGTTACATTCCCTGGTTACTACTCGATGGAAACAAATACGGAGCGTCTTAGCGACATAATGTCACGTGTGGGTGAGTTCAGTTCTGAGGCATATCCCGAGGGGGCGCGTCTGGAACGTGTGATTACTACCGATGAGCGTGCACGCATGCTGAACACCGCAGAGGTTCTTGCGGCCAATGATTCAGTGGCGTTGTCCAAGACTATCGCCAAACTGGAGAAGTCAACCACATATAGTGTTGGTATAGATCTTAGAGAGGCTATCAAGCATCCTGGTGGTTCTGCCGACATAGTTTTGCGTGAGGGTGACCGTATTGTCATTCCTTCTTTCAATAATACAGTTAAGATAGATGGCGAGGTTATGTTTTCAAATACGGCTCCATATGTAAAAGGCAAGAATTTGAGTTACTACATAGACAAGGCTGGCGGTTACTCCCAGCGGGCCAAGCGTAACAAGGTGTACATTGTTTATGTGAACGGTTCTGTGGCAAAAGCCCGTCGCCATTCTTCAAAACTGGTTCAGCCTGGTTGTGAGATAGTTGTTCCCGCCCGCAAGGAGCGTGAGGGCCTGAAAGCTACAGAGGTGTTGAGCTTGGGTTCCACATCGGCATCACTTGCTACAGTTGTCCTTGCTCTGATGAACCTCCTGAAATAACGGATATGGAGAAAGAGAAGAAACCGGTTATCAAAGAGCAGAACTTGTTGGAATTACTGGCAAGTCTTGTTGAAAACAGGAAATTTATAATCAGATTCACCTTGGTTTTCTTTGCTGTAGGTATATTGCTTGCGTTCACATCCGTAAAAAAATATACTGTTGAGGTTGTAGTGGCTCCAGAGTCTTCAGAAACCAATTCTTTTGCAGAAAACCTTGGATCACTTGCATCAATGGTAGGGGTGGATCTAGGTTCATCTACAGGTGATGCAATCTATCCTCTGATTTATCCGGATATAGTCAGTTCTTTGCCGTTCCTGACATCTATGATGGATGTCAACGTGACAACACAGGATGGCGAAACTGCAAAATATTCTTATTATCAGGCAAAACTCCAAAAGAAGTACTGGTTTAAAGAGGTTTTGAAAACCCCAAAAAGGCTTATTGGCAGGTTAATAAAACTATTTAAAAAGAAAGGTAATTTGGGGGATCCATATGTGTTTGACCTATATCGTCTGTCGGAAGAGCAATTATTGCAGGTTGAGGCATTAAAAGGCAAAATATCTGTTTTTGTAGATAAAAAGACAGAAGTGATAACACTTTCTTTTACTGATTCTGATCCCGAGGTTGCTGCGGTTATGGCTGAAACAATTGAAAAAGAACTGGAAAAAAGGGTTACTGAATATCGTACCAAGAAAGCGCAGGCTGATTGCCAATATATGGAGAAACTCTATAATGAGTCTAAGATCGAGTATGAGAAAGCGCAGACTGAATATGCCGATTTTGTTGATCATAACCGGAATGTGACTTTGGAAAGGGTGTTGATTGAGAAACAGCGTCTTGAAGATGAAAAAGACTTGAAGCACACTTTGTATTCTCAATGGGCACAGCAGTTGTTGTTGTCACAGGCTAAACTGCAGCATTACACACCTGTATTTACTACCATTAAACCTGCGGTAGTTCCCGCAATACCATCATCATTGCGACGCCTTATCTTATTGGCATTATATTGCTTTCTTGGTTTTGCAATTGCTGTAGGTTGGGTCCTGTTGAAGAATCCGATACGATCAATAAAAGATAAAATCATAAAAAAGGATGCGGGATAAGTGATATATTTAGTTGTTTTCATATTTATATTGATACCTGTCATCAAGTTTGATTTGTTGGCAAAAAAGGGAGGGGAGGATTTCTGGTTTTACTCTTCCCTTGTCTTTTTGATTTTAGTGGCCGGTTTACGGTATAGGGTTGGAGGAGATACTTTGGTTTATATGGCTGAGTTTGATTCATACCCTAAATTGAATGAACTCAAATATTTTGATTTTGAAACTGCCAAGTTTAATCCATTATGGTGTGTTTTTAATTCATTATGTTGTTCCGTTAGCGATAGCTTCACTTTCTTCCAGATAATACATGCAATTATCTTAAACTGTACTTTCTTTCATTTCTTCAGAAAATACTGTCCCAGATATTATTTCTCGGCAATTTTAGTCTGGTTTGTAGGTTATTGGTTCTATCTTAGTATGGAGATATTAAGGGAATCCATTTGCATATGTATTCTCCTTTGGTCCACAGATTGGTTACTGGAAAAGAAATATGTCCGGTATTTATTGATGTGTATTGCGGCATTGCTGATGCATTATTCTTCAATTGCTATGTTTATCCTGCCGTTTTCCTTGTTGGTTTTCCGGCGTCCCGATTGGAAACTTCAAATAATTTTACTGGGTATTGTTGTTGTTGCAACCTCTGTCGTAAATCTGCCTCTTGCCATTGCAAATCATTTTTCTATCAACGAAAAAGTGGATTTTATTATGGAATATTATCTGGAGAATGGTGAGAGGTCTATTAATGGCATATTGGTTGATACTGCAGGTTATTTGCCTGTTCTTGGATTAATATGGCTGAGAGAACGAAATAATATAGAAGATGAGTTTGACTTTACACCGATAGTGTCATGTATGTTCCTTTTTACGGGTTTATCGTTTTATTTGGGAATAGCAGAAAGGTTTTTGTATTATTTTTTTCCATACTTCATTGTTTATCTTGTCAATACAATATATGAAATGCAAATGGAGAACGATTGGCGGAATAGGAATGTGTCGGCATTAGTTACCTTTGCAGTTTTGTTTCTGGTTTGTTCCAAATTCTTCATTTATTATTATAGAGACAGGTCAGATGTTTATCCTAATACAAGATCATATTCCCTGTTCATACCGTATCATTCTGTGTTGAATCCTGTAATTGACAATAAAAGAGAGTGCTATGTTGAAAATCTGCGTGATTTTGCCATAATGTTTTAGGACTTGGTACATGGTTAATAGCTTCTGTCAATACTTATAACCATATTTCGGAAAAGCTCTGGACGCATAATAAATAATGAGTATCTTTAATGGAAAAATAAAAAACTGTTCAGAAGGGACGAGTCGCCAGATTAAGACGGTGGCAGGTAATTTTATGTATCTGTCTGTACTGAATGCACTCAATGTCTTATTGCCACTTATCACCCTTCCTTATCTTATGCGTACCGTAGGTAAGGCTAATTATGGTATTTACAGTTATGTATATATGATTTTGCAGTATGTGATATTGTTTGCTACGTATGGTTTCAATTTCTCGGCCACAAAGCAGATATCACAATGCCGTGACGATAGGGACAGGGTCAATGTGATATACAACTCGGTCATTGCATCAAAGCTTCTGATAGGTGCTACATCTATTGTTCTTATTATGCTCTTTTCGCATTTCGTTTTTAAGGATGAGCAGGCCCCTCTAATGTTCCTTTTTGGTATGGGTATGGTTGCCGGTGACATCCTTACACCAGTATGGCTGTTCCAGGGAATGGAGAAGATGAAATATATGACTTTGGTAAATGCATCGTCAAAGATATTGTTCACAATACTTGTTTTTGTGGTCATACGTAAGGCTGATGATTATTATCTGCTCATATTGCTGAATTCTGCCGGATACATTCTGGCTGGACTGATGAGCCTGTATCTGGCATCAAGACAATTCGGGATGCGTCTCAGGTTTGCGGCATTCAATGACATAAAGTATCAGTTGAAAGAGGGTGCTGCCGTTTTTGGCTCAACGTTCGGAATGAACCTGTACAGGAATGCCAATGTTATTATTCTTAAACAACTGGTTCCCAATGAGGTGGTTGGCTTGTATGCGGCGGCAGAGAAGGTTATCAAGGGTTTCCAGTCTGTTATTTCTCCTGCAGCACAGGCCATATTCCCTCATTTGAGCCTTAAGTTCAAGGATAAGACTGCTTCTGAGAACATATCATCGCTCAAGAAAATAGCCTTTCCTTTTGCTGGTGTGGTTTTCATACTTTCATTGTTGGTTTTTCTGTTTGCACCGTGGATATCCGATCTGTTGTGCGGAGGGGTAGAGTTCCGTGATTGTGTGCCTATTATAAGACTTATGACACCTGTTATCCTGTTTGGTGAGATAAACTATCTTATAGGGATAGTAGGACTAATCAATCTGAACCGCCAAAGGCAGTTTTTCCATTTCGTCCTTATTGCAGGCTTTTTCAGTGTTTGTTTTATTATTATATTTGCAGTTAGGTATGGCGCACAAGCTGCGGCTGTCTCCATGTCATTATCGGAGGTGCTTCTATGCATATTGTGCCTGTTATGCCTGATTTCAATCAACAAAAAAGGATGACGGCAGTTATTATTCTGAACTGGAATGGAGCGGATGACACTATCATGTGTCTGGATTCATTATCGCATGCAGACGGTAGTTTTTTCATTGTCATTGCAGACAATGGTTCGACCGATAATTCTGTCCAACGTCTTAAATCATATATCAGCCAATCCGTTTTGGATATAACTTTGCTGGAGCACAATAATAATTTTGGATTTGCCAAAGGTAACAATCTGGCAATCTCTTATGCATCAAAACGTAGGCCGGACAGCTATTTGCTGTTGAATAATGATACAGAGGTTACATCTGATTTTCTTGTAAAGCTTGTAGATTTCCAGAGTAGCAATCCACGTTTCAGGATTCTTACACCTAGAATCAATTTCTTTTATAAAAAGAATATCATTTGGAATTGCGGTGGAGTTTTGCGGTTAGGATTCAGAAAGTACAGGTTTGCCGGATGCGAAGAGAAAAAAGCAACACGAAGGAAATACTTTCCAATCTCATTCATAACGGGATGTGCTCTTTTCTTTATGCCAGATGTTCTGGAACCTGATGGAACTTTGTTTACTGAAAGATTCTTTTTCGGTGAGGAGGATTTTGAATTCTCCATAAGGATGAAACGCCGGCATTACAAAATGGCTTGTGTCACTGATTCTGTGATATATCATAAAGTGATGGCTTCAAGCGAAGGAAAGAGTGTAGGTAAGTTTTATTTGCATCTGTTGAACAGATATGTTGATGTCCGTCTTCAATATGGAAAACTGTTCTTTTTTATATGGCGTATAGTAAATAAACCTATTTCTTTTTGTCATCTTAAGAAGATTTATGGTTCAGCAGGGCAAGCATTACAAAAATTGAGGCATCTTGAAAAAGACTGTCTTTGCAGAGATAAGGTTACTTATGAGGATTTCAGAAGATTGGTGATATCGGACGATTTTTTTGATGAAAGTAATGATTGAATCCTATATTTATTACTGCAATGAAGAAAAAAATAGTTTGGTTGATGCTATACTGTCTGGTCAAACATTTACCTGTTAGTTATTGTCGGATAGGAGGTGGCTTATACAAGAAAATCAGGCTGTTTGTATGCTCTCATATTTTTGAGTATTGTGGACATAATGTAAATATTGAGAAAGGGGCTGAGTTCGGTTTTGGACGAGGAATACGGATAGGAGATAATTCAGGTTTAGGCATTAATTGCAGGATACCGGAAGGCTCGATAATTGGAAACGATGTCATGATGGGGCCTAATTGTTATGTTTTTGACAGAAACCATGTTTATGAGCGTACGGATATTCCTATGCGTTTACAGGGTTTTACAAAAAGTGTTCCTGTGATTATCGACGACGATGTATGGATTGGGCGTGATGTCACTATTATGGTAGGGCGGCATATTTCCAAAGGGACAATTGTTGCAGCATGCAGTGTAGTCACTAAAGATTTTCCGCCATATTCTGTAATTGGAGGTAATCCTGCCAAATTAATACGTAGTCGTGTGGAGGTAAAAGATAACAATAATACTCCAGTGTGAAAATGGCTGTCAAATATATTCGCATAATTCTTTCTACTCTTCACGGGTATCTGCTGTGTATCATATACCTGTTGATGCCTGTGAGAAAGTTGTCGTGCTCAGACAGAGAACCGAACTTAATTGTTTCTCTAACCAGTTATGGACGCCGTATATCTAAAACTTTGAGGTTCTCTTTGCTGTCTATGCTTCACCAGACAAGAATGCCGGATAGGATTGTTGTATGGCTTAATGAAAAAGAATTTACCATGGACAGTATTCCATCATATCTTAAAAAATATTCAGATAAGTATGGAATTGAGATCAAATTCTGCCCTGATTTGAAATCATTTAAAAAACTGATACCTTCATTAAAATATTTTCCCAATGACCTTATAGTTACAATTGATGATGATCTGGTTTACAAACGCGACCTCATCAGGTTGTTGTATGAAAAACACTTGCAGTATCCCGGGTTGGTGATTTGTTCTAATGCCCATGTTCCTACATTCAGCGGCAAATGCCTGTTGCCATATAAACAATGGAATCTGAATGCATATAATGCAAAAGACAGAATAATATTTCCTTTGGGAGGATCCGGAACGCTATATCCACCTCATTCGCTTCATTCTGATGTCTTGGATCAAAGCCTGTTCTTAAATCTGGCTCCTTCTGCAGATGATGTCTGGTTCTGGTGTATGGGGTTGTTGAATGGTACTTCTTCGGTTGTCCTGGGTACAAAGAGAATGTATATGGAGATAGATCTTTTTTATCAAACCGTTCACAAATATTCATCCTTGAAAAGCAAGAATCTGGCGGAGGACATGAATGATACCCAGATTAAAGCTGTTTTTGACCATTACGGACTGATTCCCGATAAGGAGTTATTAGAGAATATGCTACATTAAACATAAAGTTGCTATCTTTGTGGCATGAAAGAAGGTTTGGTGTCCATAATAACATCGCTTTATAATTCTGAAGCCTATATTGCGCAGACAATAGAATCTGTCTTAGCGCAGACATATACTGATTGGGAAATGATTATCACCGATGACGGGTCAGTTGATAATTCAACGTCAATTGTGGAATCATATTCCGCTAAAGACCAGAGAATTCGTTTGCTCAGGCTGAATGCAAACGGTGGACCGGGAATAGCCAGGAATAATTCTATCAGTAATGCAAACGGTCAATATATAGCATTTCTGGATAGTGATGACTTATGGTATCCGGATAAACTAAAGACACAGCTTGAACTTATGAACAGAACGGGGTGTGGAGTTGTCTATTCCAGTTACCATACCTGTGATGAAAATAACAAGATAAACGGTTCTGTCATATGCAGGTCACGGATTCCATACTGGCGTATAATATGTGACAATGCCATTGGCTTTCTTACGATGATGTATGACCGTAAGGTGACAGGTTTAGAGTTGTTGCCTGAGATACGTAAGCGTCAGGACTGGGGGCTGAATATTAAGTTAATCAAAAAATGCCGTATTGCCTATGGTGTCAAGGAGCCTCTGGCCTGCTACAGGATTAGGACGGGTTCCGTGTCCAGAGAAAAATTCCCTTTGATAAAATATAATGTCGCTATATACAGACAGATTTTGGGCTATTCTAAACCTGTATCCATATTGATGTTCACATTCGTGTTCCTGCCGTTCTATTTCGGCAAGAAACTTCTGAACGTTATTCATAATGTATTTAACAAGCGATGAAACATTTGCTTCAAACCATCTATAATATCATCTTCAATTTGACAAGTCCGTTTTTTCTGTGGCTGCCGTTTGCTGATCTTAGAAGATGGTATTTGAGATTGTTTGTCAAATCGTTGGGAAAAAGGACATATATAGGCAGGAATATTGATGTGAAAGCGCCTGACAGAATATCAATAGGACATCATTGTGTTATTAACAAGAATGTGGTATTGAACGGAAGAGGAGGTCTGGTTATAGGAGACAATGTGGATATAGCACAGGATGTCTTTATACTCACCGAGCAGCATGACCAGAATGATGATATGCATGCTCTTGTAAAGAAAAGTGTCCGTATCGACGATTATGTGTGGATTGCCACCCGTGCCACAATCCTTCCGGGGGTTAGTCTTGGCAGGGGCGCTGTAGTGGCTTGCGGTGCGGTGGTTACAAAGGATGTGGCTTCCATGACTGTAGTGGGGGGAGTTCCCGCCAAATATATTTCAGACAGAAAGAGCGGACTTAAGTATAGCTTCAATTACAGGGAGAAATATAGTTTCTGATATGCAAAAAGGAAGAGTTCTCATCATATCTCATTCCGATCCTTTTGGTATAGGAGGCGGGAGTTTTGCATGTCATGCTTATGTCAAGGCTTTCAGTGAGTGTTTTGATGGTGCCGCTGATATATGTGTTCCGGCTGAGAGTCAATATGAGGTCGATGAATCAATTAAATATAACAGAATTCTTAGGGTGCCTAAAAGGTCAATCTTTTCCAGAATATTATCCTTCTTTACCGGAAGAATTGACCGTTATTCGGGTTTCGTAATAAAAATCATTAGGGATAACCATGATGTGTACTCTACAGTCGTCTTGAACGGCTGTCGGGAAAGCGGCTCCATGGTACGGGAACTCAAGTATAGCGGTATAAACGTGATAACTGTATTCCATAATTATGAGAGAGATTATTTTAGGGATAATTGCAGGATACCGGTTTTTCGCAGTGTTATGCTGCATCATATAAAGACTCTTGAGAAAAAGGCTTATAAATACAGTGATATCAATCTCTTCCTTACTCAGCGGGATATGGATATGTATGAAAAGACATATGGAGCCAATAAGAATAACAGGCTGACAGGGGTGTTTGAGTACAAGGATATAACTAAGTCCGAAAGGCAGGATCGTAATGTATCAAATCTCACTTTCATAATAACGGGATTGCTTAACAATAAACAGGGCGAGGACAGTATTGTGTACTTCTTTAACCAGTTGTACCGTTTACTTCCTTCCGGCAGCAAGGTGCTTATTGCGGGGTTTAATCCTACCGGAAAGGTAGCTGGTTTATGTAAAAGATATGATAATGTGACTCTTGTCCATAATCCGTCAGACATGTGTGAAGTTATGGCTCAAGGCGATGTATATCTATGTCCTGCAAATACTGGTAGCGGTGTCAAACTGAGGATAATGGATGGATTAAAGGCTGGTTTGCCAGTGATAACCCATGAGTATTCGTCTCATGGCTTTGAGTCATTGATATCTAAGCCGTATATCAAGTCTTTTTCTACTGTTCAGGGATTCAAGGATGCCGTCAAGGATGTATCGGAAGGCATTAGATCCGGTCAGTATAATACATCGGTTATATGGAATGATTATTATAGTAATTTTTCTTATGACACAGGACTGGACAAAGTCCGGATTATACTCAAGGAATTTAACAAAATGTCATATTTAGTATAATTATTTAGAATTCCATTTTAAAACAAAAATAGATGAAGAAAGTATTATTTACAGTAGCACTGGCCCTCGTAGCAGCAGGTGTCAGTGCACAGGAGCCCAATTTCCCGATGATGGGTGGTGGTTTTGGCGGCGGTTTCGGCGGCTTTGGCGGTTTTGGCGGTCAGCAGCAGACCAATGTCAATTTTGATGAGTATAAGGCAGCTCCCCAAGGCTTTGACCAGGAGCGTGCAGGAGTCAAGAAAGGTACAGTAAAACTCATTGAGTATCAGTCGGAGTCAGTAGGCACAACCCGTAAGGCCAACGTTTATCTTCCTGCAAGTTATGACGGCAAGAAGAAATTCGGTGTTCTCTATCTGCTTCACGGTATTGGCGGTGACGAGTGGGAATGGATGAATGACGGTGGTGTACCCAACATCATCATGGATAACCTCTATGCTGATGGCAAGGTTGCCGATATGATCGTAGTTATGCCTAACGGCCGTGCCGCAAAGGATGATTCACGTGCAGGAGGTTATGGCTCAGCAGGTGCTTTCGGTGAGTTTGACAAGGACCTTATCGGTAGCCTTATCCCTTACATCGAGAAGAACTTCAGCGTATATACTGACAAGGATCACCGTGCTATCGCCGGCCTTTCAATGGGTGGCGGCCAGTCTTTGAACTTTGGTCTGGGTAACATGGATAAGTTCGCTTATGTAGGCGGTTTCTCATCAGCTCCCAATACACAGCGTGCAGCTCAGCTCATTCCTGATGTTGAGAAGGTTAAGAAGGAGAACAAGCTCCTCTGGATGGTATGCGGTGGTGCCGACGGTCTGATCGGTAACAGCACACAGCTCAAGGCTTTCTGCGACGAGAACGGAATCCCCTGCACCCTTATCAACTATCCCAATGAAGGTCACAACTTCACTGTTTGGAAGTACGGCCTTTACAACTTTGCACAGCTTATTTTCAAATAAAAATAGTTATTAGGAATAATATAATCATTAGAACAGATGTGGTGACTAATTTAGTCACCACATCTGTTCTTGAATTGTATGAGGATTATTTATTAGTTTAAAAGATGTAGTTCTTCTATATCTAAAATCAGATCACGGGTGAATTCATCGGCACCTTTGGCATTCAGATGTGTGCCGTTAACAAAGAACTGATTGTTGTGGTTGTATTTTGGGCTGTTTGCATAATTAAGCAAGATAATATCTTCTTGATTGCATAATGGCTTAATGGAATCAAGAACGGCATCATCCTGTCCGTACCACATAGGTGAAACAACCAAGATGGTTTTTATATCCTTGGTTTTAGCCAGAAATTTCTTGAGATATTTCAGCTTCATGGAATCGTAATCATATCCTTCTTTTGAGTCATAAGGTAGATAGTCTTTCTTTATCTTCATGGTATCTAATTGCTGATCTATTGGGCGAAAACCTCTGATTCCTGAACTATAGGATAAATGAAAGAAATAGGTAATAGAGTTCTGAAGGAAGGAAGAATTGTGCCTATATAATCCACATAGTAATTTGTATGGTTCTGTTTTGTCAAAATCCTGAAATAGGCTGTTGATTCCATCCTTGTTACGGTATTTCTTTAATAATGTCAAACCTTTATGAATATCATTTTGACCTTTTAGAAAATCATAATCAGGAGTAAGCTCATAAATGATAAGTTTTGGGGTATGACGCTCCAATAACAAAAGGAGCCTACCGTAATTCAAGGTTATGCCGCAACCGGATTCTCCGCAGTTATAACAGGATATTCCTAGTGAATCCATCATCATCTGTGCATTATAATGATTCTCGGCTCTAGAAGAGCCAAAAATGATTATATCATCTGAAACTATATCGCAGATATAGTTGTTGCGTCCTGTTCCTCCTATTTCAATCCTGCTTTCAATTTTATCAAAAGCCAATCCCCATATTATATCCACGACAATTAAAATGGCCAGGAAGACAACGATTCTATATATATACTTTTTCATACTAATCAGAAATTTGCGTATATGAATTGATCGGAACTAAGTACTCCCATAGAGAGTATCATTATCATGAGCAGCAAGTATGTTGCCCATCGGATGAGTAGGCGTTTACTATCCAAGAGTTTGAATCTGTTGGGGAAAAATTCATCCCGCAAGTCTTTTATAAAAAGGAACATGATGCCGATGATTGAGAATGGCAGGTTGGGTATCAGGTCTATGTAAACTGTCATTGGCTGTGTGGTGTCAAAAATTCTTCCTATTACATTGCAGGCATCTTCGAGTGTAGGCATGCGGAAGAATATCCACGCAAAATTAACTAACAAAAAGGTTATTATTATTCTAACTGCTTTGCCAAACGATCCGGAATTGCATTTTTGGATTCCTAACATTTTCTCAAATATCTGGCATATGCCATGTATGCATCCCCATACAATGAATGTCCAGTTTGCTCCATGCCAAATGCCGCTGACGGCAAATGTAACGAATATGTTCCAGTAGTTGCGGCCCTTGGAGCATCTGCTTCCACCTAAAGGGATATAGATGTAGTCTTTGAGCCATGTTGATAGTGAAATGTGCCAACGATGCCAGAAATCCGTGATGCTTGTTGCAAAGTAGGGGCGGCGAAAGTTTTCCGTAAGTTCGAATCCAAGTGTTTTTCCAACACCAATGGCCATCAACGAGTAACCTGCAAAATCGGCATAAATCTGTATGGTATATAGAATGCTTGCAGTGAGACAGGATAGTCCTGTGTAATTCTCATAGTTCGGCAATACTGTATCTACATAGAGAGCAAGGCGATCAGCTACCACTACTTTCATGAACATACCCCATATCATCATCTTCAAACCTTCAACAGCCTTGCTATAATCAAAGTATGTGCGTAGTTTCTTTAATTGCGGGATAACAAGGGAGGCTTTGTTAATAGGACCGGAAAGAATACTAGGGAAGAATGAAATGAACAAAGCATAGGTCAGGAAATCTTTTTCAGGCTCTTGCCGTTTATAGTAAACATCCCATAGGTAACCTAATGCTTGGAATGTATAGAAGGAAATGCCAATGGGAATTGCCCAGTTTATGCCAGGTAATTGGAATTTCAGGCCTACAATTGATAAAGCGTTACTGATGCTTTCATTGATGAAATTGAAGTATTTGAAGAAAAGAAGCGGAAGCAAGGCCAGTATTACGCTTATAGTAAGGAGACGCTTGGGACGCGTTGCTTTGGGTATATATAATGCCGAAAAGAATGTTATTATTGTCATCCCCATCAATATTGTGGCATAGACTGGTTTCCATTGCAGGTATAGTAGATAGCTGACACATAGCAAAAAAAGATTCCTGACTTTCAGATATCGTGCCGGAATGACATAATATAGCAGAAAGATGAGCGGAAACAGTATGATGAAATTTATGGAATTATAAATCATATAATTATTATAATTTGTTACTTATTAAATAATTACATTCTCAACATCTTAAGGAAATCCCGCTCAGTGCGGAGCGTAGCCTCTTCCTTGCCCTTAACCGTCTTGGTCTCCGGGAACAGCAGCATGGTTGAGAAATCGGTCTCAGGCATGTGTATGCGTTCGTAGAGGTGGCGGAATGCGCGGCCTGCATGACTTTCGCTTTCTCGCGGGCCTACAATCATGAGCAGGTGGTCTGTCTTAAGTCCGCTTATTACCCAGTGCATATCAGCGGTCTCACTGACCTCATTGTACAGTACCCTTCCGCTTGAGAAGTTGAATCCTGTTCCGCGTACTGCCGATATGGGCTGGTCCTTGCCGTAGAACTCGGTGGCACAACCCATGGCCATTGTCAGGCTGTAGATGCTGGCCATGCATTTTTCAAACGCGTCATCCTGAAGCACAGGGCCGGGAACCAGCACCACTATGCGCCGTATGGTGTTCATGGGCGCGACAAAACGCTGCAGTACTATCTGGCCGTGGAACCTGTCATTAAGTGGGCTTATTATATTGTCCAGATACGGTAGGTCAATGCTGAGCCGCAGCGGCAGTCCCATAAGCATGCGGTCTGTGCCGAATTCGTTGGTTGCGTGAATGATACTGTCAATAATGTTGTTGCCCAGGCGGTTGTGGGCAATGAAAGGTACATCGGCCGATGCCGCAATCCTGGATGCCTCTTCCAGACGGCCTTTGCCGTCCTGAAGGTACTTGGGAGCGTGCTCTCCGTTTACGGTTACATAAAGTCCAACCAGCTCAGGACTGTGCCTGTCATATAGCGTAATGGCTGTGTCCATAAGTGCCTGCAGGGTGTTGGATCCTGTAAGCATCACCATGAGGCGGGACTCTGTGGCGGTGACATAGGTCTGCTCGTCCTGATGCAGGGCCAATGCTCCGTTCTCAGTTATAATGTTGCTCAATATGCAGGAGAACAGCACTATCAGGACTGTTGCGCTGAGTATGGTGTTATCCATCAGAGCGCCTGCGTATGCTCCCATGGCAATAGCCAGTGCACCTGCTGCATGTGATTCGCTCAGGCCGAATATTATACGGCGGTCATTGCGCGCGAATCCGTTCGTTTTCTGGGTCAGCAGGGCGGCCAGCCATTTTCCAATGGTTCCTACTATGAAAAGTACGGCAAAGGCTGTCAGGAACATCCAGTTGCCGGTCATGCCGGACAAGTCTAACATCATTCCCGTACCCAGCAGGAACAGTGGTACAAACAGCGTGTTGCCCACAAAATCCAGGCGGTTCATCAGTGGTGATGACTTGGGTATATAGCGGTTGAGCACTATGCCGGCCAGGAATGCGCCTACAATCGAATCAAGCCCTATTATCTGTGCCAGTCCGCAACTGAGCGCCAGCAGTATCATTACGAACAGGAAGTGCGAGAAGCTGTTGGTTACGCGGTGGAAGAATGTACGGGCCATGCGCGGATAGACAAGAATGACAGCAGTGAGATAGACGGCTATCTTAAGGGTGAACCATAGGGGATTGAACTTACCATCACCGTTCGCGGACATCATTACGGCATAGACTATAAGAGCCAGTAGGATGGCTACAAGAGCGCCTGCCACCGATATTGTAACGCTCTTGCGGCGTCCCAGTCCGTATCGGCTTATAATGGGATAGGATATTAGGGTGTGAGAGCCCATGATGCAGGCGGTGACGGCAGCTGAGCGTGCGGAAAGGCCAAGAACGTACAGCCCGGCCACGTAGCACAGAGCCCAAGGCAGGGCAAAAGTGGTCACGCCAAATATTATACCCCAAACCTTGTTGCGCTTCATCTCCTCCAGGTCAATGTCAAGACCGGCAAAGAACATAATGAAGAGCAGTCCTATGCGGCTGAAGAACTGTATCTCAGGGGTAATATGGAGTATGTCCAGCAGTCCCGGACCTATGAGCGTGCCTGTAACAATCAGTCCTGCTATCTGCGGGAAACGTAGCCGTTTGCAGAGCATAGGTACAAAAAGAACCAGCGTCAGGACTACAAAGCAGATCCAGATGCTGTCAGTAAGCGGGAACAGTTGTTGAAAACTCATTGTCTCTTATTACGCTACGAAGATAATTAAAAGAATGTGATTTTGTAACTTCGCGTTCGCAAAGATTTACATATTATGATAGATTACCAGCAGGAACTTAATCCAAGCCAGAGAGATGCCGTTCTCTATACAGAGGGCGACAGTATGGTCATTGCAGGCGCCGGTTCCGGAAAGACACGTGTGCTTACATACAAGATTGCCCACCTGCTTGAGGAGGGCGTCGAGCCTTGGGCCATATTGGCGCTCACCTTTACAAACAAGGCGGCCGGAGAGATGAAACAGCGCATAGCCGCCCGTGTGGGAGAGAACCGTGCCCGCTATCTCTGGATGGGCACATTCCATAGTATATTCAGCAGGATACTCCGTTCCGAATCCGCCAGCATTGGTTATACATCGAACTTTACCATCTATGACCAACAGGACAGCCAGAACCTGATAAAATCCATTATCAGGGATATGCAGCTTGATGACAAGACTTATAAGCCCAGTGTGGTGCAGAATCGCATATCGAACGCCAAGAACCGCCTGATAACGGCATCGGGTTATGTCCAGAACGCTGATATTTATAAATATGACCAGCTTAAGCACATACCCATGGTCGGCAAGATATATGAGCGTTACGAGCAGCGTTGCCGTCAGTCCGATGCCATGGACTTTGATGACCTGCTGCTTAATACATTCATACTGTTCCGCGACAACCCTGATGTGTTGGAGCGTTACGGAACAACATTCAGGCATATTCTGGTGGATGAGTATCAGGATACGAACTATGCCCAGCACTGCATAGTGTGGCAGCTTACAAGAAACGGAGCCAATGTCTGTGTGGTTGGCGATGATGCGCAGAGCATCTACTCGTTTCGCGGAGCCAATCTGGATAACATGCTCAAGTTCTCCAAGCTCTATCCTGATTCAAAGCTGTTCAAACTGGAGCAGAACTACCGCTCCACTCAGACCATAGTTGAGGCAGCCGGCAGTCTTATATGCAAGAACCATGCCCAGATTCCCAAGAGAGTGTTCTCGGAAAATGAGCAGGGCGACAAGATAAAGGTGCTGTGCGCCCATTCTGATAAGGAGGAGAGCGAGATGGTGGTAAACCGTTTGCTTGACCTGCATACTTTCAATGATGTGCCATGGAGTCAGATGGCCGTACTGTACCGCACCAATGCCCAGTCACGTGCGTTTGAGGAATCGCTGCGCAAACGTGGCCTTCCTTATAAGATATATGGTGGCTTGTCTTTCTACCAGCGTAAGGAGATAAAAGATGTGATTGCCTATTTCCGCATGAGCGTGAACCCAAATGACGAGGAGGCTTTCAAGCGCATAATCAACTATCCTGCCAGAGGAATTGGACAGACCACTATTGGCAAGATTCTTTCTGCTGCAATGGAGAATGGGGTGAGTCTTTGGACTGTTGTCAGCAATCCTGCCCAATACAGACTGGATGTAAATTCAGGCACAGCATCCAGATTGTCAGGTTTCTGCAAGATGCTGGAGAGTTTCATGGCCGATGCATCCACGCATACCGCAAAGGAACTGGCAGACCGTATCGTAAGTGAAACCGGCATGATGCATGAACTCAGGTCTGATACCACTGTTGAAGGTGAGGGCCGTCTGCAGAATGTGGAAGAACTGATGAATAACATAGCGCAATTTTGCAAGGACCGTCAGGAAGAGGGGAACGACCAGCTCTTTATGCGTGATTACCTGAGCGAGGTTTCATTGATGACAGATCAGGATAATGAAACCGAAGAGGATGTTGAGAAGGTTACGTTAATGACCGTTCACTCCGCAAAAGGCCTGGAGTTTGATGCCGTGTTCATAGTGGGCCTGGAGGAACATCTGTTCCCCAGTGACATGTGCGGTGATGACGAGCGGCAGATAGAGGAGGAGAGAAGGCTGTTATATGTGGCCATGACCCGCGCCCGCAAGTATCTGACGCTGCTTTTTGCAACCACGCGTTTCCGTTATGGCAATGTGGATTTCTGTACTCCCAGCAGGTTCCTAAAGGACATAGATTCGCGTTACCTCAATATGTCAAGTGAAGGCATCAAATCATCTTGGAGCAACAGCAACGTGCCATTGGGGACGGTTCTCTTTGGCTCGAATCAGAATAAGACGTTTGAAAGTAAACCTTCTTTCGAGCCAAAAAGAACCGTCCCCAACGGCACGTTCCAGAAAGTAACCGAATCCATGCTTCGTGACTCCGCACCGGCTCAGTCATCGGCCCTGAAAGTGGGTAATGTGATAGAGCACGAGCGTTTCGGTATAGGCAGCGTTATCTCTGTAGAAGGCTCTGGTGACAATACCAAGGCCCGTATCAAGTTCCTAAACGTAGGAGAGAAAACCCTCCTTCTCAAATTCGCCCGCTACAAGGTGCTCAAATAATCAGCGTCGGTTACCTTATTTGAACTTGTAGGTGTATCTGGCATTGAGTTCACTGAGAGCATATGTGGCCAGGATGCCGGCACCGCCTGTTACGTTGTGCAGGACAGTTACGGGCTCGGACATGAAGTTTACGGTGGTGCTTTTGAAATCTGTAGCGGATTTGTGGTAGTAATAATATGTACGGGATAGGGTGTAGAGCTTTATGTCGGCATTATAGATAACCTCATCCTTTATCTTATCGGCTATGGAATAGGATTCGGTATCAATGATTGTGCTGTCTTTATCATAAGTATAAATGTAGGCAAGAGTGTCGGGCTTTTCCATGATAATGTCAAAGCTAACCTTGTTGTTTTCTTTAATGTACAGGTCATCAAAGATAAAGAAACCCAGGCCGTGATCCAGCTGGCTGTCGGCCTCGGTGTCTTCCAATAGGGCTGTGGCGGCGCTTGCCTGTCCAAGTATAATCTTGGTGTTGGTCGGTATCTTGTAGTGGACGGTGTCTGTTATTGTCTCATAGTCGCCTAGGGTGTCATTGAACCTGGAGTAGGTCATGGTGGGCTCAATGGTCAGGATATAGTAATCTGTTATGTTCTTGCGCTCTCCAATCTCAACATCTACAACCCAGACGGAATCAGCTGTTATTGGGTTCCTTTTTCTGAACCAGTCAAACATTTCACCTATGGTCTTTCCGGGCACATATTCCTTTTTATATCCTGTAACAATGCAACTCTGGCCGTATGGCACGGTATCGGTAGCATAAACTGTCCCATATTGGGGATGATTGGCTTGTACCGATATGATATCACCCTGGTTCAAGACACGGCCGTCAGTATATCCCTTAAGAGAGTCATCATAAGCGGCGGATTTGGCCTGCCCGTTTATGTTTATGGTTACGTCCACACCGTTGTCAAGCACATTGCCGGTATAGTATGAATCCAGAAAGAACGCGCTGTGGCTCATCTCAAAAACCGGAACCTGGCCGGCAGGGGTTATGCTGTTGACAATGAGCATCCTTTTGCCATCGGGACCCTTGTACTCAATGTCATTGACGCATGCGGTAATGAGTAATGCTGTAATTGCCAATATGATAATTCTATACTGTTTCATAGCCTTAGAAAGATACGGTGTAACTTATTGACGGAAGGATAGGGAAGAGTGTCAGCTGGCGTAGCGTACGCTCTTCCTTATATTCGTTGTTCTCTTTTTTGCTCTCCGTAAATACATAGACCAGGAAAGGATTCATGTTGTTGTAAGCATTGTAAATGCTCAGGTTGATAGTACGCTTTACCCTGTCACTGAAATTCCTGTGCCAGTTGAATCCCAGGTCAAGCCTGTGTGTTGGTCTTAGCCTGAAATTGTTGCGGTTGTCATAATAGCCCAATGTGGAGGTCCTGTATCTATGGCCATCATCAATCAAGTTGCCGGAGTTGTAGTACTGGGTGTAGATGGTGCCGCAGTTTCCTGTTTCGAACAGCCATGTGGCCGACATGTCAAAACGGTCGCCGAATTTGTAGCTGCAGGTTATGTCCAGTTTGTGGCGGCGGTCATACTTGGCATCGAATATCCGTCCGCCGTTAATGACCATATCCTGACGGTCAAACAGGCGCTGTGACTTGCTCCAGGTGTATGATATCCAGCCGTTGAACCTGCCTACGGAGCGTTGCGCCATGAACTCAATACCATAACTCCAGCCACGTCCCATGGCAACCTTGTTCTGCCAGTCTGTATCGCCTGTCATATAGCTGGAACCCTCCTTGTATTCCAGCAGATTGTCCATTTTCTTGTAATATCCCTCAAGTGTAAAATCGGCCAGACCTTCTACGCTGTATGCCGCTCCAACAGCCCATTGGTGTGAATGCTCCGGCTCAATCTGATTTGTAACGGGTACCCAAAGATCAGTTGGGAGATTGATCATGTTGTTGGACAATAGATGCACATACTGAGTCATATATGCATAGCCGGCTTTGATTGAAAGGTCATCGGTTATAAGGAACCTGGCGCTTATTCTTGGTTCTATAGACTGGTAATGACGTCCGTTTACGTTGAATGCCGCAAAACCGGCGCCTATATTGGTCTTGATTACATCAGTCAGTTCAATGTCATCCTCAACATACAGTTGGTATTCATCTCCGGTTACATCATGTGAACCGTATGACTGGTTCAGGTCAAGAGGCATTATGCTGTCGTTCAGGTTAGAGGAGTTTATGGCCAGATTCACCACATCGGGAGTAAAGACATGATGAGTGTAACTGCCTCCAAGCCTGACATCATGGTTGTAAGACGGTGACCAATGGAAGTCCGCGCGTGCAGACAGGTCATAGATGCCTGATTTCATGGCTATGTCTATGTTGCTGGTGCTAACATTAACGTTATCCTCCTCATTTATCCCGATGCCCATCTTGTGGCGGTACTTGGTGTAGTTGGCGCTTACATCCATGAACAGTTTTTGTCCAAGCACATGATTCCATCTGATTGTTGCTACGGTGTTACCCCAGCGCCAGTCCAGTTTGGTGCGGTTGTCAACAGCTCCTTCTGAACCTTTATAATTAAAGAAGATGTCATCATCGCCGCTGTACCAGCTTAGATACAGGCGGTCATTGTCATTGAACTTATGATTGATTTTGATGTTCAGGTCATAGAAATAGTAGCCCATGCTCGCGTCATCGGCGTCAGTGAAATTTAATTTCTTGTTTAGCCAAAGGGCTGAGTTGAGTATAAGGTCTGAGTATGTGCGTCGTGCAGATATGCTGAATGATGTCTTTCCTTTAATGATAGGACCTTCAAAGTTGAATTTTGATGATATAAGTCCGACGGATGCGTTGCCGTGGTAGTTGTACATGTCACCGTCTTTCATACGTATGTCAACTACCGATGACAGGCGTCCGTAATAGTGTGCCGGGAAACTGCCTTTGTAGAGTGTTACGTTCTTTATGGCATCGGGGTTAAAGACAGAGAACATGCCGAACATGTGGTTCACGTTATATACTGGAACGCCGTCCAGAAGCAACAGGTTCTCATCGGGGTTGCCGCCGCGCACGTAGATGCCGGCAGTTGCCTCTGTGCCGGCCTGAACTCCCGGCAGCAATTGGAGAGCTTTGAGCACATCGGTCTCACCAAACATGGCTGGGACGGCTTTTATCTGTTCTATTGGAATGTCTATGGCACTCATCTGCGAGCCTTTTACACCCAGGATCTCACGGTTACCTATAATAGTCACTTCGGTCAATTCTTCAATCGCCGAGACATCTATGTTGATGACAGTGTCACGGTTCAGGGCAAAAGGAACAATGACAGGTTTGTATCCGACGTATCCGGTGCGTATTTCAACCAGGCCGTCGGGTAGGGTAAGGGAGTAGAATCCGTACTCGTTCGTTATGGTTCCGCGGCCACTGCGGTTGTCAAGAATCGTGGCACCTATCAGTGTCTCCTTGCTTGACTGGTCTGTTATGTAGCCGCTTATGGTATGCCTGGTCTGTGCCTGCAGTGACAGTACAGACAGAATGGAAAGCAACAATGTTGAAAGGCGTTTCATCAGTACAAAACAAAAAAGCAGCCTTGTATGACAACGCTGCTTAGTAATTCAAATTGATTTGAGCGGCAAACGAGACTCGAACTCGCGACCCCGACCTTGGCAAGGTCGTGCTCTACCAACTGAGCTATTGCCGCAGGTAAATTTTCAAGAAAATTTACCTGCGGCGGTTTTGGGCTTCGCCTCGGCATAGTGAAAACAAGTTTTCCCTCTGCTCTCGGCTCGCACCAAAACTGCCGCAGAGCTCTCAGGGAAACATTTTCAGTTATTCCACTCAGATAAATTTTCCAGAATTATCAATGAACTTTGGTGAAGAGAATGAGACTCGAACTCACACGACATAACTGTCACTACCCCCTCAAAGTAGCGCGTCTACCAATTCCGCCATCTCTCCAGAGAAGTGCCCAGAACAGGACTCGAACCTGCACACCT
>JAEEGJ010002718.1_pt1 | contig 81452 bp, 69 predicted proteins | sample 8958761 | NCBI WGS metagenome assembly JAEEGJ01 (sample SAMN16246546, study PRJNA631951) | gut metagenome | biome: gut microbiome; feature: rumen; material: RS-attached | host: Bos | place: Iran: Karaj | collected 2018-10 | reverse complement strand
CTTCGTAAGCTCGGAGCATCCTGCGACTGGGACCGTACCAAGTTTACCATGGAGCCCGCACTGAGCGACGCCGTTACGGCCACATTCGTGTATTTCTACAAGAAGGGGCTGATCTATCACGGCTACCGCATGGTTAACTGGGATCCCGTGGCACATACCGCCATATCTGACGACGAGGTTATCCACCGCGATACCAAGAGCCATTTCTACCATCTTCGCTATTTTATTTCGGACGGTAAAGGCAATCCTACCGATGACTTCCTGGTAATCGCCACTACCCGTCCCGAAACCATTATGGCAGATGCCGCTATTTGCGTGAATCCCGCCGATGAACGCTATCACGGACTGCGTGGCAAGAAGGTGCTCATTCCGTTGATCAACAGGGAGATACCTGTTATCGAAGACGACTACGTCGAGATGGACTTCGGAACAGGCTGCCTTAAAGTGACCCCTGCCCACGACGCTCACGACTACGAGATTGGCCAGAGGCACAATCTGCCCATAATGGAAATACTCGACGATGACGGCCGCCTTAACGAGCAGGCGCAGATACTTGTAGGCCAGGACCGTTTCGTGGCCCGCAAGAACATAGTCAAGATGCTTGAAGAGGCCGGCAACCTGGTCAAGATCGAAGAGTACATTTCACCGGTCGGATATAGCGAGCGTACCGACGCTGTCATAGAGCCCAAGCTCAGCAAGCAGTGGTTCCTCAAACTTGAGGGGCTGGCCAAGCAGGCCCTGGAGTCGGTGGAATCGGGCAAGATCAAACTCATTCCTGACAAATATCGCAACGTGTACCGCCACTGGATGGAGAATGCCCACGATTGGTGCATTTCCCGTCAGTTGTGGTGGGGACAGAGAATCCCCGCCTGGTATACACCCGACGGGGAAGTGGTGGTGGAAGAAACCGCCGAGAAGGCACTCAAGGCCGCAAAAGCCATCAATCCTTCACTTACCGCAGCCGACCTGCGCCAAGATGAAGACGTGCTCGACACCTGGTTCAGCAGCTGGCTTTGGCCAATCAGTGTTTTCGATGCATCACGCCCCGGCCACCCTTCTCACAAACCCAACAGAGACCTGCAGTATTACTATCCCACGAGTGACCTGGTGACCGGCCCGGATATCATTTTCTTCTGGGTCGCCCGAATGGTCATGGCCGGCGGAGAATTCATGGGAGACGTGCCTTTCCGCAACGTTTATTTTACCGGCATAGTGCGTGACAAGTTGGGACGCAAGATGAGCAAGACCCTGGGCAACAGCCCCGACCCTCTGGTGCTGATCGAAAAGTATGGCGCCGATTCGGTCAGGCTCGGAATGCTCCTTTGCTCGTCGGCCGGCAACGATATTCTGTACGATGAGTCGCAGGTAGAGCAGGGCCGTAACTTCTGCGGCAAGATCTGGAATTCCTGGCGTCTGGTAAACGGCTGGAGGGTCGATGAGAACGGCCGCCAGAGCGAGTCTTCCCGCGTGGCCGTCAAGTGGTTCGACAACCTGCTGTCGCGCACCATCACCATAGTCGAGGATCATTATCGCAAATTCCGAATCAACGATGCCCTGATGGCGATTTACAAGCTCTTCTGGGACGATTACTGCAGCTGGTACCTGGAGCTGGTCAAGCCCGCATACGGCGAGGCGGTGGACGGCTATACATATGAGGCTACCGTGGGCTTTTTCGACAAGCTTCTCAAACTCATACATCCTGTGATGCCTTTCATCACCGAAGAGATCTGGCACGCCATGGCCGAGCGCCGCAGCGGCGAGACCATCATGTATGAGCGCACTCCTGTGGCTGGCCCATACGACGATGCTTTCCTCGATGGCTTCGATCAGGCCCGTCAGATCATTACCGGAGTTCGCGGCATTCGTGCACAAAAGCAGATAGCTCCCAAGGATGCGCTCAAGCTCTGCATCGAGGGGCCTTTCTCGAAGGAGTTCCTGCCCATCGTCGGCAAATCCGCGAATATTTCGGCATTCCTCGACAGCCTTGACGGCCCCGCACAGAGTTTCATAGTGGGAACTGTCAAGTGCAGTGTGCCTCTTGAGGGTCTTGTGGATACGCAGCAGGAGCGTGCGCGCATCCTTGCCGAACTGGAGCATCAGCGCAAGTTCCTGTCGGGCGTGAGAGCAAAGCTTGGCAATGCGGGTTTCGTCGCTCATGCACCTCAGACGGTTATCGATACAGAACGCAAAAAAGAATCTGACGCCCTGTCGCGTATAGAGGCACTTGAGACGTCGTTGAATTCACTTTAATTCCATAGTCTATGTTGTACTATCCTTTGGTTTTCGGCTGGTGGGAATTAGTCATCATCGCATTCGTCATTCTTCTGTTCTTCGGGGGAAGGAAACTTCCCGAGCTCATGAAAGGCCTTGGCAAGGGCGTCAAGAGTTTCAAAGACGGAATGAAGGAGATCGATGACCAGACCGGCCTCTCGGACGAGACTGACAAAAAAGAATAGGCTGTGGCCTCTACGGAACGCAGCGGCGGCGAGATGTCCTTCTGGGACCATCTCGAAGAACTGAGATGGACCCTGCTCCGCTCGGTAATAGCCGTCTGTGTGTTCTGTGTGGCGGGCTTATTGTTCAGGGAACCTCTTTTCGATGTCGTACTCTGGCCGTCCAAACCCGATTTTATTGTGTATAAATGGCTTGGGTGGAATCTTAACATGAGTCTTATAAATGTTGAGATTTCCGCCCAGTTTTTTACCCACCTTAAAGCTGCGCTTGCAGCCGGAGTGGTGCTGGCTTTCCCGTATATAGTTTTTGAGATTTGGCGCTTTGTGGCGCCGGCTCTCTACGACAGCGAAAAGAAAGCCGTGCGTACGGCTTTCATCATGTCGTCGGGATTCTTTTACCTGGGAGTAGTGGTGGGTTACTTTTTCGTGCTCCCGGTATGCCTGCAGTTCTTTATGAACTACAGCGTGAGCCCCGAAATAGCCAATACCATCACCCTGAGCTCCTACATGTCGATGTTTACGTCCATGTCGCTGCTCATTGGCATTGTCTTCGAGTTCCCGACGGTGATTTCAGTGCTGTCGCGCCTTGGCGTCGTGGGCCGTTCCACTCTCCGCAAGGGACGTAAATATGCTTTCGTAGCCGTGCTGGCTCTGGCTGCCCTTATTACGCCGTCCGATCCTTTCTCCATGCTAGTGCTCTCTGCTCCTCTTTATCTGCTATACGAGCTTTCTATCCTTCTGTGCCGTAAAGACCCCGTAAAAGAACAAGATGATATCGATTGATGATGTGAGCGTTGCCTACGGCGGCTTCGTGCTTCTGGATAAGATTAATTTCCATATCAGCAGTGCCGACAAGATAGGCCTGGTGGGCCGTAACGGTGCAGGGAAATCGACAATAATGAAGCTCATAATGGGTTTGCAGAGCCCCACGTCGGGACATATCGACAAGCCTTCAGGCATCACCATCGGCTACCTGCCCCAGATTATGGAACACCATAAGGGGCTTAGCGTGCTGGACGAGACCATGACCGTGTTCAGCGAGACTTCCGGCCTCCAGTCGGAAATCGATGCCATCAGCGTCGAACTCTCCGAGCGAACCGACTATGAATCGGAGTCTTATGCCGATCTGATAGAAAGGCTCTCGGAACTAAATGATCGCCTTGCTGTTTCACATAGCGAACCTCCAGAGGTGCAGGCCCGCAAGACTCTCCGGGGCCTCGGGTTCAAGGACGATGAGCTGGGGCGCTTGACCGATACTTTCAGCCAGGGGTGGAACATGCGCATCGAACTGGCCAAGATTCTTCTGCGCCAGCCTGAACTGCTGATGCTTGACGAGCCCACGAACCACCTTGACATCGAGTCCATCGAGTGGCTGGAAGAGTATCTGAAGGCCCGCCGCGGGGCTCTCCTGCTGGTGAGTCACGACCGGAAGTTCCTGGATAACGTTACCAACCGTACGGTGGAGATAATGCTCGCCCACATCCACGATTACAAGGTCCCGTATTCCAAGTATCTCGAATTGCGCGCCGAGCGCATCTCCCAGCAGACCGCTGCTTATGAGAACCAGCAGCGCATGATCCAGAAGACCGAAGAATTCATCCAGGCTTTCCGCTACAAGCCTACTAAATCCAATCAGGTGCAGTCGCGTATCAAAGCGCTCGAAAAGCTTGAGCGCCTGGAGATTGACGAAACTGACAATGTGCGCCTGACTGTTAAATTCCCTCCGGCACCCCGCTCGGGAGACGTTGTGTACAAGGCAACCGGACTTGTGGCCGGATATCCCCAGAAGACTGTTTTCAGCGGCGCAGACATAGAAATCAAGCGCGGAGAGAAAGTGGCCCTGGTGGGGCGCAACGGCGAGGGTAAGACTACGCTTATGCGCATCATAGCAGGCGAGCTGGAGCCCCTGGGAGGAGAGTCCCGCCTGGGATATAATGTCGACCTGGGCTACTTTGCTCAGAATCAGGAAGACAAGCTCGATAAAACCGAGACGGTGTTCAGCACCCTTGACCGGATCGCGGTGGGGGATATTCGCACCCGGCTGCGCGATATCCTTGCCCAGTTCCTGTTCCGCGGAGAGGATATCGACAAGAGGGTGGGAGTATTGTCGGGAGGCGAGCGTGCGCGTCTGGGGATGGCCAAGCTGATGCTGCAGAATCACAATCTGCTGGCCCTCGACGAGCCTACCAACCATATGGATATCAAGTCGAAAGACATTCTCAAGCAGGCGCTCAAATCTTTCGATGGCACGCTCATTGTTGTAAGTCACGACAGAGACTTCCTTGAAGGACTGGTTGATAAGCTCTATGAGTTCCGTGACGGGAAGGTAAGGGAGCACCTAGGAGGCGTTAAAGAGTTCCTGCAGCGCCGGAAACTTGAAAACCTTCAGGAGTTGGAACGCAATGCGGCCGTACAGCAAAAGGCCGCGGAGCCTAAGAACAACGCACTGAGAGAGGAAATGAAAGAAAAAAGTCGGCAAGACCGTAAGAAAAAGAACAGAATTTCTTATCTTGAGTGCGAAATTGAAAAATTAGAGTCCCGAATGGGCGAAATAGAGAAGGTTCTCTCCGCCCCGGGTGCTAACGATGACATAATGGAGCTCACCCGCGAGTATCTTGAGTGCAAGCGTGAGTTGGATGCGAAAACGGACGAGTGGGGCTCGTTAATAGAATAGATTATGAAAAAGTTGATTGTCAGCCTTCTGTGCATCTCTCTCCTCGTACCGGGGACGGGAGCTGCGGCGGCTACGCGGCAGTATAGCCGTCATCTCTCTCCTTTCAAGAGCATCGAGGTGTCGGGCCAGTTTACCGTAAGCCTGGTAAGGGGCTCCGATTACAGGGCGCTCCTGTCGGTGGAAGAGGCCTATATCGATTATGTAACTTGCGAGGTTCAGGGCTCTTCTTTGGTTATCTCGCTTGCCGAGCGCAAGGTCCCCTCTGAAGTCAAGCGCCAGTTCCGCGGCAAAGGGACGCCCGATCCTGTGTTCTCCGCGGTCGTTTATGTGCCCGACCTTCTGCAGGGCGTGACCCTCTCCGAAAAAGCCGTGCTCCAGGATACCGAAGACCTGTTCGATAAGTCGAGGGTAAGCTTCGAACTGTCGGATAACGCGGTTGTCAAACCTCTTAAAATCAGCTCCTTGTCTTTTAATCTGACGGCCCGCAACAAGTCGTCTGCAGAGTTTGACGTTACTTGCAAGGAGTGCTCCGTCGAGGCCTTCAATTCTGCTCAGCTGAAGATAGTGGAGCAGCAGTCCGAGGAGTCGGAATACTCTCTTCAGGGCACATCAAAAGTGGTATCTTATTGCACTACCGAAAAGCTGTCCGTCAGCACCAAGTCAAACTGCTATATGGTTGTCAGCGGAAGCGGAAACAAGGCTGAGTTCAACATCAACGGAACATCAGAAGTGGATGCGGCGTCATTTGAAGTACCCGATGCCGAGGTCAAGATGTCGAGCGTGAGCAAGCTCACCGAAGCTGCTTATAAAACTTTGAAGGTGAACCTTAACGGCGGGTCCACGCTATATTTCATCAATGACCCGTCCGTTACAATAGAGAACATCCGTTCTGCAACCATGACGCCCGGATATTCGGGCAGAAAGTCTGTAAGCCTATGAAAGAAGTCTTTGATTTCCTCGACGGCCTTCAGGTAACCTTGAATGCCGGAGGTATGAACACTATCAACATTGTACTTGCCTTCGTCATGTTCGGCGTGGCTCTTGGGATCAAACCCAAGATGTTCGTTGAGGTGTTCCGTAAACCTAAGTCGGTTATTCTTGGAATGTGTTGTCAGCTGGTACTCCTGCCATTGCTGACTTTTTTGCTCGCTGTAGCGCTCGGCCCCAGAATCAGTTGGTCCATGGCGCTGGGTATGATTCTGGTGGCATCCTGTCCGGGCGGCAATATCTCCAATTTCATGTCGTCGCTTTCCAAGGCAAACGTTGAGCTTTCCGTATCGCTTACCGCCATCAGCACCGCCCTGTGCATACTGATGACTCCTTTCAATTTCTGGCTCTACGGCAACCTCTACCTCGATATCGCCAGCGTCAAGGCCGATGTGCCCCAGCTGGTCATTCCTCTTTGGGACGTATTCAAGACAATCTTCATACTGCTGGGCATTCCCCTTACCCTCGGTATCCTCACTTCGCAATATCTGCCCAAGGTAGCGGACAAGCTCAAGAAGCCTCTGCAGTGGCTGAGCATAATTTTCTTCCTTGCCATGGTAGTGCTTTCGTTCTGGGGCAACAGGCAGAGTTTCCTCGCTTGCATCAAGTATATTTTCCTGATCGTTCTTGTGCATAACCTGCTGGCGCTCACCATAGGTTTTTCGGTGGGCAGCGCCTTCAAGCTGCCTTTCCGTGACAGGCGTACTCTCACCATCGAAACCGGAATCCAGAACAGCGGCCTTGGCCTTGTCCTGCTGCTTGGAACCAGCATCTTTTCCAATCTTCCGCCTCACGGAGGAATGCTGGTCATTACGGCCTGGTGGGGCGTGTGGCATATTGTGAGCGGCCTTACCGTGAGCAGCCTCTTCCTTCTTGCCGACCGCCGCAAAGAGCGTAAGCAATGAGTTTTAAGTTACCGCTGCCGGCTTTACTTTTGTTAGCATGCATTGCGTGCGCTCCTGCGCCTGTAGAGCAGCCAGATCCAGATAATCCTCAACAGATCGAGCCGGAACCCGAACTGGAACCGGAACCGGCAAGGCATGTGGAGAGTGTGGATCTGGCGTTTGTGAGCAAGAATATCTTTGATATGACAATGTCATTCAACGAGTCTTCGGGTGAATGGCTGCTGACAACCACAGGTACTGATCCTTACATTTTTACTGAGGGCATCAAGAGCGACCTGGAGCCGGAACACCGTGTTCTTACTTTTGATTATCAGTGTAATGCTGGTGTAAGTGATCTTCAGGTCTTTTACGGGAACTCCATAACCGAGGCCCGTTCACGCCATTTCGGTGCTATCTCTTCTACAATGGGGACGGCCTGGAAGAATTACAGTTGCAGTATTGCAGCCGACCGAAGCGCCTTTTCCTGGGGAAAGACAGGCGAGTTCCTCCGCCTTGATTTCGGATCTAAAAAAGGCGTGATCCTCCATATCAAGAATTTCCGGATAAGAGAAATGAACGAGGAGGAACTGAAGGCCTATGAGTCCGAACTTGCAAAGGCACAGGGCAAGCAGGCCGAGGCTGAGCGCATTGCCAATTATGTCGTCAAGTCTTTTCCTTGCTCGGTGTCAAGTGTTGCGGCGGGAGAGTCCGAAATTACAATAAAAGGCCGGACAGATGGAGGCCGTGGGTATTATATTGCAGAGATTGCGCCGTGGGAGAATCCTGCCGAGATGAGTTCCTTCAGTCAGAAAACAGCTGTTGACGGCAGCAGTTTCAGCATAACCGTGCCACGGATAGTAAACCGTGACGGCCTTCCGGCATATGACAGATTGCTGTCGCGTTTTGCTGTGGTGAAAGTGGACGGCACCTCCCAGACTCTTTGCTCGCATGCCCGTTACCCCGACAAGATCAGCGCCGTGCGCAGCCCTTCTGCGCTTAAGCCCAAGAGCAAGAAAGGACTGGGCGGCTTTGTGGTTAACGACAATCTTCCGGACCTCGACAATCTGGGCATAAGCAGCGTGACTGTAAATATCCTGCTCAATTCTCTTGTGAACACTGTCCGCAGCGGCAACTATACTGTCGAGCGCAAGTTCGGCGGGCTTACATATTACATGGACAAAGGATATGTTTCCGCTCTGGACAAGATAATGACGGAATGCCGCAAACGCGGGATAGTTGTATCGGCTATCTTACTTAACCGTCAGAGCGACACCCATTCACAAGCGACGGCGCTTCTTAAGCATCCCGAATGCGACGGCGGAAATTACAGTATGCCCAACCTTACCACGGCTCAAAGCGTGAACGTGTATGCCGCCGCTCTTGATTATCTTGCCGACCGCTACTCGTCGGAATCGATAGGGCGCATCCACAACTGGATTCTTCACAATGAGGTGGATTTCCAGAAGGAATGGACCAATATGGGCGATCAACCTGAGTGGCGCTATATGGACAGTTATGTGCGTTCCATGCGTATCTGCCACAATATTGCTCATCAATATGATCCTAATGCAGTGGTTATGATTTCTTTGACGCACTGCTGGGCAAAGGCTGAAGGTCAGTATGCTCCAAAGAGCCTGCTTGACGACTTGTGCAAATGGAGCGCGGCCGAAGGTGACTTCCTGTGGGGCGTCGCTTATCATCCTTACCCGCAAAACCTTGCAAAACCTGAGTTTTGGAAGGACGATAAAGCTGCCACTTATTCTACTTCGTCACCTTATTGCACTTTCAAGAATCTGGAAGTAATTAATGCGTGGATTCTTGACAAGACTCATTATTATAACGGCAATACAAAGCGCCTGCTATTCTTATCTGAGAACGGAACCAATTCGCCCAGTTACTCAGATGCCGACCTGGCCCTTCAGGCGGCCGGCGCCGCCTGGGCCTGGAAGAAAACCGCCGCCCTTGAAGGTATCGACGGGATTCAGTGGCACAATTGGCAGGATAACAGGGCGGAGGGAGGCTTGAGAATCGGCTTGAGGCGCTTCCCTGACGATGCTCAGGAGCCTGGTGGCAGGAAGCCCTCCTGGTTCGTGTGGGCGGCCGCCGGTACTCCGGATGAGGATAGTGTGTTTGCACCATATTTGAGTACCATTGGAGTAGGGGCCTGGTCCGAGATATTCAGTACTGTTCAGTAGCTATATTTCGCTGAGTTCGAGCCAGCGGGTTTCTTTGGCATCAATCTGAGCTCGGATCTGCTCGTACCGCTCAGAGGCCTGAGCTATCTTCTGATAGTCGGGAGTGCCGCCTGCAAGCAGCGCTTCCAGCTCTTTTTGCTCGGCTCCAAGCGTCTCCAGATCGGCTTCCAGCTGTTCCATCTCCTTCTTCTCTTTCCAGCTGAGCTTGCGGGGAGCGGCGGGCTTTTCTCGGACCGGGGCTTTGGGCGCCGATGCGTTTGCACGCGCCTTCTCTTCTTTCCGGAGGTCGGAAATAAACGTCCGGTATGCGCTGTAGCCCCCGATGAAATCTTTGATGACCCCATCGCCGCAGAACACGAACAGATGATCTACCAGACGGTCCAGGAAATGCCGGTCATGAGTAACGATGATCAGGCTGCCCTTGAAATCCAGCAGGTACTCTTCAAGAATATTGAGGGTTACTATATCCAGGTCGTTGGTGGGCTCGTCCAGTATCAGCAGGTTAGGATTCTGCATAAGTACTGTCAGCAGGTACAAACGCCTTTTTTCTCCTCCTGAAAGGCGCCCGATGCGGTTGTTCCACATTTCGTGCGGAAACAGGAACTTCTCGAGCAGGCGCGTGTCCGGAACGGTTTCAAGTACCGTATCCCCGTCGCTGAAGGATCCGCCTTTTTGCTTGTAATAGCCTATCCGTACCGACTCGCCCCTTTTGACGGAAGGAGAGTCGCTGTATGCCAGCAGGTCGAGGAAAGTACTTTTCCCGATGCCGTTTCCTCCTACTATGCCAACCCGCTCGTATCGCTGGAAGTTATAGCTGAAATGGCTTACGATCTTTTTGTCTCCGAATGAAAAAGAAAGGTCCCGGCAGTCGATTACCTGCTTGCCCAGATAGCCTCCGGAGCTGAGGCCTTCCATTGTTATATTGCTGGTTATGTACGCGTCGGATGCTCTCTCCTTGAGCTCCTCGAAAGCTTGTTTTCGGTATTTGGCCTTACCGCTCCTCGCGCAAGGAGTGGCATGGATCCATTCCAGTTCGCGGCGCAGGATGTTGCGTACCCTGTCGGTCTCGGCATTGTAGTTTGAAACTCTTTCCGAGCGTTTGGCCAGGAAGTTCTCATAGTCGCCACGGTAGATATAAATTGCCCCGCGGTCCATTTCCATGACAGTGTTGCATACCCTGTCGAGGAAATAGCGGTCATGCGATACCATGAACAGAGTGCAGCGGGAACGCTTCAAGGCGTTTTCGAGATACTCTATGGCGTCGATATCCAGGTGGTTGGTGGGCTCGTCCATTATCAGGAATTCCGCACCCGATGCAAGTAGGCCGGCTATGGCGACTCTCTTGATTTCGCCTCCCGACAATTCCCCCATGGATTGAGAGGGTGACAAGCCCAGCTCATCCAGGATGCGTATGGTCCGAAGCTGCACGTCTGCATCGTCGGAATAAAGCTGCTGGCCGATGCTGAGCGAGGGGTCGAATTCGTACTCCTGTTCGAGGAAAGCGATCCGTATATCTTTCAGGAAGGTTATCTTGCCGCCGGAGTCGGACTTGTCTTTGCCGGCAAGGATGCGGAGCAGCGAAGTCTTGCCGGTACCGTTTGGAGCAACGAGGGCGATTTTGTCGCCCTCGTTGATGTTGAACCCTATGTGGTCAAAGAGAATCTTTGTGCCGTAGGATTTGGATATGTTGTCAATTTGCAGGAACGACGGCATTGTTGCAGCGTTTGATGACTTCTATCTCGGCTGGATCGAAAGGAGTGTGGTCGGTGCGGAAAATATCGTGGAACCAAAGATCCGGCTCGTCCTCATCGGGCAGGGGAGTGTCCCAGGCAAAGATGGTATTGGTCTTGCCGGATACGAATCCCCAGTTGATCGCGGCTACGTTGTTATCTTTCAACAGCGGCATAACGTTGCCGAACAGGCTTCCGCGGGTGCGTGCCATATACTCAGTGCAGATAAGCGGACGGCCTCTGGTCTTGAGCGTATCGATGGTATGCTGCATGTGCTCCGGGGTGCCGTAGTCGTGGAAAGAAATAATATCGGAATTCTCAAGCTGGTAAGCATTCAGGGCAGGCAGCGATTCCGTCCATACACCAACAGTAAGCGGCTGGGATGGTGCTGCATTCCGTGCCCAACGGAACACGTTCTTCACCAGCTGAAGGCTGCTCTCACCGTACCCGCTGTTGCCTGGTTCGTTGTAAAGGTCCCATCCGAGGATGCGGTTGTCGCGGCCGAAAGTGCCGAGAATATCGCTAACATACTTTTCGAGTTCGGGGTATGTGAGGGATGTGTCGGCCCTGCGTGCCTTGGACGGATCCTGTACCCATCCGGAATTATGCACTCCCTTTTTGGGCGCGCGCTGCACGCCGTATGACGATTCGGGATCCCAGCAATCGTCGAAGAACACGAACAGGGGCAGTATGTCGTAGCGGTCGCAGATGGTCAGGAATTCATCGATGTGGCGCTTGAAAGCTTCCGGCTCGTTGGCATAGACGACGCTGCTCAGGAACACCCTCATGGTGTTGAATCCAAGCTCTTCCGCCCAACTGAGTTCGGTATTGATCAGATCGGGCGACCATGTGTCCGAACTCCACATTTCAATCTGGTTTATGGCATTGGACGGAATGAAGTTACATCCCGACAGCCATGGCTGGGCCCCATACCACAGATTGGCTTTCTCTGCGCTCCAGGGTGCCTGTGAAGGCTTTGAAGTGCAGGCGCATAAAAGAAAGGTCAGAATCGCGATGCTGAATAGTTTTCTCATTTATAGATATCGTTGAGCGTGATGTTGTTCCAGACAGGCATGGAAGGATCGTCAAGCGTGGCGTCTATTATCCTGCGCTTGCCTCCTATTACGTTCTCTTCCAGGAATCTCTTCTGCTCCGGCCAGGTAGCTTCCATGCTGCCGGCAACGTCGTGCGTATGATTCTCGTAACGGAAGAAGTTGTAAACATATCCCTTTTTGGAGAAGACTTCCTTCACCAGAGAACTGCTGCCGTACATGCCCCAGCGTCCGAAGGCTATCTTGTTGTAAGCTACCGCCTCGTCCACGGTCCCGTGGAACAGCAGGTGAGGGGCGGGCTCCGTCTTGTATGAAGGCAGTCCGCTGTCGGACATGATTGCGCCGGCAAAAGACATAACTCCCTTGAAATTGAATCCTTCGGGAAGAATCGCTGTGCGCTCGGTGGGACTGCAGACTTCAAGGGCGCAGCTGAGTGAAATCATTGCACCAGCTGAGCTTCCCGAGATAACCAGATTGTTGGGATCTACGCCCATCTCGTCGGAATTGTCGGCTATGAAGCGTATTGCTGCAAACACGTCTTCCACACCCATATCAACAGCTCTCTTGGTGTATTTGGCGCTCTGGATCAGATGGAAGAGATCAAAGCGCATGGGGATTCCCTTAAGTCCCAGCCTATAGTCAACGGATACCACTCCGTAACCGTCGTCCGTCAGCTTTTTGAACCAAGGGAGATGATACGGATCGTTGCGGCGTCCGGTTACGAAACCGCCGCCGAAAACGAACAATACGGTAGGCTTGAGATTGCCGTCCGGAAGAACGGCGGCCTGGGGATTGGGAGCGTAATAGTCGATGTAGAGATTGCACGTATCGCGCTCGGCCACCAGATAAGTCCCGGTGAGCTGCTGGGCATGCATGGCCGCGCAGAGCAGCAGCAGCGAAGAAATCAAGATAAAACGTTTCATATTCATTTGGTTCCACAGTAGCGTCCGGCAAACAGGATGCTGCCGGAGCTGTCCTCAGTTATCATATACAAGAAAGTGCGGTCGGCATGGAATTCGACCGGAGGATCCATGGGTATCGCGGTGGTAGCTATCATGCCGGCAGAAGAAACTGCTGCAGCCTCCGCTCCTTCTTCGTCAACTTTTATTACTGCGTCTTGCATGACAAAACTCAGTCTGAGGGCATCGGGAGAAAGAGCTTTGAAATCGGCCCGCCTGGTAAAAGATGTCGGCATCCCCATCTTGGCGAGAGTGTCGTTGAGGCGGATGTGATATCGTACTTCGAAGCGGGGGAGCCATAGGTCGACTTTCCTTTTATGTGTGCTGTACAGGAGCCACCCGGCGCCTTTGTCTTTAAGGAAATTAATGGCTTCTGCAGTACTGTGTCCCTCTTCGGGGAGCAGTACAATCATGCTGAATGACTTGTTCCCGTAAGGGAGACGGACTGCCTTGAAAAGCTCGTTGCCGAAAAAGCCGTAGTCGTCGTACTGCTTCATCATGGGAACATCTCCTACGATCTTGCCGTTATTGCTGAAAGGCTCGGGGGAAGTGTATCTTGGATCGAACTTGTCTGCCCATTCGCCTTTGAAATACAGGGCGTTTACCAGGTAGCACAGCATATCCTCCGACACCTTGTCGATGATGGAAGGAATGAGTCCGTTTGTTTGCTCCGAACACCAATTGTTTATGTAGTCGGCAGTACCTTTTGTATTGCTGAAATCATGGGCCGAAACTTCTGCGCTGAAGGGCTTCGTGACCTTTTGGAGATACTCGTCCTTGAGCTTGTAGCGCTGGTTGACAAACAGGGCGTTGGCCAGATTCAGTTTGGTTTTCGGATCAAGCTTCGGCAGCCTCTCGATGGTGCGGCTGCAATAGTTGTTGAATTCTTCCGCTTCAGACGCTTCAATGCCGAGAGTGGAGTATATCTCGTCAGCCGTCTTGCCCTGGGCGCCGTTCATGACCAAGCCGAGCAACAGCTGGAGGCTGAGAGGTGAGATGACATAATCTTTGTCAGACTCTTTATCCATCCTTTCAATCAAATTGAGCGCGAAAGGAGTATTAGCGAAATGATGGTCTTGTTGCCTGTCCGGGGAGGTCGCAGCAACTGATTGGCACATAATTATAAGTGCCAGCGACGGGATTAAGAATCTGCAAAGCGTTTTCATTTCTTAAAGCTGTTTTACGGGGAACGTGAAATAGGTTTCGGGGAAAGGCTCGTCCTTGAGCGTGAAGTGCCACCACTCGGAGTCCAGGGTCTTGAAGCCGTGCTTGACCATTATGTTGCGGAGCAGCATGCGGTTGGCGAATTGCTCTGCGGTGATGGTCATGCCGGAAGGACTGACGCTTCCGTCACCGTTGAACTCTCCGCTGTCGGGGTTGCCGCAAAAATCGGGATGGCTCTCGGGGCCGAACCAGTCGAAGGTGCCGCCCATGTCGACGTCCGTCTCGGTATTCATGTCGAAAAGGGTCAGGTCGACGGTCGATCCGCGAGTGTGCCCGCTTTTTTCCATTATGTATTCCTGTTCGAAGAGCACGCTCTTGTCCAGGTCGGGATAGAAATAAGATTTCATGCGGGTGTCGGACACATCCGATGCCCAGCGCACAAAATGGTCAACAGCGCACTGGGGCCTGTATGCATCGAAAATCTTGATTCGGTAGCCAAGGGTGAGAAGTTCGTCGCTTACGGCGCGAAGACTGTCTGCAGCCCTTTTGGTAAGCAAGGCGGTGGGCTCGAGATATCCGTCGATGCGCTCACCGACGAAGTTGTATGTGCTGAAATAGCGTATTTCGAGAATCGCGTCAGGAACGGCGTCGGTAATGGTCACAAACTCGCTGGAATCCGCCTCCGGTGCGGCTTCCTCCTTGTTGAGCTTGAGGGCGAGAAGCACTGCGCCGGCGGTGAGCAGAAGGGCGCAGACTGGGATAATTAACTTCTTCATCGTTACCAGATATGAACTCGTTCTTCTTCGGGCCTCCACATAGGATCTCCTTCTTTTATGCCGAATGCATCAAAGAAAGTGCCGAAATTGCGGAGCGATACATTTACCCTGTTGACTGCAAGCGAGTGAGGGTCGGTGTTGGTAAGGCGCAGTTTCTCCTCGTCGGTGATGTTCTGTGCCCAGACGGTTGCATAGCCGATATAGAAACGCTGTGCGGGAGTGAAGCCGTCGATAAGGCCGGGATCTTTACCTGCGATTGCATTTTCCATTGCTGTATAGGCAATGCTGAGGCCGCCGTGGTCGCCGATATTTTCGCCAAGGGTAAAGCTGCCGTTGGCATGCACGCCGGGCAGGATTTCAACCTCGTCAAACTGCTCTACGAGCAATTGTGCCTTCTGCCTGAAGCGGGCGTCATCCTCGTCGGTCCACCAGCTTACCATGTTGCCGTTGGCGTCGAACAGGCGGCCCTGGTCGTCGAAACCATGGCTCATTTCGTGCCCGATAACTACTCCGATAGCGCCGTAGTTGACCGCCTCGTCCGCGTCGGGATTGAAGAACGGCGGCTGCAGGATGGCGGCAGGGAAGCATATCTCGTTAGTGCTTGGATTGTAGTATGCGTTCACGGTCTGCGGAGTCATGCCCCACTCGGTCTTGTCTGTGGGCTTGCCGAGTTTGGAGAGATTGTCCTGGACGAACCAGCGGGAGGCGGCGCGCAGGTTCTCGTAGTAACTCAGGGCAGGGTCGATCTGCAGAGAGCTGTAGTCTTTCCATTTGTCGGGATATCCGATCTTTACCGTGAAATTGTTGAGCTTCTCGTGCGCGCGGACCTTGGTGCTGTCTCCCATCCAGTCAAGTGCGTCGATATGCTCTCCCCATGCTTTCTGCAGGTTGTTTACCAATGCGAGCATCTGGTCTTTTGACTTCTTGGGGAAGTATTTCTTGACGTACATTTGGCCGACCGCCTCGCCCAGAACTCCGTTCGGAACTGCCATGGCGCGTTTCCAGCGGGGCTTGGGCTCCTGGATCCCGGAGAGCTGGCGGGAGAAGAAATCGAACTGTGCGGCATAGAAATCATCGCTCAGCGCTCCGCAGCCGCCGCTCACGAGGTGGGCGGTGAGGTAGTCGCGCAGCACTTCGACGTCGGTTGATGCAACGTACTCACTGAGCGCTTCGAAGAACGATGGCTCGGCAACTATGATTTTGTCTTGCTCCGGAATGCCTGCTTCATTGAAGAAAGCTGCAAAATCGAATCCGGGATAAGCGTCAAAGAGTTGCTGTGAAGACATAGGGTTGTATTGCTTCACAATGTCCCTCTCCTGCTCCCTGGTCCAGGAGTTGAGGGCAAGATAATCTTCGACGGCAAGAGCGTTGGCGGCTACTTTGCCGGGATCTTCAACGCCGGCAAGGCCCAGTATCTTTGAAAGGAACGAGAGGTAACCTTCTTTGATGGCTGCGTTCTCGCTTTTTAGATAATAGTCTCTGTCGCCGATTCCCAGGCCGCCCTGGCCTAAATACAGAATCTGGCTGTTGCTGTCCATGAGGTCCGATTCCACAAACGCCGAGAACAGGGCGCGTCCGCCGTTAAGCTGCATTGCGGCAAGGGCCCGTGCAAAGGCCTCCTTGTCGGAGATGGAGTTTAGATGCTCAATATATTTTTTAAGAGGGGCTGCGCCTTCTGAATTGAGGCGGAGCGAATCGAGACCCTGTTTGTAGAGGTCGATTATCTTTTGTTCGACACTGCCATTCTCGGGGTTGAGCTTGGTCATCGAGGCAAAAAGATCATTGATACGCTTGACATTGTCTTCGCGTAGCTGGTCAAAAGTGCCGAAACGTGCGAACTCCGCCCCGAGGGGATGGCTTTTCTGCCAGCCTGCCGTGGCGTAGCGGTAGAAATCCTCTCCGGGAGAGACTTCTGTATCAAGGTTTGCAAGATCGATTGCCGGTACTTTTTGCTTGGCCTCTTGGCAGGATGATGCGATTGCGCTCAGTGCGATCGCGGTCAGAATGAAGGACTTGAGTTTCATAAGACGTATAATTAGAGATGTAAAGATACGAAAACTTTTTTTCTTTTTCCCGGAACTCTCGCGCCGAGCCATCTGAACACGAAAAAAGCCGCTGATTTACAGCGGCTTAAGTGGAGCATAGGGGACTCGAACCCCTGACCTATAGATTGCGAACCTATCGCTCTACCAGCTGAGCTAATACCCCGGAAGCGGATGCAAAACTACAAAAAAATCCAGTTCCTCCCAAATTTTCCCTGAAATATATTTTAAAGTGCTCCAAAGAGCCGTGAGTTGCTTGTTTATTAGTTAATAAATTCGTAAATTCGTGGTCCGACTGATAACCACTTTTATCTTAATATTATGGAAGTAAAAAACGCTATGGCCGGCACTCTGGAATCTGGTGACATCGTTATCCAGATTGCACCGGGTGACGGCCTTACAATTGACCTGCAGAGTTCTGTCTCGGCTCAGTTCGGCCGTCAGATCAAAGCGGTCATCACCGAAACCCTGGAGGGCCTCGGTATTGAAAATGCTTATGTAAAAGCCACGGACAAGGGAGCACTTGACTGCACTATCCGCGCACGTGTAACTGCGGCGGCTGTCCGCGCAACCGGCAAAGACGTATGGAAAGACTGAGGAGAACTATGATGTTCGTTCCCGGCAACAATCCGGGAATGATGGCGGACGCCCACATTTACGGCCCCGACTCCATAATGCTGGACCTTGAGGACTCCGTAACAATGGCGGAAAAAGACGCCGCCCGCCTTCTTGTACACAACGCACTCAAATCGATCGACTTCGGCGGCACCGAAATGGTAGTCCGAATCAATCCTCTCAATACCCCTTACGGACGCAAAGACGTAGAGGCCGTGGTGAAGGCCGGCGTAGATGTCATACGTATGCCCAAAACCGAGACTGCCGATGAAGTCCGCGAGCTTGAAGCAGAAATTATCAAAGTTGAAACCGAACTCGGATGCGTAGGCCGTACCCGCATCATGGCTGCTATCGAGAGCGCCCTGGGTATAGTCAACGCCTTTGAGATTGCAAGCGCATCCAAGCGCATGATGGGTATCGCACTCGGCGCCGAAGATTATTCGGCTAGCCTCAAGACCCAGCGTACTCCGGGTGGCGCAGAGTTGCTGCTCGCCCGTGAAACTATTGTCGTTGCAGCCCGTGCAGCAGGCATATCCTGCTTCGATACCGTTTATTCCAACCTCGATGATATGGAGACCTTCCGCAAAGAAGTTGAACTTATCAGGGACCTTGGCTTTGACGGCAAGTCAATCATCAATCCCCGCCAGATCGAGGTCGTGAACGAGGTGTTCACCCCTACGCCCAAGGCCATCGAGAAGTCGCTCCGCATCGTGGCCGCCATCAAGGAGGCCCAGGCCAAGGGGTCCGGAGTCGTGTCACTCAACGGAAAGATGGTCGACCGTCCCGTGGTCATCCGCGCGGAACGTACTATAGCTTATGCAATTGCATCCGGAGTTTTAACTGAGGAGGAAGCGTTATGAGAAATTCTAAAGTAGTTACCCTCGAAGAGGCGATCCGCCGTTCCGGTCTCAAGGACGGAATGACCATATCCTTCCACCATCATTTCCGCGGTGGCGATAAAGTAGTCAATCTGGTTGTGGACAAACTCGCCGCTATGGGCTTCAAAGACCTCAAACTGGCAGCGTCCAGCCTTTCCGATGTCCACGCCCCGCTGATCGAGCACATCAAGGCCGGTGTCATCACCGGTATTTCCACTTCAGGCCTCCGTGGCGAGCTGGCCAATGCCATTTCACACGGCCTCATGAAGGAGCCTGTTGTGTTCCGTTCGCACGGCGGCCGCGGCAGCGCCATAGCTGATGGAGAACTGCACATCGATGTGGCTTTCCTCGGCGCTTCTTCCTGCGACCCTCTGGGCAACGCTTCGGGTTGCCCCCGCTCCGAGAACGCCAAATCTATCTGCGGTTCGCTGGGCTATGCCCTCCCCGACGCAGAATACGCCGACCACGTGGTTGTCCTCACCGACGACCTTGTGGCATATCCCAACGTGCCCATGTCAATCAGGGCCAGCAGGGTAGAGTCGGTGGTGGTGGTTGACAGCGTGGGCGACAGCTCGAAGATTTCTTCTGGCGCCATCCGTGACTCCAAGAATCCCCGTGATATCCTGCTTGCCAAGCAAGCCGCCAAAGTTATTATCAACAGCGGTTACTTCGAGGATGGATTCAGCATCCAGACCGGTACCGGCGGCGCATCTCTTGCCGTAGTCAAATACCTTCGCGAGAGCATGATCCAGAAGGGAATCAAGGCTTCATTCGCTCTCGGAGGCATCACCGCCCATATGGTCAAGCTCCATGAAGAGGGCCTCATCGGCAAACTCATCGACGTACAGTCATTCGATAAAGTAGCGGCCGAGTCCATCGCCAAAGACCAGACCCATCAGGAGGTTTCGGCCGTCGATTATGCAAGTGGCCAGCATACCGGTTCCGCCGTCCACGCCCTCGATATAGTCATCCTTTCCGCACTGGAAGTTGACGTGGATTTCAACGTGAACGTGCTCGTGGGCTCCGACGGAGTAATCCGTGGCGCCGTCGGCGGGCATCCCGATACTGCCGAGGACAGCGCTCTGAGCATCATAGTTTGCCCGCTGCTTCGCGGTCGTATCCCTTGCGTAGTGCCTAAGGTCACCACCCTTATCACTCCCGGCAAGGGAGTCGACGTCGTGGTTACCGAATACGGTATCGCCGTCAATCCTGCACGTCCCGAGCTTGCCCAGCGCCTCGCTGCCGCCGGCCTTAAGATAGTGGATATCAAGGACCTGGCTGCCAAGGCCAACTCCATCATAGGCACTCCCGACCCTCTGCCGTTCGGCGATAAGGTCGTGGGTATAGTGATGGACCGTCACGGTGAGGTTCTCGACCGCATCTATAACATAGCGGAGTGATAACGCTGGAACAGCTTCTGCAGAGCCGCGAGGACCGTGCCCGTCACCAACAGGACCTGCTGGGAAAGAATCCCGGCAGGTCCCTTGTGTGTTTGACCGTGCAGCTCCCCGGCTCCCGGAAGCGCAGTCCGGCATCTTTAATTATAGGAGAGGCAGGAGTTCAGGCGCTCCGGCAGGCTTTTCCCGGCCCGGCACCTGAAGTCCGCGACCTGCCCACTGGTTACGAGGCATATCTGCCCGTTCCGCTCCCGCCGGCAGAGGCCAAACTTCTTTGCTGCGGTATTGAGGATTCACATCCTTTGGGACGCCTCATGGACATCGACGTCATTACTGCCGACGGCCCGTTGGACCGGGCTTCAGTCGGCCTGGAGCCGCGCCGGTGCCTTTTATGCTCCAATCCCGCGCGTTATTGCATGCGCGCCCGCACTCATAGTGTGGAGGATCTTCTGGAAAGAGTTCAACAAATGGTATGCGCCTATGGACAGCTTTGAGACTCTCGATATTCAAGAAGTTCCTTTACACTCTTCTTTGTTCCGAACACGCGTAGAGCGTTTTCTGGAACGCAATGGGCTCCGCATGGAAGCGCTCGACCACTATTATACGGTGCAAGGTGCTGACGGAGAGATACTTGCTGGCGCCGGGACTGCCGGAGACATAATTAAGTGTGTCGCTGTTGACTCCTCGGAACGCTCTTCCGGGCTTACCGTGCCCCTGATTTCACGGGTGATGTCCGAAGCGGCCTCACGCGGTTTGACGGCTCTTAAAGTCTTTACCAAGCCTGAGTACGAGCCGGTGTTTGAAAGCCTGGGCTTCCATACCATTGCGATGGCCCCTCTGGCCGTCCTGATGGAAAACGGCAGGGGACTGGAGGACTATTGCAGCTACCTGCGTAGCTTGCGGACGCCAGGCCCCTGCGGCGTAGCCATTATCAACGCCAACCCTTTTACCCTGGGGCACAAGTACCTGCTTGATACGGCAGCGGCCCGTGTTGACACGCTTTTCGTAATTCCGGTAGGGGAGGAAGACCAGCAGTTTAGCTACAAAGAGCGCTGCCGAATGATTTCAGACGCGGCGCCTGGAGGTGTCAGAGTGCTTGATGCGTCGGCATATCAGATTTCTGCCGTAACTTTCCCGAGCTACTTCATAAAGGATTTGAGTGACGTGTCTGAAACCCAGATGCGCTTGGATCTCGATCTCTTCGGCCGTCATATTGCTCCGGCGCTTGGCGTTTTGGCCCGTTTTATAGGCAGTGAGCCCGATGATGATCTGACGTCCGGCTATAACTCCCTAATGCTAAAAATCCTTCCGCAATATGGAGTGAGCGTGGTGGAAATTCCCCGCCTTGAAGAGGAGAATGGCGCTCCTGTGAGTGCTTCTCGCGTACGCAAAGCTCTGAACGCAGGCCGATTCCGCGCTGCAGCCGCGCTGACTCCACCCTCGTCACATCACTTCATGCTGGCTAATCTTGCATTTAAAGCCTTGCAGGCAGAGCTGGACACTCCCATGAAGCCTGGTCTTGTAGGTCCCGGCTCCAACGGGGCCCACTCGGATATGTCTATAGGTTTGATGCAGATGGGCCTGAATGCCATCAAGCCTTTCCTGCCAGGGATGGCTGCCGCTGCGGATGTGCGGACCCTCACGAGGCTTGGGATTGATGCGGAGGAGGCTATGCTTGCTGCCACCGGCGGCGTTAATACGCACCGCGGGGCCATCTATGCTCTGGGCCTTGCCCTCAACGCGGCTTTCAAAGTGCTGTCCGGCACTGATGTGCGTGATTTGCACAGCTCTGATATTGAGCGGCTTATGCAATCATGTATGGCTCGAATTGCTGGTGAACAATCGTCAGAATCTATAAATGAAGTCCCCGAGAGGGACGAGTCCAACGGTTCGGCGGCCGTGCGGGAGTATGGAGTCAAAGGTGCCAGGCAGATGGCTGCCGATGGTTACAGCTCTCTGTTTGGCGATTGGCTTCCGTTCTATCGCGGCGTCGCTTCCGACCCCTGGCGCCTTCAGAAAACTCTGCTCCGGATAATGTCCACGCTGGATGATACATGCGTAATTCACCGCGCAGGGTACGGCCGGGCGCAAGAGGTTAAGCGTGAGGCAGCCGGCTTGCTGCAGAGTTTCAGCCCTGAGGGGCTTGAGGCACTTTGCGGGCAATATGCCCGCGAGGGTGTTTCTCCCGGGGGCGCCGCTGATATGCTGGCGCTTACGGTGTTTATTGAATCTATATTAAATTAATACTTCAATTATAAAACTACAAACATTTATGGTAGAGTTAATTAATCACGGTGTTTATCTTTTGGACGGCAAGACTATGGTCACCGATCCCACCGGACTTCCTTCTCCTGACGAAGCCCGCGAGAACACCATTGCTTACGGTATCCTGCGTGCTCACGACAAAGATGGCGCCAAGGGTAAGAAGATGCGCATTCTCTTTGATGCTATGGCATCTCACGACATTACTTATGTCGGCATTATCCAGACCGCCCGCGCGAGCGGACTTGAGAAGTTCCCCATTCCCTATGCAATGACCAATTGCCACAACTCCCTGTGCGCAGTGGGTGGCACCATCAACGAGGACGACCACGTGTTCGGTTTGTCCGCCGCCAAAAAGTATGGTGGTATTTATGTGCCTGCCAACCAGGCGGTTATCCACCAGTATGTACGTGAAGAGCTGGCCGGCTGCGGCAAGATGGTGCTTGGCTCCGACTCTCACACCCGTTACGGCTCCCTAGGCTGCATGGGCGTAGGCGAGGGCGGCGGCGAGCTTGTAAAGCAGTTGCTCCGCAATACCTGGGACATCAATGCTCCCGAGGTGGTGCTGGTATGGCTTGACGGCAAGCCTCGTCATGGCGTAGGTCCTCACGATGTGGCGATTTCGCTGGTAAAGGCGGTGTTCGAGAGCGGCTTTGTCAAGAACAAGGTGCTCGAATTCGCAGGCCCCGGAGTAAAGGAACTGCCCATCGACTTCCGCAACGGAATCGATGTCATGACCACCGAAACCACCTGCCTGAGTTCGATCTGGGTTACAGACGAAACTGTGCGCGAGCACTATCGTACCCATGGCCGTGAGGCCGAGTACCGCAAACTCGAACCCGGCAAGGTGACTTGGTACGACAGCGTGATCCGCATCGACCTTTCCACCCAGGAAAGTATGATAGCCCTGCCGTTCCATCCCTCGCATGCCGTTACTATCCATGAGCTTCAGGCCGACCCCGTCGGTATACTCAAGGGTATCGAGGAAGACGCTCGCAAGCGCTACGGCGATAAGATCCAGGTTGACCTCGTATCCAAGGTCAAGGACGGCAAACTTGTTGCCGACCAGGCACTTATAGCCGGTTGCTCCGGCGGTACCTACGACAACCTCGCTGCCGCTGCAAGTATCATGAAGGGCAAATCAATAGGCAATGATTACTTTACCATGAGCTGCTACCCGCAGTCGACCCCGGTTTACCTTGCGACAACCCGCAACCACATTGCCGAGGAGTTGCTCGAGGCAGGCGCCGTTATCAAGCCGGCCTTCTGCGGTCCTTGCTTCGGTGCTGGCGACGTACCCGCCAATAACGGTTTCTCCATCCGCCACACCACCCGCAACTTCCCCAACCGTGAGGGCTCCAAGCCCGGTGCAGGGCAGATTTCGCTGGTCGCGCTGATGGATGCCCGTTCCATTGCCGCTACCGCTGCCAACGGAGGCGTAATTACCGCCGCCACCGATATCGAGTACGAAGATACCCACAAGCGTTACGAGTTCGACGACCGCATCTACAAGAGCCGTGTTTACTACGGATTCGGCAAGGCAGACCTCAGCCTCGACCTCCGTTACGGTCCGAATATCAAGGACTGGCCCACCATGTACCCCATGGAGGAGAACATGCTGCTCGAACTTGCAGCCGTCATTCACGACCCCGTGACTACCACCGATGAGCTCATCCCTTCCGGCGAGACCTCCAGCTACCGTTCCAATCCTCTTAAGCTCAGCGAGTTCGCGCTCTCAAGGCGTTGCCCTGAATATGTCGGCCTGTCAAAGAACATCCAGGGTCAGGACCTCGAGCGCCGCGCCGGACAGGTGAGCAGCCATCTCGCCAAGGCCCTCGAGGCTGCCGGAGCTTCTGCCCAGAACACTTCCTTCGGCTCATGCGTATTCGCCAACAAGCCCGGTGACGGCAGTGCCCGCGAGCAGGCGGCATCCTGCCAGAAGGTGCTGGGCGGCGATGCGAACATCTGCTATGAATATGCTACAAAGCGTTACCGCAGCAACTGTATCAACTGGGGCATCCTGCCGTTCACCATCGCTCCCGATACTCCGTTTGACTATAATGTAGGTGACTGCGTGTTCGTCCCCGGCATCCGCAAGGCTATCCTTGAAGGAGCGGAAGAGATTGACGCAAAGGTGATTACCAAAGACGGCGTCAAGCCCATCCACCTTTTCTTCCAGAACCTCACCGCCGACGAACGCCAGATACTGGCCGACGGCTGCTTGATGAATTATTATAAAAACCGCAAATAATGGAAAAAATTAAAATGACTACTCCCATCGTCGAAATGGACGGCGATGAGATGACCAGGATTCTTTGGAAAATGATCAAGGATGAACTCATCCTTCCTTTCGTTGACCTTAAGACCGAGTATTACGACCTCGGCCTTCCCAACCGCGACAAGACGGAAGACCAGGTCACCGTAGATGCGGCTCTTGCCACCAAGCGTCTCGGCGTTGGTGTGAAGTGCGCCACCATTACTCCCAATGCCCAGCGTATGACCGAGTACAACCTGCACCAGATGTGGAAGAGCCCCAACGGCACCATTCGTTCCACCCTGGACGGCACGGTTTTCCGTACTCCTATCACCATCCCCAGCATCCACCCTGCAGTCAAGTTCTGGCAGAAGCCCATCACCATTGCCCGTCACGCTTATGGCGATGTTTACAAGAGCGTGGATATCGTTACCGATGAACCCGGCGTTGCAAAGCTCGTGTTCGAAGGCGAAAGCGGAAAGAGGGAAGAGGTTATCGTGCAGCAGATGAAGGGCCCCGGCGTGCTTCAGGGAATGCACAATACCGATAAATCCATACGCAGTTTCGCCCACGCCTGCTTCCAGTATGCCCTTAGTCTCAAACAGGATATCTGGTTCGCTACCAAGGACACCATCGCCAAGAAGTACGACGGCCGCTTCAAGGCCATCTTCGAGGAAGTGTTCGAGGAGTATAAAGATCGCTTCGAGGAGGCGGGAATCAAGTATTTCTACACTCTTATCGACGACGCGGTGGCACGTGTAATGCGCAGCGAAGGCGGGTTTATCTGGGCTTGCAAGAACTACGACGGCGACGTGATGTCCGATATGGTATCAACCGCCTTCGGCTCCCTGGCTATGATGACTTCAGTGCTCGTGAGCCCCGACGGCAAGTATGAGTACGAGGCCGCCCACGGTACAGTTACCCGTCACTATTACAAGTACTTGCAGGGAGAAGAGACATCCACCAATCCCATCGCAACCATCTTTGCATGGAGCGGAGCGTTCCGCAAGAGGGGCGAGATGGACAATCTGCCCGAGCTTGTTGAATACGCCAACCAACTTGAGGGCGCCTGCTTCGATACCCTTAACGAGGGTTATGCGACAAAGGACCTTGTGAACCTCATGGAAGGTATAACGCCCAAGATGCTTTCCTCCGCCCAGTTCCTCGCAGCCATACGTGAGAGACTAGAGAAGAGGCTTGCAGCATAAGCGTCAGATATTTTCTTTTCGAATGTTGTCCGCCATCGCCTGAGCAAGGCGCTGGCGGGCTTCTTTACTGTACCAGGCTATGTGCGGGGTGAGTTGCAGGCGCTGCGGATACTTGCAATGGAGGTATGGATGGTCGGCGGTAAGGGGCTCGCGCACGTAGACGTCGATGCCTGCGCCGGCTATGCGCTCCTCGTCGATTGCCCTCACCAGGTCGGCCTCTACGGCAATCCCACCGCGGCCGGTGTTTACAAGGTATGCCGTGGGTTTCATCTTGCAAAGGCCATGATAATCTATGAGAGAGGCTGTGCGTTCGTTGTATGGTGCGTGGATGCTTATGACATCTGAACTCCTGAGGAGTTCGTCAAGGCTTACCGAAGGGTAGTCCTTGCAGTGCGAGGTGCCTGAGGTAGAAAAGTAGATGACCTTCATCCCGAAAGCCACGGCAATCTTCGCCACCTTTTGGCCTATAGCACCCATTCCGACTATGCCGAGGGTTTTGCCGGCAAGTTCCGTGAAGGGATGTCCGGCATCGACGTGGATGCTGCCTGCGCTGTATTCGCCGCTGCGGATGTACTCATCGTAGTGGAATGCCCTTCCGGCCAGATTCAGGATATGCATCCAGGCAGTCTGCGCTACCGAGTCGGTGGAGTATGCGGCAACATTTCGCACTGCGACCCCGCGCTCCCGGCACAAATCTACATTTATATTGTTGATGCCCGTTCCGGCTTCGCAAATGAGCTTCAGCTTTGGTGCGGCGTCAAGAAACTCTTTGTCGACGATAATTTTGTTGAGCAGAGCCACGTCGGCATCTGCGACCCTTTCCCGGGCTTGTTCAGGGGTGGAGGAAGGATAGCATACAAATTCGCCCTGGGCGGCGATTTCAGACATGTCGGCATCACCCATCGTGGCGGCGTCAAGGAATACTATTTTCATGGCTCGTAGATCTTTGATACAAAGATATAAAAAATGCATATATGCGAATTGTATTTTTAATTATGGGCTAAAAATACTAAAATCGCGTTCATAAATTATTTTCACCATACTATGAAGAGATTATTGCCAATACTATTCTCTGCGGTTCTTTTGTCTGCCTGCGCATCCAATATGGACTATGACATATCGGATGGAATAAACAGGGAAGTGACTCTTTTTCAAGATGCTATCACCGTACCCCTTCACAGTCGGATTGACTTACGATCTTTAATGCGTCTCGGGGCCTCAGTGAAGAGAGGAGACGCGTCTCCAGAACCGCGAGGTGATATCTTTGCGGTGATAGTATAAACGCTGATTTGTGTCCGGATTGTTAAGCGGACCGCGGGCCTCTATAAAGGGGCCCGTTTTTACGTAGTCGAACTGCTCGTAAAACTCTTCCTCTACGCTTTCCCTGCCGCTGTAGACGGCTGTCTCTATGGAAGGATATGTTTCTTTGATATGGCGGGCGAGGCGCAGAAGGGCGTTCGTGTCCTTCCCCTCGCCGAGAAACAGGAAACAAGTGACTCCGAAGTTGTCAGCAATCAGCGAGTCAATGATTTGAGGCGTGAGTTCTTCGCCTATGTCCTTCTTAAGGAAGGGGGAGTGGCATCCAGGGCAATTACCCCGGCAGTTGGAGATTTCAACTGCCAGGGTAACGCGGTCGGGTATTTCTTCGATGACGATATCCGTCAGCTCAGGAACATACTTAAGCATCCTTAGGAGTGTAGTAACGGTGCTCCGCTTCAACCTGACGAGGCTCGGCAAAGCTGGATACGCGCTTGAGGTAACCAATGACGCGGGTCAGATAGTCGAGGTTCTCGCTGCCGCACTTGGGGCACTTTGTAAGGGTATCCTTGCTGATGTATCCGCAGTCGTTGCAAACGGTGTTGCGGCAGTTGAAGGTAAAGTAATTGGTGCCGTAGTGGGCCGCCACCTTGAGAAGCTGGCGGTACTGGTCTTTGCTGAGGTGTTCGGCAATGTTCATATGCAGTGCGGAACCTCCGTCGAGATACTTGACGAAATCCTCGCCATGGAGCTTGAATTTGTCGATCATCGAAACGGTCTCGTCCTCGGGATTGTAGAAGTAGGAACTGTAAAGGTTGTGCTTTGAGGATACGAAATATCCGTCCTTCTTGTCCCACTTGTAGTTCTTCGCGGCAAGGTTCTCAGCGGGCACGAATTCGGTGTTGAACATGGCGTCCGGGGTCTTGTCCTTGCGGTTGGCGATGTTGATGGTCTCGAGGATGGTGTTCACGAAGGCGCCGTACTCGGGATTGGGCGATACCTCCAGGCCGAGGAACTCGGCAGCCTCGGTAAGGCCGTTCACACCTACGGTAAGGTACTGGCGCTTCATGTCGATGAAGCCGGCCTTGTAGACGTCAAGCATTTCAGCTTTCAGGAAGTCTTTGATAATCTCGTTGAAAGCGATCTGATACTTGTGCACGCGCTCGGTCATCTCGCGTATGTCCTTGCTGATGAAGTTGGTGTAGAGGTCGTCCTTGTCGTAGAAGTTGCTGACGGGGTTGAGTGGTTTGCCGGCCTCGAGGTGCACGCCGCGCCTCTCGGCGAAATAGCGGCGTACGGAGTCCTGGATGAGGCGGTTGAGGTTGATGGTCATAACCGACTTGGAGCCGGTGCTGACCGACGCCGTACCCATTGAGTACTGGTGGGTAGTATGGTTGTGGCTTGCATCCTCCATGTCTTTGAGGGAGTTGCGCAGACGGCAGCAGCTGCTCAGAGAGTCGGGGCTGTTGGAAAGGTAGCAGAAGAAGCTGTGCCCCTTGGACCACATTTCGGCGGTGAAGTCGGCGTAGTCTTTGTCGGCGAAGTCGTCGGCTCCGTCGGTGAGCAGGGCCATGGTTTCTACGGGGAAGGTGAGGATGTAGTGGTTGCGCTCCTCGTTGAACCAGTTCATGAAGTGCTTCTGGAGCCAGTTGAGGGTATCCCACTTGGGTGCAGTGCCGTCGGGGAAGCGGAAATCGCCGAATACACCCTCGAAATAGGGCTTGTCGAAGTAGCCGATGTTCCAGAACACGGTCTGGTAACCGCGGTTGCCGGCGGGCATGTTCATGGAATGGACCACCTGCTGGAAGTAATTGTCAATTACCTTGACAAGGGTGCGCTTCTTGACATTGATCTCAACCACGTCGTCCAGGTGCTCGAGATAGTCGTCGCCGTAGTCCTTGCGGACAAAGTAATCGAAGTACATCAGGAACTCGGGAGTCGCTACGGCGCCCATGAACTGCGAAGAAACGGAATACACCAGGTTGATGAACTCCCCGCAGAAGCTCTTGAGGTCGGTAGGGGCTACTGACACGCCTCCGAGCTCCTTGAGACCGCTGATGAGGAACGGGTACATGGTGATGGCCACGCAATAGGGGAAACCGGGAGTGCCGCTCTCGTCGTGCTTGTAGAGCACGTGCGACTCAAGGTCTTTGAGGTACTGGTCGGCAAGATGGCGGCCGTAGAGGGTCTTGATCTTGTCGCACATGATGTAGCGGTTCTGCTTGATGTTGTTCTCCTTGTAGAGTTCGTTACCGAGGGTGACGATGTTCTTGCGGGTCACGTTGGCGTTGGCGTCGAACTTGGATCCGGAGGCGGCGTTGGTGGCGGCTATATAATCCTTGATGAAGTCCCTCTTTTTGCGGAGGTCAAGGTCGGCATCGAACTTCTCGATGTATGCGAGCGCCACTTTTTTGTTGATGGACATAAGGGAGTCCACCACCTGGCGGCGGATTTCGGAGGAGTAGATTCCGTCGTAGATGTAAAGGTTGTTGATGATTGACACGACGATCGCGTCGTCGCAATATTGACCAGCGGTTTTGTATGCCTCGTGAATACCACGGGCCAGCTTCGCTTTGTCGTACTCTTCAATCGAGCCGTTGGTTTTACGTACGTCCATTATACAGTGATTTTTAAAAGCATTGGTTAGCGGAGGACAAATTTAGCCAATAGAATCCTCTAAAAAATCACTATGCGCAAGAAGTTTTCAACACACTTATAAACAACGGCCCCCAGTGGTGCAGGAGGCCGTTTTTGACGAAAATTGGGTGCGGAGAAAATGCCTTAGGAGCTATAGTACGTCGAAGGCGAAAACATGTCCTTTCCCGCCTCCCCAAGTGTCGGTTACAACCAGTCGTACAGCGTCGGCTTTTACCGGCTCGAAGCTAATCTTGTTGAGCCTTACGTAGTTAAGTGGACACTCATATACCTTTGTCCACTTGCCCTCGACTCTGGCCTCTATGCGGTATGCCTTTGTCATCATCCACGGCACGCTCACCCTCTCGGTGGTGGCTTCAAGCTTGCGCATGCGCTTTGAACGGATTTTGAACATCGAATCGAAGATAATGCGGGCGCCGCTAACGCTGACAGGCTTCTTCCAGTTATACTCTATAGAAGAGTCTCCCGGTTCCACCCACACTCCGTTGTCCTTGCCGTCCCACTGCCTGTCGATACCGTTGCGCAGCACTTCGTTTACAGGGGTGGTGCGTGCGCTGAGAGTCAGGTCGGAAGGTTTGCGCCAGCGATAGGGAAGCATGCAGTCGTCGTCTTCGAGCATGGACTGGACTTCAGCGATATGGTTCGCGCGCACTTCTGCAGGCGTTATGCCCTCGCGGAGAGCGACCGCAGCGCCGGTGCCGCAGGCCTGGCCGAGCAGTGCGGTGGTGGCCATTACCCTGGTGGCTGAAAGTCCCATGTGGGTGCAGGAAATGTCACGTCCGGCAAACATCAGGTTGGGAACGTTGACGGAATAAAGGCAGTCGAAAGGTATTCCAAAGTAGTCGGGGGTTTTATACTCGACACTGATGCGTCCCTTTTTGTGGAACGCCTCGGGGTCGTGGTCGTCAAGAGTCCAGCCGCCGTAAGCGACTACATCATCGAAATGGCCGCCGGACAGCACGTCGTTTTGCGTGAGGATATGAGGCCCGATGAAACGGGTGGATTCGCGCTTGCCCGGCAGGGAGCCTATCCAGTCGAGTTCGTAACCGTTGCACCGCCCGTCGGGATGGTTCTTCATGTATTCCCAGATTCCGTAGGCAATGCGCTTGAGTTCGTACTGAATATCCGGTGCGTCGAAAATTGTATCCACCGTGCCTCCGAATTCTATCCACCAGAAGTTGTTGTCTTTGGGACTGTAGATGCGCTTGTAGTTGAATTTTACGCCGGGGATGGTTGATTTGGGTGTGTCATAATCGAAGTCGGCGTCGGTGAAATGATATGCCCAGTCGGGAGCTATGAAGGGGTGGTCTTCATCGGTCTTGCGGAGCTGGAGCAAAATGGAATTACCCATGGTGTGGCTGTCTCCGCCTTCGTGCAGGGCGGTCTCTCCGAACTCATCCGGAAACTCGCGCCCGCGGCGGAACTTTGCTCCGCTGAGGCGGAGGATACCGTCACCGGTGCAGTCGGCGAACAGCTTGCCTTTGATCAGGTAACGTGTATATGCATTTATGTTCCAGGCCTTGACGGCGGCAATGCGGTCACCGTCCATTACTACATCCTCTACCGAAGTGTTCAAGAGGAGCTTTATATTGGGCTCGCTAACTACCGTGGAGTAAATGACATCGTCCCATAAAGTGTATCTCTGGAGAGGGTTGTAGTAAAAATTCCTCAGCTGCATTTCTTCGAGTATGCCTGCTTCCTGGTATTGGTCTTTGAGGACGCCGACTATGCCCATTCGCATCTCGCTGGAAGCGTTTCCGCCGAGCACCGGCCTGTCCTGAACCAGGATGACTGACGTCCCGTGCCTTGCAGCTGAAACTGCAGCGCAGACTCCGGCCAGCCCGCCTCCGGCCACTATAAAGTCGGCCTCAAGAGTTACGTCTTTGATAGTTTTAGAATTCAACTCCGTGAGCATCTCCTGAGCCCCTGCTTGCAGGGGGAGGGTTATGGCAAGTATCAAGGCGGCCAGCCTGTTGAGATTCTTCATATGATAAGCAATGATTTTTCGCAAATATAATTTATATTTGTCAAAAATTATACCTGATTATGTACACTTCCAGCAACGGACTCTACGTCGCACACGGCCCTAACGGCCCTATAAGCATCACAGGAAAAATGGCTAACAGGCACGGACTCATCGCCGGTGCCACGGGTACGGGAAAAACGGTTACCCTTCAGGTCTTGGCGGAGACTTTCAGCCAGGCGGGCGTGCCTTGTTTCATGGCCGATATGAAAGGGGACCTTAGCGGCATCAGCCAGACAGGCCGGATGTCGGGTTTCATTGAGAAGCGCTGCGCCGAATTCGGCATTGCCGATCCGCATTTTGCTCCCAACCCCACCCGTTTCTACGATGTTTTCGGCGAGCAGGGACATCCCATGCGTACCACCATCTCCAATATGGGCCCGCAGCTTCTCAGCCGTCTGATGGGCCTGAATGACGTGCAGTCGGGAGTGCTGGAGATCATTTTCAAAGTAGCCGACGACAAGGGCCTTCTTCTCATCGACCTTAAGGACCTTCGCTCCATGCTCGCATATGTAGATGAGCATGCCGCTGAATTGCGCTCCGACTACGGCAACGTGACGTCCATGACCATCGGCGCCATACAGCGTGCGCTTCTGGGGCTGGAAAACGAAGGCGCCGAGCGCTTCTTCGCCGAACCTTCTTTTGATATCCAGGACCTCTTTGCGGTAGAGAACGGAAGGGGAGTGATGAGCGTGCTTGCGGCGGATAAGCTTATGATGAATCCTAAGCTTTATTCCACCTTCCTCCTCTGGCTGATGTCGGATATTTACGCCCGTCTTCCCGAGGTGGGTGATATGGAACTGCCCAAGCTGGTGTTCTTCTTCGATGAAGCTCACACCCTCTTCACTGACACTGCGCCCGCCCTGGTTCAGAAGATCGAGCAGGTGATCCGCCTTATCCGAAGCAAAGGCGTGGGCATTTATTTCGTAACTCAGAACCCTACCGATATTCCTGATTCTATCCTTGGACAGCTCGGCAACCGTATCCAGCATGCGCTGCGTGCCTATACTCCCAAGGATATGAAAGCCGTCAAATGTGCGGCCGACACCTTCCGCCCCAACCCTGCTTTCAAGACAGCCGACGCTATTTCCACTCTGGAAACAGGAGAGGCGCTGGTAAGCTTCCTTGACGAGAAAGGCGCTCCTTCAGTGGTGGAGCGCGCCCGTATATTGTTCCCTCTGAGCCAGATAGGTGCCATCACTGAAGGACAGAGGCTTGACATACGCAATGCTTCTCCGGTAAGAGGCAAATACGACACGGTCATCGACCGCGAGTCGGCTTTCGAGGTGCTGCTCCTCGACCGTCAGAAGGCTGAGCAGATCCAGGCCCAGCAGCAACAGGCGATTGAAGAACGCAAGGCGCAAACCGAGCGTGAGAGGATGCAAAGGGAGTATGAACGCGAGAAGCAGGCTCTTGAGCGTGAGCGCGCCGCTCAGGAAAAGCAGGCGAGCAAAGGCAAGAAAGCCGCAAAGGCCGGCATAGGCACGGTAGTTATGGGCGCTGCCATAGGAGCCGCCGTGAGCAGCCTTTCCCGCAGCGCCGGCAATGCTGCAGCCGATGCCATTTCAGGCAAGAAAAAAGACGACAAAAAGAAGAAGACTGGCAAGAGCGCTACCGAAAAGGCTGTTTCGAGTGCTGCTTCCAGTGCCATCCGCACCCTTACCCGGAGCATCCTGGGCAGCCTCATCAAAAAATGAAGAAATTTCTTGTGTTCGCAGTTATTCTCGCCCTCTTGCTTCCTTCTTGTAAGCGCAGGGGGAGCGGGGAGCCTTCGCCGGAGCAAAAAGACACTATCTTGCCGCTTGGTTTTCGCACGGACAGTTATTTAGTCGATTCTGTAAAAGTCCGTGAAGGCGAGACTTTCAGCGGTTTGATGAACCGTCTTGGCCTTGGTGCCAAGGAGTGCTACGAACTCGCATCCAGTATCGACAGCGTGTTTGATGTGCGCAGGATGAAGGCGGGAAACCAGGTTGAGGCTTATTACAGCACCGATACGAGCGGACGGAAGCTGACGTACGTTGTATATCATAACGACCGGATACGCAGCACCATATTCAACTGTTCCGATTCGCTGTATGCCTGGATAAGCGAAAAGCCTGTGGAGAGGCAGCGTCTTTGCGCCGATGTGACCATTCAGAACTCTTTGTGGAACGACATGCTGGCCGAGGGCATTTCACCTCTGCTGATTGTCGATCTTGCGGATATCTACGCCTGGACCGTGAATTTCTTCGGCCTGCAGAAAGGGGACCGCTTCAGGGTTATCTACGACCAGACAGTATGCGAGGGAACGGTGGTTAAAATCGATAGCGTGGAGTTCGCTATGTACGATAGCGGAACATTCCACGCGGCCGCCCTTCGTTTCGATCAGGGTGACGGCGGAAATAAGTATTGGAGCGAGAAAGGGGAGAGCCTCCGCAAGGCATTTCTGAAAGCGCCCCTTCAGTATTCGCGAATAAGCAGCCGCTTTACGTATCACCGTAAACATCCCATTACCGGGGTCGTACGTCCTCATACCGCCGTCGATTACGCGGCGCCGACAGGTACTCCGATCCACTCTATCGGCGACGGCACGGTGACTCTGTGCGGCTGGGACGGCAGCGGCGGTGGCAACCGTGTCCGTATCCGTCACATGAACGGCTACGAGACCTGCTACATGCATTTGTCCAAGTTCGCCTCCGGCATCAAGGCCGGAGCCCGTGTCGCTCAGGGCCAGACTATCGGTTATGTGGGTGCTACCGGCCACGCGACAGGACCTCATCTTGATTTCCGCGTATGGAAGGATGGCACTCCCATAGATCCTCTGAAGATGATTTCTCCGCCTTCCGAGCCGCTCAAGAGCGAGTACCTTGACTCTTTGGGCAAAATGTATTCGGCTTTTCTTCAGGAAATCGGAGAATGAATATAGAACCCGTTGCTTTTTTCCGTTCTCCTCTAAAAGAGAAGTTCGGCGTGCCGCGTCAGGCCGGGCTTGTTCCGGTATTGAAGGGGGAGGTGCGTTTCGTGGCTCCATATGACAGTCCCGAAGCCGTACGCGGACTCGAAGAGTTCGATTATGTGTGGATTGTCTGGGGCTTCTCGCTGAACGGGGCTCAGGAATTCTCTCCAACCGTCCGCCCTCCAAGATTGGGTGGCAATAAACGGGTAGGGGTGTTTGCGTCGCGCTCGCCATTCAGGCCGAACGGACTTGGCCTTTCCTGCGTCAAGCTGGAATCGATAGAAAAGGGTGTGCTTAAAGTAAGTGGCGCCGATTTAGTGGACGGGACTCCTATATACGATGTGAAGCCTTATATTGAATACGCAGATAGCCGGACCGGAATTCGCTCTGGATTTGTAGATTACAGTACTTGGCCTACACTAGAAGTTGAGATTCCCGACAAAGTGCTTCAGTTGCTTGGACCCGATACTGCTGGAGTCCTTTCCTCTCTTTTGTCCCATGATCCAAGGCCACATTATCAAGACGATCCAGAGCGTGTGTACGGGCTTTGTTTCGGTTCGTATAATGTAAAATTTAGGGCGGAAGGAAAAAAAGTGTTTGTGCTCTCGGCTGAAAGTATTACTTTTGCATCCAATGCAGAGTTTGATACATGAATTGTTGAGCTTGCGCTCAAGAGAAGAGATTCTTGCCACACTGGATTACTTTAACGCCCTGCCGCCCAGGCAGGGGCGTACGGAGGATTTAGTGAAGGCTTTGTGTGCATATTTGTCGTCGGACCCCAAAGTATGGCTTAACCAGCTTATGGAGTGTGACCTTCGTATGCTTCAGAAACTCTGCCATGCGGGCCCCGACAATTCTGTCGATTTCATTCCTGCGGATTTCCCCTCGGCAATTGAAGTCCTTCACATCGTCAATGCATCTGAAGAGCACAAGGACGATATGCTCAGCGTGAGTATACCACGCGCTATCTACGAATTGATATCTAATGATATAGATGCGGTTATCGAAAGTAAAGAACAAGATGGTTCTTTCAGGCTTGAGCATATGATTCTCGGTGCTGTGAACATGTTTGGCGCTGTGCCTCTGAGGACTTTCATTGACTGTATAACTCCTGACTTTGAATCTGTGGCCGAGATGCGCAAGTTTGCCCATGCCCTTGTGAATCATCCTGTTATCAGGACGCATCAGGAGGAGTTTATGGGCGAATCGTATATGGTGTCTCCGGATGTTGTCAGCCTGGAATCGCTTATGAAAGAGCGCCGGCAGTCTTTCAAGAGCGTTCGCCGGTATGCCAAGTTCGCCTCCGCACAATTCGAGAGTTGCGGTGAGCATTCGCCCTTCTGCGCTTATGGACGCGATACTGCTGAAGGCAAAGCCTTGTCGGATATGCTGGATGCTTTGGGCTATGTGGGGGAGGAATTGATATATACGGTGCACTTGGTGTGGATTAACTCGCAGTATGTGCCTAACGATCATAACCTTGCAATGCTTCTCTCGCCTCTTACCGAGGCAGCGGGGGACATTGCCGACTATGAACAGTTTGTGCAGTGCGCCAGGGTTATTCTCGATTATGCCAATGCGGCTCCTAAGTGGCTTTTGAAAGGCAACAGTGCTAATGCTACCGGTCTTATGCGCTATGAACTCCCCGACGGGCGTTTCCTTGAACTCTTCGACGAGAATGAAGCAGCCCAGATGGAAGAGGAGCTCATGAAGGTCTTCGACAGCGTAAACAAAGTTCGTCCGGTATCACCGGACGAACCCTGCCCTTGCGGAAGCGGCCTGTCGTACCGCTTGTGCCATGGACGCCATTTTAGCTGATATCAGCTACTTAATTACTTTTATCTTAAGATTTTCTTCAACATACTTGGCCCACTTGCCAACTTCCTCGTCATTGTCTGCGACAAGGGAGAGGATAAGCAGCGTGCCTTTGTGGATTTCGACGCACATCAGCAGCATGATGGATCCGTTCTCACATTCGCCGGTGAAACCGTAGGCGGTTTTGCGCTGGAACTTCCATTCTGCAATGGGGCAGTCCTCGTCGTCTTCGTCGCTCCAGCCGATTATTTCGGCATAATTGGCGTATGCTTCGTCTTCGGCGGTAGTGTCGGAGGGCATATCGCCCACATAGATGTCTATGAAAGCCTCGTCGCCGGAGCCGTCAGGAGCCGGTAAGTGGCATTCCATGTGCGAAATCTGCGCTCCGTCAATTTCTTCGTACCGGTCTTCTTCTGCTTGCCATGCGCCGGAGAAGGGGAGAAGTATGTCGTAAGTCATATTCTACAGGCGGTTGTAAGCAATGGAGAAAGTGTCGCCGTCGGCAGGATTGCCGGTGCTCAAACCTTTTTTGAGCCAGCGGGAGCGCTGTTCCGAGGTGCCGTGGTTGAAAGAGTCGGGGACAGTGTATCCGTAAGCTTTCTTTTGAAGATAATCATCTCCGATCTTGGCTGCTACGGCAAGACCCTCCTCAACGTCGCCTGCCTCAAGCGAAGAGAACATCTTATTGTCGTGATGCGCCCACACGCCTGCGTAGAAGTCTGCCTGGAGTTCAAGACGTACACTGATCTGATTGGCTTCTTTTTCGCTGACGCGTTGCATCTTCTGGTGAGCTTGCTGAAGGGTGCCGAGCAGGTATTGGACATGGTGTCCTACCTCGTGTGCGATAACATATGCATACGCAAAATCACCGTCCGCACCTATTTGCTGCTTCATGGAAGAGAAGAAAGAGAGGTCGATATAGACGGTTTGGTCGGCGCTGCTGTAGAAAGGGCCTGTAGAGGCGGAAGCAGTGCCTGTAGACGTCTGTACGTAGTCATTGTAGAGGACGAGGCGGGGTGGTTCATAGGTCCTTCCGTTGGCTTTGAAGATGCTTGTCCACACGTCTTCGGTACCTGCCAGGATCTGTTTCGAAAAGACGGCGAGCTCTTCTTCTTCGGCCGTGGGGGTGTAGTTGGTCTCGGTTTGGCCGCCGCCGTTCAGCGCCCCTGCTCCTTCAAGTACCGGAGCCGGGTTTATACCAAATACTAAATAGAGAATTCCGGCCAGCAGGATGCCTCCAAGGCCTATTCCACCGGCTTTGCCTACCGAACGTCCACGGCGGTCGTCGACGTTGGTGCTTTGTCTTCTGCCTTCTAGATTCATATTGATAGATTTAATTACTACAAAAATACAAAAAAAATCGATAAAATGCATTTGTCGGGGCATTCAATAGTGGTTAATCGTCAAAATGTTGTACTTCAATTAATGAAACATTTTAGTTAATACCTATAACATTTTTGTTAACGCCTGAAATGGCTTAAAAACAGCCGTTTTTGCTTGATAAAGAGACTAAATTTCACTATCTTTGATGAATATGAAAAACACTTATATTTCTGTTTCTGTGATGTGCTCCGACCTCATGAATCTCGGAGCTGATATCGACACTTTGAGGAAGTATGGAGTTGACTGGCTGCATGTCGATGTTATGGACGCCCATTTTGTTCCTAACCTTACTTTTGGCCCCGATTTTATCAAGGCTATGCATGCCCGTACCGACCAGCCTCTGGACATTCACCTGATGGTAACCGATCCGGAACTGGTTTACTCGCGTTTCGAGCTGCGGGAGGGTGACTGCCTGAGCGTTCATGTGGAACTTGACCGAAGTTTTGAGGAATTGAGCCGCTCGGTGCGAGCCTGCTGCTGCCGTTTTGGCCTGGCGGTCAATCCGGAGACCCCTGTGGAAGCTTTACGGCCCCATATAGGCCTTTTTGACACCGTTACCCTTATGCTCGTGCATCCCGGTTATGCCGGAGCAAAGATGGTCGAGGGTATCATGGATAAGGTTAAAGTCGCCCGTGAGTGGCTGGATTCCAATGGTTTACAAGATGTTATGATTAGCGTCGACGGCAGCGTAAGCGCTGAGCGCGCTGCATATATGGCATCTTTGGGAGCGCAAATCTTCGTGGGCGGTACTGCCGGAATCTATCGCAAGGGCATGAAACTGGAAGATACAATTCCTACATTCAGAAAAGCAATAACACTATGAACAAAATCGAACGTGCGCTGCAGCGCACAACCGATACCAAAGACCTGGTCATCGGCCCCGGAGTAGTAGCCCAGACGGCTTCTATGTTTAAAAAACTGTTTCCCGGTCAGACAGCTATAATTATCGCAGATACAAATACTTGGGAGGTCGCAGGTAAAGCAGTTCTTCAGTCTTTGGAAGATGCTCATGTACCCTATGAGGAGCCTTTTATCTTTGACGATCCCGACCTTTATGCCGAGTGGAAATTCGTCGAGCAACTCAAGGCTCATCTATCAGGCCTGGATGTGATAGCCATCGCTGTGGGGTCCGGTGTTATAAATGATCTTACCAAATATACCTCCCATGTGCTGGGACGCAAATACATGTGCGTCGGCACAGCCGCTTCAATGGACGGATACACTGCATACGGTGCCTCCATTACCAAAGACGGCAACAAACAGACTTTCAGCTGCCCCGCCCCTTACGGCTTCGTTATGGACCCGGTGATCGCCGCAGCCGCACCTAAAGAGCTTGCTGCTTCGGGCTATGCCGACCTGATTGCCAAAATCCCTGCAGGAGCAGACTGGATGCTGGCAGATGCAGTCGGCGCCGAGGCTATAGATCCTTTTGGCTGGGATCTCGTGCAAGACGGGCTGAGGGAGTCCTTGAGCGCTCCTGCCGCCGTCCATGCCGGTGACGTTGAAATGACTGAAAAGCTATCGGAAGGCCTTCTGATGAGCGGTTTTGCCATGCAGGCCATCCACAGCAGCCGCCCCGCGTCGGGCACCGAGCATCAGTTTTCGCATTGCTGGGACATGGAAAACCTTGCATATCCCAACGGAAAGCACGTTTCTCACGGTTTCAAGGTCGGTATCGGCACGCTTGCCAGTACAGCATCCCTTGAGTTCCTTCTGAGCAAAGACATCGAAAGCATCGATATAGACAAGTGTGTGGACGCCTGGAAGAGCTGGCCGGAAATGGAAGAAGAAATACGGACCGTATTTGCCGGCAAACCTGGACATCTCGCACGCGGACTCGAAGAAACTAAAGGTAAATATGTCGATAAAGAAGGTCTTCGCAAGCAATTGGTGGCTCTGAAAGCTGCCTGGCCCGAGCTCAAGGAGCGTATTCGTGAGCAGATTATTCCTCTTTCCGAGGTTTACGAAGACCTTAAGCTCGTCGGAGCACCCTATGAGCCGGAAATGATATGTGTCGACAGGGCACGCATGCGCAAGACTTTTTCTTTCATCCCCTACATGCGCAGCCGTTTTACTAACATTGACATTGTCTACCGTCTTGGCCTTATGGACGAACTGACCGAAAAACTCTTCGGCAAGGGCGGTATTTGGGAAGTTAAATAAGCATTATGCAAACCACAAAATCACTAAAATACTGGCAGTGGAGGACAATCGTGGTGACCATGATAGGCTATGCTATGTTCTATCTGGTCCGCAAAAATTTCTCTTTCTCCATGCCCGGCCTGGGCGCCGAATTCGGAATTACAAAGACCCAGTTGGGTCTGTTCCTTACGCTTCACGGAGTTATTTATGGCTTGTCCCGCTACGTGGTGGGTATCATCACCGACCGTAACAGCGCCCGTAAGGTAATGTCGCTGGGGCTTATGCTATGCGCAATCGTCAATATCCTGTTCGGCACGAGCGATGCGGTTGCCGGCTGGATTGTTGCGCTGGCCGGCAAAGCAGGGGACATGGCCGCCATATCGGCCGTTCTCGTGTACGTAATGGGTATTCTCTGGATGGTCAACGGTTTCCTTCAGGGAATGGGCGTGCCGCCTTGCACCAAAACGCTCACACAGTGGATACATCCCAAGGAGCTTGCAACCAAGATGAGCATTTGGAATATGTCTCATTCCATAGGAGCCGGCCTTGCCATGGCGCTCTGCGGATGGATCGTCATGCCTCATCTGGGTGTGGACATGAGTGTGAACCCCGAGACGGTGGCCGCTATCACCGCCAATCTTAATCTGGACATGGCCGACCCTGCCAACGTGCAGAAAGTCACCAATTTCGCCGCTCACTTCGGAGCATGGCGCTGGTGCTTCCTTATTCCTGCCGGCGTGGCTATACTGGGTTCGGTCTGGCTGTTCTTCACCATGAAGGATTCTCCTTCGGACGTAGGATTCCCCGAGGTTGTCGGTAAGAAAAAGGCCATTGTCACTACTCCTGAAGAGGCTGCCGAGCACAGGGCTTTCGTCAACAAGCACGTATATCGCAACCGTATCATCTGGACTTTGGCCATTACCAATTTCTTTGTTTACGTAGTGCGTTTCGCCGCCTTGGACTGGGGGCCCACTCTGCTTACCGAGAGTAAAGGGCTGTCGATGGCAAATGCCACCACCTTGTGCGTGGTGTTCGAATTGATTGGCGGTAATTTGGGCATGCTGTTCTGGGGATGGGCTACAGACCATATCTTCAAGAACAAAGCCCATCATACCTGCGTGGTGTGTATGGTAGGAGTCGCCATATGTATCGCTTTGTTCTGGATGCTGCCGCAGAGCGCTGCGTGGTGGGTTATGCTGATTCCGTTCACTTTCCTTGGTTTCTGCATCTACGGCCCTCAGGCTCTGCTCGGAATATGCGCCGCCCAGCACGCTACAAACAGGGCTTCCGCTACGGCCAACGGTATTCTCGGCATTTTCGGATATCTGAGCACCATAGTTTCGGGCTTCGGATTCGGCTTTGTCGCCCAGCACTATGGCTGGAATGCCGCCTACATTACGATTTTCGTATGTGCAGTTATAGGCTTGGTCACCGTACTTACCATCTGGGGTGCCAAGGCTACCGGATATACAGAGGAAGATCTGCATCAAAAGGCATAATTATGAAAAAGTTATTGTTTATCGCCGCAAGCCTTGCTCTGAGTCTTTCCACCTTTGCAGCCAAGGTGCTGCCTCCTGAAGTCAAGGGTAGCGTAACAGATACCGACGGCAAACCTATTGCCGGGGTCGTCGTTTCGGACGGCATCCAGGTCGTGCTCACCGATGCAGAGGGCAAGTACTGCTTTCCACGTATTCTCGAGGCATATTACGTGTTTATAAGCATCCCTTCGGAGTATGAGATTCCGATCCGCCAGGGACAGCCCGTGTTCTTCAAGAAACTCGAGGACAGGCCTGCGTATAATTTTGTGCTTAAGCCCCTTAAGGGTGGTCCGGAGAAAGATTTCAACCTCTTCCTTATGGCAGACCCTCAGTGCCAGTGGATATGGCATGTCAAAAGGCTGCGTCAGGAGGGCATAGCCGATATCAAGGCTTATGCCCGCAAATGCAAGGGGCCCGATTATGCCATAACCCTAGGCGATATAGCTTATAGCGAAGGACACCGTAATACCAATTATCTTCTGCCGGTAATCCGCAGCGAATTCGATGCCGGCAAGGTCGGTATGCCGGTGTTCCAGACCATAGGCAACCACGACTTCGAATATCCTCTGACGGCCCTCGAAGAGGGGAGCCCCACCATTTCAATGAGGCGTAACCGTTATTTTGAAGACATGTTCGGCCCCGCAAACTATTCGTTCAACAGGGGAGATGCGCACATCGTGTCGATGTTCAATGTGTGTTTCGAAACCTTCGGCCATCCCGGCAAGTACCACGGCGACTTTACCGAGAGCCAGGTAACCTGGCTGGAGAAGGACCTTGCTGCGGTCCCCGCAGGCAAACTGATTATCCTGTGCGTGCATATTCCTTTCGAGGGCGCCGTCAACAAGTCGCCCAACATGGCCAAGGTGCTGGATATCCTGGGCGCCCGTGGTAATTCCAGAATAGTCAGCGGCCACACTCACACCATCAAGCATATTCATTATCCCAACGGAGTCAGCGAATTCGTTGCCGGCGCTATGTCGGGCAGCTGGTGGTGGAGCAAGAACTGCGCGGACGGAACTCCCAACGGCTATGCCGTATGGAAGATCAGCGGCAACAAAGTGGTTTCCGACATCTACAAAGGCCAGAATTTCAAGGATACTTACCAGATGCGTATTTACCGGGGTGATGCCGAGTTCGGAGGCGGATACGAGAAATTCCGCCTGGAGCATGGCGGCAATACCATTCTGGTCAATGTCTGGAACTGGGACGAAGGCTGGCGTTCCAAAGTTTACGAGAACGGCAAGCTGTGCGGCGAACTCGAAAAGATGCCGGTCACCGGAGAGTATGAAGCGCCTTATAATGGTAGCAAGGATTGGTGGGCGATAGGATACAACGTGGGCGTGGTCGGGCGCGGCCATATCCAGGGCAGTACCCGTAACAATTACTGCTCAAAGAATTACCACATGTTCAAGTATGTCCTCAAGGACCCCGCTGCCAAAATCAAGGTCGAAGTGTTCGACAATTCCGGGCGTAAGTTCAGCTGCAGCAAAATCACTACGGCTGAAGATTACGCCACTCTGGCTGAGCGTCCGAAATATCCCGTCGAACCTTCCTGGGAGGAATAAGGGGGTATAATCAGATAAGTTTTATTCCGGCCCGACGACAAGCTGCACGCTGCTGCTCGGGCCATATGCTTGCCTGTATCTCACCGATGTGAGCCTTCTGCAGGAAAAGCATACAGAGCCTCGACTGGCCTATACCGCCGCCGATGCTGAGGGGAAGCTTTCCGGAGAGCAGAAGGGAATGGAAGTACAAGCTTTCCCGTTCAGTCTTCCCGCTGATGGCAAGCTGCCGGCGCATTGACTCTTCGTTGACCCTGATACCCATGGATGAAACCTCAAACGCCCTGCCCAAAATAGGATTCCATACCAGCAGGTCACCGTTAAGGCCGGTAAAGCCGTCTTCGTTCGGAGTGCTCCAGTCGTCGTAGTCAGGCGCTCGCAGGTCATGCGGCTCACCGTTGGAAAGAGCTCCTCCGATGCCAATAATGAACACGCTGCCGAATTTGCGGCATATTGCATCTTCCCGCTCCTTTGCTGTCATGCCGGGATACATCTGAAGCAATTCTTCGGAATGGATGAAATGGATGCTCCGCGTGAGGAATGGGCGCAGCTGAGGATAGCAAGTGCAGATAAACTCTTCGGTGTCAAGCATCGCTGAATATATCTGGCGTACTATGCGCCTGAGGAAGCCCAGGTTGCGGTTTGATGCCGTGATGGTCCTTTCCCAGTCCCACTGGTCGACGTAGAGCGAGTGAAGGTTCCCCAGGCTCTCGTCGGCCCGGATGGCGTTCATATCGGTGTAAATGCCGTGCCCGGGGCGTATTTTGTACTCCGACAAAGACATTCTTTTCCACTTGGCCAGCGAGTGGACGACTTCTGCCCGGGCGTCATCCAGGTCTTTAACGGGGAAGGATACTGCGCGCTCTACGCCGCTCAAGTCGTCGTTGATACCTTGTCCCTGAAGGACAAAGAGGGGAGCGGTGACGCGGCGGAGCTTTAGCGCCTTAGATAGCGACTGCTGGAAGAAATCTTTGACCAGTTTGATTCCTCGTTCGGTTTCTTCGGGTGTCAGGGCCGATTTGTATCCCTTTGGTATAATCAGGTAGCTCATTTGATTCCGGTAAGGTCACTGTCGTTAAAATAGTCAATCCGCATGGCCTTGCGCACGTCGTCAAGAGTGGCGGCGGCAACTTTGACGGCTTCCTGCGTGCCTTTGCGGAGCACTTCCCACACAGCGGGAAGATCCTTCTCAAGCTCTGCCCTGCGCTTCCGTATGGGCTCGAGAGTGTCGTTGAGGATGGCGGCGAGGAAATTCTTGAGCATCATGTCGCCGAGTCCTCCGGCTCTGTACTGCGCTTTGGCTTCGTCGAGAGAAGAGAATGAAAAACTGGCCTTCTTGCCTACGAAGCATGATGCGAACTTCTCAAAATGCTCGGGCTTGCAGAATGCGTCCAGGTATGTAAATACCGGATTTCCTTCCACCTTGCCGGGATCGCTTACCTGAAGATGTCCGGGATCGGTGAACATGCCTTTGACCTTGCGCGTCACTTCCTCTTCGGAGTCGGAAAGGTAAATACAGTTACCAAGCGACTTGCTCATCTTGGCCTTGCCGTCGGTACCGGGAAGACGAAGGCAGGCGGCATTGTCAGGGAGGAGAATTTCCGGCTCTACAAGCGCTGGACCATAGACGGAATTGAACTTGCGGACTATCTCCCTGCATTGCTCGATCATAGGCTCCTGGTCTTCGCCAACAGGCACCGTCGTGGCCTTGAAAGCAGTAATGTCCGCAGCCTGGCTGATAGGGTAGCAGAAAAAGCCTACCGGGGTCCCCGCCTTGTTGTCGGAGCCGTCGTCGGTCTCGGAAAAGCCGCGCAGTTTGATTTCCTGCTTTACGGTGGGGTTGCGCTGCAGCCGCTGCACTGTAACCAAATTCATATAGTAGAAAGTCAGCTCGGTCAGCTGAGGTACCATCGACTGTATGAAAATGTTGACCTTGGAAGGATCCAGTCCTGCGGACAGATAGTCCAGGGCAACCTGAATTATGTTCTGACGCACTTTTTCGGGGTTGTCGGCGTTGTCGGTAAGCGCCTGGGCGTCTGCTATCATTATGAATATCTTGTCGAAACCTCCCTGGTTCTGGAGTTCGACTCTGCGGCGGAGAGAGCCTACGTAGTGGCCCAGATGGAGCCGGCCGGTCGGGCGGTCGCCCGTTAGGATAATCTTTGACATATTGCTACTTGTACCATTGGCAGGACTTTTCGTTGCCTGCTATCCATATTGTATCGCCTTCCGAAAGCCTGAAATCGGCTCCCGGATTGGCTATTATTTTATCGTTGTGAAGTATGCTGATAACTGTACATCCTCCCTTGCGCATCTCAGCCTCGCGAAGTGTCTTTCCGGTGAGGAACGAGTCTTCTTTCAAGACTATTTTAACCACATCGAAGCCGGAACCGTCGTTGCCCTCGTCGTATCGTCTGACGTTTTCGTGCAAAATGCTCTCGAAGGCTTCAAGCTGGGCGGGCGTTCCTACAGCAACCAGTTTGTCATAAGGGAACACCGGCTCTTCGCCGGACGGAATCTCTATACTGCGGGAGCCGCGCTGGATCTTTATGATATTAACGCCTGAAGACTTCCTGAACGGCATTTCCTTCAGGGTCTTGCCTATGTATGTAAAGTCGGGCGATATCTCCACGGTTTCGGTGCGTATATCGTAGCGGGACATCTTTTCCTTCACCGAAGATGCTACCGGGCGCTCTTTCTTTTCCTGCTCTTCCTTGGCGTTCAGATTTTCCAGGAAACGTTTCTCCAGCCCCGACAGGAGGCTGCTGGCGAAGAACTTGGCCATAAGGAAGACCAGTATGCCCAAGAGTATGGCTATCAGTATGCCCCAGCCGCCCAGGGTGAAATAGCTGGTGATAGCGGCAATGAGAAAACTGATACCTATGAGGATGCGGAGGAAAAGAAGCGACAGGATCGGCCACTTGTTGGAAGGCCTGGCTTTGAGAAGCTTAGAGGCGTGGGGCTTGATCTTGCCGGTGGTGACAACAAGTCCGTAAAGGAAAGGAATCATCACCAGTAGGGTAACACCAAGGCATATGGCTTTTCGTGCCGTCTCTCCCAGGAAAGGCAGCAGGCTCTCGCTCAGGCGGGGCAGAAGGGTGCGGGAAAGGATAAGGAGGGCGACCAGTACAACGCTGTACAGCACCACGCGTAAGGCATAGCTCTTGAGCAGATTGCCCCACTCGTTGCTCTCGGCCGACGAGGCCTTCTGCATGTCGGAATTGGAAGAATTGATTTTGGCCAGGAAGGAAGGAGGCAACTTGCTCTGCAGCCATTTGCTTACCGGGTCTCCGGCCTTAATCATGTAAGGAGCTCCGAAAGTGGTGAGCACCGACACGGCAATGACCACCGGATAAATGAATTCCCGCATTACCCCCAGGCTGCATCCGAGGCTGGCGATGATGAACGAAAACTCTCCGAGCTGGGCCATACTGAAGCCGACGTGCACCGAGTTGTCAAGCCCCGCTCCGGCCAAAAGAGAACCGGTGGTGGAGAAAGTCAGCAAGCCAAGCACTGCAACGACGGCCAGAATGAGAATCGTCACCCAGTGGGCGCCTATCACGGCGGGGTCGATCATCATGCCCACGGATACGAAGAAAATGGCTCCGAAGAGGTTCTTGATGCCGGTCAGCAGATGCTCGATCCTTTCTCCTTCAACTGTCTCGGCAAGTATGGAGCCCATCACGAAGGCGCCCAGTGCCGACGAAAAGCCTGCAGTGGTTGCAAGCGCCACCATTCCGAAGCACAGGCCTATGGATATGATCAGCAGTATTTCGTCGTTCAGGTACTTCTTAGCCTTTCGGAAAGCGATGGGGATGACGTATATTCCCACCAGGAACCAGAGTATCAAGAAGAATGCGAGGCGCACCAGGCTGAAAATCATTTCGCTTCCCGAGAACTGTCTGGATACGGCAAAGGTCGACAGCAGAACCATGAGCAGCACGGCAATCAGGTCTTCGACCACCAGAGTGCCGAAAATGAGGGTGGCGTACGGTTTCTTCTTAAGCCCTAAATCATCGAAGGCCTTGATTATCACCGTGGTGGAGCTCATTGACAGCAGTCCGCCAAGGAAGATGCTTTCCATCATGCTCCAGCCAAGGGCGCTGCCTGTGACAAGCCCTGCTATGAGCATCCCGAGGCAGATGGTGCCGGCCGTTATGAGAGCCCGGCTGCCTACTTTGAGAAGTTTCTTGAAACTGAACTCGAGTCCCAGGGCGAAAAGCAGGAAGATGATGCCTATCTCCGACCATTGTTTGACCGATTCAGTGCTGCTTATGACAGGGAAGAGCCCCAGATGGGGGCTCACGATGAACCCGGCTATTATGTAGCCCAGAATCAAAGGCTGCTTGAGCGCCTTTGAGATAACTGTGAATATACCGGCTGCTATGAGTATCAGCGCCAGTTCGGCTACAAGGTGGAGTTCTTCTGACATTTAATGAGATACTCTGCTATTTGTACGGCGTTGAGTGCCGCTCCTTTGCGTATCTGGTCACCCGACAGCCACAGGGTTATTCCGTTATCGTTAGCCAGATCCTTGCGTATGCGTCCTACATATATATCGTCTTTGCCGGCGGTAAACAGGGGCATGGGATAACTCTTTTGGGCAGGGTCGTCCTGAACGGTAATGCCTGGAGCGGCTTCCAGGGCCTCGCGTACCTGCGCGGCAGAAAGAGGCTTTTCGGTTTCGATCCAGACTGCTTCCGAATGGGAGCGGAGAGCCGAAATCCTTACGCACATGGCGCTGCAGCGAACATCGGAGTGAAGAATTTTACGGGTTTCGTTGAACATCTTCATCTCCTCCTTGGTATAGTCGTTGTCGGTGAATACGTCAATCTGAGGGATGACGTTGTAGGCCAGCTGGTAGGCAAATTTATCTATCGTAACAGGTTCTCCGGCTGTAATCTGGCGGTACTGCTGCTGGAGCTCGGCCATGGCCTGGGCGCCGGCTCCGGATGCCGACTGGTAGCTTGCGACGTGTATGCGCGTAATATGAGAAAGCTTCTCTATGGGCTGGAGCACGACGACCATCATAATGGTGGTGCAGTTGGGGTTGGCAATGATCCCGCGGGGCCGTACGAGCGCGTCGGCGGCGTTGCATTCAGGCACTACAAGGGGAACGTCGGGGTCCATCCTGAATGCGCTGGAGTTATCTATCATTATGGTGCCGTAACGGGTGATAGTATCCGCGAATTCACGGGAAGTTCCGGCGCCGGCGGAGGTGAAAGCAATGTCGATATCTTTGAAGTCGTCGTTGTGGCTCAGGAGTTTGACTTCGATCTCCTTGCCACGGAAAGTATACTTGCGCCCGGCGCTGCGCTCCGAGCCGAATAAAACCAGTTCGTCAAGGGGGAAGTTCCTTTGTTCCAATACTTTAATGAATTCCTGACCAACGGCGCCACTTGCGCCAACGATTGCAACTTTCATTTGTGTGACTACTTTAATTTTTCAAATATAGCAACATTTATCGGGACACCAAAATTTACGTGTGAAGCCCGCTTCACAGCGGGCTTCAACGGTTAGTTAGTAGTGTATACCTTTAGAAGGTTAATTATTGTTGGTTAGAATAGTTGTTGATTTCCGAGTACAAAGATAATGCAATTTTTGATATTGGCAATACTTTTTTACAAAATAATTTAAAAAAAAGATTTTTAATTTTTAAAATATTTTATAAACTATCATCTAACAGCTCGGGTCTCAATAACTTAGTCCTTTCAAGAGCCTGTTCATCCTGCCATGCACGGATGAGTTTGGGGTTACCGCTCAGCAAAACATCCGGGACTTTCCACCCGTTGAACTCGGCGGGACGGGTGTAAACGGGAGGGGAGAGCAGGTTGTCCTGGAAACTGTCCGACAGGGCGGAGGTCTCGTCCGTAAGCGCTCCGGGAATGAGCCGTACTATTGCGTCGGCAACTATGGCGGCGGGAATCTCGCCCCCGCTGACCACATAATCGCCGACAGAAATCTCGCGGGTGATAAGATGCTCGCGTATACGGTGGTCTATGCCTTTGTAGTGCCCGCAGAGGATTATGATGTTTTCTTTGAGCGAGAGTTCGTTGGCAATGGGCTGGCTGAACCGTTCGCCGTCAGGAGACATGTAAATGACCTCGTCGTAGCTGCGTTGGGATTTCAGCTCCTCAATCATCCGGAACACGGGTTCGACCATCATAACCATGCCGGCGTCTCCGCCGTAGCTATAGTCGTCCACGTTGCGCCTGGGCCCAATGCCGTATTTGCGTAGGTTGTGGACATGGATTTCAACCAGGGAGTTCTTTATGGCGCGTCCCACGATCGAATGACCCAGAGGGCTTTCCAGCAATTCGGGGACGACACTCAAAATATCTATACGCATATCATTTTAGCTTAGAGATACAAAATTAACATTTATTTGTTAAATTTGCGGTAATGAAAAGGATTCTTCTCCTGGCACTTTGTTGGATTTTCTGCCTCCAGGCTTGCTCGGCATCGGCTCCTGTCCAATATAAAATTAAAGTCGTGGCGGAATACAACCACGATACTTCCGCTTATACGCAAGGACTGTTCTTCGATGGCGGCACCCTTTATGAAAGTACGGGCCAGTGCGGCGAGAGCAGCTTCAGGGTGGTTGACTACAAAAGCGGCAAGGTGCTGCGCAAACTTGATTTCGCGCGTAAATACTTCGGCGAGGGCTCGGTGTTCTTTAAAGGCAAGCTTTATATGCTTACCTGGACTAACAAGGTAGCTTTCACCTATGATGCCGGGAGCCTGAAATACATAAAGACTTATTCTTATCCCCGCGAGGGCTGGGGGCTTACCACCGACGGCAAGTCGCTGATCGCTTCGGACGGCAGCTCCACCCTTTATTTCATGGATGAGAACTTGAAAGTCAAGCGCAGCCTGAAGGTTACCATGGACGGCCGCCCGGTGCGTTTCCTGAACGAGCTTGAGTGGATAGACGGCCGTATCTGGGCCAATGTTTACACCACCGATATGATAGTAATCATAAATCCCTCGAGCGGCAATGTGGAGGGGATGGTGGATTGCACCGGACTGCTCCCCAAAAAACTCCGCAAGCCCGACACCGATGTCCTTAACGGTATAGCATATCTTGACGGCCGGGTTTTCCTTACCGGCAAAAACTGGCCTAAATTATATGAAGTAGAATTAGTTAAGAAATAAATGCTATATTTGCATTCTAATATTTAATAAAATATCTCCATTATGAGTGAAACAAACATTCCTGAAGAGGTCCTCGCGGCAGCTTCAGACGTAGAAACCAAAGAAAGCGAAGTTATTGAAACCGCAGCAGTTCAACCCGAGGTAGAAGCGGAGGCCGAAAGCGCACCCCAAACCGAAAGCGCCCCTCAAGCCGAAAGTGCAACCGATGTTGCCGAGGAGGCCGAGGCCGAGGCCGGTGCCAAGGCGGAAAGCCTTGTGGACAAGACCCTTGCCGAACTGTCCGAGATGTTCCGTTCCCTTAAGGAAAGCGCAGACAGCATGATGCGTTCCAAGGAGGCCGAAAACATAAAATCTGCGTTCTACAAGCTTCTGGGCAAACTTAAAGGAGAAAATCCTGACGTTGCCACCTCGCTTTCAAATCCTTTCGAGGCGGTAGAAGAGAACTTCAAGGCCGTGTATGCCGACTACAAAAAAGAAAGGGCGGAATTCAACCGTCAGCAGGAGGCAAAGCGCGAAGAGAATCTACTCACCAAGAAGGCAATCATAGATGAACTCAAAGCCCTGGTCGAGAAGGAAGAAGATGCAAGCGCATCGTTCCCGGCTTTCCGCGAGTTGCAGAACCGCTGGAGAGAGGCCGGCCCGGTGCCAGTCAACGCATACAGGGACATCAACGATACCTATCAATTTTACGTAGAGAAGTTCTACGATATGGTCAAGATCAGCCGCGACCTCCGCGACCTTGACTTCCAGAAGAATCTCGAGGCTAAAGAAAAGTTCTGTGAGGCGGCCGAAAAGCTGGCCGAGAACGAGAATGTGGTCAACGCTTTCCACGAGCTCCAGAAGCTTCACGAGCAGTGGAAGGAGTTCGGTCCCGTTGCCAAAGAGAAGAGAGATGATATCTGGAATCGCTTCAAGGCTGCCACGGCTGTTATAAACAAGCGCTATCAGGCTCATTTCGAGGGCCAGAAAGAGGAGCAGCTTGCCAACCTCACTGCAAAGCAGGCTCTTTGCGAGCAGGTGGAAGAAATAGCTGCCAAGGAAATCAACTCTTCCAGCGAGTGGAATGAGCAGTCACGCAAAATCCAGGAACTCCAGGAAGAATGGCGTAAGATCGGTTTTGCCACCCGCAAGGAAAACCAGAAGATCTACGACCGCTTCCGTGCAGCCTGTGATGCGTTCTACGGTCACAAGCGTGACTACTACAACCAGTTCAAAGACTCGATGAACGCCAATCTTGACAAGAAGATGGCCATCATCGAAAAGGCTGAGGCCCTTAAGAACAGCACTGAATGGAAGAAAGCTACCGATCAGTTCATCGAGCTTCAGAAGGAGTGGAAGGAAATAGGTGCCGTGCCCCGCAAGAAGAGCGAGCAGATTTGGAAGCGTTTCCGTGCCGCCTGCGACGAGTTCTTCGCCGAGAGGGACAAGAACGCCAAGCCCGAGAACGATTTCTACGGAAACCTGAAGGCCAAGAAGAAGCTCATCGAAGAGGTCCAGGCATATGTCGTGTCGGAAGACGAGGCTGCTAACGCCGAGGCCCTCCGCTCCTTCAACGAGCGCTGGCAGGCCATAGGCCACGTGCCTTTCAAGGAGAAGGACGCAGTGAACGATGCTTACCGCTCCGCCATCAAGGAGAAGTTCCCGCTCAATCCTTCACGCAGGGCTCAGGGCGGCAGGCCCCAGAGAGGTCCCCGTACCGAAAAGGATATCCTTATGGACAAGTACCGCCAGCTGCAGCAGGATGTAACTACATACGAGAACAATATCGGCTTCTTTGCCGCATCCAAGAACTCCGAACCTCTCATCAAGCAGATGCAGGAGCGTATCGAGCAGGCCAAGGCAGAACTTAAGGAACTCGAGCAGAAGATACGCCAGGCTGAGGAGGGCGCCGAATAATGGACAAGAATACAGTAATCGGCTTTATCCTCATAGCGCTGACGCTGTTCGGATTTACCTTCTACCAGTCGTCTCGAAACCGTAAACTCCAGGAGGAGCAGCGCAAGCTGGACTCCATCGCCCTTGCCAACGCACCTGTGGACTCTCTTGCCGCCGGTGCGCAGCAAGATATAGCTGCCGGCGTGGAGCAGCAGGTCATCCAGAGCACACCTGCTATCTACAAAGACAGCCTTCTGGAGGCTGCTCACCTTTCCGAAGGTGAAGTTGTGACCCTCGAGAACGATCTTATCAAGATTGACTTTTCTACCAAAGGCGCCCAGCCCAGCAGCGTACAGCTCAAGAAGTATTCCAGCTATGGCGGCGGAGACCTTATGCTTTTCAAGGAGGGCGGCGCAGAGTATGCGGTCAGCGTTTATACCGGCCAGTACATCCGTACCACCGATTTCAACTTCAGCATAGCCGAAAAGACCGATACGTCGGTCGTGTTCCGTCTGCCTTTCGGCGGCGGGGGATACATAGAGCAGAAATACTCTCTCGCTCCTGATGGCTACAACCTGAATAACTTGCTCTCTTTCGTGGGCATGCAGAACGTGATCCCGCGTAACGTAAGCTCGATTGACATTGATTTCAACGTCACCGTGCCCAGGCTTGAGAAAGGTTACAAGAACGAGTCGCAGTATTCCAAGATCGACTATTATTTCGAAGGAGATAAAAAGCCGGCCGAGATTGGCCGCGGACGTTCTTCATCCAAGAGCATAAGCAACCGTCTTAAGTGGTTCGCATTCCAGCAGCAGTTCTTCTCGGCGATAATGTATGCGCCCCAGGAGTTCGCAAACGGTGAGGTTTCGGTGCAGTTCCTGTCCGCCAACGATCCGTCGGCCAACCTGATGGCCTGCAGCGCCAAGATGCGCTCCGATTTCCATCATGGATCCGAAGTCAGCATCCCTTATGAGTTCTACTTCGGCCCCAACCATTTCGGCACCCTCAAGGCCATGGGACGCAAGTACGAGAAAATCATCCCTCTGGGCGGTTCGCTCGTGGGCTGGTTCACCCGTTACGCCATCATCCCTATGTTCAACTTCTTCAGCCGCTTTATCAGCAACTTCGGACTCATCATCCTGCTTATGACCCTGGTCATCAAGATAGTGGTGTTCCCGTTGACATACAAGTCCTTCTCCTCTTCCGCCAAGATGCAGGTGCTCAAGCCTGAGATCGAGAAGATCAATGCCAAGTACCCCAAGCAGGAAGACGCGATGAAGAAGCAGCAAGCCACGATGGACCTCTACAAGCGGGCCGGGGTCAATACCCTTGGCGGCTGTCTGCCCACTTTGCTTACATTCCCTATACTGTGGGCGATGTTCCGCTTCTTCCCGGCCTCTATCGAGCTTCGCCAGCAGCCTTTCCTCTGGTGCGACGACCTGAGCGCTTACGACTCCATTCTGGATTATGGTACCAAACTGCCTATCCTCGGCGACCACCTTTCGCTGTTCGCCCTGCTTATGGCGGTGGTCATGTGGGTCTATTCGAAGATAACCACAGCCAACCAGACCGCTTCCAACGATCCTACCGCTTCATCCATGAAGTTCATGACACTGTGGATGATGCCTATCATGATGTTCTTCATCTGTAATAACCTGTCGGCCGCGTTGAGCTATTACTATCTGCTCTCGCAGTTGATTGCAATTATCCAGACTCTTGTCATCAAGAAGTTCTTCGTACATCCGGAGAAGATTATGGCGCGGCTCAAGGCTACCGAAGGAAAACCTCTGCCCAAGTCTAAGTGGCAGCAGCGTCTGGAGGCCGCCCAGAAGATGCAGGAAGAGCAGCTTCGCGCCCAGCAGAAGAAACGCCGTTAAAATGAGTATAGCACAGAATATTCATGAGATTAAAAAGAGACTGCCATCAGAAGTAAAACTGGTGGCAGTTTCAAAATTCCATCCTCTCGAGGCCATAGAGGAGGCCGTTGCCGCAGGCCAAATGGTGTTCGGAGAGAACCGTCCGCAGGAATTCGAAAAGAAGGCCCTCTCTCTTGAAGGCCGCGGCATCGAATGGCATTTTATCGGGCACCTGCAGACCAACAAGCTCAAGATGGTGCTGCCTTACGCCTCACTGGTCCAGTCGGTCGATTCCCTCCATCTGCTCGAGGCGGTAAATGAATGGGGAGCAAAGAACGGCAAGGTAATCAATGTATTGCTTGAAATGCACGTTGCCGCCGAGGCGACCAAGCAAGGGTTTTACGACGAAGAAGTGCTGGATATTCTGTTCCGCGCTGAAAGCTTTAAAAACATACGTTTTTGCGGCCTTATGGGCATGGCCACCAATACTGATGAGCAAGATGACATAAGGGCCGATTTTGGCCGTATAAAGGCATTTATGGACTATCTGCGCGACCTGTTCCCGGAACTGACCGATTTTAAAGAGTTGTCAATAGGCATGTCGGGCGACTGGCCCGTCGCCGTAGAATTCGGGGCGACGATAGTGCGTATCGGTACGGCTATCTTCGGTGAGCGTGTCTGAATCAGATTGCGTCGCTCTCCCTTAGAGGGCGGCGCAACTTGTCTTTATCGGAAAGGATCATCTGCTCCGGCGCGATCTTCCAGTCGATTCCAAGCGCAGGGTCGGTCAGCAGCACGCCGGCATCGGCCTCCGGGTGATAGAATTCATCACATTTATATTGGAAGACGGCAGTTTCGCTTAAAACCGAAAAGCCATGGGCGAATCCCTTGGGTATAAAGAACTGAAGGTGGTTCTCTTCGCTCAGCTCAACGGCAAAATGCTCTCCGAAAGTGGGGGAGCCGCGTCGGATATCGACGGCAATGTCAAGCACTCTTCCCCTAGTGCACCGTACCAGTTTGGCTTGGGTGAACGGAGGCTTCTGGAAATGAAGGCCCCTGACTACACCGTACGAAGAGAGGCTCTCATTATCCTGGACGAAGTCCACCGGACCTACTAGTTCCTCGAGATCGCGCTTGGAGAAACTCTCGAAGAAATAGCCGCGTGCATCTTCAAAAATGCGCGGTTTTAAAACTACCAGCCCGTTGAGGGCGGTTTGGACAACAGTTATCACTTTTTTGTATAGTATTTTGGCCAGCAAGATAGCAGGTATGCCTTGAGCCTGTCTTCCTGGGCATTGGACTGGGGTTCGTAAAACACTCTCCCGCGCATCGTCTCGGGCATGAATTCCAGATCGGTAAAATGCCCCTCATAGTCGTGGGCATATTTGTAACCGTCGGAATAGCCGAGTTCTTTCATGAGAGAGGTGGGAGCGTTGCGAAGATACAGCGGCACAGGAGCCATCTTATCTTCTTCAACCGCGGCAAGGGCCGAATCGACGGCAAGGTAGGCGGAGTTGCTCTTGGGCGAGGACGCAAGATAGACGGCGCATTCGCTTAAAGGGATGCGGGCTTCCGGCATGCCTATGGAGTGGACGATGCGGAATGTGGCATCGGCAAGCAAGAGGGCGTTGGGGTTGGCAAGGCCGATGTCTTCTGCCGCGAGGATGCATAGTCGGCGGGCGATGAAAAGAGGATCCTCGCCCCCGGCAAGCATACGCGCCATCCAATACACTGCTGCATTGGGGTCTGAACCGCGCACCGACTTAATAAATGCAGAGATTATGTCGTAATGCATCTCGCCGCCTTTGTCGTAAATCGCCATGTTCTCCTGGAGGCAGGCGGTTACGGACTTGTTGCTGATATGCACGGCGCCGTCTTCGGCGGGTTGAGTCGTATCGACTACGATTTCAAGTATGTTAAGAAGCTTGCGGGCATCTCCGCCGCTGTGACGGAACAGGGCCTCGGTTTCATCTACTGTGACCTTGCGCTTCGACAGCACTTCGTCGGAGCTTAGCGCCCGCCTGAGTAAAAGGTCAAGGTCAGAAGCTTCAAGAGGCTTTAAGACAAATACTTGGCAGCGCGACAGAAGGGGAGTGATCACTTCGAACGAAGGGTTCTCCGTCGTGGCTCCTATGAGGACTACGGTGCCTGATTCAACCGCGCCGAGTAGCGCATCTTGCTGCGCCTTGTTGAAGCGGTGGATTTCATCGATGAAAAGAATCGGGGCCGCGGCAGAAGAGAAGAGAGACTTGTTGCGAGCCTTATCTATAACGTCCCTGACGTCTTTTACACCGGAACTGACGGCTGAAAGAGTGTAGAACTCCCTGTCCAGAGTGTGCGCAATGATGCTTGCCAGAGTGGTCTTGCCCACTCCGGGAGGCCCCCAAAGTATGAATGACGACAGGTTGCCGCTGTCGATCATATTGCGCAAAATGCATCCGGGGCCTACCAGATGCTGCTGGCCCACATATTGCGACAGGTCGCGGGGACGCATTCGCTCGGGAAGGGGAGTGCCGTTGTCAGACATTGGGGTAAGTGAGTTTCTTTATGTATGAGCGGCGTCTCTTGACGCACTCGTTTTCAAAATCTTTCCACTGCCCCTGATTCTTCAGGTTGTCTTCGAGTACGGCGTTGGTTTCGGCCCATTTTACACCCCACTTGCTGAATTTGTCAAACAGGTCGGCAAACAGCAGGGAGTTGATTCCGGAATTCTGATAATCGGGGCGTACGCCTACCAGAAGCATCTCCACGCCTTCTTCGTGCTTGAAGAACATCGACTTTGCCAGATGCCACCAGCCGAAGGGGAAAAGCTTCCCGCGGCTTTTTTGAAGCGCCTTTGCTATGGACGGCATGGTGATGCCGAAGGCTACAAGTTCGTCTTTGTCGTTTTCTACCATGCACAGGTAGCGGAGGTCCAGTATGCTCAGGTAGAAATCGAGGTACTTCTTTGCCATATGGTCAGGCAGTACCGTGAAATTATACAGGTCTTTGTAACACTCGTTGATGAGTTTGAATACTTTAATGCCGTAATTCTCTTTCCTGAGTATCTTGCGGGTAAGGGGCTTGATGTGCACGTTGGCGCGCTGCTCTATAATGGACGACACTCTTTTGAGACGGTCCGGCAGCTGCTCGGGCATAAAGATCTTGTATTCTATCCAGTCGGTGTCTTTGTCGAAGCCCATGCGCTGCAGGTGATCGTTGTAATATGGGTAATTGTAAATGAGCGCCATGGTGCTGAGCCTGTCATACCCGGCAATCAGCATACCTTCCGGATCAAAGTCGGTGAAGCCGAGAGGGCCTACTACCGATTCCATGCCCCACTCCCTGCCGAATTCGTACACTTTTTCCATCAGAGCGTCGGCAACCTCTGCGTCGTCGATTATATCAAACCATCCGAAGCGGACTTCTTTATGATTCCACTGCTCGTTTGCCTTGAAATTGACTATGGCGGCTATGCGGCCGGCAGGTTTGCCGTCTTTGTATGCAAGGTAGAGAGCCGATTTGCAGAATTCCTGCGCCGCGCCCTTTTGCTGGTCGAGCGTATCCATCTGGTCGAATACCAGCGGCGGAACATAGTACGGATTGTTTTTGTAGAGTGTCTCGGGGAAGTTGACAAAAGTGCGTAAATCGCGCTTGGAGAGTACTTTCTTAATTTCTACCGACATAGGTTGAAGGTTTTCGTTGCAACGGCTAATATAGTACAAATATTGGATATAATCAAAGATTTCCCTATCTTCGTATTGTGTACGGAAAGCTCTATACCATTCTGGCGGCCCTCTTAGTTGCCTTTGCCCTTCAACCCTCAAGTCTGAGGGCCCAGGAGGCCGGCCTCTTCAGTTCTCCAAAAGGGGTGGGAGCCGTATTCAGACTGCCCCAGAAGGATAATGTTTTCCACAGTGCCACTTTTTATGTCGACGTATACGGCGTCATAACAAGCCGCTGCTCTTATCCGGGCTATAAGCTTAATCTGTCACGGCAGTACGTTTTTAAGCGCTTTCAGCGTGACGGCTACAACATGACCTTGTATGCCGGTCCCGGCATCAGCGCCGGATTTGTACGCGATCACGATAAAAGGCGCGGTATCGATTTCTCGTCTTTGATGAGCGACAACCAGGGCCTGATGTTTGCCCTGAGCGGGGATGCCGGATGCCGCTTTGACTTTGACGGCAGGGTGGCGCTCGATTTATCATTTACCGCCGAGGCGGGTGTCCATGTCCGCCGGAACGAACGCGAGCAAAACTACCCGGCAACCTATCTGAGCGTTTATAATAACGGCCTCATGCAGGTCCTGTACCCGCAATTGACCATTCTGTTCAAGATTAAATGAAACGGTTCTTACTGGCAGCGTTACTTCTTGTTTCCGTCCCGTTCGCCAAAGCCGGGGCGGGGAATTTCCCCCATATAAGTTATGGCTTTGAGTGGGGATATACCGGTACATTCCTTCGCAGCTGGCAGTACAATTATATCTGCAATGAGGGCTTCCGCATAGTAGATTCCGACGAGGTATGGCGGTATTTCAGTAACGGCACCTTCCTCGTCAATGCGGGTGTCGACCTGGCCGACAAGGTGAACCTGTCGGTTTATTCCGGCTTGTCAGGGGTATATTTCAGAAGGTGGATGATTCCCCTGGAGGCACGGGCGCGTTTTTGTCCGTCAGGGCTTGACCATACCGGATTCATCTGCTATATGGGTGCAGGAGCCATGTTGCCCGTGTCGGTTTTGCGCAATGCTAATTTCGGGGCCAAAATTGGGGCGGGATACAGAGTGTCGGTGTTCCGTACTATCAGTGTGGATTTTTTGCTTTCGGCGCATTTTACCACCGATCACGACCGGATAACCGATCCGGACACGAAACAATACGTGCCCGCCACAGACATAACTAAAAATGCCTCGCAGTATACCGCGCTCTGTATAAGCGCAGCCATCAACTTCTAGAACAACTCTGAAACCCTGGCGATTATCTCGTCCGAGGGAAGGTCGGGACTGAGTACCAGGTCGGGTTCCTTCAGCACAAAGCCCTTTGCCATTGCCGAAAGCGTTCCGCCTCCGGTGCAGTTGAGCATAATGAACTCATCTTTATCGACTATATGATTACGGACGGCCTGGGCAAGGCTCGAGACGGCCACGCATGCGGCCGGAAGAAGATCGTATCCTTCGAGGTTACGGAACTGCAACAGCCAGTACATGATCTCGTCGTTCGAGGCGAGGAAAACATCGCCGTGGCTCCTTTCAAGCACGTCAAACAGGCCTCCTGCTATACTGTACGGAGGTTTGCGGTTTGACAGAACCTTGGCCAGTATAACCTCCGCCTGGCGCCGGCCCTGTTCGGGGCTGATCTCTGCAAGCTGTCTGCTTCCTGCCTTCCACGAATCGTACAGGAGAGTGAAGGGAGTGTTCTGCGACACATATACTCTCATGTTGTTCTCTCCGAAGCGGCCGTCTGCGGCAAGCCTTTCGGCGTTCTCCCAGGCAGCTATCGCCCCGGTGCCGGATCCGACAGCCTGGAAATACGCATCGGGCAGACGTCCGGCTTTTTCGACGAAACTCAGTATCGTTGTGCCCATACCGTCGCGGCGGGCTATATTCTTAGCTCCGCCTTCAAGAAAATAGCGGGGGTCTTTGGCCAGCTTGTCCCCTAGGGTTATGGCATCGTAGTAGTCGCATCCGTGAGGAACTGCAACCACTTTGACGCAGCGGTTGAGTTTGTGCCTGAACCAGAGGTCATGCTTGTTATCCTCGGGAATACAAATCACGACCGGGATGTCGTTGTCGGAGCACACTTGCGAGAAAGCCCTTGCGGTATTGCCGGCCGACTGGACAATGAGTGTACGCTTTTCCTTGCGGTCCATACGGGCGCAGACGGAAAATGCCTCGGTCTCTTTGAAGGAACAGGTGCTCATTTTGGCACCTATCTTCGGGTTCCATCCCGAGAAAGTTATATATAAATTATTGAGCCCCAAATACTTGGCCAAGGCTTTGGACTTGTATGTCACAGGGGCGCAGGATTTCTTGAGCGTACGTCTGACGGGCATCCACTCCGCGTAGCGGTAGAGCCCCTTGAGGTCTTCGCGCGGAGTGAAGCGTGAGTTGTCGTAAACGGCACGTATAAGCGAAGGGAGTTCGCATTCCGGATCGGCGAGGGCCCAGCCCGGATCGTCGAATACCCGTCCGGTCGAGACGGTTTCCAGTTTATAGGAAGTAGGTTTGAACTTAAGAAGATTCATATCAAAGTTTAATAAACAGCCAGACATAATAGGCAATGAAGCAGAGCACGAAGATTGCTCCTTCATAGCGGTCTATTTGGTTCTTTTTGAATGTATAGGAGCTCAACCAGACCAGGATCATACTCATCAGGAGGGCGAACACGTCAACCAACGATATGCCGTTGAACGACAGGGGGGAGATGGTTGCCGAGGTGCCCAGTATAAGGAGAATGTTGAAGATGTTGGATCCCAGGATATTGCCCAGGGCGAGCTGCCCCTTTTTCTTTGCTGCGGCAACAACGCAGGCGGCCAGCTCCGGCAGGGAAGTGCCGCCGGCAAGGAGTGTAATTGCGATGAATTTATCACTCACTCCAAGGTATCTGGCGATGTTGACGGCAGAGTCGACGAACCACCTGCCTCCGAAGATAAGTCCGGCCAGTCCCGCGAGAGTGAGCAAGATAGCTACGAAAAGGCTCATCTTTTTAACAGGGGAGTCGGCCTCGTCGATGCCCTCGTCGTTTTTGAAGCAGGAATAGATATAAACGGCGAAAAGCACTAGGAATACAATTCCTTCCACTCTTGACAGTCCGTCTTGCTGCCCTAGACCGACAAGGGTCTTGCTCATTCCGCAGAATACCAGAAGGAAAGTCACCAACAAAGTGATGGGAATGTCGCGCCGCTTGTTCGAACGGGTAATGGCCACCGGCATCACTAGGGCGGTTATACCCAGGATGAGCAAAGTGTTGAAGATGTTTGAACCGATTACATTGCCGATTGAGATGTCGGAGTTTCCGGCCAATGCGCCAGTGACGCTAACTACAAGTTCAGGACATGAGGTACCGAAGCCTACTATGGTCAGACCTATAACAAATTCGCTGATTTTCAGCTTTCTGGCTATGGCAGAAGCACCGTCCACCAGAAAATCGGCGCCGAAAACGATGGCCAGGAGGCCAACAATTAGCAAAACTATATCGAGGAGCATAATTCCAGTTTGCAAATATTCTCAACATGTTGAGTATGAGGAAACATATCGACCGGCTGCACGGCGGTTATCTTGTACTTGCCTGACATCAGGGCTATGTCACGGGCCTGTGAGGCAGGATTGCAGCTCACATACACTATACGGTCCGGGAGCGCACGCATGATTGTCGCCACTACATCGGGGTGCATACCGGCGCGGGGCGGGTCGACTATCATCACGTCGGGATGTCCGTGCTCGGAGATAAAGTCATCGGTGAGGATATCTTTCATATCGCCTGCAAACCATTCGCAGTTGGTTATACCGTTGGCGGCTGCATTGGTTCGGGCATCTTCGATGGCCTCGGGAACATATTCTATACCAATGACTTTGCGCGCTACTGCACTGACAAACTGCGCTATTGTTCCCGTGCCGGTATAAAGGTCGTAAACGGTTTGGGTTCCGTCAAGGGCGGCGAATTCCCTTGCCTTGCGGTACAGTTGGAGGGCCTGCGGGGCATTGGTCTGGTAGAACGATTTTGGGCCTATGCGGAAGCTGAGGTTCTCCATCTTCTCGTAGATGGCGGGACTGCCGCTGAAGAGGATACATTCCTGATCGGATATACTGTCGTTTCCTTTGGTATTGATAACGTAATACAACGACGTGATTTCGGGGAAACGGTCCCGTACATACTCCAGCAGCGGTTTGATAGCGGGGGAGGGCGCGCCGAAACAGACGATCAACATAACCTGCCCGTCTTCGGTGGTGCGAACGAACATATTGCGCAAAAGCCCGTGATTCTCCCTTATGTTATAGAAACTCAGACCGTTACGCAATGCGTATTCCTTTATAGCAAGACGAATTGCATTAGACGGCTCCCTCTGGAGATAGCATTTTTCGATATCCAAAACCTTGTCGAAAAATTTGCCAACGTGGAAGCCCAGTCCGGGATTGGCATCCGTGGAGGGAGTCTCTCCGGGTAGCAGCCAGCGTTTGTCGGAAGCGCTGAATTCCAGCTTGTTACGGTAGAAAATGGTCTTTTCTGAGCCTATAATCGGCTGAAATTCAGGCACTTGGAGATGCCCGATGCGGGTCAGCTGGTCATATACCTGACGCTGTTTTGCGCTTAATTGTATATTGTAGGGAAGGGGCTGCCAGCGACAACCTCCGCAAACCCCGAAATGCTGGCAAAAAGGCTCAAGCCGCTGGGAGGAAGGTTTTTTGATCTTTATTATCCGGCCTTCCAGAAAACTGCTTTTCTTGCGGGTCAGGCGCACGTCCACCACGTCGCCGGGTACGGCAAACTCAACGAAAAGCACGCGGCCCTCGGACTGAGGGTCGTCTGTGTCGAGCCGGGCGTGAGCGATTGATTTGCCTTCGGCGGCAATATCTTCGATCAGAATATCGTGAAGGACAATGTCGAGTTTTCCTTTTCTGCTCATAACTTACAAATATATAAAAAAATATTGTTTGTTGCGAGGGGAGCCGTTCATAGAGTTTAGTTAACATAATATAAATTGTATAACAAGAGGACTATCTGCGCCGAAAATCGAAAAATATGAGAAAAATACTATATTTGTAGAAATAATTATTGACGAAAGATGAAAAAGTTATTCACCGCAGCTGTGTTGCTTACCGGCATTATGGCAGTTTCTGCAGCTCAAGAGTTTAAAACCTCTTTTTTCCTCGACAATCACGTTTACAGCTACCGAATCAATCCGGCCGCCCCGTTTGAGAATGACTCATTCTCTTTCTTTGCCGTAGGTGTCGGTAATACTTCTTTCTCAATGCCTTCCAACCTGCCCCTTTCTTCACTCATTTTCAAAACTCCTGAAGGCAAATATACCTGGGGCTTCGGCGAGTCGATTCCGGCCGATAAGTTCCTCTCGGGCATCACTATGGACAATTATATGCAGCCGGAATTAAGCGTCAACCTTATCACATTCGGCCATCAGGAAGAAGACAGACGCTTCACTGCCGAGCTTAACGTCCGTACGAATACTTATTTCTACGCCCCGAAGGACTTCTTCGGAGCCATGAAGATAGGTCTTAATGACGGTCTTAAGACAAAAACCGGCCGCTACAGCTTCGAGAACATGCATTTTGAATCCAATAATTATGCAGAGGTTGCCGTAGGCTATTCCCGCAGGCTGGAAGATAACCTTATCCTTGGCGGAACGGCCAAGGTGCTCCTTGGTATCGGCGGCGCTTTCCTCGATATTCACAATCTTGAACTCGGAGAGTATCCCGGCGATGATTTCGGCGGTACGGTTAACGCAGATGCATATATTTCTTGCAAAACTATGGGCGTGAGCCCTGCTTTGGTCAAGAACAGCCTGTATTACCTCCAGGATGCAGGATATAGCGGATTCGGCATTTGCGGCTTAGGTCTCGGTGTCGATCTGGGTGCTACCTGGACTCCCCTTGAGGGACTCGATGTAGGATTCTCTGTAGTCGACCTTGGTTTCCTTACGTGGTTTGATTCTGTTCACGGCACGATTGACTACAAAGACCGCGTCATCGACGATGCCGAGGAGGGCCTGCAGCTTGAATCGGTTGAAAACGTCATCAAGACAAAGCTCATCAACTTCAACATTCATGTTTCCGCTAAGTACCGTATGCCGTTCTACGAAGGCCTGACCGCGGGCGTACTTACTACTTTCCAGAGGCACTTCACTGAAGCCCGTGTCGGACTTGACGTTACGCCTCTGAGGGCCATAAGCCTTGCCGCTTCGGCCGCATTCAACAATTATGGATTCGATTTTGGTGTAGCGCTCAACTTCCGCTTCCCCGGGGTGAACCTGTTCCTGGGTGCAGACTCGTTCGCGGCCTTCAAGATGAACGAAGATCACATTCCTTCATCCAAAGGCATTACCAACATAACTGCCGGTCTGGCAATAGCTTTCTAAAGCGACTTTACGGGGTTCCCGTAGATGTGCCAGAAAATATCACGGAGGGCGTCTCGGTCGAGGCGCCTTTCGAGTTTGGAGAGCTTGTGCTCGGTGTATGCCTTGAACGCCTCCAAATCTTCGGGAAGGTATTTGACTCCCAGGTATTCGGACGTGCCGTTCATAAGGTCGTAACCCATATAATTGGTCTTCCAGAGCTTGTATCCCTTGTGGATCCTCTGGTCCAGAAGGTCGCGGAGCAACTGGTAACGGTCGTTGCCGGTATGTTCGGAGGCTGAATGAATCTCCTCGGCGGTGAGAGGCTTGCCAATATTTAGGTGTATATGGCCTTTTTGCTGCCTTATGCCTGTCAGGATACTGTGGAGGTCCTCCTTGGGCTTCTTGACGTATGGCGCTTCCCTGCTGAGCAGCAATTCACGGGCCTTTCGGCTGTCGCAAGGTTCGTATTCGTAGGATATGCTCATGGGAACGATGTTCAGTTCCTCGAAATTCTGCTCGAAACCATTCTCTCCGCTCATGTCGAACATCTTCAGAAGACCTTGTTCGGTTTTGTCTATACCGTTTTTGGAGCGGCCTTCCTTTTGTGCTACCCAGATCGAGGCGTTGCCGGAAGTGATGCTCAGACGTATATATTTAGAGAGCGTCTGGGAATTCAGGTACATCTGGCGGGCGCTGATGCCGCGGATGACTTTAATCATCCTGTTGGACTTCATCAGGTCCTCCATAAGCTTGTTGGAGAGAAGGTTGCTTCCTACGCACAACTCGGCGAACGGGAGCCCCGCCTCGTGCATGCTGTAAAGGATCAATGCCGGGTCAAGTACGATGTCCCTGTGATTGGAAATAGCAAGGAACTTGCCCTTAATCTTTGACAGATTGGACATTCCGGAATAAGTGAAACCTTCTGAAGTACGGGCCAGGACGGCGGTAATAACGCCTGTCATTACAACTGCCTGGAACTCATCGATACTCTTTATGCGCCTCAATGTTCCCCCTAGAAAATCAAGCCCTTCCTTAGGGAAGAGATACTTGGAAATCATGGGTAAGGATGGATGGCGGGATACTCTCTGAAGTGCTTCTACGGCTTCTTCGTCGCTGTAAGGCCGAATGTCTTCAAATTCTGAAAGATCTATCATAGTATTGATATTATCAACAACAAATTTAGCAAATTATCTTCTAAATAACAAAGATGAGTCACCATAACTGAGAAAGCGGAATCCGTGCCCCAGGGCGTAATTGTAAATGGTCTGCCAGTCCCCTCCTACAAAAGCGCTGATGAGCAGCAGCAAAGTGCTCTGTGGCTGATGGAAATTGGTTACCATCCTATCGACGAGCCGGAAGTTGAAGCCGGGGACAATTATAATGCGGGTACCAATTTGTAAATTGTCCAATCCGTTGTCATCCAGATACTTGACTAAAGCCTCCAGGGCTTCTTCCGTGCTGTATTTCCAATCCCGCTCATACGGTGCCCACTGAGTTACGTCTTCGGGATGGCCATTCTCAATGCATGAAGCACCGGCGTAGTAGAGCGATTCGAGCGTACGCACCGATGTCGTGCCCACTGCCGTAATGCCGCCGGTGGCGGAAAGAATGCGGCTGAGCAGATTGCGGCTTACGCTGAAAGGTTCGCGGTGCATGGGATGGGATGCTATTGTGGAACTCTTGACCGGAAGGAATGTCCCGGCGCCCACGTGAAGGCATACATTCTCGATATCAACGCCTCTGCCGGCAATTGCCTCAAGCACTTCGGACGTGAAATGAAGTCCCGCAGTAGGTGCGGCAACCGATCCTCGTATATGGGCGTATAGAGTCTGATAACGTTCTATGTCAATTGCTTCTGTAGCGCGGTTCAGGTATGGTGGAATAGGAATTCTGCCGCAGCGCTCAAGTAATTCTGAAAAAGGAATCCCGCCCTGCCAGGAAAACTCCACGATTCCGGTCTGGCCGTCCTTGCTGATGAGACGGGCCTTCGGTGATATGCCGTCAAACTCTCCGGAATCGGAATCGAGGTCCAGCAATTCATTGTCTTTGAGCCTCTTTGAGTTACCTATCACACATTTCCAGCGGCAACTTCCAGTGGTGGCAAAATTGGTATTATACTCTGACGGCGTATCGGGTTCAAGGCAAAAAATCTCAATGTGGGCGCCTGTGGGACGTTTGAAGAACAAACGCGCGGGTACAACTTTGGTGTCGTTGAACACCATCATGCTGCCGGCTGGTATATGTTGAGGGAGATTCTTGAATACGGTTTCAGTGCAAGTTCCGTCTTTATATACGAGCAATTTTGACGAGTCCCGCTCAGAAAGCGGATATTTTGCTATTCGCTCGTCAGGCAGCACGTAATTGTAATCTTCAATTTTAATATCAGGTATCATCTTGTTCTAATTTGGCAGCGCAAATATAGCAATTTTCCCATCACGGTCGGCAAACTATTGACGCGCTCTCCCCTGTTTACAAAATGCAATTAATTTCAGCTCTTTTTGTTTTACATTTGTAACCGCTTTACGCAGTGCTGCGCAAGTTTTGGAATAGCCTCTCAGGACGCGGTATAAGGTTTGTTTATGAGACTTTGTGGTTCTAATTAAATTGTTGATAATCAGCTAATAATATAACTTATCTAATTCTTTTGTTTAATGTTTTTAGTGCTCTTTTATTGTGGTTTTCGGCTAAAACGCCTAATAATTGATTTGTTCTAATTATCTATATTGATAATAATCAATAATTTAATGCGATATAAATAAATATATTCTTTAGGCTAAAATGCTTGTTTTGTGCCTATCCCCTGCCCTTCTTGTGGATTCGATAGTTATTGTATATTTCAAATAGATTGATTACTTTTGTAAACCAAATGAACTGCATATGAACACTCGCCTTCTCCGCTTTTTAGAGGCCGAAAATATCAGCCAGTCTCAGTTCGCCGATAGTATCGGCGTGGCACGTGCCAGCATCTCGCATATTCTGTCCGGCCGCAATAAGCCCGGATTTGATTTCCTGGAAAAAATTGCCTCGCAATATCCAAATCTCAGCCTTGAATGGTTGGTAACCGGGCGTGGCAGGATGTACAATGCCGGCGGTGAAGATGCGGAATCTCTCGATAATACGCTCACACTTGCCCCAAAGGGGCAAATCGACCGTATAGTAGTGTTCTTTTCCGACGGCACGTTCAAGGAGTTCAAGTAATTCAAACGCTGCTTTCGGGCTTTTATTTAATCTGCAATTTGTTTATATTTGTAGGTTAATAGAAGTTTGCCTTTATATGTACAGCCTTCTTATCAGACCGATAACTCGCAGAATCAAGGACAGCGGCAAGGCTTCCGCCATCGCACTTCGATACTTCAAGTTCGAGGGTATGATACCTGGCGGCCGCTTTTTTAACCGCTTGATCCACGGAAACAGGCCTGTGGGGCTCGAGCGTGAAGTGTTTGGCATCAATTTCTACAATCCTGTAGGCCTTGGTGCCGGACTGGACGTTGACGGAGACCTGTATAACGACCTTAACGACTTGGGATTCAGCTTTGTAGAGATTGGCCCCTTCTCTGAGGTCGCTGCTATCCGTAAGGCTATCGGGCGGCTTCAGTCAGACCCTCCCGACGATATACTTGCCGCATGCATTGCAAATGAGTATTTGTCTTCTTTCTGCCTTGCGTATGACTTCTGTGACTTTTTCGTCATAGATATATCCGGGAATCCCGAGATTGAATTGCTTGATGATATCCTCGATGCAAGGCTCACCTATGAGGAATATAAACCTGTAGTGGTCAAGATCCCCGAGACTATTGCGCCGGATGATCTGGATTACATAATCGAGTATTGCCTGATGAACAGCGTGGATGGTATTGAAGCGCGTAATATTCAGCAAATCAGCCATATAAAAGAAAAGACCAAGGGGCGTTTGCCCATTATAGCCAACTGCCATATCAAGACTCCCGCCCAGGCTCGCGAGGCCCTGGACGCCGGTGCGTCGCTAATTGAAGTGCGCATGGGGCTTGTACGCGAAGGCCCTTCGCTTGTCGGGCGTATTTTGAAACATCTTTCCGCCAAAACAAAATGAATGTCGAGCAACGAATAGGACTTTTGCTGAAAGAGCATGGATGGAGCTTGAGCGCCGCCGAATCATGTACAGGAGGACGGATATCGCACCTTATTACCACTGTATCCGGTTCTTCATCATATTATCTGGGGTCGGTTACTTCCTACGCCGTCAGCGTCAAAGAAAAGGTGCTTGGCGTCTCCCCTTCCGTGATAGAGAATAAAGGCGTAGTGAGCAGCGAGGTTGCAGCGGCAATGGCCGAGGGGGTGAGGCGGTTGACCGGAAGTACTTTTGCGGTTGCTACTACCGGGCTCGCCGAAGGGAGCGACGGGCATTACCCGGAGGGTACGGTTTGGATTGGAGCCAGTGGTCCGGAGGGTACTTTTACCGAAATTTTCCAGTGCGAGGGGCCTCGGAAGTCCAATATAAAGCGCTTTACCACCGCCGCGCTCCGTTTTTTGGAGAAAAATATTGTTGATTACATAAATAATTGTAAATAAGCTAATAGAACAATTTAGTTATAGGTGTTAACATTTTTGTTAAGGCTGAAAAATGATAAAAAAAGCACTCTTTGCCATACTTTTTGCGGGCATTTTGGTTTCATGTCAGCGTGAGGTGATACCCGAAACTATCGACGTGCCCGAAACGACCGTCACGGATATACCGGGCACAAGTGACGGTACAATTCAGCTGGCTTTGACGGGCAGTTCAAATTTGAAGGATTATATCAAAGTCTCATATATAATGGTCGGGCCGGACGATTCAACCGAAAAAGGGACATTCAACAATATCCCGACCAGCCGTTCTTTCGAATTGATGGAAGGGAGTGCCAAATTTGCCATATTTGCAGAAAAGGTTAATGACATTCCCTCTGCTATGTACAGCAGCGAGGATGGTTTCACCCTTGAGCTCTCCGCATCGGTCGCAACCCCTAACGGCGGTAAGCAATTTGTTTTGTGCGGCTTGAAGAATGCCAAAATCAAAAACGAAGAAGAGCTTCTCTCCAAGACCGTAAATGCTATTAACGAGGGCTTGGGCGACGAAATGCCGGGCACAGGTAAAAAGCATTATTTACGATTTGATATAGCCGATGATGGTAATGGCGGCCTTACTGTCAGCACTATCTTTGTTTCGGGTAATTTAATTGATTGACAAGACTTTATGAGTATTCAAGAAGATCAGATCAAGGCCTTGGTCGAGCGCCGGCAAAGTGCGGCTCTCGGTGGCGGTGAGAAACGTATCGAGGCACAGCACGCCAAAGGAAAGCTCACTGCGCGCGAACGTATTGCCAAGTTGCTTGACCCGGGCAGTTTTGAAGAATTCGACATGTTTGTCCAGCACCGCTGCACCAACTTCGGGATGGATGCTTCGCATACCGACGGCGATGGTGTAGTAACCGGACAAGGCACTATAGATGGCCGGCTGGTATTCATTTATGCTCAAGACTTTACGGTTAACGGTGGCTCGCTCAGCAAAACCATGTCCGAGAAGATCTGCAAGGTAATGGACACAGCCGTTAAAGTGGGTGCTCCCCTCATCGGGCTCAACGATTCCGGCGGTGCCCGTATTCAAGAGGGCATCGATGCGCTGGCGGGCTATGGCGAGATTTTCGAGCGCAATATCCTCTCCAGCGGCGTAATCCCGCAAATCAGCGTTATAATGGGACCTTGTGCCGGCGGAGCCGTGTACTCCCCTGCGCTTACCGATTTTACCATAATGGTCGATAAGACCAGCTATATGTTCCTGACCGGTCCTACCGTGGTGAAATCTGTTACCGGCGAGACCGTGACCCAGGAGGAACTGGGTGGAGCCGCAGTTCACTCCGGCAAGTCGGGAGTCGCTCATTTTGCTTCTGACACAGAGGATGATGCAATAGATAAAGTAAAGCGTCTGTTGAGCTTCCTCCCGCAGAACAACCTGGAAGAAGCTCCCCGTCGCGCATGTTCCGATCCTGTTGGCCGAGTATCCGACAGTCTCAATTCCGTCATTCCCGACAGCCCCAACAAGGCCTATGATATGTATGGCGTGATTGAGGCAATAGTCGATGACGGTGATTTCTTTGAAGTCCACCGCAGTTTTGCACGCAATATCATTGTCGGCTTTGCTCATATGGGCGGAAGGAGCGTAGGTGTAGTTGCGAATCAGCCTGGAGTGCTTGCAGGTGTGCTCGATATCAATGCCAGCCGCAAGGCAGCGCGTTTCGTGCGCTTCTGCGACGCGTTCAATATTCCTCTTCTTACGCTCGTCGATGTCCCCGGTTTCCTGTGCGGTACCCAGCAGGAATACGGCGCTATAATAACCAATGGCGCAAAGCTGCTCTACGCATATGGCGAGGCTACCGTGCCCAAAGTTACGGTCACCCTTCGCAAGAGCTACGGCGGTGCCCATATCGTTATGAGCTGCAAGCAATTGCGAGGAGACATCAACTATGCCTGGCCTTCTGCCGCCATTGCCGTTATGGGCGCCGATGGTGCCGTTGGCGTTCTTTATGGCAAAGAGCTTAAGGCTGAAACCGACCCGCAAAAGCAAGCCGCCCTGGCTGAGCAGCGCAAGGAGGAATACAACGAGCTTTTCTGCAACCCATATCAGGCTGCACAGAAGGGATATATCGAAGATGTCATAGAGCCGCGGAACACCCGTTTCCGCGTGATACGGGCATTTGAAGTTCTTGCTCAGAAACGTCAGGAGCTCCCGGCCAAAAAACACGACAATATGCCCTTATGAAAAAGTCGGTATTATTTTTAACCGCATTGTTTGCCTGCCTGGGGCTGTGGGGCCAGAATCTTTCCGACCTTATTATCTCCGAGGCTATGCCCGGAAGCCCGGCTTCTGTTGCCGACGACTACGGAAATCATCCTGACTGGATCGAGATCTTCAACACTTCCCAGGGCACGGTAAGTTTCGGCGGGTGTTTCCTTACCGACGACCGGTCCAACCTCACCAAGTGCCAGATAACAAAGGATGACCGCTCCACTAAGATTGGTCCCCGCCAGGTGGCGCTTCTGTATGCCGCCGGTAATTCTGCACTGGGCACATACTATCTTAATTTTACTCTCCCCAGCGGCGGAACTGTTTATCTGGTCAGCAACGACGGTCGCACCATCATCGATTCTCTGTCCATCCCTGCGGCCCTTCCCGAGGGCATGAGCATATCCAAGTTCGCCCACGACAACAAGGAGATGGTATTCGACGACATTCATTCAGCTGCCCCTTCTCCACTTTCGCTGAACGGACGGCATGAGCAGAAGTCAAGGGCCCAGAAGATGAAAGAGACCGATCCTAAGGGGTGGTCTTTGAGCTTGGTCGCCGTAGCGGTTGTGTTCAGCGCCTTGCTCATCTTGTTCCTTATTTACAACCTGTCCGGTAACATCTTTACCGGGAAAGTGAGACTAAAGAGGAAAAAACGCTCCAAAGCCCCGGAAGGCCCCGAAGCTGCCGCCATAGCTCTTGCACTTAAGAGTTATACATCCGGCGAAGATGATATACCCGCTGCCATTGCTCTGGCGTTGCATCTGTATTGCGGAAGCGGAGTTCATGATACGGAACCAGGCTTTATTACCATCAAGGTCAACAATTCTTCCGCCTGGGCGGACAAGAGTCTTAATTTCAGAAAACAAACGCACAAAATATGAAAACCTACAACTTCAAAATCAACGGTAAAGATTACTCCGTAACCATCAAGGGTATCGAGGGTCGGAACGCAGAAGTGTCGGTAAACGGAACCGACTATAGCGTGGAGATGGAGAATGCCCCTGACGCCATATCTGAGCCTGCTGCTGTGACGGCTCCGGCTGCCCCACAGCCCCAGTCCGTACCGCAGCCCGCTGCGCCTTCAGGGGGCGTGACGAGCGTAGTTCACTCCCCTCTTCCCGGCGTTATTATCAGCGTCGACGTCAAAGAGGGACAGGCCGTCAAGAAGGGGCAGAAAGTGGCTGTGCTTGAAGCCATGAAGATGGAGAATGAAATTCAGGCCGAGGCTGACGGAACCGTGAGCGCGGTCCTTGTGCAGAAAGGTGATTCGGTGCTCGAGGGCGCGGAAATCATTAAATTGTCATAATGGAGCAGATATTCGACAGCCTGGTTCAGTTCTGGCAGTTTACCGGCTTTGCAAACTGCACCTGGCAACATTTGGCAATGATTGCAATCGGTGCAATCTTTATAACCCTTGGCATAGTCAAGGAATGGGAGCCTATGTTGCTGGTGCCGATAGGCTTTGGCATCATTATCGGCAACATTCCCATGTTCCCGGGAATGAACATCGGAGTTTATGAAGACGGTTCTGTACTGAATACTCTATACCAGGGCGTCAGGCAGGGGTGGTATCCCCCGCTCATTTTTCTGGGCATAGGGGCGATGACCGATTTTTCGGCGCTTATCTCCCAGCCCCGCCTGATGCTGATCGGCGCCGCCGCACAGATGGGTATTTTCGGCGCATACCTCCTGGCGCTTGCTTTCGGTTTCGCTCCCAACGAGGCTGGTGCCATAGGCATTATCGGCGGCGCTGACGGCCCGACGGCCATTTTCCTCAGCTCCAAACTGGCTCCGGACCTGATGGGTGCCATAGCCGTGTGTGCATACTCCTATATGGCCCTTGTGCCTGTTATCCAAAAGCCTATAATGCTTTTGCTTACCACAAAGAAAGAACGGCTGATCGAGATGCCCAAGCCGCGTGAGGTAAGCCAGAAGGAAAAGATTATCTTCCCCATTGTCGGATTCCTATGCACCGCTTTCATAGTTCCGTCCGGTCTTCCTCTTTTGGGAATGCTGTTCTTCGGCAACCTGCTTAAAGAGTCAGGCGTCACGCGCCGTCTTGCCAACACTGCTGGCGGTCCGCTGATTGACGTGGTGACCACTCTCATAGGACTTACGGTCGGAGCTTCCACCCAGGCGGACAAGTTCCTAACGGGCAATTCTTTGAAAATATTTGCACTGGGCCTTGTGTCGTTTGTCATAGCCACCACTTGCGGAGTTTTGTTCGTAAAGATTTGGAATCTCTTCCTCAAGCCCGAGCGAAAGATCAATCCTCTTATAGGCAATGCCGGAGTGTCGGCTGTTCCCGACAGCGCCCGCGTTTCGGAAGTTGTGGGACGTGAGGCCAACCCCAATAACCATCTGCTTATGCACGCGATGGCACCAAATGTAGCAGGCGTAATCGGCTCCGCCGTAGCAGCCGGTATCTTACTAGGATTCTTAGGATAATGAAAAAGTTTTTAATCATTGCTTTAAGCCTCCTTAGCTGGAGCTTTGCATCAGCTCAGTCAACTCATAAAGTGATGAGTTGTAACATCCGTATTACAGGGCTTCCTGCCGATGAGGTTGACGGCAGGCGCTGGGATGACCGTAAGGATATCTGCCTCAAGGTTATCAAGTCCCGCAAGCCGGATATCATCTGCATGCAGGAGGTTATCTATGAATCCTACGATTATATGCGCAAGAAACTGAAAGGCTATATTGCCTTTGGTTTTGAAGGGCCTGAGATGGATCCCTGGAAGGAGGGTTATCATTTTATAGGAAAGAACGTTATCTTTTTCAGCAAGAAGCGTTACGAGCTCATTTCCGAGGGATGCTACTGGCTTTCCGAGACTCCTACCATAGGCGGCAGCTCTTCCTGGGAGACGGCAAGGGCACGCCACTGCAACTGGGTACGCCTGCGCGACCGTAAGACGGGCCGGGAGTTCCGTGTGCTGGATACTCACCTGGACCACATTACAAAGCTTGCCAAAACAAAACAGACTGAGGTTATAGTGGCCGAGACCGCACAGTATGCCGAGGATTTCCCCCAGCTGCTGTTCGGCGATTTCAATTCCGGAATCAAAGACGAACCTTACGGCCTGCTGTCCGCTGCCGGCTGGACTGATGCTTATGAAGCGGTCCATGGCCATGAAGAAGTGGGATACACTGCCCATGGCTGGAAATTTGACCGTCCAAAAGGCCGTAGGATCGATTTCATTTACACCAAAGGCGGGGTGAAGGCCCTGGAGGCCGAAATAGTCAAGGACGCTCCCGGAGGCATTTACCCCAGCGACCATTATTTCGTGTCTGCCATACTGCAGTTTTAAGCAAACTGATTCATTCGCGAGACATTTGAAGCCTGGCACTCAATTGAGAGAGTTGTCAGGCTTTCTTTATTTGAAATATGCATTAAAATCACTATATTTGAAAATTCAATAACCAATTCGATATGCAGACTAAATTACAGGAACTAACAGAGCAGCTTTATAACGAGGGCCTTGCCAAGGGCCGCCAGGAGGGTGACCGCTACCTCGAAGAAGCCCGTCTCAAATCGTCCGCCATTCTCGATGAAGCCCGTGCCCGGGCCGCCGGTATTATAGAGGCCGCCGAAAAAGAAGCAGCCGATCTGCGTTCAAAGGCCGAGGCAGACATAAAAATGGCTTCTGCCCAGGCTCTTCAGGCCACACGTAAGGACATAGAAAATCTGATTGTAACCAAAGCTTCGTCGCAGACTGCAACATCGGACCCTGAATTCCTAAAGCAGATTATACTTGCCGTTGCAAGCAAATTCTCCTCTCAGGAGGGCACCGACATTGCGCTCGTGCTCCCATCTTCCTTGAAGGAAAAGCTTGAGCCATGGGTTCAGGGCGAACTTGCCAAGACCCTCTCGGCCGGCGTTCAGGCCGAGTTCTCCAAGAAGATTGCCGGAGGTTTTACAATCGGCCCCAAAGACGGGAGCTACTTCATCAGTTTTACCGACAAGACCTTCGATAGCCTGATAGCCGAGTATCTCCGTCCGGTTACCCGTAAATTGCTCTTCGGTGAATAATTACGAATACATAATAGCCTCGCTGCCTGTTCCCGGTAAGGACGATGCAAAGTTGGATGCGGATGCTCTCATCGCCGCTGTGCGTTCTCAGTGCTCTCCTTCCGACAATGCATTGATCGACATATTGCTGGACAGCTTTGACGGAGATAAGCTAAGTGAAGAATTCTATTCATCGGCTTTCCGCTCCCGAAATGCTTTTATCCGGGAGTTTCTCTTATTCGACCTCAAACTCCGCAATACCAAGGTTGAGTATCTGAACAAAGCTTTAGGCAGGCCGGCAGGACAAGACCTTATGCCGCTGCCGCAAGGAGCGAGTGAAGAGTTTGGCGAGAGGCCTCTCGCCGAGGCGGTCCTGGCAGTAAAAGACATTTTGGGACGGGAGAGAGGCCTGGACGATCTGATGTGGGCAAAGGCGGACACCCTCACCCAGCTGCATGTTTTCGATATTGACATCATCCTTTCATATATTGTAAAATTTAAGATCATCGACCGCTGGAACAAGCTTGACCCCCAAACCGGGCGCGAGCTTTTCCGCCGTCTGGTACAAGAAATACGAAATACAAGATAATATGGCTACAAAAGGCACGGTGACAGGAATTGTATCCAACCTGGTTACGGTCAAGGTTGACGGCCCCGTTGGAGAGAACGAACTCTGTCATATAAACCTGGGCGGCACATTGCTGCTTGCCGAGGTAATTAAAGTTACTGGCGACCTTGCCTCTGTGCAGGTGTTTGAGAGCACGCGCGGACTTAAGAACGGTGACGAGGTGACTTTTCTTGGCAGGATGCTCGAGGCCAGTCTCGGCCCCGGCCTTCTGTCGGGAGTTTACGACGGCCTGCAGAACGACCTGACCACCATGACGGGCGTATTCCTCAAGAGAGGCGAATACACCGATCCTCTCGACCACCGGAAACTCTGGGACTTTAAACCGCTCGCCTCCGTGGGCGACAAGGTGGTTGCCGCGGACTGGCTCGGAGAGGTTATGGAAGGCTGGTTGCCTCACAAGATCATGGTCCCGTTCAGCTTCAGCGGCGAGTTCACCGTGCGCAGCATCGCTCCTGAAGGTTCATATAACATTGACCAGACTATTGCTGTTCTGGTAGATGCCGAGGGAGAGGAGCATAAGGTTACGATGTGCCAGAAGTGGCCGGTAAAAGTGGCAGTCAAAGGCTATCGCGAGAAACCCCGTCCGAGCAAGATCATGGAGACGGGAGTGCGTATCATCGATACCTTCAATCCCATAGCCGAAGGCGGTACGGGCTTCATCCCCGGTCCGTTCGGTTGCGGCAAGACCGTTCTCCAGCACGCCATAGCCAAGCAAGGCGAGGCGGACCTGGTGGTTATGGCCGCCTGCGGAGAGCGTGCCAATGAAGTGGTGGAGATTTTTACCGAGTACCCCGAGCTCATCGACCCCCATACCGGCCGCAAGCTCATGGAGCGTACAGTTATCATTTGCAACACCTCCAATATGCCCGTCGCAGCCCGTGAGGCCTCGGTTTATACCGCAATGACCATATGCGAGTACTACCGTGCCATGGGCTTCCGCTGCTTGTTGCTCGCCGACTCAACCTCGCGCTGGGCCCAGGCGCTCAGGGAGATGTCCAACCGTATGGAAGAGCTTCCCGGACAGGATGCTTTCCCCGTTGACCTGTCTGCCATTATTTCCAATTTCTACGCCAGGGCAGGGCAAGTGGTGCTCAACAACGGACAGACCGGAGCGGTTACTTTTATAGGTACCGTCTCCCCTGCCGGCGGTAATCTCAAGGAGCCCGTAACCGAGAGTACCAAGAAGGCGGCTCGTTGTTTCTATGCACTCGAACAGAACCGTGCCGACCAGAAACGCTACCCTGCCGTGAATCCCGTGGAGTCGTATTCCAAATATCTGGAGTATCCCGAGATCCAGCGTACCCTTGAAAGTACCGTGGAGCGCGGCTGGATTGATAAAGTCCTTGAAACCAAGGTGCTTGTACGGCGCGGAAAGGAAATGGCGGACCAGATCAACATCCTTGGTGACGACGGCGTGCCTATGAGCTACCACGAGGCGTTCTGGAAGAGCGAGCTGATCGATTTCGGTTTTCTCCAGCAAGATGCTTTCGACGCCATTGACGCCGTGTGCCCTATGGAGAGGCAAAAATACATGCTCGACCTTATACTTGATATCTGCCGCCGCGAATTCAATTTCGAGGATTACGAGCAATGCCGCTCCTTCTTCAAAGAAATGATCAACATCCTCAGGCAAATGAACTACTCCGAGTTCAAGTCCGAGGGATTCGAAAACTACCGTTCATCTTTGTCCAAACTACTCTCCGAAAATGGCAACTAAAGCATATCAGCGCACTTATACCAAGCTGCAGGCCATTACCAAGGCCACTGTATCTCTCAACGCCACAGGAGTCGCCAATGATGAGCTGGCGCTTGTCGGCGGGCGCCTCGCCCAGGTCGTAAAGACGAAGGGCGAAAGGGTGACGATGCAGGTTTTCTCCGGAACTGAAGGCATTCCTACCAATGCGGAGGTATCGTTCTTCGGTGAACCGCCGACACTTAAAGTGAGCGATCAATTGTCGGGGCGCTTCTTCAACGCTTACGGCAAGCCTATCGACGGTGGCCCCGAGGTGGAAGGTGAACAGCGCGAGGCCGGCGGTCCGTCCGTTAACCCCTACAAGCGCCGTCAGCCCAGTGAACTGATTCCTACCGGAATTGCGGGAATCGACCTTAACAACACCCTCGTATCGGGCCAGAAGATTCCTTTCTTCGCCGACCCCGACCAGCCATACAACCAGGTGATGGCCGATGTGGCCTTGAGGGCTGACGTGGACAAGATCATATTGGGCGGAATGGGCCTTAGCAACGACGACTATCTGTTTTTCCGTCAGGCATTTGAAAGCGCCGGTGCGCTTGACAGAATCGTTTCCTTCGTCAATACCACCGAAGAGCCGCCTGTGGAGAGGCTTTTGATTCCCGACATGGCCCTTACCGCAGCCGAGTACTTTGCCGTGGACAAGAACGAAAAGGTGCTGGTCCTGCTTACTGACATGACGCTCTATGCCGATGCCCTGTCAATAGTTAGCAACCGTATGGACCAGATCCCCTCGAAGGACTCTATGCCGGGCTCGCTGTATTCAGACCTCGCTAAGATTTATGAGAAAGCCGTACAGCTGCCGGACGGAGGTTCCATCACCATCATTGCGGTTACTACCCTCAACGACGGTGACATTACTCACGCAATCCCCGACAATACCGGTTATATTACTGAAGGCCAGATATTCCTGCGTGCCGACTCTGATTCAGGCTGCGTTATAGTCGATCCGTTCCGAAGCCTGAGCCGTCTGAAGCAGCTGGTACAGGGCAAGAAAACCCGTGAAGACCATAGCCAGGTCATGAATGCTGGCGTGCGCCTTTATGCCGACGCTCAGAATGCCAAAACCAAACTTCAGAACGGTTTTGACCTTTCCGATTACGACCTCCGCTGCCTTGACTACGCAAAAGACTATGCCAAGCAGCTGCTCAGCATTGATGTAAACATTTCGATAGAAGAAATGCTCGATACAGCCTGGCGTCTGTTCGCCAAGTACTTCTCGCCTGCCGAGACAGGTATCAAGCAGTCTCTCATTGACAAATACTGGAAAGAGCGTTAGTTTCAATGGCAGTTAAGTTCCAATATAACAAGACCTCTCTGACGAATCTCGGCAAGCAGCTGAAGATCAGGCAGAACGCACTTCCGACCTTGAAGAACAAAGAGTCGGCATTGCGGGTGAGCGTGATTGCGGCCAAAGCCGAAGCGCTCGCACAGGCCCAGGCGCTTGAGGGGAAGTTGCAGGAATACGACTACCTCTGCGCGCTGTGGAACGAATTCGAGCCGGGGCTTGTGAGCATAAAGGACGTGCATCTCAAGACGGTCAAGATCGCTGGTGTCAAGGCCCCTGCCCTTGACGGTATCGACTTCGATCTCAAACCTTTCAATGCTTTTGTCAAACCTGCCTGGTATGCCGACGGAGTGCGTATCCTTCAGGAACTCAGCACCCTTGGTATAGAGTCTGAAATCTCCGAAGAGCGTCGTCAAGTGCTGGAATTCAACCGGAAGAAAACCACGCAAAAGGTGAATCTGTACGAAAAAGTCCAGATACCCGGGTTCCAGGAGGCAATACGCAAGATCAAGCGCTATATGGAAGATGAGGAGAACCTCTCCAAGGCGTCGTCCAAGATTGTAAAGAGCCGCCATGAGCAGCAAGAAGAAGAGGAGGAAGAGCTATGATCGTTAAAATGACCCGCTACGACTTCATTCTGCTTTCAGGGCAGAAAGAAGAATTCATCCGGGAGCTCGGCACGCTCGGAGTTATGGATATTACCCGTTCCTCCAAGCCTGTGGACGAGAAGTCAGACGCCCTCCTGTCCGAACTTGAGGCCGTCAGGGCTGAAATCAGACGCATATCCAAAGGCAGTGACGCCCATCTGCAGGAGCTCAAGGCGGAGCGTTCCGAACTTGCTACAGACATTGATACGCTCTCCCACTGGGGCGATTATGACAAGCGGAAACTTGAGTCTCTCGGCATTCCGGTCCGCTTTTATTCCGTACCTGACAAGCGTTTTGACAGTTCGTGGGAGACACAGTATCCCATGAAAGTTCTGGATTGCGGTAAAGGCAAGACCTGGTTCGTGGTTTTCGGCCCTGCCGAATTGCCTGTTGCTCCCCTGCCCGCTCCGTCCATGAGTTTGGGCGAAGCGGAGGCGCTTCTGGCGCGAAAGGATGCTGAAATCGAGGAATACCGCAAGCAACTGGAAGGACTGCGCAGCACTCTGCCTGACCTGAGGGCCAAGGAATCGGTAATCAGCGGCGAACTTAGCCGCTATCTTGCCGAAGTGGGCGGAGAGTCAGCCGCAGACGGCGCTTTGATCGTCTTCGAAGGGTTCGCTCCCGTAAGCGAAAAAGAGAGGCTTGCAGCTGCTTTCGACAATCTGCCTTGCGTGTGGACTGCAGCTGAAGCTGTGGTTGAAGATAACCCTCCTATAAAGCTAAAGAACAACAAGTTCGTCAGTCAGTTCGAAATGCTGACTGATATGTATGGCAGGCCTGACTACAATGAGTTTGACCCGACTCCATACATTTCTGTCTTCTTCCTGCTTTTCTTCGCCATGTGTATGGGCGATGCCGGCTATGGCCTGCTGCTTATCATCGGTGGCATCCTGCTCCGCAAGGTGGAGAGCATGAAGAATCTTGCACCGCTTGTGACCATTCTCGGCGTCGGTACTTTTGTCGTGGGTATTGTGATGCATACCTTCTTCGGTGTAGATATCTCCGCCGTTCCATGGATTCCCGGCTGGCTCAAGGCTGTGATGGTCACCGGCAAAATCGGTGGTTTCGAGGCACAGATGGTGCTGGCGCTGATCATAGGCGTGGTCCATCTTTGTCTTGCAATGGTGGTGAAGACCGTTTACGCCACACGGAACAAGGGCTTCCTGGGCTCCCTGGGCGTCTGGGGCTGGACTTTGCTCATAGTCGGCGGAGTGGTCGTGGGCGCACTGGCAATGTTCAGCCTGCTTCCTGCGGAAGTGACCAAATGGATTATCATCGGTCTTGGCATCGTGTCCGCACTTGGTATCTTTCTCTTCAACGACATCCATCGTAATCCGTTGAAAAACATAGGCGCAGGCCTCTGGGAGACCTATAATACCGTGACCGGCCTGCTCGGGGACGTGCTGAGCTATCTCCGCCTCTATGCCCTCGGCCTCGCCGGCGGCATGCTCGGCAAGGCGTTTAATGATATTGCCTCCATGACTCTTGGCGACGGTTCCTTCGGTTTCGGCTGGCTTGCTTTTCCCGTCATCCTGATCGTCGGGCACGCCCTGAATCTTGCAATGTGCTGCCTTGGGGCATTCGTGCATCCTTTGAGACTGAACTTCCTGGAGTTCTTCAAGAATTCCGGCTACAGCGGCAAAGGACGCGCATATAGTCCTTTACAGAAATAATCAATTTAATTATAATTTGTTATGAACGAAATTCTCGGTTATCTCGGACTCGGACTGATGCTTGGATTGTCCGGTATCGGCAGCGCATACGGCACGACCATTGCCGGTAATGCAGCTGAGGGTGCGCTCAAGAAGGCTCCCGAAAAATCTACCAGTTACATGATTCTTTCCGCATTGCCCGCCACCCAGGGTATTTACGGCTTCGTGGGCTTTTTCATGTGGCTTCTGGTCTTCAAATTCGATTTTGCCGCCAACGGCCCCCTGCTCTTCGCGATGGGGCTGGGTATGGGAATTGTCTGTCTATTCTCGGCAATCCGTCAGGGACAGGTTTGCGCAAACGGCATCATCGGTATCAGCCAGGGACATGACGTCCAGACCAATACCTTTATTTACGCCGCTCTTCCGGAATTCTACGCGATTCTCGGTCTTGCTGGCGTCCTGATGCTCGCACTCGCTATCTAAAGGGAACTCCAGTTCCGGAGGAGTGGTTGCAACCGCAAATCTGTGGCCGCCCATGGCCGCATGAATGGGAGGGGCCCACAAGCGTAGCGCAGTGGGAGGGACGAGCGAAGCGAAGGATTTGCGGTGCAACTACTCCTCCGGAACGTCATTTAGTCTGATCAAAGGTGAAGGACTCCCAGGGCAGTTCGGCGTCCTTGCCTTTGTCAAGTACGGCCGCTGCATGTTCGAGCATAGGATAAAGACTTAGATCGGCCTTTCCCAGCTCGGCTTTGCGTACCATTGCAGCCCACACACGGCGGGCTACCACAAGGCTCTCGAGAGTTACCCCGGAGAGGATATCTAGCGCCTCCTGATAGCTCTTGCCCTCACCGAGCAGTATTCCTATCTTGCGGGTGCGGCCCCCGTAAACGGTTACGTACAA
>JAEEGJ010002717.1_pt1 | contig 81453 bp, 77 predicted proteins | sample 8958761 | NCBI WGS metagenome assembly JAEEGJ01 (sample SAMN16246546, study PRJNA631951) | gut metagenome | biome: gut microbiome; feature: rumen; material: RS-attached | host: Bos | place: Iran: Karaj | collected 2018-10 | reverse complement strand
GAAGCCTATTGCTATCTTTGCGAGTATCGCCTCACGCGATCTGCCCTCGTTCTTGCCGTAGAATGAATCTGTGCTTGCACCTGTAAATGCAGCAGTCATGCTGTCCTGTGATTTCTGCTCCTGAGCGAGACAGATGATGATAGTTAATAAGCATATGAGAAGGAGAACTGCTCCTCCGACGATTTCTAACACTGACATGATGTTACCTCCGTAAATTTTGGTATAAAACGGCATACAGCCGAATATTTCAATTAGCTTTACTATTATATCACAATGCCGAAGCATTTGCAAGGTGCATATAAAGAAAATGAGAGAGAATTTTACACTGCTTTTTTGTCTATTTCGTACAAAGAATATTTCTGCGCTCCGCTGAATAAAATCATATAAGAACCTGTCTTCACAAGAGGGATAAGAAGATTTTTGAGCATATTTTTGTTGAGGACAAGAAAAAAATACGCAGCAATACTTGATGTATTGCAAGTGTTTTTGACGCAGTCATCAGCAAAATTTGCCAAAAATCAGCTATTATATCTTGTGTAGACAGGTTCTAACACATCTGTCTGCGGACAAGGAGGAATATCATGCAGGAAAACATCATCAAAAAAGACCACAACATTATAATAGAAAACCGGAAAAGCATGACCGTATCCGGCATCACCGACGTCGACAGCTTCGACGAAAAGGCGATATGCCTTTATACTCAGCTCGGCGAGCTGACCGTGCAGGGTCGCGAGCTGCATATCGACTCGATGAGCGTAGAGACCGGAGATATGACCATAACCGGCGATATATGGGCGGTCGTCTATGGTGACCGCGACAGGAAGGGTCCGCTTTCGGCACTGGGAAGGCTTTTCCGATGAATGTGCCCGAGACCTTCTTCTCCGTGCATGAGGAACTTGTGCTGTTCGCGCTCTCGTGCATAGCGGGAGCCGTTATCGGAATATGCTACGACGTTCTGCGGGCGCTGAGGCTCGCTTTCCCGCACGGGATATGGCTCACCGCCGCCGAGGACGCTGTATTCCTCGGAGCGTATGCGGTCTTTTTGTCGGCATTCGCCTCAGCCGCCGCTCGCGGAGAGCTCCGTTTTTACTATATCATCGGAAACGCGGCAGGCTTCTCGCTGTATTTTTTCACGCTCGGGAGCATAGTCATGCGAACTCTTCGGAAGCTAATGACTGCCGCGGGGACGGTTTTTAAGTGGATAACAGCTCCGTTTCGGCGAGTTAATGTGCTAATATGTAGAAAAGCAAGAGCCAAATTTGTGGGAAGTTCCAAAAGTTTAGTAAAATTTATTAAAAAGATGAAAATGCACTTGCATTGCAAGCTCCATTTGTTGTATAATAAAACAGAAAATAAAAAGAGAAAGAACGTGAACATCGTTGCCAAAAAGAATAAAAACAAAAATAAAGAAAAAAGGTCTGTTCAATAAAGGTCTTTTTCAGCTCGCTGCAGTGGCTGTAATAGCCGGCTGCGCTGTTCTTATTGTAACAACTGAAAAGGATTGCAGCGATAAAGAGAAGGAGCTTTCCCGCATTCAGTCAAAGATAGACGCTTGCAGAATGGAAAATGAGGATATGCAGAGAACTCTCGACAGCGACGACCTCTCAGCCTATATGGAAAAGATCGCTCTCGAAGAAAGAGACTACGCTTATCCGAACGACCGCCGCTTCTACGACAGGTCAAGAGACTGACCCATGCAGGTAATTATTAAGCAAGGAGTATCATATCGCTATGCAGCTTGAGATAGGTAAGATTTATACAGGAAAGGTAAAGGGCATCACTCAGTACGGCGCTTTCGTCGATATCGACGGCGGCGGCTCGGGAATGGTACATATCTCCGAAATAGCCAATACCTTCGTCAATGAGATACGCGACCACCTCACTGAGGGTCAGGAGGTCAGGGTCAAGGTCATCGGCATAAACGAGGCGGGAAAGGTCAGCCTTTCCATAAAGAAAGCCGCCGGAAACGAGGGCGAGGCTCAGGAGAAAAAGCCGCGTCCGGCTCCGAACAGAGAGCGCAGGAGCAAGCCTCTTGTATGGGAGCCTAAAAAGACTGTTCCGCAGTCGGAAATGACCTTCGAGGACATGATGTCGCACTTCAAGCAGTCAAGCGAGGAACGTATCGGCGACCTTAAAAGAAGCACCGACAGAAAAAACGGTACAAGAAGAAAATAATGAAAAGTCTCCTGTAGCATGAAAGCTATGGGAGTTTTTTATACCCTGAGATAGTATTTTTGTATACCGACAACCTTTTTTATATTTGACAAAGCTGAAAATATGGAGTATAATAACTTTGTATTTTTGGTTTTTAGGAGATGTTTTTAATGAACTCAGAGGTATATGGAAAGTATGAGATAATAGATGCTCATGCGCATATTTTCCCCGAAAAAATAGCGGAGAATGCGACAGAAAATATCGGACATTTTTATGGTATTCCGATGGACGGCAACGGAATGAGCAAAAAGCTGCGTGAAGCAGGAAGCAAGATAGGTGTTTCAAAATACCTGGTATGTTCAACGGCTACTGCACCTCACCAGACAGAGAATATAAACATTTTTATTGCAAAGGAATGTGCCGAGCACAGCTGTTTTTACGGTTTTGGTACAACTCATGCTGATTCGGAAGATCTTGAAAAGGACATCGACCAGATACTGAGTCTCGGACTTCACGGTGTCAAGCTTCACCCTGATTTCCAGAAGTTCAACGCTGACTCTCCCGAAGCATTCAAGATATATGAGCTTATGGAAGGCAGACTTCCTCTGCTTATACACTGCGGCGACAACAGGTATGATTTTTCCGCACCTCAGCGCATAAAGAATATACACGATAATTTCCCTAAGCTAAAGATACTTGCTGCTCATCTCGGCGGCTATCAGAAATGGGACGAGGCTGTGGAGTGCCTTCCTGGACTTGAAAATGTAAAAGTTGATTGCAGCAGCTCACTTGCGTTCCTTACTCCCGAAAAAGCTGCCCGTATCATAAGAAACTATGGTATAGAGAACTGCTTCTTCGGCGTTGATTTCCCTATGTGGAGCCATGAGGACGAGCTTATGCGCTTTTTGAAGTTAGGATTTACAGAAGAGGAAAATCAGAAGATACTTGCTACTAATTTCAAGGAATTTCTCGGACTTGAATAAATATATTCGGCGGACGGTCATTGACCGTCCTTTTTTGTAAAAATAGTATTAATAAAGCATGGGTACGGTTGACAAATCACGGTATATGGAGTAAAATAAAGAATGAGCTATCAAGGATATGATAACAGAGTAAAACTGCACAATCAGAGCAAGTCTGAGTTGTGCATATATCCGAATTTTAGATCTGAATAAAAAAAATAAGCCTTTTCATGACATTTATTATATAGCACTGTAATTACTTGAAAGGAGTGTTTCTGAAATGAAAAAAACATTACGTACTGTTCTTACTGCCGCAGCTTTTGCCGCAGCAAATATGTGTGCAATGCCTACAGCAGCAAATGCAGTTAATGAACAGCCAAAGGAGATCAATCCTATTGAAGAAGCCGAGAGAAAACTTATGCCTTTGTACGGACCGCCTCCGTCAATGCTGACAACAACAAACACAGCTACAGTTACAACATTGATAACTTCAACTACAACTACGACGGTTTGTGTTTACGGTCCAATGACTACGGTATCTGTGACTTCGGATTATCTTGAGGATCTTACTACAATGACCACAACTACATTCCCACCAACTGTTTACGGACCGCCTAAGGCATTCATGGGTGATGTAAACACAGACGGAGTTGTAGATATCTTTGATGCAGTTGCACTGAGAAAAGCTATTCTCTATGATGAGTACAGCGAAGCAATAGATCGGTATTGGGCAGACCTCAATAAAGACGGAAAGATAAACGTAGGCGATCTTGTTCGACTGAACAGATACCTCCTCGGAACCCTTAAAGATTTCGATGATCTTCCTGATAAAAACTGATGCCAAAGCGGAACTTTAAGTTCCGCTTTTTAATTATAATAAAAAAGCATTTTGAGTCTGAAATCCAGGGAATAAGCTGTTGACAAATCAAGATATATGGAGTAAAATAAAAGTAACTACTATAAAGGGGGCATGTATATGAAAAAGTCAAGCAAGACAAAACTCATGGCGGCAATGTTTGCGGCGGCTGCTGGACTTACAGGCTGTGACCACGGGAACAGCGGCGTTCAGACTGTGTACGGACCGCCAGTCACTGAAAATACTACCATAACATCTGAGTACGATCCTGCAAAGGACGAAGTACAGGACGTTTACGGACCTCCTGTTACAGAAGCAGACAAAACCGAGGCTGCTTCTGAATATAAGCCCGAGAAGGACAAGGTACAGCTGGTATACGGCCCACCAGAGGAGTAAAACTGCACAATGAATAGATAATGACTTTGTGCATATATCCAAAATTGAATATATATGGAAAAAACTGAGAGTTTTTCTGACATTTATTATACAGCACTGAAAAATTTGAAAGGAGTGTTTATTAAATGAAAAAAACTTTACGTACCGTTCTTACTGCCGCAGCCTTTGCCGCAGCAGGTGCGTCTGCCATGACAGCCGTAGCAGAGGGGAGTGAGCAGAATCAGAATAGGGGCTTTGGTTTTTCAAACGTAACCGAGAGAGATGCGTTTGCAAATTCTTATGGAGCATATGGTCCTCCTCCAACAGACTGGATAATAGACGGAACGATTGACGGTCAGTGGGTATGGGGAACAACTACTTCCATACCGCTGGAAACTATGACATCATTGACAACTACAATGCCGAGAACGGTCTACGGTCCTACATCAACAAGCACTGTTACTACTTCCGAGCAGGAGGATATCGTTGAACTGACAACAACAATGCTGCCTCAGCCTGCTTACGGACCTGCTCCGACTATCAAGGGCGATGTGAACGGTGATTATACTGTAGATATCTTCGATTCGATAGCAATGAGAAAGGCTATACTTTTCGATGAATATGCTGATACCGTAAATCTTCATTTCAGCGATCTCAATAAGGACGGAAGAATAAGTGTGGGCGACCTTGTTATCCTTAACAAGTATCTCCTTGGAAAAATAAAGGATCTTGACAATTATCCCGCACAGAAGGCAGACGATGATGAGGTTGTTGTTACAACTGCTTATAATCCGAGGACTGATATAGTAGCTCCTGTTTACGGACCTGCTCCTGTATACGAAATAAAATCCTATGCAACTACAGCAGAAGAGCAATCAGCATCAGACGGCAATATAAATACAACAAACGAGGAGAAATAATATGCTCAGTATAGAAATGAAGCGTAAGCATCTTGAACAGATGAGAGAGTACAGAAGCAAACTTATGAAAGAGCCAAAGCTCCGTAATCTATTTCTTGAGCTTACTCTGCGCTGCAACGAGCGTTGTCTCCACTGCGGAAGCTACTGCGGCGATGTAACTTCGGAAGAGCTGTCAGTTGACCAGTACCGCACATTCCTTACACAGGTAAAGGAAGATATGACAACTGACGGAAAAATGCTCTGTATCACAGGCGGCGAGCCGCTTCTCAGGAAGGAATTCTTCGATATTATGGGAGCTGCTCATGAACTGGGCTTCAGCTGGGGCATGACAAGTAACGCTACACTTATTGACGACAGTGTTGCGCGTGACCTTCAGAAAGTCGGTATGGGAACTATTTCCGTAAGTATAGACGGTCTTGAAGAGACTCACGACGCTTTCAGAAGAACTCCTGGCGGCTACAAGAAGGCTATGAAAGGTATCGAGAGTCTTCTGCGCGTGGGAGGATTTGAGAACGTGCAGATAACTACCGTTGTTACTCATCAGAACATCGGCCAGCTTGATGAGCTTTACAAGATATTCAACGAAATGGATATAGACTCATGGCGTGTTATCAATATCGAGCCTATGGGACGTGCTAAGCAGCACCCCGAGCTTATCCTTACAAAAGAGGATTATCAGACTATCTTTGAGTTCATCAGAAATAAGCGCATAGCAGGCGAGCCTGTTACATACGGATGCAGCCATTATCTTGGCATGGAGTACGAGCGTGAAGTCCGTGACTGGTACTATCTCTGCACAGCAGGACTCTATACCGCAAGTATCACTGCAAACGGTGATATCATTGCCTGTCTCGATATTGAGCGCAGACCTGAATTAGTACAGGGAAATATCCTCAAGGACAGATTTAGTGAGGTATGGAAGAACAAGTTCCAGGTATTCAGACGCGATCTTGCAGATGATAACGAGACCTGCTCAAAGTGCTTCCACAAGGACTATTGTCACGGCGATGCTTTCCACAGCTGGGACTTTGACAATAAAAAGCCGCTTGTCTGTTTCAAGGACGTTCTTTTCTGAGTTAAGGGGTATCAATATATATAAAAATGCGGAAGTCGTAAGACTTCCGCATTTTGTCGTTGTATGAAGTTTATTCGTTTTCTTCATCGTAGAATACGTTATAGTTCACGGCACGGTGACTGTAGGTGCTGAGAACGAGTCCGATAATAGCGTACATACTTATCATAGCCGTACCGCCCGCACTGAGGAAAGGCAGCGGAACGCCGATAACAGGAGCAACTTTCAGTACCATTCCTATATTCATGATACAGTGTGAAAAGATAAGTCCGAAAGCTCCCATGCAAATGAATTTGCCGAGATGATCGCGGCATACACGGCTGTCGCCGAAGATTTTAAGGCATATATAGGCGAGGATTATGATTATTCCCATAGAACCAACAAAGCCGAATACCTGTCCTGCGTATGTGAAGATGAAGTCGTTGTGTATTTCGGGAACTGTGATATAGTCCTCGGGCTTGCCGAAGAGTCCTTTTCCGAATACGCCGCCGGATTTCAGGGCAGCAAGTCCCAGATCCTGCTGATATTCGATATATTCGGGATCGGTTCCGGGGTGGAAGAGGATGAGTATACGCTTTTTGTGGAACTCACTGAGTGCGAAGAACCACATTCCCGCTACTCCCGCAGCGATAACGAAAGGAGCTGCCACAAGGTATTTCCACGATATTTTTGCCGAGCATATCATAAAAGCGAATATAGCAGCGAATACGATAGCTGTTCCGTAGTCACCCTGCAAGCCGACGATACCTATTGGTATCATGCCGTGAATGATTATCAGCAGCATATGCAGAGGCTTGTTCATTTCCTCCTCATCGCGTGAAAGATGATAGCCGAATGTGAGTATGAATGCCAGTTTCAGTACCTCAGAGGGCTGGAACTGGATAAATCCGAGATTGAGCCAAGCCTGGTCGTCTGCACCTTGTCGCCTGTAGCCGAGAGAGGTGAAGGTGAGTGCCATAAGTCCCAGAGCAACGGGAACGAATATGAACCATAGCTTTACCAGCTTTCGGTAATCAATAAACGAGATTATGATCGCTGCAACTATACCTGCGCCCATTGAAAAGAGCTGAGTTTTCCAGTAGCTTGAACCAACTGACTCAAGCACCTTGTTCTGTGTGATCGAATAGATCAGCAGGGTACTTATTGCGGCGCACAGCGTAACTGCAAAAAGCAGTCCGCCGTCAATGCTGTGTTTGCCTGAGGGTAATTTTTTAAATGCCGATTTCATTGTTTCTCCTTAGTTTTTCTTTCTTTTTACGTTTGTGCCTGTAGGGACGCCCAATGGTCGTCCCTACACGCTAATCATTCGTTCCAGTACTTGCGGTCAAGGCTCCTGAACTGAGCGGCTTCCGCAACGTGCTGTTTTTTTATTACTTCAGAACCGTCGATATCTGCGATAGTTCTTGATACTTTCAGTATACGGTCGTAGGCTCTCGCGCTGAGACCAAGCCTGTCGAATACATTTTTCATAAGTGTTTCGGCAGCATCGTCCATAGGACAAAGCTCCTGTAATTTATCGGGAGTTATCAGAGCGTTACAGGTAATGCCTGTGCCCTTGAAACGCTCCTCCTGTACGGCTCTTGCCGCCATAACACGCTTACGTATCTCGGCGGAGCTTTCTTCCTTGACTTTCGAGGAAAGGTCGCCGAATTCCACAGGCGCAACTTCGATGTGAAGGTCGAAACGGTCGAGGAGCGGACCTGATATCTTTGAAAGGTATGATGCAACTTTGTTTTTAGGGCAGATGCATTTTCTCTTTGGGTGACCGTAATATCCGCAGGGACATGGGTTCATTGCACCTATGAGCATAATAGTGCAGGGGTAAGTGATAGTTCCTGATGCACGGGCAATAGTCACTTTTCTGTCCTCAAGGGGCTGTCTGAGTATCTCCAGTGTCTTGCGGTCAAATTCCGCAAGCTCGTCCAGAAAAAGAAGTCCGTTATGAGCAAGGGATACCTCTCCGGGGTGAGGGATACTGCCGCCGCCTGCCAGTCCTGCCGAGGATATGGTATGATGAGGCGAGCGAAACGGTCTTTTTGTTATTATGGGAGTTTCGGGAGTAAGAAGTCCCGAAATCGAATGAACTTTTGTGGTTTCAAGTGCTTCCTCGAAGGTAAGCGGCGGAAGTATGGAGGGCATACGCTTTGCGAGCATACTCTTTCCGCTTCCGGGTGAACCTATAAGCAGTGCGTTATGTCCGCCTGCCGCAGCTATCTCAAGAGCCTTTTTCGCTGACTGCTGTCCTCTTACGTCAGCAAAATCGAGAGTTTCGGTATATGCAGCCTCGGAAGGAACGTAGTGCTCACAGGGAGCAAGCTTCTCTTCGTTGCGGAAATGTCTTATAAGCTCTTCTGCGTTATTTACAGCATATATGTCCACACCGTCGATAACAGAGGCTTCCTTTGCATTGTCAGCAGGAACGAATACAGACTTTATTCCCAGTTCACGGGCAAGCATGACCATAGGGAGCACACCGTTTATCCTGCGGATATCGCCGTTTAAGGATATCTCGCCGATGAACGAACAGCCGTCAAGGTCTTCGCTTATCATGCGCATACCGCGGAGAATTGCCATAAATATAGCCATATCATGCACAGAACCGCTTTTTTTGGTGTCGGCAGGCGCAAGATTTATCATTACCGAGGCTACAGGGAAGCTTATACTGCATGAGCGCAGAGCTGCCCTTATTCTTTCGCGGCTCTCCTTTACAACGGTATCAGGCAGTCCGACTACTTCAAACTGCGGATTTCCGCGGCTGATATCTATCTCTACATCAACAGGAAAAGCATTGAGTCCGAAAAGTCCGAGACTTGAGACCTTCGCAAACATAATATGTCCCCCTTATTTCAATTTTAGCGTACTGTCAGAAAAAAACACCTCTTTATGATCTTTGGGTATGAATTTCTGTCCCACCGATAAATTGCGGTTTTGCCTTGCGACGTTCAGTGCAGGCATTCCGCCGATATCTTTCGTATTAGCAGACTGCGGCTTAGTAAGGTTCGGGACAGGCTGCCTGCCGCCTGCTGCATTTGGATTTATATTGCGTTCGCGCAAAGCTTTTTCGCGCAGAAGCTTTTCAAAATGTCTTTTGTTATAGCCGTTGGGACTGTTTTTCTTCATGTCATCATGGTCGGCGAGGACAGTGCTGAATATTGGGAAGCCCTCTGTGTTCCTCAGCTGCTTGTAATCCGAATATCCTTTAAGCGAACCTAAGCTGACATACATTCCGCCAATGCCGATAATAACAGTTATGAAATCAAATCCCGAGACCCTTGCGATCAATGAACAGACAAAAGTAAGAACGTACAGAAAGAACATGATAACAGTGGCTATTTTGTGTTTCGAGCAGCCAATGAGAGATATTCCTGTAATGACCAGACACATGAACAGCTGAAAAAGGCTGAAGCCTGCGCCCATGTTGAATGCGACAGTATCCTGGATAGTGAACATAAGCGGTACCCAGCCTACTAAGTGCATAGGTACCTGAAGCAGAGAAAAAAATGCCATTATAGCGCATGAAGCAAGTGTGTAGAAAAAGGTCTTTCGGCTTATATCTTCTATTTCGTCAAGCCTTCCTTTGCATACAGGATAGTGAGCATGGTCGGGCTTTTCGATCAGTTCAGTGTTTTTCTTGAATTCCATATAATTCTCCAATATAAAAAATTATGGTCTATATTATTATATCACTTTTTATCTTTGATGTAAACATTTTTGTATCAAAAATTATGTGCAGCTCTCATTGTCCTTGACAGCTGTGGAGCGATGTGTTATGATAAAACAAAAAACGAAAGGGCAAAGGGCATGATAAAGGAAATCGTCAGAGATAAAGAGATACTGAGCATAAGATCAGAAGCGGCAACTAAAGCGGATATGCAGACTGTCCGCGATCTTCTCGACACGGTAAAGGCAAACGAGGAACGCTGCGTGGGTATGGCTGCCAATATGATAGGAGTGCATAAGACTATACTTGTGGCACTTATAGGCGATGAGTACGTGGCTATGATAAATCCTGTCATAGTGGATAAGTCGAAGGAGACATATGATACCGAGGAGGGCTGCCTTTCGCTTGACGGAGTTCGTCCCGTTACGCGCCACAGTATAATCACAGTGGAGTATCTTGATAAGAAATTCAAACGCCGCCGCGGAATATTCCGCGATTTTGAGGCAGAGATAATACAGCACGAGATAGACCATTTCAGCGGCATCATCATATGAGCTTTGATTAAATATAAAAAATATCTGAATTCTATTGACATAAAAAAGTCCAAGTGCTATAATAATTATATGAGTAAACCGTTGACGCGGAGATAAAGTTAATTATGCTTCCACAGAGAGCCTGCGATGCTGAGAGTCAGGTGAAAAACAGATTAGCAAATGGACCGCCGAGGGTGCAGTCAAATGGGTAATGACAGAACTGAGATTTCGCTCAGAAACGTATATATTCCAGAGTATTCTGCAACGTTAGGATGTGCGTTAAGCATCAGGGATATGATAGTATCCTGTTAAGCGCACGGCAAAGCCGTGAATCAAGGTGGTACCGCGGATATAAGTATATATTCGTCCTTGACAGATCATTTTGTTCTGTCAAGGACTTTTTTATTTTTCCATGACAGTTCAGCGGAGGTGCTTTTATGAAATTTTTACCCGAATTCAGTACAGTACAAGAAATAGCCAAGAGCGGAAAATATGACATTGTTCCCGTAAGCTGTGAGATAATGTCTGATATCTGTACTCCTATCGAGGCTATAATGACTCTGAAAAATGTTTCCACACACTGCTATATGCTTGAATCTGTGGCAGAAAAGGAAAAGTGGGGCAGATACACATTCCTCGGTTTTAATCCGAAGACTCAGATAACTGCCTGTGGAAATGAACTCACCATAGGCGATGTTAAAATGACATCAGATGATCCGTCTGTACAGATCAGACAGATACTTGCAAAGTACAGAAGTCCGAAATTTGATTATCTTCCTGCATTTACAGGCGGATTTGTCGGATACTTCTCGTATGATTTCCTTGCCTATACAGAAAAGACACTGCGCATCAAGACCAACGACAACGAGAACTTCAAGGATGTAGACCTTATGCTTTTTGATAAGGTCATCGCATTCGACAACTTCCGTCAGAAGCTCATACTTATAGCAAATATGAAGCTTGCCGAAGGCGAAGCAGGCTACAACAAGGCAAAGCTTGAACTCCAGCAAATGGCTGACCTGCTCAGAAACGGCGACCGTAAGAAAGAACCCGCAGGACACCTTAAAAGTGAAGTTACAGCACTTTTCAGCAAGGAAGAGTACTGCGGAATGGTGGAAAAGGCAAAGCATCATATCCACGAGGGTGATATCTTCCAGATAGTTCTTTCAAACAGACTCAGTGCTGAGTTTGAGGGAAGTCTCCTCAACACCTACAGAGTGCTGAGAACTATAAATCCTTCACCTTATATGTTCTATTTTTCGGGAACAGATGTAGAGATAGCAGGTGCATCGCCTGAGACTCTCGTAAAGCTTGAGGACGGAGTCCTCCACACATTCCCTCTTGCAGGCACAAGACCGAGAGGAAAGACGGAAAAAGAGGACAAGGAGCTTGAGGAAGGACTTCTCAGGGACGAAAAGGAGCTTGCCGAGCATAATATGCTTGTCGATCTCGGAAGAAACGACCTTGGCAAGATAAGCAAGTTCGGAAGCGTTGAGGTAGAAAAGCTCCACAGCATAGAGAGATATTCACACGTAATGCACATAGGCTCTACAGTACGCGGAGAGATCAGGGAAGAGTTTGACGGTATAGACGCAGTAAGTGCCGTACTCCCCGCAGGTACGCTTTCGGGTGCTCCGAAGATAAGAGCCTGCCAGCTCATTGCAGAGCTCGAAAACAATAAGCGCGGAATTTACGGCGGAGCAATAGGCTACATCGACTTCACAGGAAATCTTGATACCTGCATCGCTATCCGTATCGCATATAAGAAGAACGGCAAGGTATTCGTAAGAAGCGGTGCAGGAATAGTTGCAGACTCAGTTCCCGAAAAGGAATATCAGGAGTGCATAAACAAGGCGGCGGCAGTAGTCAACGCCCTTAAACTTGCAGAGGAGGCAGACGCATGATACTTCTCATAGATAATTATGACAGCTTCTCCTATAATCTGTATCAGCTTATAGGAGCTATAGAGCCTGATATAAAGGTAATAAGAAACGACGAGATGACTGTTGCGGAGATAGAAAAGCTCAACCCACAGCGCATAATCCTTTCGCCCGGTCCGGGACGTCCCGAGGACGCAGGAATAATCATCGAGGCTGCAAGAACAGTGTGTCAGAAGATACCGACTCTCGGTGTTTGCCTCGGTCATCAGGCAATATGCGCAGCATACGGTGCAACAGTTACCTACGCAAAGGAGCTTATGCACGGAAAGCAGTCCGTTATAAGCTTTATGAACAACAGCCCGTTATTTAAGGGAATAGACGAGGGAGCTCCCGTTGCGAGATATCATTCTCTTGCAGCAGATGCAAGTACGCTTCCCGATTGTCTCGAAGTAACAGCCTTAGCCGATGACGGCGAGGTAATGGCAGTTCAGCATAAGGAATACCCGATATATGGCGTTCAGTTCCACCCTGAGTCGATCATGACTCCCGATGGAAAGATAATGCTCAAAAACTTCATAAACCTGTAAGCCTATGGGCATGAAGCTTGAAAAGGTCGTGCCGTGGGGCAGGAATATCAGCGAGTACAGAGAGATGTTCCTGCTGAGCGAGGACGACATGAAAAAAAGGATAGCAGGCTTCGGTGACGGACCTGCAAGCTTCAACCGTCAGGCATCAGCAGCAGGCTCGGACGTTACGTCCTTTGATCCTGTATACAGCTTTTCGGCACAGGAGCTGAGAGAGCGTATAAACGAGGTCAGGGATATCATTATAGATCAGATGAGGGAAAACTCAGAAAACTACGTCTGGGACAGGATAAAGAGCGTCGAAGAGCTTGAAAGCATACGTATGTCGGCTATGGAAATGTTCCTTGAAGATTTCGGGCAGGGCAAGCGCGAGGGCAGATATATCTGCCATGAACTTCCCGAAAGGCTGCCATATGACGACCTTAGCTTCGATATCGGACTGAGCTCGCATTTTCTGCTTATGTATGATGCTCTCGGATATGATTTCCACATTGCTGCTATAAGCGAGATGCTGAGAGTGTGCAAAGAGGTCAGGATATTTCCTCTTTGCGACCTTGACAGCAATGCATCAGAGCTTACGGAAAGAGTCATAGAGTATTTCAGCCGTGACTATAAGACGGAGATACTGAAAACAGATTATCTGTTCCAGAAAGGTGCGGATAAAATGCTGAAAATACGGAGGTGATACGATGAAATGTTCATCTCTTGAAGAAGTAAGAGCAAATATCGACAGGATAGACGACAGCATAATAAAGCTTATCGCTGAACGTGCTGAATATGTCCGACAGGCGGCTGCTTTCAAAAAGGACGAGAGCGATGTAAAAGCTCCCGACCGAGTAAAGGCTGTTCTTGAAAGAGTTGGTGAAAAGGCTCGAAATTACGGAGCTCCGCCCAATATTGCGGTTACTGTTTACAAAAATATGATAGAGGGCTTTATAAGTCTGGAAATGGATAAGTTCAGCTCAGGAGGTCACAAGCCATGAGCTATCTTGAAGATTTTTACAAAGTCTATGACGAGGAAAGCAGGCTCCTGTCACAGTCGGGACAGGTGGAGTACCTCACCACCATGAAGTACATTCACGAATACCTCAAATCTCAGCAGGCTGAGATACTTGAAGTGGGTGCAGGTACTGGACGTTACAGCGTGACTCTTGCGAAAGAGGGGCATAGTATGACGGCGGTTGAGCTTGTTGAGCACAATCTTGAAAAGCTGAGAGCCAAGCTTGACGGTACTGAGAAGCTCAAAGCCATACAGGGAAATGCTCTTGACCTGTCAGGATTTTCGGATAACAGCTTCGATATTACGCTCGTTCTCGGTCCCATGTATCACCTCTATACCCGTGAGGATATGCTGAGAGCACTTAGCGAAGCGGTGAGAGTTACAAAACAAGGCGGATATATCCTTGCTGCCTACTGCATGAACGAAGCTGCGGTAATACAGCACGCTTTTCTCCACGGCAATCTGCAAAAGGTACTGGATAACGATATGCTCACTCCCGAGTGGCACTGCAAGAGCGAACCAAAAGAGCTCTTTGAACTGGTGCGGACAGAGGATATAGACTCACTTAACTCTGAGCTGCCAGTTGAAAGGATAAAGCTTATAGCTGCCGACGGAGCGGCGAACTACATCAGTGAATGTATCGACGCTATGGACAGCTTTACATTTGAAAAATTCATGGAGTACCATTTCTCCATATGCGAGAGACAGGACTTGATCGGTGCTTCAAATCATACGCTGGATATTCTGCGTAAACAATAAATATAAATTGAAAGGAAAGATATCATGTCACAGTCAAAAGGAAGATTTGGTGTTCACGGCGGACAGTATATCCCCGAAACGCTTATGAATGCGATCATAGAGCTTGAAGAGGCTTACGATCATTATAAGAACGATCCCGAGTTCAACAGGGAGCTTACAGAGCTTCTCAACAACTATGCAGGCAGACCTTCACTTCTTTACCGTGCAGATAAGCTTACAAGAGAGCTTGGCGGTGCTAAGATATACTTAAAGCGTGAGGACCTTAACCACACAGGCTCACACAAGATAAACAACGTTCTCGGACAGGCTCTTCTTGCTAAGAAAATGGGTAAGAAAAGACTTATCGCAGAGACAGGTGCAGGTCAGCATGGTGTTGCTACTGCAACAGCAGCAGCTCTCCTTGATATGGAGTGCGTAGTGTTCATGGGCGAAGAGGACACAAAGCGTCAGGCTCTTAACGTATATCGTATGAAGCTCCTCGGCTCTGACGTTGTTCCTGTAAAAACAGGTACAGCTACACTTAAAGATGCTGTTTCAGAGGCAATGCGTGAGTGGACTTCACGTATCGAGGATACACATTACTGCCTCGGTTCTGTTATGGGACCACACCCGTTCCCGACTATAGTACGTGATTTTCAGGCAGTTATTTCCCGTGAGTCAAGAGCTCAGATACTTGAGGCTGAGGGCAGACTTCCCGATGCAGTTATCGCTTGCGTAGGCGGCGGCTCAAACGCTATCGGAAGCTTCTATCACTATATCCCCGATGAGGGAGTACGTCTCATCGGCTGTGAGGCAGCAGGCAGAGGTATCGACACATTCGAGACAGCTGCAACAGTTAATACAGGCAGAATCGGTATCTTCCACGGTATGAAGTCATATTTCTGTCAGGACGAATACGGTCAGATAGCTCCTGTTTATTCCATCTCAGCAGGTCTTGACTATCCTGGTGTAGGTCCTGAACACGCTTATCTCCACGATATCGGCAGAGCAGAGTATGTTCCGATAACAGATGACGAAGCAGTAAATGCTTTCGAGTACCTTTCACGTACAGAGGGTATCATCCCTGCAATAGAGTCTGCACACGCTATAGCTTATGCTATGAAGCTTGCTCCAACAATGGACAAGGACAAAATAATAATCGTAACAGTATCAGGACGCGGCGATAAGGACTGTGCAGCTATCGCACGTTACAGAGGGGAGGATATCTATGAGTAATATCAGATCAGCATTTGAAAACGGAAAGGCATTCATACCATTTATAACCTGCGGTGATCCCGACCTTGAAACTACTGCAAAGGTAGTTCGTGCAGCAGCAGAGAACGGTGCAGACCTTATCGAGCTGGGTATACCTTTTTCCGATCCTACAGCAGAAGGTCCTGTTATACAGGGCGCAAATATCCGCGCACTTGCAGGCGGAGTCACAACAGACAAGGTTTTTGAGCTTGTAAAGGAGCTCCGCAAGGATGTAAAGATACCGTTTGTATTCATGACATATGCAAACGTTGTATTCTCCTACGATGCAGAGAGATTTATGGCAAGATGCTGCGAGTGCGGAGTTGACGGTATCATACTTCCCGATCTTCCGTTTGAGGAAAAAGATGAGTTTTCAGCAGTAGCAAAGCAGTACGGAGTTGACCTTATCTCACTTATCGCACCTACTTCTGAGAACCGTATCGCAATGATAGCAAAGGAAGCAGAGGGCTTTATCTACATCGTTTCAAGCCTCGGAGTAACAGGCATGAGAAGCGAGATAACAACAAACATCGGTGATCTCGTAAAGGTAGTACGTGAAAACACAGATGTACCGTGTGCAGTTGGCTTCGGTATCTCAAAGCCAGAGCAGGCACAGTCTATGGCAGCTGTATCCGACGGAGCTATCGTAGGTTCGGCTATAATCAAGATACTTGAAAAGTACGGCAAGGAATCAGCACCTTATGTAGGTGAATACGTTAAGGAAATGAAAGAAGCAGTTGCTAAAGCATAATTCAGCTTTGAGCCATTAGCCATTAGCCCATTGTAGGGGCGGCGTTCCGCCGCCCGCAGGTACGCAGTTATATTGTAGAGGGCGATGCCCACATCGCCCCGTAGATATTATTGTTGTATCACGGGCGGATAATATCCGCCCCTACAAGGGACGTCGAGGACGCCGTCCCCTACAAACGTAAATTATAATTTATAAAGGAGTTTTTATTATGATCAAAGAGGCAATCGAAAAGATCGTTGACAAGCAGGATCTGACATATGATGAGGCATACAAGGTAATTTCCGAGATCATGGCAGGAGAGACAACTCCCACACAGAACGCAGCATTTCTGTCAGCTCTTTCCACAAAGAGCACAAAGGCTGAGACTATCGATGAAATAACAGGCTGTGCAGCAGCTATGCGTGATGCAGCAATAAAGTTCGAACATAACATGGATCTTCTTGAAATTGTCGGAACAGGCGGAGATAATGCTCACAGCTTCAATATTTCGACAACTTCCGCATTTGTTATTGCAGCAGCAGGTATAAAGGTATCAAAGCACGGCAACCGTGCTGCATCTTCTCTTTCGGGTACTGCTGATTGTCTCGAAGCTCTCGGCGCAAATATCAGCCTTGATCCCGAGAAGTGCAGCCAGCTTCTTGAAAGTGTAGGTTTCTGCTTCTTCTTTGCACAGAAGTATCATACTTCAATGAAGTACGTAGGACCTATCCGCAAGGAGTTAGGCTTCCGTACAGTATTCAATATACTCGGGCCGCTGACTAATCCTGCTTGTCCTAATCATCACCTTCTCGGTGTATATGACAGAGTTCTCCTTGAGCCTGTTGCAGAGGTACTTATGAAACTCGGTTCAAAGAACGGTATGGTAGTATTCGGTACAGATAAGCTCGATGAGATATCACTGAGTGCGCCTACAGCTGTATGCGAGTACAAGGACGGCTGGATGAAGAACTATGAGATAACTCCGGAGCAGTTCGGCTTTGAACGCTGCACAAAGGACGACCTCAAGGGCGGTACACCTGAGGAGAATGCAGCCATAACACGCGGTATCCTTGCAGGCGAGATAAAGGGACACAAGAGAAACGCAGTTCTTCTCAACGCAGGTGCTGCTATATATATCGGCGGCAAGGCTGAGTCTATGGCAGACGGTGTTGCAAAGGCTGCCGAGCTTATCGACAGCGGCAAGGCACTTGCTACAATGGATAAGTTTATCGCTGAATCAAACAACTGAGGTGGAAAATGACTATACTTGATAAGCTTGCCGACTATGCCCGTGAGCGTGTGGAGGCTGCTAAGAAAGATATTTCAGCAGATCATATAAAAAAGCTGGCACTTGAACTGCCAATGGGAAAGTTCGAGTTTGAAAATGCACTGAAAAAGGACGATATCGCTTTTATTTGCGAGTGCAAGAAGGCTTCTCCGTCAAAGGGAATAATAGCAGAGGACTTCCCTTATCTCGCCATTGCAAAGGAGTACGAGGCAGCAGGAGCTGACTGCATTTCCGTACTTACAGAGCCTAAGTGGTTTCTTGGAAGTAACGAATATCTCCGTGAGATAGCGTCTAATGTAAGTATCCCTTGTATCCGTAAGGACTTCACAGTCGATGAGTACATGATATACGAAGCAAAGCTTCTCGGCGCAAAGGCAGTTCTGCTCATATGCTCCATACTTACTCAGGAGCAGATAAGTGAATATATCGGCGTATGCGATGAGCTGGGATTATCAGCTCTCGTCGAAGCTCACGACGAAGCGGAGCTTCGCACGGCTGTTGCCGCAGGTGCGCGTATAATCGGTGTCAACAACCGTAATTTAAAGGATTTTTCTGTAGATACAGGCAACAGCCGCCGTTTGCGTGAGCTTGCTCCCGCAAACGTGAGCTTCGTCTCCGAGAGCGGAGTTCAGTCCGCAGAGGATATAAGGCTTCTTCGTGAAGCAGGAGTCAACGCAGTTCTCATAGGCGAGACTCTTATGCGCGCAGCCGATAAGAAAGCGAAGCTTGCTGAGCTGAAAGGATAATATGACAAAGATAAAGATGTGCGGACTGCGCAGAGAAACCGATATTGAATATGCAAACAGGATAAAGCCCGAGTATATCGGCTATGTATTTGCAAAGTCCAGTAAGAGATATGTACAGCCGGAGACTGCTGCCGAGCTTACGAAAAAACTTGACAGCAGTATAACACCTGTGGGAGTATTCGTAAATTCTCCCATAGAGGACGTTATCGACATAGTCCGCAGCGGTGCAATAAGAGATGTACAGCTTCACGGGGAAGAGAGCGAGGATTACGCAGCGGAACTAAAAAAGCTCGGGATATGCGTCATACGCGCATATAAAGTACGCTCGGAAGCCGATATAAAAGCCGCTGAAAGCAGCTGTGCGGACTATGTGCTGCTTGATTCGGGACAGGGCTCGGGCGAGACCTTTGACTGGTCAATCATCGGTGAGATAAAACGTGAATACTTCCTTGCAGGCGGACTTACAGCTGCAAATGTTGCAGATGCTGTGAAAACGTTCCGACCTTATGCAGTGGACGCAAGCTCCTGCCTTGAGGTGGACGGCTTCAAGGACTTCGACAAAATGAACGCCTTTGCACAGGCAGTCAGAAAATGAATGAACTGCTTCCTGAATATTCAGATATACATTTGACTTGAATGAGCCGATATGTTATACTGAAATATGAAGGAGGCAGTTCTTTATGACAAAAATAGACCTGATAACGGGAATACTCGGTTCGGGAAAGACCACGTTCCTGATGAAATATGCGCGGCATTTCATAGATAAAGGCGAGAATATCGCCATTCTTGAAAACGATTTCGGTGCTGTAAATATAGATATGATGATATTGCAGGAGCTTAAATGCGACAACTGCCGCCTTGAAATGATAGCAGGGGGCTGCGATGCGGACTGTCACAGGAGGCGCTTCAAAACCCAGCTCATATCTCTCGGTATGCAGCATTTTGACCGTGTACTTGTTGAGCCTTCGGGTATATTCGATATGGACGAATTCTTCGACATACTGCATGAGTCCCCACTTGACAGGTGGTTCGAGATAGGCAGCGTGCTCACCATTGTAGATGCGGAAATGGAAGAGCAGCTTTCTGAGCAAATGGAATATCTCCTCGGCTCAGAGGCAGCCTGCTGCGGAAAGCTTATTCTCAGCAAGCTTGGAAATATAAAGAACGAAACGGCTGAGCAGGCTGCTGAGCGTATTTTATCTCACGTTAATCATGCTCTTGAAAATATACGCTGTGACCGCCGACTGACTATGCGTGATATGATAGCTAAAGACTGGGAGACTTTTGACGATGATGACTACAAGCTATTCAAAAATGCAGGCTATCGCGGTTCGAGCTATGTGAAGAAGTTCAGCCCCGAGGATATACAGAGCTCGGTACACTATTTCATGCATATAAATATTGACAGGAACGAGATATCGCCGCTTATCGAAAGGATAATGAACGATGAGAGCTGCGGCAGTATATTCAGGATAAAGGGGTCTCTGCCAATAGAAGGGGGCTGGCTGAAAGTCAACGCTACCCGTGAAAAGACAGAGATATCCCCTGTAGATGAGGGACAGCCCGTGCTTATCGTCATTGGCGACGGTATTTCACGCGAACGTATAGACGAGCATATTATGCCGCTGAATACCGACAAAGAATATGTTTCAATATAAAGAAAGCGCACTGTTCATCAGTGCGCTTTGCTATTTCACGCAAAATCATGGAGCTGCATATAATATTACCGAGGGAGGGGACTCCCTCCCTTAATACGGCGGTCAGCCGCCATATGGAGGATATTATTATGGCAACATTCTATAATCAGGCAACTCTTTCCTACAACGGAACAGTTGCAAGTTCAAATATAACAGCAGGCGAGATACTTGAAGTGCTTTCAGTATCTGTCAATGCAGTTCCCGACATTTATTCACAGGACAGCAAGAATGTGTATATGGTAAGTATTGTTAATACAGGTTCGAGCTGCTATAACGGACTTACAGTCACAGATAATTTAGGCGAGTACACCTTCGGCGAGACAGGCGGCACAGCTGTTCCGCTGACCTACAATGAGGGTACTCTCTGCTATTATGTAAACGGTGTACAGCAGGCAGCCCCTGCCGTAGTTTCACTTTCACCGCTCACAGTTACAGGTATAAATGTACCTGCAGGCGGCAATGCAATGCTGGTATATTCAGCAGATACTAACGGATTTGCTCCTCTTGGTGCAGACGGTGAGATAGTAAACACAGTTACAGTAAGTGGTGCAGGTTTTGAACCTGTTTCAGCTTCAGAGACTATTTCCTACACCGAGGGTATAGACCTTGCTATCAGCAAGTCACTGAGTCCTGCGGCTGTAGAGGAGAACGGTGAAGTGACCTATACCTTTGTAATACAGAATTTCGGAACAAATGCCGCAGAAGCTGCTGACAATGTAGTATTCAGCGATACCTTTACTCCTGCACTCAGCGGACTTACAGCCGAGTTCAACGGCACAGCATGGGTATCAGGCACAAACTATGCTTACGATACTGCAACAGGTGTGTTTACAAGCCTTGACGGTCAGGTGACAGTACCTGCCGCACAGTTTGTGCAGGACGAAACGACAGGCGAGTGGACAACACAAGCAGGCGTAAGCACACTTGTTATCAAGGGCAGACTGGCATAAAAACGCGAACGGTATAATGTTATTGTTCAGATAGAGATATTATATACACTATTGAGGGAGACCCTTTTGAAAAAGGGTCCTCCCTCAAACTCCCTCCCTAAAACTTCTGGTTTTATTTTTTCTCAGATAGGGCACGCTCTGTATAATTACAGGGCTTATTGGTTATCGGCGTGCCCTATCTGAGAAAAAAACAGCTAAAAAGTCTTTGGAAAGGGGTTCGGGGAAGAACCTTTCCTCAGAAAGGTTTTCCCCGATAATTGCATATATACTTCTATATGAGCAGTACAACTATACGTCCCCGTTTTTATACAGTATACCCTTTGGCGCGGAAGTTGTCGATAAGGTCGCCGAGTATTTCGGCGTTGGTAGCAGATACCGAGTGGAGCAGGAGTATCTCTCCGCCGTGAGCCATATCCGTGAGCTTTTTCAGTCCTTCGGCAGGATTGGGCTGAGCGTCTGTGTTCCAGTCCACGTAGGCACTGCTCCAGAACAGTGACTTATAGCCGCATTCCTTTATGATTTCGAGAGCGTGTTCTGAATATTCGCCGCATGGACAGCGAAAGTACTGCATCTGATAGCCGTAGTTGTTCAATACATAGTCATGGAGCGACATTATCTCTTCTTTAGCGTTTTCATCGCAAAGAGTCGGCAGACTTGCATGAGTCATGCCGTGATTGCCGAGGATATGCCCCTCGTCTATCATACGTTTTACAAGAGCGGACTCTGTTTTTGCATAAGAGCCTGTGAGGAAGAATATAGCCTGAACGTTTTTCTCTTTCAGGGTATCGAGTATCTTTGCGGTATAACCGTTTTCATAGCCCTGATCAAAGGTGATGATTATTCTGTTCTCGTCCTCCGACAGGGCGAAGGCATCAAGGTCGCCGAATCGGCTGTTGAACTGTACTGCGTCAACGGGACGGTTCTTTTCATCGACAGCCGTACCCTGACCGTAACCTATTTTGGTATTGTCAGCAGCCACAACGGCTGTACAAGGCATAACGGCAGCGGTAAGCAGTGCAGCAGGAATATTTATCTTCATTTTTTGTACCTCTGATTTAGTTGCGGATAATTCCGCAAGACTATTATATACCTCGTTTTCAGAAAAAAACGTGGATTTTTTTGCATTTTTTCATTTTTTTCGCATATTTTTTACAGAGGTGATATTATGGGAAATGAAGAAAAAGCCGAGCAGGACACCACAGAGGAGCTTCTCGATACATACGAAAGGAAACGAAAAAACAAAACCGATGACGTTATAGCTACGCAGGCTGTATTATGCATAATTTTGGCAGTAATGTTCTGCTGCGGCAGGTTTTTTTATCCCGAAATAACAGAAGCTGTATTCACCAGACTGAAAGGACTTGCATCAGACAGCAGCTATGTTATAGTCAATCCTATTGACCTGCTGAGGGAAGTAATTGATAAGCATTAGAATATGTGGAGCAGCTGTACGTGTGCATTTTTCGTTTTTGGTGTTCAATGCTCTGATATTCCTTATGCGCAGCAGCGGACTTGTCCTGAGCTTTTACGCTGTATGCCTGCTTCACGAAGCAGGTCATCTCACAGCTTTGAGACATACAGGCGGCAGTATATCCACAGTTGATGTAAGCGGAGCAGGGATAGTCATAGGGACGCAGAAAGGCGGCAGAGTCACAGACAAAAGCAGACTATACGTACTGCTTGCAGGACCTGCCGCCAATATTCTCTTATATGTATTGCTGAGTATATGCGGATATCACGGGAGTTTTGCACAGCTCAACCTTATCGCTGCCGTATACAATATGCTGCCTTACCGCAGTCTCGACGGCGGAGCAATAATATCACTGCTTTCATTGGGGACTGTCCGTGAAAGAGCAGTCATGCATATCCTCACTGCCGTTAAACTGTTTATGATAGTTCTTTCGGCAGCCGCAGTATATTATTGCGGACGTGAAGCATTTCCGCTCCTTGCCGCAGCAATAGCGCTGTTTACAGGCGATATCACTCGAAGTCCATAAGCACGGCGCGGACGGGAGAGCCGTCCAGACCTGCCATTTTCAGCGGAAGTGCCGATAGGAAGTAATCTCCCACGGGTACAGCCGAGAGGTCGAGATTTTCGATGATATATACTTCTGCGCCAAGTAGAATTCGGTGTATCTGAGCGATAGTACCCTCTGTGCCCACAGTCATGCCCTCAACGCCTAATGTCAGAAGTTCGCAGCTTACTATTTCCGCTGCACTTTCGGGGGTAACGATGATATTGCCCTTAATAAGCAGCCTTTTCACATCAGGTTCTGACATACGGCGTATATCCTCAGGTGTAAGGCTGCCATTATGTTCAGCAACTCTGCACCTGCCTATGCATCGGGATAATTCCACCTCAGCAGCGTCCTTGCCCTCTGGTATGAAGTGTCTCGGCGCGTCAGCGTGAGTCCCCGTATGACCTGTTATGCTTATCTTTGTGACCTGATATACATCGGGTACAGGCTTATTGAAGCCCATATGCACCGATTTTTCGGGAACAGGGTCGCCGGGGAATGTGGGAGTGGAGAACATCTCCCTTGATATATCGTATATCATAAGCCTGCGTTAGCTGCGATACGATAGATAGATGCAATATCCTGAGCAGAAAGGTGAACGAAACCTCCTGTTTTGCCGTCGCCTATGCCGAACTTTCTGACAAGCTTAGGTATATCGTCCTCTTTGGCACCAAGCTGCTCGAAGTTTATAGGCATACCGATACTGTGCAGGAAGCTTCTGAAGCAGGCGATACCCTCGAGCGCAGTCTCGTCGGGGAATTCAAAGTTCATCTGACAGCCCCATACGCGGACAGCCATCTGAGCAAATCTCATAACATCGTGCTTGTATACGAATTCCATCCATGCAGGCATGATAACGGCAAGTCCTGCACCGTGAGCGCAGTCATAGAGAGCCGACAGTTCATGCTCGATAGCGTGGCTGTTCCAGTCCTGACTTCTTCCAACACCGACAATATCGTTATGAGCAACAGTACCTGCCCACATTATATTTGCACGGGCGTCATAGTTGTCGGGCTGAGCGATAGCACGGGGAGTTTCCTTTATCATAGTAAGGAGAACAGCTTCGCAGAGACGGTCTGTTATCTCGACTTCACGGGTATTGGTGAAATAGCGCTCGAAAACGTGAGCCATGATATCAGTAGCACCGCAGGCTGTCTGATAAGCAGGGAGAGAGCAAGTAAGCTCGGGGTTGAGGATAGAGAAGCGCGGACGGAGCAGGTCAGAGCCTACATCACGTTTAAGGCAGCCCTCCTCCTTTGTTACTACAGAAGCTCCCGAACCTTCACTGCCTGCCGCAGCGATAGTGAGGACAGTACCAACGGGCAGAGCCTTTTCAACGGTCTTGCCTGTGCCGTAGAAGTCCCAGAAATCGCCGTCATAAGGCACGCCCAGAGCGATAGCCTTAGAAGAGTCTATACACGAACCGCCGCCTACTGAAAGGATAAAGTCAACGCCTTCCTTGCGGCATAATTCGATGCCCTCATAGATAAGAGTATCACGGGGATTTGGCTTAACGCCGCCGAGCTCTGTATAAGCGATGCCGCTTGCTTCCAGCGAAGCCTTTACTCTGTCGATAAGTCCCGATCTTACAGCCGAACCCGAGCCGTAGTGTATAAGGACTTTAGTTCCGCCGTATTTACTTACCATTTCTCCTGTTTTTACTTCTGAATCTCTGCCGAAAATGAATTCAGTCGGACTGTAAAACTGAAAATTTTCCATAGTGTAATTCCTCCCTTTTAATAAGTATAATATGTCTCAGTTTAAAAAATCGTTTTTAGCCTTTTCCATAGCAGCGACTATTTTATCGCACCATTTATCGAATTCGGGATCATCGATCTGACATTCCCTGTGGTCGAGGATGTATCTCACAGTAGTCCTGATGCCCTGATCTGCACGTACAGTTGCCTTGAAATCTGGTACTGCGCGTTTTATCTTTGAGTTGTCGAAAATAACTGTACAAGCCTTGTCGCCGAGGAGAGTTCCCTCAAAGTCGTAAGGACCTACAGCATTGAGCCAGTCTGAAGATACGTGACAGGCTTTCAGCTCCACACCAAGCTCATCGGCGATGATAGAGTATATCTGATCCCAAGTGACGCTCTCGTCAGATGTAATATGGAAAGCCTGACCTATAGCGTGGATATTTCCGATAAGTCCCACGTAAGCCTTTGCGAAGTCGCTATTGTGGGTGATAGTCCAGAGTGAAGATCCGTCGCCATGAATGATAACGGGCTTGCCCTCCATTATACGCTTCACCACCTGCCAGCTTCCATTGTCGCCGTGGACTCCCAATGGTACCGATCTTTCATCGTAGGTGTGGCTGGGACGGACTATAGTTACAGGAAATCCGTTTTCGCGGTACTGCTTCATAAGGTATTCCTCACAGGCTATCTTATCCCTTGAATACTGCCAGTGCGGATTGGAAAGGGGAGTGCTCTCTGTGATAACGCAGTCTGAAAGGGGCTTCTGATACGCAGAAGCAGAGCTTATATAGATGTACTGCTTTGTTTTTCCGTTGAAAAGGCGGAAGTCACGTTCGACCTGTGCAGGTACGAAGCCTATGAATTCGCCAACGCAGTCGAAGCTCATACCCTCAAGCGTTTTTGCAGTTGCAGCCTCGTCTGATATATCACACTGAATAGTTTTTACTCCCTCGGGGAGCTGTTCATTTCGCGAGCCGCGGTTAAGGAGAATGACTTCATGTCCCTGCTGTGCAAGGAGTTTTGTTACAGCCATACTGATAGTGCCTGTGCCGCCGATAAGTAGTATCTTGATAGTTTTTCACCTCTTTTTATTATTTTTGTCTAATGCGCTAAAGTGTTGGAACCATTATAACACAAATTTATTAAAAAAGCAACCTTTTGCAAGGAGAAAAGTATCAAATTTATTGTTTATAATATAAATTCTTGCACTTAAAAATAAAAAATGCTAAAATGGTGTTACACACTGTGTATCACTTGCGTTACTATAAGTGAAGAACAGATCTGATCTAAAAAAACAGTCCCAACGGACTTGAAAAATTTTTCAAAAAATGTGTTACACATGATAAACGCGATGCGTTACTATAGTTGAAAGACAGATCTGATCTTAAAACAGTCCAAACGGACACGAAAAATTTTTCAAAAAATTGTGTTACACATGATAAACGCGATGCGTTACTATAGTTGAAAGACAGGTCTGATCTTAAAACAGTCCAAACGGACACGAAAAATTTTTCAAAAAAATGTGTTACACATGATAAACGCGATGCGTTACTATAGGTGAAGAACAGATCTGATCTTAAAAAAATACAAAGGAGAAAGCATATGACTGATAATGAGATATTGAGTCTGATGCGTGAAACACCGCCGCTGGGACAACGTGCTCTTTTTGATAAATATTACAGTTATGTATATTCAATAGTGAACAGGATAATAAGTGGATTTGGCAGTACTGATGATTCGGAGGAATGTGTTATAGATGTATTTGCCTCGGTCATGATGAAGCTCAGACCTGATGATGAATGTTCATTGAAGTCATATGTAGGTACAGTGGCAAGAAATGCTGCAATAAGCATGAGACGTTCACTGGCGGCAAAGACGGGCAGAAACGTATCCGCAGACGATGAAAGCATGGCAGAGATAGCAGATGAAGAGGACATCGAAAAAAATACCGACAAGTCTGAAACATCAGAGCTTCTGCTCAGCAAAGTGTCCGAGCTTGGGCCTCCTGATTCCATAATAATTATTCAGAAGTATTACTACGAAAAAAGCTCTAAGGAGATAGCCGAAATGGTAGGACTTAATCCGACGGCAGTAAGAATGCGCTGCGGACGAGCCATGAAGCGGCTGAAAAAGATCCTTGAAGCTGACGGTATAACTCTTTAAGGAGGGTAAATATGAATAATAAAAAGAAAATAATAGATACCCTTCGCAGTGCGGATAAAGCATCCGTTGAGAGACTCATGGCGGAGGAAGCTAAGAAGAATGAGATATTTGCAAAGGCACAGCGCAGAGCAAATATTGAGCATAACGAATACACAGACGTCGTTAGCGGCGTTGAAAAGTACGAGAGGAGAATTAGTATGACAAAAATAGCAAGCATAGCTGCAGCAGCAGTATTATTAGTAGGTTCGATCGGTGGAGGAGCATATCTTTTCAGAAATAACAGCGAACCAGGTATTCCTGAGCCTGTATTGAATGAGGTTACTACAGATGTTACAAACACATCAACAACTGTTATAGGAACAGGCACAGGTACAGAAAAGACAGGTAAAACTACAGTTACAACATCAGTAACTACAGTAAATACAACTGTTGCAGGTGATGCAAAGGTAACAGAAAAGGCAACAGAAAAGACTGCATCAAACGGAGAAAAGCAGTCTGAGAAGAAATTCAGCGTAACTAAGGAAGAGCTTAAAGAAAGAGCTGATGTCCTGACTGAAAAGGTATTTTTTGATAAGTTCTCAGCTGAATACAGCTATACTATTATGCATAATGAATACCGTCCGAAGCCTGAGACAATGGTAGGCAAGATATATCTTGACAATACAACTCTTACAGCATCCGGAGAGCAAAATGTTTATTACGATGATAAGCTGATAAGATCAGAGCTTTATGCAATAAAGGATAAGAATGAACTCTATGCCATAGAGTATTTAGCAAGGGATATGGATTTGGTAAATACCGGTTATATATTCCTGGATGCTCCTGATAAAAAGTATGGTATTTCTTCTGTCTATGGCTTTGGAAGCTGGTATGATACCAAGGTAACTATAAATACAATACCATGCGGCACAAATATTACTGACATTCTTAATAGTGATGATTGGGAGATAACAGGCGAGAGAACAGAAAACGGAAGAACTATCGTCAGCATAAGCGGACACGGAGAAGGATATGTTAATTATGATTATACAGCTGAAATTGATGCGGCAACAGGTATAACACTTTCTTATGAGATCCATGAAGAAGATGGAACTCCGAGCACAATATTCAAAGCCACAAATTATAAGTTTGATGATGAAGCAGAGGAATTCAAGACACCTTCTGACATAATGAAAGAAATTAAAAACGGCGGATACAACAAGCAGAATGACGATGACATGAATATTGAGGAACTTAACTGGTAAGAAATCAAGCTCAGTTTATGAACTCCATATAGCAGAAAGACTTCCCGAAAAGGGAAGTCTTTCTTTATGTCTATGGTGGTATTAGTTGGCGAAAAAAAATTATGTATTGCACGTCCGTATCGTGTTTGATATATGTTTAGGACAACCGATGGTCGTTCCTACAGCGCAGAGCCTGCGCCCCCTGCCCGCGTTGCGAGCTGAACGCCGCCCATACTACTTTCTACTCACTAATCACTACTCACTTTTGGGACGTCGGGGTGCGCCGTCCCCTACTATGCACTATGCACTAATCACTATGCACTTAAACTAAGTTCTAAATTTATAAATTTAATGCTTTACAACTATGAAAAAAGGTGCTATAATGTTCATAGGCTGTGTTCAAAGGCGAGTACGGCAAATCAAAGGAGGTATTTCCAAATGGAAAAAGTCAGAATAGGTATTTTAGGTTACGGCAACCTCGGCAGAGGCGTTGAGCTTGCTATCCGTCAGAATGATGATATGGAGCTTGCAGGCATATTCACACGTCGTGATCCGAATACAGTAAAGCCCCTTACAGCAGGTGCAAAGGTATATAATGTTGCTGATGCTGAGAAAATGGCAAAAGATATAGACGTATTGATAATCTGCGGCGGAAGTGCTACAGATCTTCCTAAGCAGACTCCCGAAATGGCTAAGCTCTTCAATGTTATCGACAGCTTCGATACTCACGCAAGAATTCCTGAGCATTTCGCTAACGTTGACAAGGCTGCAAAGGAAAGCGGTCACCTCGCTTTCATCTCTCTCGGCTGGGATCCGGGTCTTTTCTCACTTAACAGACTCTATGCTGAGTCGATCCTTCCTAACGGCAAGAGCTATACATTCTGGGGCAAGGGCGTAAGCCAGGGTCACTCAGATGCTATCCGCCGCGTAAAAGGCGTTAAGAGAGGTATCCAGTACACTGTTCCGATAGAATCAGCTATGGAAGCTGTCCGCAGCGGAAGTCAGCCTGAGCTCACAACTCGTCAGAAGCACCTCAGAGAGTGCTGGGTAGTTCCTGAGGAGGGTGCTGATCTCGCACAGATCGAGAACGATATCAAGACTATGAAGAACTACTTCGACGAGTACGATACAACAGTAAACTTCATCAGCGAAGAGGAATTTGATGCTAAGCACAACAAGATGCCTCACGGCGGCTTCGTTATGAGAAGCGGTCTCACAGGTGACGGTGAAAAGACTCACCAGATGATAGAGTATTCACTCAAGCTCGAGTCAAATCCTGAGTTCACAGCAAGCGTACTTATCTGCTATGCAAGAGCACTTGCAAGACTCAAGGCTGAGGGCGCAACAGGCTGCAAGACTGCATTCGATATTGCTCCTGCATACCTTTCTAAGCTCAGCGGTGAGGAACTCAGAGCTTCAATGCTTTGATAAAAAATACGTTTTACAAAAGAGCCATTTTTTAAGTGGCTCTTTTACTTTATGTATATGCAATTATACCAAACAACAGTAAGCGGTTCTGTATATTTTGTGATATTTGCTTTAGTTTTATTGACATATCTGCCCATACGTGGTACAATTATTTTATAAAAGAAGCTTTACAGGGGGGATAATTATTATGGCTAACGTAAATGCTATTTGTACAAGCTGTAACAAAACTGTCGAGGTAGACAACACAAAAGATGCGTGGGTATGTCCCTATTGCAGTACTCCGTTCATTGTTTCAAAAGCGGTAAACAAGTATAAGGCACAGCACAAGGACGTTGCCAAAAAGGTAAAAGCTGTAAAGAAGCACAGTTCCGATTTTGTTGTTACCGATGGCGTTCTTACCGAATATAAAGGAGATTCTGAGGATATCACTATCCCCGGAGAAGTGCGCAAAATAGGCAAGCACGTTTTTGAGAACAACACCACTCTAAAAAATATCACTATCCATGATAAAGTTGAAGAGATCGGTGCATATGCTTTCCGCGGCTGTACCGCACTGGAGGAGATAAAGCTCCCTGACAGTATAAATTCTATTGATATATGGGCTTTTCGAGGCTGCACAAGCCTTAAAAGCGTTGTAGTACCGCCTCATATGAGAGCAATATCAGACTGCCTCTTTGCAGACTGTTCAAGCCTTACTTCCGTGGAGCTCCCCGAGCCTATCGGCAGTATCGGTTCATTCGCTTTCTCAGGCTGTAAAAATCTCGAAGAAATAAACATACCGCAGTATGTTTCTACTATCGGAAAATACGCTTTCTCAGGCTGCGAAAAGCTTGAAAAGGTCAATATCCCCGAGGGCGTGTCTCTTGTTGAGGAGTGTACTTTCGCCAACTGCACTGCTTTGGCTGCTGTTGGACTGCCGAGAACTATCAAGTCTATCGGTGCATCTGCATTCCAGAACTGTGTATCACTGCGCGATATCGAGCTTCCCGGCGGAATACTCAGCGTTGACGGTTTCAGCGGCTGTACAGGTCTGAGAGCCTTTACAGTTCCGGGCGGTGTTTCGTCTATCGGCGATTTCAGCGGCTGTACCAACCTTGAAAAGATAACTCTGCCTGCTTCACTCAAGAAAATAAGCGGCGGCTTCAATAACTGTCCGAAGCTCCTGAGCATCGCTTGGCCTAATCTTGCGGACAATGCTTCAAACTTCCCCGCTTACTATGAGACAGTTGTCGCAAGCAGAAAGACCGCAGGTAAATGCGTCTACTGCGGAGGTGACTTCAAGCTCATCTCAAAGACCTGCAAACTCTGCGGCAAGAAAAAAGACTATTGATATATCAGTCCCGAAGGTTCAGACTTTCGGGACTTTTTTCGTGTCAGCGGAACGCCGATGGCGGCGTTCTCTACTACTTCACTCATGGGCTGTCGAGGACGCCAGCCCCTACAGTGCGGAACTGCATTTCTTTCGGACGCGCAATGCGCGTCCCTACACTACTTACTACTTACTACTCACTACTCACTTGTGAAACGCCTTTTAATTCCGAATTCCGCATTCAGAATTAAAACCGCCGCCCCAACAATTCTGCTCACAAAATTGCAGATTATCTATTGACTCATTCTCCTTTTGGCGGTATAATGTTTATATATTGTTTTAAGGAGAGACATATGACACCTATTTCAAAAATCATCGTTGCTGCCGCTGTTTGTGCGATATCTGCTTCTATGTGGAGCTGCGGTGATAAAAAGAAAACGGACAGCTCAGATAAAAATGAAACTACCACAAGCTCGTCCGCCGAAACAACAACTGATGTAACAAGTACTTCCGAGAAGGAAACCACAACTGCTTCGGATAAAACAACAGAGACTACTGTATCTTCTGCTGAGACCTCTGCTGCTCAGACTACCACTACAGCAGCTACTACAGAAAAGCCAAAGGAAACAGAGAAAAAAGCTGAAGAAGCTCCGCAAAAAGGCTATAGCAGCAGTTTTGAAGCCGCTAAGGCTTACTACAATGCATACCTCACATCAAATGCAGATGCAGTATATGATATGTTCTGCTCAGAGGAAATGGAAGGATATTTCGCTTACCTCGGCACTACAGACCTGCTGCAGGGCAAGAACGCTCAGGTAGTTTTCAAACGCTCAAACGTTGTAAACGCTATAAAGCAGTCCATGAAAAATATACATGACATCATGGCTGAGAAGTCTGATGTTCCTGCCGATAAATGGACTACCTCATTAAGCGAGGATCTTCTGAAAGCAACAGGCGAGAACGAGCTGAACGACTTTAACAAGACTCTCGGCACTAAGTTCACAAGTGCTGCGGACTGCGGTATGGTATATTACAAAGACGGCAACGACGAACACAACTTCATCGGCAACGGCTGCGCTTTTGTAGAGCTTGACGGCAGGTGGTATCTTTCATATACCAGTATCATGCACAGCGAGCTTATAACATATTTAGAAGATATATTCTGACAAAGGGCGGAACTCCGCCCTTTTCTGATAAAAGCTCAGTGTCTGACTCATAAACCTATCAGGAGGATAACATTTATGGATAGCAAAACTCTCAGTGATACCTCTCAGGCTGTCAAGCAGGTAGTTGACAGATTTGGCATAGAAATACTCGATGACCATAAACGCTTCTGTTCAGCTTTTGCCGATTTCGCACCAAAGCTCTCCAAGGAGAACAAGGCTTTCTTTGTGGCTCTCAGCGAGAATATCGGAAGTATTTTCATACGCGAGAACGATGACGTTGCAGCAGGCAATAAAAATCCCGAAGATGTTATGCAGCGCGCGATCAGGGATATAAGCGAATATCTCAACAACGAAAAGGCTGAGCTCGTTGCAAGAAGCATCGCAGCAGCTCTGGGCTGGAAAACAGCTATGCCCGAAGAAAAAACTCAGGATAACAGCGATGAGACTGTCTCCTATGGCAGCTCTGCTTCTCTTATCGAGGATCTTTTCAAGCGCGCTCAGAACGGTGATAACGATGCCTGCTTCAATCTGGGCGAACACTTCTTCTACGGACGCGGTGTAAAACAGGATTACGCAAAGGCTGTAAAATGGTACATCATGTCCTCGGACCGCGGAGATTGCAGCTCTCAGAAAAAGCTGGCTGACTGCTATTATCTCGGTCAGGGTACTGAAAGAAATATCGCAAAGGCTGCTCACAGATACGAGCAGGCTGCCGAGCAGGGCGATTACGACTCACAGAAGGCTCTTATAAAATGCTATATGATCGGTGGAAACGGACTGCTTGCCGATACTAAAAAGGCTGAATACTACTCAAAAAGATACAATATCCCCATAAGCCGCGGTACTACAGAGGATATACTCCAGAACGCAATGGCAGGCATACCCTCTGCGCAGTTCAAGCTTGGAAATATGTACCTTCACGGTACAGGCGTGGAAAGATCTCCCGAAACTGCTGTTACGTGGTTCAAAAAAGCTGCCGACCAGAACTATCCTGCTGCTCAGTTCAACTTAGGCGTGTGCTACTACTACGGTATCGGCGTGCAGCGGGACCGTATAACCGCAGTTAACCTGTACAAAAAGGCTGCTGACGGCGGAGACATGGACGCACTCAACAATCTTGCAGGCTGCTTTATGCGCGGTGAAGGCACTCACACCGACCAGTCCGCAGCAGCAAGGTATTACAAAAAAGCTGCCGAAAGCGGTCTTGCAAAGGCTCAGTATAATTACGGCGAATGCTGCTTCAACGGCTTTGGAGTTACAAAGGATGCAAGAGAAGCCGTTAAATGGTTCAAGGAAGCCGCTATACAAGGCGATCCTGACGGACAGTTCTCATACGGCTGGTGCCTCCGTGACGGCCTTGGCTGTCTGAGGGATCATATCCTTGCTAAGGATATGTTTGAGAAAGCCTCTGCCCAGCGTCATACAGCTGCGCAGAAAGCTCTGGGTTACTGCTATGCCAATGGCACGGGGACTCCGAAAAATTTTGCATCTGCCGCAGACCAGTTCGCAAAGGCAGCTGCCGCAGGAGACAAGGAAGCCGCAAAGGTGCTCGTTGCCTGCTATAAATACGGCGGAGACTATCTGGCAATAAATGAGGCAAAAGCTCATCACTACGCAGATCAGTACAGTCTCGATTACGATATGATATGAGCAGCTGTTAGTGATAAGTAAGGGCGGATATTATCCGCCCTTTTTAATTTGCAATGCGTAATTTGTAATTAATGTGCCGTAAGCGATGTACGAGTATGGGTGTTGATAAGAGTGAGCGAGTTTACGAGCGGCAACCGAGCTGACTCAGCTCGCAACGTGGGCAGGGGGCACAGGCTATGCGCTGTAGGGACGACCATCGGTCGTCCGTTTAACCCGTAACTGTTATGTATGCTATAACTATATGTAGCGACTGCCTTGGGCAGTCCGAAGATACACGGACGAACTGTAGGGGCGAGTTCCGCTCGCCCGTAAATTACACATAAACTCCATATGACACACTGTATGGGCGGATAATATCCGCCCGTTGGCAAAAAACAGGGACGACTTACGGTCGTCCCTGCATTACTATTATATAGTTTTCATCTTTCTTCAAGTCGTCCCTTAGCTGCGCTGTCCTTTTCGATGTCGATACGTTCGAGGACTATCTCGCGTCCTGCGATGCGGAAGCCTATTTCGGTATAGAAGCTTACGCGGACGTCAAGAGCCAGCAGGTATGCACGTTTTCCCAGTCCGTTGAAGAATTTGGCAAGCCATTTGAGAAATTCTCTTGCATAGCCTCTTCCGCGGGCAGCTGTATTTGTAGCTACCTGACCGATGAGGACTGTGCTGCCGATATCGAACACGGCAGAAGCTGTGGTAGAGTTGCGGTAGGTGAATACTCTGCTGATACCGTGGCGGCATCTGTGAGAGGTATCGGTGTACCACAGTGAAAAGTCGGCGATATTCGGAAATCCCTCGCTGAGTATCTTGTATACATCGGGAAGATTGGGGTTGAACTCAACGTGCTCCTCGATAGCTTCAAGTGGAGTATCATCGGGGATAAGCTCGAAGATAGTGCGGTTGAGCACCTGATACCTTTCGGGTATCTTTATGCCTTCGAGTATCTTCTGATCGCCCTCGATACGGAAAGGCACGTTCATACTGACGAAAAGGTCTATCTCCTCATTGGGTTCGAGTTTTCCGTCGCCGCATATAATAAGCGTGGAATTTATAATGAACATGAATCCGATACCCGTCTCATCAGTTATCTTGTAGAAACGGCAGAATTCATAATTCGGACCATAGGCTCTCATATATGCAAGCATTTTTTTGCCTGAGAGTGTCTTGTTGAGCAGTACGCGGTCGAGCTCGTGCTCATGTTCGATAAGTGTTATCATAATTCGGGTATCCTTCTGGCGAGAATTTTAACAAGCTTGTATGAGCTTTCAAGGTCAGACATTTCGATGACTGACGAAGGGGAGTGCAGGTATCTGCAAGGAACGGATATAGCGATAGTGCGCACACCGCTGCCGCTTATGTGTATCGCACCCGAGTCGTTTCCGCCTGCTATCATGGTTTTTGTCTGGCAGGTAGCGATATCGAATGCCAGCTGATAGAGCTCCTTGTCGTAGATAGTGCTTCTGTCCATAAACGATACAACAGGACCGTTACCGAGTACGCAGACGCGCTTTGCACCTGATACTCCGTCGATATCTGCTGCTGTAGTAGCTTCAAGGACTATAGCAAAGTCGGGAGCTACCGAGAAAGCCGAGACAGTCGAGCCTCTCAGACCTATCTCCTCCTGCACGTTGAAAACGAAATATGTATCGTATTCAAGCTTTTCATGGAGCAGCTTTATCATCATAGCGCAGCCTGCGCGGTCATCAAGAGCCTTTGATTTTACGCGGCTGCCGCCCAGCTCGGTGAATTCAGAGTCGAAGAAAACACTGTCTCCGAGGGATACGTATTTTTCGGCTTCTTCCTTGCTTTCGGCACCGATGTCAATGTAAAGGCTGTCCACCTCGGGAGCTTTGTCCCTGTCCTCCTTGCTGAGATTATGTACAGCAGTCGAGCCGACAACACCGCTTATGCGGTCCTTTCCTATGCGTACCTGTCTGCCGATGATAACAGACGGGTCTATACCGCCGACGCAGTTGAACGAAAGAGTACCGTCAGCACGGATATAAGTCACCATAAGACCTACCTCGTCCATGTGAGCGCATATCATAAGCTTTTTCTTTGGCTTTTTTCTGCCCTTCTTGAAGCAGATAAGGTTGCCGAGATTATCTATACTGTAGTCGCAGACCAGCTTTATCTTGCTGATTATGAGGTCACGTACAGCATTTTCATCGCCTGAGATACCATCAGTCAGGCAGAGTTCTTTCAGAAGATCTTTCATGTTCAGCCCTCCTTGATGAATGCTGCTAAGAGCATAGCGGTCATTTCGACATCTGACATATCTATGACCTCAACAGGCGTATGCATATTTCTCAGAGGTATGGAAACAGTGCAGGTTTTTGCGCCGTTTCTGCTTACGGAATAACGGTCTGCATTTGTAGAAGTCAGACCGCACATAACTTCCTTCTGATAGGGGATACCTGCGCTTTCGGCAGTATTTATGAGCTTGTCGCTTATTTCTCTTGAAAGTGACGGAGAAAGTCCGATCATAGGACCTTTTCCGAGATATCCGCACTTGCTTTCTTCTTCGCCTATAGCATAAGCGAAGCTCACGTCCACAGCAATAGCGATATCCGGAGCGAGTGAGAACGCGCCTATCTTTGCGCCGCGTTCACCGACTTCCTCCTGAGTCGAGAATATAACAGTAACATTGTAAGCGGTCTCATATCCGCTAAGGAGTTTAAGAGTGTACAGCAGGGCTGCAACACCGCATCTGTCATCGAGAGCACCGCCTGTAATGCGGCTGCCGATGAGCTTGCGGCAGGATACATCGAATGTTATGGTATCGCCCTGAGCAATGACCTGATACAGTTCATCTTTGGTCATGCCTGTGTCAATGGCAACATCTTCGATACTGAGCACCTTGCTGCTGCCGTTTGAAAGATGAGGCGGAACGGAGCAGATAACGCCCTTTACGTCCTGCTTTCCGTGAATGATAACGGGCTGTGCAGGGAGAAGTCTGCGGTCTATGCCGCCGATATTTCCCACCTTGACGAAGCCTTCATCGGTTATATAGGTAACGATGAAGCCTACCTGGTCGATATGCGCGTCAAGTACAAGTGACGGCAGACCTTCGCGGTGAGTACCGAAATGTCCGATAACATTGCCGTTTTTGATCTCGGCATCGGGACAGTATTCGCGCAGCATACTCAGTGCGAGGGCTGCGGCATTCTCTTCATTTCCCGAAGCACCCACAGACTCCGAGAGAGAGATTACGGTTTGTGTAATATCCATTGCAATAACTCCTTTCATATAAAATTGATCTCAAAAGTTCAGATATACACATAAAAGAAAAGACGATATGCGAGCGTCATTTCTTTTTCTTCTTGATCTTTTGCTTCATCAGGAATAAACCTGTGAGAGCGGCTGCCTTTGCAGCAGTCTTAGCCACTTTTTTCACATCAGTCTTTGTTCTGATATTCTGCGGCACTTCCTCGGTAACGCCGAGATTGCCCTTGCCTGCGGTCTTCATAGAACCGCCCTCGATATGGAAGATACCGAGATCCTTCTGAAATTCCATATTAGTCCTCCCTGACAGGCTCTGCAATGAGGAATTTTATCTTCTTGCCCTCATCGGTAAACATTTTCTCGTGTTCCGTTACGAAATTCTCATAGGGACTTTCCGCATGGAGGTCGAAAGTCTTGTATTTTATCCTGAAGCCTGCTTCCTCGAAGTATTCAAACGACTCCTCAAAAAGCTCGTCATCGTCTGTCTTGAACCAGAGCTCGCCTCTGAGAAATTTCTTATAGTTGATAAGCTGGCGTGTATGTGTAAGACGGCGTTTCTTGTGCTTAGCCTTTGGCCACGGATTGCAGAAGTTGATATAAATACGGTCAGCACGGTCGTTTTCGTCCCATGCGAGTTCAAGACGCTCGATATTCTGTATAGCTATGCGTACATTGTCGGGAGAAGCACCTTTTTCCTCGTATGCAGATTCCAGCTTGCGCTTTGCGAGGACCAGCATCTCGTTCTTGATATCCATAGCGATGAAGTTGACCTCAGGGTGAGCAGGAGCAGCCTGTGATATAAAGCCGCCCTTGCCGCAGCCAAGCTCCACATAGAGCGGCTTGTCAGGCTCTGCGAAAAGCTCACGCCAGTGACCTATCTGCTTCTGGGGTTCATGTATATAAAAAGGGCAGGCTTCCAGTTCGGGCTTTGCCCATGGTTTATGACGAATTCTCATAAATTACCTCCAAATGAATTCATAAAATAATTATATCATATATTGTCGCATAAATCAACGTTAAGAGAGAATAATTTCATATTTTATCTATAAATATCAAACATTGCAATAATTGAAGTAAAAAAATAAATCCGAAAGCAGCTGCACATGAACGCTTTCGGATTTCTGTGTTATTACTTCTTTCGCGGATATTCCTGTATACGGCTCACATAGTCGATGTTGACCAGCTGCTTCTTGCCCTTTTTGTCCTCCACTTCGATCCAGTTTTCTTCGACCTTTGTAACAGTGCCTTCGACACCTGTGGAATAACCGTAAAGGAGCACATTCTTGCCGATAAAGCTTTTTATAAGTTCGTTCATAGTTAGACCTCCGAGTTTTCTTTTATTGCGATTTTGTTTTGCCATCTTTACCTGACGTATTTTTCTTGCGTTGGCGGCAGGGATTATGCAGCAGCAAAGGATGATTATAAACCATAAATACCAAAAAGACATAAGATACCTCCTTTGCGGAAAGTTTTTGATATTACGGTAATTACTGAACATCAAATGTGATCACAGACCTAATAGACCTATGAAAAACAGAATGATCAAAGGTAATATACCAACATAATTCATAAGCTCACTCCTTTACAATAATTTTTGATGATACGGTCTTTTTATACTGATGTTATTATATCACTTTGCAGATATTTTGTCAATTGATAATAAAAATGCTGAAATGACTGGACAAGTTAAAGAGTATGTGTTATAATAGATGTGTTATTTGGAAACTACCCTTTAAATCCGATCCCGTGAGGTCGGCAAGGCGCGTTATTTGATACTATAACTATATCTCTAACTATAGCTATAACTATAAGTATGCTCCCTGCCGAAGCGGGGAGCATTTTTTGTTGAAAGGAGAGCCTGTATGGATACAAAGCGCATTATCATGGACGATAAAGCGGTCAACAGAGCCATTGCACGTATCTCATACGAGATAATCGAGAGGAACAAGGGTACGGAAGATCTTTGTGTCGTTGGTATCTTTTCAAGGGGAGTGCCTCTTGGCAGGCGTATCGCAGCAAAGCTTTCCGAGCTTGAAAAAAATGATGTGCCTTTCGGAGCACTTGACATAACTCCTTACCGCGACGACAGCCGTTCGGCAGGAGAAACTGAAAAGACCGATATCCCTTTCGATATAACAGACAAGAACGTTATCATAGTCGATGACGTTATATTTACGGGAAGAAGCTCCCGTGCTGCCATAGATGCACTTATAAAGCGCGGCAGACCGCGTACTATACAGCTTGCGGTACTGGTTGACCGAGGACACAGAGAGCTCCCCATACGTCCCGATTATGTGGGCAAAAATCTTCCTACCTCTCACAGTGAAGTCGTAAAGGTCTCCGCAATGGAGATAGACGGCAGCGACGGAGTTGCCATATACTGAACCAATATACACAATACGAAAGCGAGGTAATCATGTCTCAGATACTTATCAAAAATATCCGTGCAGTCGATACAGAAACGGATATGACAACAGATGTGCTGATAAGCGGCGGCAAAATATCAAAGCTGGGGAATAATATCTCAGCAGAAACAGACAAGGCAATAGACGGCACAGGGCTTGTGCTCATGCCCTCACTCTTTGATATGCACGTTCATTTCCGCGACCCTGGGCTTACTCATAAGGAGGATATCCTTACAGGCTGCTCTGCTGCACTTGCAGGCGGAGTTACGGGAGTACTTGCGATGCCGAATACAAAGCCGCCATGCGATAACCCCGAAACTATACGCTACATAATCGACAAGGCAGAGGGCACGGGAGTTGAAGTATATCCCGTAGGCTGCATCACAGGCGGAATGAGCGGAAACGGTCTCTGCGACTACGAAGCTTTGAAAGCCGCAGGCTGCATATGCATATCCGATGACGGCAGACCTGTTGAAAATGCTGAGATGATGAGAAAAGCACTTGAGCTTTCAAAAGAGAACGGGCTTCTTGTTGCTTCACACTGCGAGGATCTGAGCATTATAAACGGCGGCATTATGAACAAGGGCGAGACTTCCGCAAAGCTTGGTGTCAAGGGTATGGACAGAGCTTCCGAGGACTACATAACCGCACGTGAGATGATACTTGCTTCTTCAGTTGATGCCCGTATCCATATATGCCATGTTTCCACCGAGGGAAGTGCGGCGATGATACGCTTTGCAAAGTCAAGGGGAGTAAAGGTCACCTGCGAGACTGCTCCGCATTACTTCATGCTTACGGATAAGCTTCTTGAAAAGCGTGATGCGGACTACAGAATGAATCCGCCTCTCAGAACTCCCGAGGACGTAAAGGCTATCATAGAAGCCGTAAAGGACGGCACTATCGACTGCATAATCACAGACCATGCACCTCATGCAGCCGAGGAAAAAGCTGATTTCGAGAAAGCTCCAAACGGAGTTGTGGGACTTGAAACATCTCTTGCCGCAACTCTTACCGCACTCTATCATACAGGCGAGATAAGCCTTAACAGAGTAGTGGAGCTCATGTGTGCAAATCCGCGAAAGCTTCTGGGTCTTGAAGTGCCTGCCATAAAGGAAGGCAGCACAGCAGACCTTGTGATCGCGGACATAAATAAAAAATGGACAGTAGTGCCCGAAAAGCTCCATTCAAAATCGCATAACACCGTATTCAAGGGCATGGAACTTACAGGAAAGCCTCTCGTTACTATATCAAAGGGCGAGATAAGATATAATGAAATGTAAATACAGGAGGAAAACATATGTCATTTGACAGACTTATCGAAAAGATAATCGACCTTAAAAACCCTACAGTGGTAGGTCTTGACCCTAAGCTGGAATATGTTCCCGAATTCATTCAGCGTCGTTATCTCGACAGTGACGGCTGGACATTAAAGGCTGCTGCAAAGGCAATATTCGACTTTAATCAGGCTATCATAGACGAGATACATGATATAGTACCTGCTATCAAGCCACAGGCTGCTTACTACGAGATGTACGGTCACTACGGCATCAGAACTCTTGAAAAGACTATCCGATATGCAAAGCTCAACGGTATGTTCGTAATGACAGACGGCAAGAGAAACGATATCGGTGCAACAATGGAAGCTTATGCTACTGCACATCTTGGCGTAACTTCTGTAGGCGAAAATCAGCTTGAAGCTTTCGGCGCAGATGCTCTCACAGTAAACGGCTACCTTGGCACAGACGGTATCGAGCCTCTCCTTAAAGTATGCCGCGACCGCGACAAGGGCATATACGTACTTGTTAAGACTTCCAACCCCTCATCAGGTGAGCTTCAGGATATGAAGCTTGCCGACGGACGCACTATCTACGAGTGCATGGGTGATATGTGCGAGAAGTGGGGCGAGGATACACGCGGAAAGTACGGTTATTCCGCAGTAGGTGCAGTTGTAGGTGCTACATATCCCGAAATGCTTGCAGAGCTTAGAAAGAGACTCCCTCACACTATGTTCCTTGTTCCAGGCTACGGCGCACAGGGCGGCGGAGCAGAAGGCTTAAAGGGCGGCTTTGACGAGAACGGTCTTGGAGCTATAGTAAACTCCTCACGCGCAGTAATGTGTGCATACAAGAAGGAAGGCTGCGACGAGAGAGAATTCGCAAAGGCAGCAAGAAGAGAAGTTATCCGCATGAGAGACGATATCTGCCAGTATATCAATCTCAAGTGAGTAGTGAGTAGAAAGTAGAAAGTAGGGGACGGTGACTCCCTGTAGTACAGGGAGATGTCAGCAAAGCTGACAGAGGGTCGCGGCTCCTGTTGGGAGTCCTCGACGTCCCGTTCCCGACGAGATAAATAACACGAACAAAACTGTAGGGCGAGTTCCGCTCGCCTGTGCGTTACAGATAAAGCATTATGAAAAAGAGTTTTTGTGTATTTGTTATAGCTTTGATCTGCATGAATAGCTGTGGAAATATAAATGCTGAAAATGGAAATGTCATAGACTCGATCGCTGAAACTACTATTACAACCGAAGTATCAAGCAAGGAGAAAACTATGTTTACATTCAGAAATGCAACAAAAGATGAAGAAAATGAAATGAGAAAAGTCCAATACGGCGGAGAGTGGATATACGAAACAGGAACAGCTGGCGAGGAAGAATATGCACTTTTTCTTGGAAAGGTCATGGCATGTTTCGGAAAAAACGATTCACTGAGCGATGATTGGGAATGTATGTATTCATATCCGATCACGGCTGAGGACGAAAACGGAAACAAATATCTTGTGGAGATATACCATGGTTCAGGTGGACCTTCCTATTCGATACCGATAGAGCAAAGCGGTCTGAATGTTCCTGATTATGAGCAGGCTGCAAAGGAGCTTGTAAAGTTTATTGAGAGCGCAGAGCCTGCGGACTATGAGTGGGAAAGCATATATGCAGATATACCTGCAAGAATTAAGTACATTATCAAAGACGGAAAAGTTACAGTCGAAAATGAGATAATGGATTTTGAAGAGCTTGGATTGTAAATCATGATCCAAGCAGGGCGGATATCATCCACCCGCAAGGATACAAATGATTTCCGCGTAAGCGGACACAATAATTCCGAATTCCGCATTACGAATTCCGAATTAAAAAAACGTCCTCTCCACAATGGCGTGGAACAGGGTGAAAAACATCAACAATACGACCTCTAAAAACTAAAGGGAGGAATTTACAATGTCATTATTCAACATGGGCGAAAAAGCTTACCTTATGCTTGCCGACGGACAGGTGTTCGAGGGCAGGAGCTTTGGAGCAAAGGGCACTGTCATAGGTGAAGTTGTATTCACAACAGGTGTCACAGGCTATCAGGAAACTCTCACAGATCCCAGCTACTACGGACAGATAGTCACACAGACATTTCCGCTTATCGGAAACTACGGTGTGAACTCCGAGGACAATGAGTCCGCAAAGTCCTACGTATCGGGATATATCGTAAGAGAATGGTGCAATGCACCTTCAAACTTCCGCTGCGAGGGCAATATCAACGACTTTTTGAAGGAGCACAACATCGTCGGTATCAACAACATCGACACACGCCGTCTTACACGTATTATCCGTGAAGTTGGCGTTATGAACGGCGTTATCACTACCGAGGACGTTTACGCAAAGAAGGACGAGCTTCTCGAAAAAATACGCGCTTTCACAGTAAAGGACGCTGTAAAGACTGTTACAAATACCGAAACTCTTACATATGAGCCTGAGGAGAAAAAGCTGAAAGTTGCGCTGTTCGATTTCGGCTACAAGCGCAATATCAGACAGGAGCTTTTAAAGCGCGGCTGCGAGGTAGTGGTAGTACCTGCATATACTACAGCTGATGAGATAAAGGAGCTTGCTCCCGACGGTATCATGTTCTCCAACGGCCCCGGAGATCCTGCCGAAAATGTTGAGATAATAGAGAATATCAAGGAGATACAGAAGCTTGGCATACCGATATTCGGTATCTGCCTCGGACATCAGCTCATGGCGCTTGCCAACGGCGGAAAGACCGAGAAGCTGAAATACGGTCACAGAGGTGCAAACCAGCCTGTTATCGACCTTGAAAGCGGTCTTACCTACGTTACCAGCCAGAATCACGGCTATGCGGTAGTAGGAGACAGCATCGACCCGTCAGTAGGTCATGTTTCACATATAAATGCCAACGACAAAACTTGTGAGGGCATACATTATACCTCAGTCAACGCAAGAACAGTCCAGTTCCACCCCGAAGCACACGGCGGTCCGCTGGACACAGCTTACTTGTTTGACGAATTTGTAAAAACAATGTGCAAAAAGTAATTAGTAGGGAACGGCGCCCACGCCGTTCCGCACAAGTGATGTATAATGGAACGCCGAGGGCGGCGTTCCCTACAAATACTAACCACTAACCACTAATCACTAATAACTTATTTGGAGGTAAAGTGAAATGCCACTCAGAAGTGATATAAAAAAGGTACTCGTTATCGGCTCAGGTCCTATCGTAATCGGACAGGCTGCCGAATTTGACTACGCAGGCACACAGGCTTGCCGCGCACTTAAACAGGAGGGACTTGAAGTAGTCCTCATAAACTCTAATCCTGCTACCATTATGACCGATAAGGCTATGGCAGACAAGGTATATATCGAACCCCTTACACTTGACGTTGTAAAGAGAATAATCGAAATAGAAAAGCCCGACAGCCTTCTTTCCACACTCGGCGGTCAGACAGGTCTTACACTGTCCATGCAGCTTGCAGAGGAAGGCTTCCTCGACAGCCACAATGTAAAGCTCCTCGGTGCAGATCCTGAGACTATCCACAAGGCTGAGGACAGACAGGCTTTCAAGGACACTATGGAAAAGATAGGCGAGCCTTGTATCCCGTCAAAGGTCGTAGAGACAGTTGAGGACGCAGTTGACTTCGCACAGGTGATACACTACCCTGTTATCGTTCGTCCTGCTTTCACACTCGGCGGTACAGGCGGCGGTATAGCTCAGAATGAAGAGGAGCTCCGCGACATCGCAACAAACGGACTTCGTCTTTCACCTATCACACAGATACTTGTTGAGAAGTGTATCAGCGGCTGGAAGGAAATAGAGTTTGAGGTTATCCGTGACGCAAAGGGCAACGTTATCACAGTCTGCTCTATGGAGAACTTCGACCCTGTAGGCGTTCACACAGGCGACAGTATCGTTATCGCACCTGCTGTAACTCTCACCGACAGAGAGTATCAGATGCTCCGTACAGCGGCTATCAATATCATCAAGGAGCTCAAAGTTGAGGGCGGCTGCAACTGCCAGTTCGCACTGCACCCAACAAGCTTCAAGTATGCCGTTATCGAGGTAAACCCAAGAGTTTCACGTTCTTCCGCACTTGCTTCAAAGGCTACAGGCTATCCGATAGCAAAGACTGCGGCAAAGATCGCTATCGGCTATACTCTTGATGAGATCATCAATCAGGTAACAGGCAAGACCTACGCTTGTTTCGAGCCTGCACTGGACTATGTTGTAATCAAGTTCCCTAAGTGGGCATTTGATAAATTCGTATATGCAAAGCGTACCCTCGGCACACAGATGAAGGCAACAGGCGAGGTAATGGCTATCGGTACAAGCTTCGAGCAGGCTATGATGAAGGCAGTCCGCTCTATCGAGCTTGGTCTTGACACCATGAACCTCAAAAAGCTTGCAAAGCTCTCCACAGAGGAGATACGCGAGAAGCTCCACGTTATCGACGACGAGCGTTCATTCTGCGTATTTGAAGCTCTCAAGCGCGGAATAACTCCCGAAGAGATACACGAGATAACCATGATAGACAACTGGTTCCTTTATAAGCTCCTGAACCTTGTAGAGCTGGAGAAATGGCTTGCAGAGGGCGAGCTCACAGAGGAAAAGTACGATATCGCAAAGCAGTACGGCTATCTTGACAGCACTATCGAGCGCATCTCGGGACAGAAGTGCCCTAAGCACAAGAGTGCCGTATACAAAATGGTCGATACCTGCGCAGGCGAGTTCAAGGCTGAGACTCCTTACTTCTACTCCACCTTTGACGATGAGAATGAGGCAAAGCAGTTCATCGAGCGCACAGACAAGGGCAAGAAGAAGGTCATCGTATTCGGCTCAGGTCCTATCCGTATCGGACAGGGTATCGAGTTCGACTACTGCTCTGTACACTGCGTATGGACTCTTAAAGAGCTTGGCTATGAGGCTGTAATATGCAACAACAACCCCGAGACAGTTTCTACCGACTTTGATACAGGCGACCGTCTGTACTTCGATCCGCTCACAAAGGAGGACGTACAGTCCATTATCGAGACCGAGCAGCCTTACGGTGTAGTTGTACAGTTCGGCGGACAGACAGCTATCAAGCTCACACGTTACCTCTCGGATATGGGCGTTCGTATCCTCGGTACTTCTGCTGATATGATAGACGCAGCAGAGGACAGAGAGCGTTTCGACGAAGTGCTTGAAAAGTGCGGTATACCGAGACCTGCCGGACATACTGTAATGAACACAGAGGAAGCTCTTGTGGCTGCCAATGACCTTGGCTATCCTGTACTTCTCAGACCTTCCTACGTTCTCGGCGGTCAGAACATGATAATCGCTCACTCCGATGCAGATGTAAAGGAGTACATGGGCATCATCATGAGCCATAACATTGAAAATCCTGTACTTATCGACAAGTACATGATGGGTACTGAGGTTGAGGTAGACGCTATCTGTGACGGTGAGGACTTCCTTATCCCGGGTATCATGGAGCATATCGAACGTGCAGGCGTTCACTCGGGCGACTCTATCTCGATATATCCTGCACAGCATCTTTCAGATCGTATCAAGCGTATAATCGTTGAGTACACAAGACTCCTTTCTAAGGAGCTCAATGTTATCGGACTTGTAAATATACAGTATGTTGTGTACAACCATGAAGTATTCGTTATCGAGGTAAATCCGCGTTCATCAAGAACCGTTCCTTACATCAGCAAGGTAACTGGTATACCTATGGTGGATATCGCAACAAAGATAATGTTCGGTGCAAAGCTTAAAGATATGGGCTATGAGAGCGGACTTTATCCTGCTGGCGATTACGTTGCAGTTAAAGTTCCTGTATTCTCATTCGAGAAGCTCACAGACGTTGATACTATGCTCGGACCTGAGATGAAGTCTACAGGTGAGTGTCTCGGTATCGGCAGAAACCTTGAGGACGCACTTCTCAAGGGACTTATCGCAGCAGGTTTTGACCTCAAGCGTGAGGGCGGAGTTCTTATCTCGGTACGCGACAGCGATAAGAGGGAGATACTTCCTATTGCCGATAAGTTTGAGCGTATGGGCTTTGAGCTTTATGCAACATCTGGTACACAGAGCGTGCTCCACAGAAATATGATAGCTGCAAATCTTGTCCGCAAGATATCGGACGGCGAGCCTAATGTTGAGACTCTCCTTGACAGCGGCAAGATACACTATGTAATATCCACTTCCGCAAAGGGCAGACTCCCTGAGCGTGACAGCGTTAAGATGAGAAGAAAGTCCATAGAGCGTTCTATCTGTAGCCTTACAGCTGTAGATACAGCGAAATCACTGGTAAAAGTCCTCGAATCGGGCAGAACTATCAATGATGTTGAATTAGTCGATATCACCAAGATATAAGTAGTGGCGGATATTATCCGCCCGATAGTATGGAACGCCGAGGGCGGCGTTCCGCAAGCCTTTAGCCGTTAGCTTGTAGGGGCGCACATTGTCCGCCTGCAAGATACGCTGAAAGAAATTCGGGCTGTCAAAGGCAGCCCTTACACAATAACTTTAAATTGACGGGGCGATGTTGGCATCGCCCCCTACATTTCGTTTCATATTTGTTTAAATGTAAAACACGGGCGCACAGTGTGCGCCCCTACATTCACAACTCTCAACTTCCAAAGGGGGAACTATGGATCACTTCAAGCTATGTTCAAACTACGCGCCAGCAGGCGATCAGCCGCAGGCTATCGACAAACTTGTAAACGGTATACAGTCGGGCAAAAAGGAGCAGATACTCCTCGGTGTTACGGGTTCGGGAAAGACCTTCACTATGGCGAACGTCATCGCCCGTGTGAACAAGCCTACCCTCGTACTTGCCCATAACAAGATACTTGCAGCACAGCTCTGCTCGGAGTTTCGCGAGTTCTTCCCCGAAAATGCCGTTGAGTACTTCGTTTCCTACTACGACTACTATCAGCCTGAAGCCTACGTGCCAAGCACCGACAGCTACATCGAAAAGGACTCCTCCATAAACGACGAGATAGACAAGCTCCGCCATTCCGCCACAACTGCTCTTGCGGAGCGCAGTGACGTTATAATCGTTGCCAGTGTTTCGTGCATATATTCTCTCGGTAGTCCTGAGGAATACCGCTCCATGTGCGTTTCCATTCGTCAGGGAGCTGAAAAGCCTCGCGATCAGCTTATTGCTGAGCTTGTGAAGATACGCTATGAGCGCAACGATATAGCTTTTGAGCGTAACAGGTTCAGAGTCCGCGGCGATGTTCTGGAGATATTTCCTGCAATGTCCACGGATACGGCTGTAAGAGTTGAGTACTTCGGCGATGAGATAGACCGTATCTCCGAGATAAACGTGATAACGGGCGAGGTCAAGGCAGTTGTGTCCCATGCGGCTATTTTTCCAGCTTCTCACTATGTTGTGGGTGATGAAAAGCTTGAAGCTGCTCTTACAGAGATCGACCGTGAGCTTGCGGAGCGTATCGACTACTTCCAGCAGAACAACAAGCTCATAGAGGCTCAGCGTATCGAGCAGCGCACCCATTATGACATGGAAATGCTGCGAGAAGTGGGCTATTGCAGCGGAGTCGAGAACTACTCCCGTGTACTTGCAGGCAGACCAGCGGGAAGTACTCCTCTCACACTTATGGATCACTTCCCCGAGGATTTTCTCCTGATAGTTGACGAGAGCCATGTAACTTTGCCTCAGGTAAGAGCTATGTATGCAGGTGACCGCGCACGAAAGACTACTCTTGTGGATTACGGTTTCCGTCTGCCAAGTGCTATGGACAACCGTCCGCTGAACTTTGACGAGTTCAACGATCATATACATCAGGCTATATACGTCAGTGCAACTCCGGGACAGATAGAGCGTGAAAAGACAGATACTATCGTGGAGCAGGTGATACGTCCTACGGGACTTGTAGACCCTGAGATAATCGTAAAGCCCACACACGGACAGGTGGACGACCTGCTGTCCGAGATAAACGAACGTGTCGCCCTTAATGAGAGAGTGCTTGTTACTACTCTCACCAAGAAAATGGCAGAGGACTTGACTTCTTACTATGAAAAGCTTGGCGTAAAAGTCCGCTATCTCCACCACGATATCGACACTATCGAGCGTATGGAGATAATCAAGGATCTCCGCGAGGGTGTTTTTGATGTACTCATAGGTATCAACCTTCTCCGTGAGGGACTGGACATACCAGAGGTAAGCCTTATTGCCATACTCGATGCGGACAAGGAGGGCTTCCTTAGAAGCGAGACTTCCCTTATCCAGACCATAGGACGTGCGGCAAGAAATGCCAAGGGTCAGGTAATAATGTATGCCGACTCCGTAACAGGTTCTATGGAGAGAGCCATAACCGAGACCGAACGCCGCCGCTCACTGCAAATGGCGTTCAACGAGGAGCACGGCATAGTGCCAAAGACTATCATCAAGGAAGTCCGCGATGTTCTGGAGATAACTTCCAAGAACAAGGTGGAGGAAAAGACAAAAAAGAAGAAGATGTCGGCTTCCGAGAAGCAGCATCTCATAGACAAGCTCACTGTGGAAATGAAGAATGCAGCAAAGTTGCTTGAATTTGAACACGCTGCATATCTCCGCGATAAGATACAGGAACTGAGAGAAAGCTGAAAAAAACAATATTATATGTCCGATTATGCCGCGCTTTTACGATTATTAAAGTATAGAGTGCGGCATTATGTTTTTACTCGCCTGTCTTTTCGTTAATTCATTATTATTTGCCTGTATTCTGCACTCAATGTAACCAAAACTATTGACATTTTTGTGCTGAAATGCTACAATATATGTAATTATAAGTACACTGGAAAAAGTGTGCTATGAGAGGGGAAATTAAATAATGAAAAAACTAACACGCTCTGTTGCAGCGTTAGTTTCTGCTGCAGCAATGGCTATGACAGGAGCATCACCTTGTCTTAGCCAGACGACAATGACAGCCTGCGCTGTCGACACAAACAATGACGACTGGCTCCACGCAAAAGGAAGCCGACTCTACGACATGAACGGCAATGAGGTATGGCTCACGGGTGCAAACTGGTTCGGCTTCAACTGTACCGAGTGCGTTCCGCATTATCTCTGGAGCGGCGACATCGACCACATGGTAAAGGATATTGCCGATCACGGTGTAAACGTGCTCAGACTTCCTGTTTCCACAGAGCTGCTTTACAACTGGATGGTTGGTGATCCCGATCCTATCGGAAGCGTTAATCCTAATGATGATCCCAACTATCCTATCAATGTGGATCTTATCAATCCCGACGGCTCTGTAGCAAACAGCCAGCAGACCTTTGACGTGCTCCTCGCTAAGTGCAAGAAGTACGGCGTAAAGTGCTTCATTGATATCCACAGCCCCGAATCCAATAACTCGGGACACAACTACGGACTCTGGTACGGCAAGAGCTTCACGGGACGTGACGGAAAGAAAGTTGAAGTAACTACCGATGTCTGGATAGAAACTCTTGCATGGTGTGCAGACCACTATAAGGGCGACGATACCCTTATCGGTTTCGATCTGAAGAACGAGCCGCACAGTAAGTACGGCGGAGCTCCTATTGATGCTATATGGGACGACTCCAATGCTCCTAACAACTGGAAAAAGGCAGCACAGGACTGTGCTGATGCTATACTTGAAAAAAATCCCAATGCACTCATTTTTATTGAGGGCGTAGAAGGCTTTGAGGGACACGGCGCATGGTGGGGAGGAAATCTCCGCGGCGTTGCAAAATACCCTGTAAAGCCTGCTTCGGGAACGTCTCAGATAGTATATTCACCTCACGACTACGGCCCTGTAGTAAGTGACCAGACATGGTTCAACAAGAACTTTACAGAAAAAACGCTTCTTGATGATTACTGGTACGACACATGGGCATACCTTGTTGACAAGGATATGTATCCGCTTCTCATCGGAGAATGGGGCGGACGTCTTGACGGAGGAGATAACGAGAAATGGCTGGGACTTCTCCGTGATTACATGATAAAAAATCATATCAGTCATACATTCTGGTGTCTCAATGACGACTCAGGCGATACGGGCGGACTCTGGAAGGATATCCAGTTCGGCGTAACACAGGGTGCTGACGGTAAAATGGAAGGAAAGACTACCATAAACTGGGATACGGAAAAGTATGAGACATACTATTATCCTGCTATATGGAAAACCTCGACTTCAAAGAAGTTCATCGGTCTCGATCATCAGGTTGCACTGGGCAAGGACGGTATCTCACTGAACGATTTCTACGCTAATTATGCTGCTTCAGAGGGAAGCAACCTTGACGGCGGAAAGAAGTCAGACGGCAAGACAGTTGATGCTGATCCTGCTAAGACGACCACTACTACTACTTCCAAAACTACTACTACTTCATCTTCTGCAACAACTACAACTACCACATCTGTTGTGGACGTCAGTAATCGCCTATTCGGAGACGCTAATTGCGACGGTCAGGTCGATCTTGCAGACGCTGTTCTCATAATGCAGTCGCTTGCTAATCCTAATAAGTACGGAACAAGCGGAACAGATGAACACCACCTCACAAAAGAAGGTTCGGCAAATGCTGACGTTGAGGGCAACGGAAACGGTATAACTACCAACGATGCACAGGCTATACAGCTTTATCTCCTTGGCAAGTATACGTCACTTCCTGTAAAATAAGCTTCATATCGCGCTGCTGATACGGGCGGTGCGGAAAATATATAATCAGAGAGGGAAAAAACTATGAAGATCTTAAAATCACTGGCAGCTGTTGCTGCCGCAGCTGCGCTGACTGTATCAGGTGCTGCTTATTATGCACCGGCAGTTGCGCCCGACACCATCGGTGTAGCTATTGCTGCCGATGACAACAATGACGACTGGCTCCACGCAAAGGGAAGCCGACTCTACGACATGAACGGAAACGAAGTATGGCTCACAGGTGCTAACTGGTTCGGTCTTAACTGTACCGAGAACGTTCCTCATGGTCTGTATGCAAGAGATGTTGACGACCTCCTCAAGAGTGTTGCGGATCACGGTATCAACATTATCCGTTTCCCTATTTCCACAGAGCTTTTGATTTCCTGGATGGACGGTAAACCGCTTCCTGTCAGCTCAGTACAGGCAAGCTACAATCCTCCTCAGGACGAAGTAGGCGAGGACGGTACTATTACTCCGGCAGGTAAGTACGGAAATATCAATAAGGAATTCGTTGAGTCTGACGGTAAGACTCTCAAGGATTCAATGGCTATTTTTGATATCATCATGCAGAAGTGCAAGAAGTATGGTATCAAGGCTCTCGTTGATGTTCACAGCCCTGCTTCACACAATTCAGGTCATAACTATAACCTCTGGTACTATGAGCCAACAGCAGAGGACTGTGATGGTATGGCTACAGGTCACTTCTCAAAGGCTAAGATAACCTGGGACGACTGGAAGGACTCTATCACATGGCTTGCTAAGAAGTATGCAAATGATGATACTATCATTGCTTATGACCTCAAGAACGAGCCTCACGGCAAGCGCGGCTACAACGGAACCGAGTGCCCTGCAAACATGGCTAAGTGGGACGACTCTACAGATAAGAACAACTGGAGATACTCAGCAGAAGAGTGTGCTAAGTCTATCCTCGCTGTAAATCCGAACGCTCTTATCCTCGTTGAAGGTATCGAGCAGTCTCCTATGCTTAACAAGAACGTTACATGGAACGATGCAGATAAGTTCAATCCACAGCCAGGTGAAGAAAAATGGTACGGCGCATGGTGGGGCGGAAACCTCAGAGGTGTAAAGGAGCTCCCTGTACTTCCTGAGTCTTCACAGATAGTATATTCACCTCACGATTACGGTCCGTCAGTTTATGCACAGACATGGTTCGACAAGAACTTTACTACAGATACTCTTCTTGATGATTATTGGTATGACACATGGGCATACATCAATAAGGAAGATATCGCACCTCTCCTCATCGGTGAGTGGGGCGGTCATATGGACAAGGGTGCTAACCAGAAGTGGATGGAGCTTCTCCGTGATTACATGATAAACAATCATATCAACCACACATTCTGGTGTATCAATCCTAACTCAGGCGATACAGGCGGACTTCTTGATTCTACATTCATGAACTGGGATAACAATAAGTACAGCCTGTTCGAGAAGTCGCTCTGGCAGACAGATTCAGGTAAGTATATCGGTCTCGACCACCAGACAGCTCTCGGAGACAACGGTCTTTCACTTAATCAGTTCTATTCATCAGGTGCAAAGAGCAACCTTGACGGCGGTAAGTCAGGCGGCGGTACTCCTGTAGTTGTTGAGCCTAAGGTAACAATAACTACTTCACAGGCTACTACTACAACTACTACCACAACAACAACTACTACAACTTCTACAACAAGCAAGCAGACTACAACTACTACAACAGTTACAACTACAGCTCCCGTAGAGACTGTAAAGTGCGAGCACTGCGGCAAGGAGATACCAAAATCAGAGGCTATCTATGGTCCTCTTGGCTTCCCTGTATGTCAGGAATGCTACGATAACGGCGTTTACATCGGCACAAGACCTCAACAGCCAACAACGACGACAACTACAACTACATCTACTAAGGGTACTGATATAGTACCAGGAACACAGCCTGTTACACAAGTAATGCCTACTGTATGGGGAGATTCAAACGGTGACGGCGAAGTTGATATGTCAGACGTTGTTCTTATCATGCAGAGCCTTGCTAATCCGAACAAATACGGTTTGAACGGTACTGACAAGAACCACATCACACAGGCTGGTCTTAACAATGCTTCTGTTGTAAATTATAACGGCAGCGTTACTAATAACGATGCTGTAAGAATACAGCTCTACCTCCTCGGAAAGTTTGATCCAAAGGCAGGCAAGTAAATAAAAATATCGGCACGGTTTAACCGCAGTGCTTATTTAGAAATTTTACGTGAGTTATTGAGGAAAACCCTTTTGAAAAAGGGTTCTTCCTCAAACTCCTTTCCTAAAACTTTCGGTTTTGTTTTTCCCTCTATAGGGCGCGACCTGTATATTTGCAGGTCTTTTTTTATTTTGTGCGCGCCCTATAGAGGGAAAAACCAGATAAAAGTCTTTGGAAGGGGGTACGGGGGAGAACCTTTCCTCAGAAAGGTTTCCCCCGATATTCCTGTATAAGTTTTCTATATCAGCACTATAGTTATACTGTGCCGATTTTTTTGCTTTCTATAAGGGGGCTGAAAAAGCGGTTTTTTCAACGGAAAACCATTGAATATCATGAAAATTTTTTTGTAAAGAAAAACGGCAGCCATTATTATGACTGCCGTTTTCCTGAAATATAGAGAATATTATGAAAAAAGCATAATAGAAGATGTCTTTAATAAACTCAGCTCTTCTCGCTGACTATAAGTGATACGCGGTTCTGCATCATTTTTGCAGCTTCCTCTGCGGACTTTTCACCCTTGAAATATGCATCGGATTCTTCCATGCAAATTGCGTAAGTATCATCGTCAAGTGAGTTATTAAGAGTATCACAGCTGAGTATATAACGTCTGAGGTCTTTCAGTTCGTCCTTTGAGAGGACTTCTATAGGTATTCCGCTGGCTGTAAAGGTGGTTGTTTCAGTAAGATCACCGTTTTCATCGTAAACATATACCTTTGACATTTTGTCTATCTGTTTATCGAATTCTTTCATTAAAACGGAATAGCCGTTTGCAAGACCGCCCTTGCCGTCATCAATGCTTTGATCTGAAGCTTCGGTGAGCAGCATCTTGATGAATTCCCATGCACCTTCCTTAACAGAAGATTTTGCGCCTATGGAGAATTCATAGTCCAGTGAGATCTTTCCGCCCTTACCGTTTGATGTTGGATAACCTACCAGAGATATATCCTCGCCAAAATCATATTTTTCAAAGGCGAGATCGTAACCTCCGCAGAGATTTACCCTTGAGATAAGTTCATTTTCATCTCTGTAGCTGTTTTCGAGATCAATACAATATTTCATGTATTCCTTCTCATTTGACTTGTCGCCATAATCAACATCATCAACAAATCTGTTGCAGAATTGGAGAAGCTCTGTGAATTCAGGAGTATCGAAATGGCACTCCGCTTTTTCTACATCTACAAGCTTGCTGTCTGAGTTGATGAGTATGCCGAATATCTCCTGCTTGGTCATTCTGTCATAGCGGTGAGTTGCGGTATCCTTGCTGTCGAAAAGATCTATCATTTCCTTTAATGTCCAGTTTTCATGGTCAACAAGTTTTTTCTTTGCTGCAAATGTGTTGACGGTAAAGCTTGGTGTGATCGAATAAAGCTTGCCGTCACTGCTTTCAAGTGCTCTGAGTATATTGGGTACTACAGTATCGCGGTTCACCTCTGTATCGTTATCCATAAGGGTATACAGGTCAAGGAGTGCGCCTTTCTTGCCGAGAAGAGCTGTTGTGCTTTTGTCAAGCAATAATATGTCAGGGCATTTGCCTGCTGCTATATCGACCTTCAGCTTGTTGAAATCTTCCTTGTATCGTTCCGCGATAGTCTGAGGAGATTTGTCCTCCATTTCTTTGGGAGTGAGCTCAGTGGAATAGTCTATTGACTTTATCCTGTACTTGTTCTGTTCGCGGTTGAATTTGCTTATATAGTAATTCAGCTGATTAGAGCCTAAAGAAGCTATTGTTATTATCTGCACATTGTCAAGCTCACCCGGTTCTCGGTGTACGAGCTTGTATACCTCAACGGACGAGTTCGGGTCGTTGTAATTAAATGTATAACAGTAAAACTCGTCATTTTCCGCAGGAACGATTTCCATGCCGGTAGTATCTGCATCTACCCATTTAAGTATGGTCTCGGTTGTTCCGTCAGCTTTTACGCCGATAACATAGTCTTCGTTTGTACCGATGAAAAGATAGTCGCCGTAGCCTGTTGAATAGCTTGACATACCGTAATTGCCATCTTCGGTGAAAACAGGTTCTTTTATTTCCTTAGCGTCGATATCTATCTCATGTATTTGTACCTGCGTGCAAGAATGATCATTATTAAAAACAACGGTACTTATGTAAACTTTACCATCAGAACCTGTAATCAGACGAGGTTCACAGTATTGTGAGTATTCTGACGAGATATCGAACTTTTCACGGTTTCCGTCACTTTTGAAAATATATAATTCACCTGACCTGAACATTGAAATGAATGTATCACTGTCTGGCATTGCTGAGTTTGCAGGGTAAGTATAATCGCTGTACTCTTTATCCTCTTCTTCGCCCATGTCACCGAGGTCGATGAACTGTTTTATGCTTCCGTCGCTGTTGTAGAAGCAGATAGCGTGAGTTTCTTTCTGATTGGCGTAAAAGGCATCGTAATCGAAGTTTTCGTAATCTTCTTCGGGAAGAGACATACCGCCATTGTCGAAGAATGTGTAATAAACAGATGCAGTGCCGTCCGAATTATAAGTTACGTAGTTAGAATGCTCATCGGCTTTTCTGGCTTCTTCGGGAAGATCAAGTATGAAATCCTGCGTATCGGAAAAATCAGAGTTTATCCTTAATATACAGGGCTCATTTCCGTTGTAATCGCTATATGCCAGATAGTCGCCGTTTGTGGTCTTTATGACGTTATAAAGATATTTGACATTTTCAAGAGTCTTGTATTTTACCAGCTTGTATGAGGTTTCGGAAAGCTCTGAAACATGCTGTGCTGCTGAGTTGTTTTCCTGTAATGACTGCTTTTCAGAGCTGGTGGAATTCTTTTTTGTTTCGGAACAGGAACACAGTGCAATACAAGCTGAAAAAGCAAATGCAAGTATTCGTGATGAGTTTTTATTCATGTCTGGGCTCCTTTCGGTTTTTCATATAAAAGTGATTTGTTAAGCATAAAAAGCACAGTGCCTATGACCTTTGCACAATTATTGTAGCCGTTATCTGTATACACAGACCAAGTGCGCAGGTCGGCCTTTTATGCCATTCAAATCACCTTTATATGTGTTACTGATTGTCCCCACACTTATATAAACGCTTTTTTCAAAGCTTTTGTGACAGAAAATCAGAAAAAAGTTTTTGAAAAGATAAAGCAATGTGAAAAAGAGAACCGCCGACACTATTGCGCCGGCGGTTTTTCCTCTTTTTCCTGAAAGGTGTGTTCATAGACGGGGTGTGTGCGAATCCGTCTCAGTTGAAGCGTCTGGAGGTATGTTAGACACTTCACGGGGGGAACAATGAAGTTTTTTATGAGTGTGTTTTTCCTTGGTATGACTATATTATATATCATGGGGGGCGGATTTGCAATAACAGAGCAATCACGGTTTGAATACAGTTTGGAAATCAATTGCTTACGGAATGTATTTCATCGGTTACATAATTCTGACAAAAATGACAATAGTAATAATGAAAGTATTTAAGCCGTTAGCTGTTAGCCATTAGCCGAAAGTGTCCGCTTAGGCTCACATTATTTAAATTATTCGCCGAAGGCGACACATTTGCTATTAGCTAAAGGCTAAGGGCTAATGGCTGTATTACACAATGTTTTCCTTTCCAATTTCAATTTAAAGTTTTATGTGTGCTGTAAGAAATTTCTTTGTACTTTTTTTCGCTTTCTGCATAATATAATGTAAGCGGCAATATGAGCGCGTCGTCAGGAGGTGGAGCAGTCTTGTTCCCGTGAATAGCTTCCCGACATACGGCGAAGCTTCGGAAGGCTGCTTTCATATAAAATAAAGCTGCCGAGACTTCGGCAGCTTTGCTGTTTATCTGTAGTATGAGTCGATATCAAGGTATTCTTCAAGGCACAGACCGCTGTTGTAAACTGCTGTGGCTGTATCTACTCCGAGATATCTTATATGCCACGGTTCATAGCGATAGCCTGTTATGGCTTCCTTGCCCTTTGGGTAACGGATTATAAAGCCGTATTTGTGAGCGTTCTTTGCGAGCCATTCACACTCGGGAGTACCTAAGAAATCATTGCTTATGGAATTGACATCTATGGCGAGTCCTGTCTGGTGTTCCGAATGTCCCGGTCTTGCAGAATATGTATCTGCAGCTGCCTGTCCGTCGGAAGCTACATAGTTATTGTATATCGCTTTCTGTGTAGCGTATGAACGGAAGCCTGATGAACACTGTATCTTTAATCCCAGCTTTGCAGCATCTTCTGCAAGCTTGTTGAAGCTGCCAAGTGCAAGGGGATTAAGTGCAGTCGCACTGAAGTTTTCGGGGAGACTGTAGGTCTTGTTTACAACTAATATACCGTCGATATATGTTGCGCCGTTTATTGTCTGAACAAGGTGTTCGGACTGAGTTACTGTAGTTGTGGCAGTTGATGTTGTTGAAGTAGTTGTAGTGGTCGATGTTGTGGTAGTTGAAGTCAGAGTCGTAGTAGTTGTTGTGGTGGTAGTGGAAGATGTTGTAGTTGAGGAAGAAGTGACAACAGAACCGCTGTGTACTGTAACTGATATATCAGCCTTTATATTCGGGTTTGCTTTGCTTATTACTGATATTACGCACTTTCCGGGGGCTATACCCTTGATATTTCCGTACTCGTCAACGCTGGCGATAGCGGGATTTGAGCTTGTCCATACTTCCTCGGTATTCTCTGCCGTTAATGGGAGCATTGTAACGTATGCGATATCCTTGCCGCCCACAGCGAGATCCATTTCGTATTTGCTGAGCTTTATCTCTCTTACCTTTTTCGGATTAGTCACTATAACATTTATAGTTGCTTTTACATCAGGATTTGATTTGCTTGTGACTGTTATTGTACACGTTCCTTCGGAGACACCGCTTACCCAGCCTGATGGATCAACGGTTGCGATACTTGTATCAGAGCTTTTCCATGTTTCCTTCTTGTTTGTGGCATTTGAAGGAAGCATCGTTACATAAGCTATATCGCCGCCGCCTATTGGTATGGACATATTGTATTTGCTGAGCTTCATTGATGTTACCTTGTTAGGGTCCTTTACTGTGACCTTTATCTCAGCCTTGACGGCAGGATTGTTTATGCTCTGTACGGTGACAATGCAGTTTCCTTCCGCAAGAGGGAATATCCAGCCTTCATTGTCGACTATTGCTACGCGCTCGTCGGAGCAGCTCCATATATCACGATAGTCTGTTACAGTCAGTGGGAGCATAGTAACGTATGATATTCCGCCGCCGTCGCCTACAGTAAGAGTCATCTCGGTCTTGCTGAGCTTTATTCCCTGTACCTTGTAAGGATCCTGATACGAAGTTGTAGCAGCGGTAAGTATAGTTGTTGATGTTGGGACAGCTGTTGTGGTCACGGCAGTAGTTGTTGTAGAAGAACTTGTGACCGTTGTCGTACTCGTTGGCGGAGCTGATACTATAGATACGACAGGTGCAGCTGTTGTAGTTGTTGATACAGCAGTGCTCGTTGTTGTTACTGCCTTTGTGGTAGTAGTTGAAGAAGCGGTTGATGTTGTAGTTGCTTTAGATGTTGAAGAAGTTTTTGAGGTGGATACAGCAGTTGTGGTCTTGGATACAGTTGTCGAAACAGCTGTCGTTGTAGTTGTAACAGGTGCTGCTGTAGTAGTGGTCGTTGTTGCGGACAGCTTGTCAGCCTTGAGGAAGTTCTCAAGTGAAAGAGTGCCGTTTGTGGATACATAGGAGTAATATGAAAGTATGCACGAAGCATCGATAGAATCAATATGATGATCTGTGTTTACATCAGCTGCATTAGCCTGCTCGAAGGTAAGACCTGAGGACATATTGTTTGATATCTTTGCATATGCCTTCAAGATCAGCGATGCATCGTTTGCGTCAATGAATTTGTCGTTATTTATATCACCGAGAGCGTTTATGGCGGCTTCTTGTGATGTTCCCTTAACGGAATGAATGTTAGCTTGCGCTGTTACTTCTGCTGTATCTGCGATCGCAGCTGTGCCGTATGAAGTAACATTGTTAGGATATTCAGCGTTGGCAGCGAATGAGGAAAGCTGTCCTGTACATAATGCAAACGACAGCACAGACACTAAAAATCTTTTGACATTCATATTTTTCTCCTTCTATAATTGTGACGATGTATATCATTTTGTGCTTTTTACAACACAAATGCCGCTTATTGTTATATGATTATGTTAAACGGCAGATTTCATTATAACACTCTTAAAGTCAAAATGGAAGATATAATAGGAAAAAATACGGATTTTTTTGCTATTTTCGGTGTTTTCCATAAAAAAGAGCTGCCCGATAACGGCAGCTCTTGAACAATGTTTGTTTTTTATATAATGTATAATTTTACCATTTTTCGGAAAAACAGCTTGTAAAAAACGGTTTGCTCCGATATTATCTTCTTATTTATACGACTCGGGAAGCTCTGTAATGAGGTTGAGGAGTCTCTTCTGTATAGATGCAGCATCGTTTGAAGTGAGTCCTGTACCGTTCTGGTATACGTCACCGTTTGCGATACCCTGTTCGGTGATATGGTGATCGTCAGTACCCTTTACACCGTACTTGTTAGGATTTGCAAGGCTCTGCATTATGATTACAGCATCGCTGAGGTCCATGTCGCCGTCACAGTTAGCATCGCCCCAGACTGTTACCTTTGGTGTTGGCGAAGTGGTTGTTGTGGTAGTTGTAGTAGTGGTCGTAGTCGTAGTAGTTGTTGTAGTCTCAACTACATCGTAGTATACCTCGATATCGTCAACTGTGATAGAGTCGGACTCACCGTAGTAATAGCCGAATACAACGTTTCCTGACGGATTTACGATGTTCTTTTCGGGCTTGTCGCCTGTGATGGTTGCAGGAAGTACCCACATTATCTCTGCGGACTTGCCTGCGTTGAGTATAACAGAGTTTACAGGCTCCTGATACCAGTAATCATCAGCTTTATTTGTTGTGCCTGTACCTGTGCCGTAAACAAGCTTCTTTACGTCCTTCTTTGCGGAAACATCAAATCTGATAGCGTAGACCTTCATATTGTCCTCTATACCGAGGTCGGAATAAGCTACTTCAAGGTTCTTCTTTGAGTCAGATGTAGCTGTGCAGTCAAGCGACTTGCCTATAGTACTCTTCACAGACTTGGTATAGGGGACAGTCTTTGTTATTGTATATGTAAGTGCAGCACTTGTGATAGTAACATCATCTTTTTCTGTTATCTCGGTATACTTTGTAGCATCCTTTGTGCCGTACCAGAACTGGAAGCCGATAGAATCGTTTCCTGCTGTGGTCTGATACTTCTGTACTTCGGCGGGAACGTCCCAGACACATTCTATCCATTTGCCTGCGCCTTCGAGAGTTGTACCTTCACCTATATCCTTGATACCGAATTCAACGCCTGCGTCCTCGAATTCCTTGCGTGAATCCTCACCCATTTCGTTGTACCAGTATCCGGCAGTATCCTTGCCCTCTATTATGCCGCTCTTAGCGTATTCTGTATCGGCAGGAGAGCCTTTTTCTACGTTGGTTCCGCAGCCGTACATGAATTTATCAACGTCGAAATCTGTCTCAACGATAACATCAAGTGACTCTATGGTGATGCCCTCGGTCTCGGTTATGCCGAAATCGCTGTACTTGAATTTATGGCTGTTGATAGGGGAGTCGTCTGTTATCTTTTCTCCCTTTGAAGTGTAATAGTCCTCATCATAGCCTACTGTGAGCTTATAATCAAGGTCGTCAAGCTGTTTTGTTACAGTTGATGAAATAGTAGCAGTACCGTCCTTGTTGTCCTTGAAGCTCCATGCGCCGCTCTTTGCGTTCTTTGATGTTGTAGATGAGCTGCTTGAAGATGAAGAAGATGAGCTGCTTCCACCCTTGAAATCCACACTTGTGAGAGTAACGGAGTTGTCCACCATATCGCTCTTGGAGTTATCCCAGTGTGCCGAATAATAGCATCTGAATTCAAATGAGCCGCCCGGCTTTATACCAGCCTTTTTCAGGTCGATAGTGATAGTGCTCGATGATTTGTCAAGCTTGCAGGCAGTACCCTCTACCTTTGAATTTTTTCCGCCTTCCATCCACTTGCCGCTCTTGTCAAGTTCGAGCCAGTATGGATCTTCTGCGGTCGAGCAGCCGAAGCCGTATGAAAAGCTCTGTCCCGAGTAGCTTGTGCTCAGAGTGAATGTAACAGAGTCAGCACCGCCCTCAGGGAAAGTGCCCTTGTATACAGAGTCTACCTTCATAGTCTGAGACAGCTCTACGTTTCTGACAGCTGCTATATTTCCCGACGGAGTTGCAGCAACTGCGGGCATAGCATATAACGGGAGAGCAGTAACTGCCATTGCAAGGCTCATTACAGAAGCGGTTATTCGGTTGGAGAGATGGTTTTTCATTGTGTATCATCCTTTCAGATAAGATTAAATAAAATAAGATCGTACATCACTGTACACGCACATTATAGCACTCTTATGACGTTGAAATGTTAATAAAATGTTAACAAGCGGTAAAATTCGGCATAATGTTTTAATATGTTGTGAATAATTTGTGAAAAATTGCTAATGCTATGTATCTGTATGAACAAAAAAAGCTCCGCTGTACATTAGTACAGTGGAGCTTTTGATATCAGTTTGCACTTGTAGTTGCTGTCGTGGAAGACTGAGAGGTTTTTCCGTCTTTCGGAGTCTTTTTTATCTCTACCTTCTTATCGCCTACAGCCCATACATTATCGTATGTATAACACGATACAGTAACGTTATACTTGAACTGATCGCTGGAGGTGTCTGCTCCGAGGAGATTGACACGGGCACTGAGATCCTTTGCTGTGAGTTCGTTGATTATGTCCTCAGGTCCTACGATCTTGACTTTTACCTGACCGGTAAGTATCGTATAATCATTATTATCGCTGGGCTTGTTGGTAAGAGGTATATCTTCACAGTTGATAGTGACCTCCTTAGATGAAAGACCTTCACTGTTGAGAGTAACATTGATCTTGTCTATTCCCGATATATTCTTCAGGTTGCTGTCTGCCAGCAGCTTATCTATCTCTGTATCCCATGAGTATCCGATATCAAGTGCGCTGAGACGGATAGGTATCGTCAGTGTATCAGGGATATTTGACTCGGTATCCATTGCCGCGATCGGGATACTTTCAGGTGTTATAGTGAAATTGAGACAGTCGGGATTGAAGTTATCGGGCCATACTCCGAGACCAACATCAAGCTTTACAGTCTTTTGTATACGTACAGGTATATGCATACTTACGCTCTGTGCTTCAACGCCGAATTTGATACCCGTATCGTCAAGACCTGTTCCGTTTTCGTCAAGTATCTGGAAAGCTTCGCCTGCCATATCAGATTCTCTGTCAAGGGTAGCATCTTTATTTGATACCACATAACATTCGGCGATCTTTGCAAGCTGCTGAGAAGGACCTGTGATCTTTATCTCGTCAGGTGTGCAGGTGATCTCATCATCGTAATAAGACATACCCTCCACAGTTTTCAAATTCTGGAGCTTTGGCTTGAGCGAGATAGTTTTGGTCTCAAACTTATCAAGATATACCTTTATGGTCGACGGACTACAGCTGATGTTTGACATTCCTGAGCCGTCCTTGCTTTTTACTTCGACTTTAAGCTCTCTTGAACCTATGGTATCTATATTGTTAAAGTCAACGTAAGCTATGATATTGTCATTGGTGAGCTTGTTGAAATCGGTACGGCTGCAGTCAAAGCTGACATTTACGGTAACTTTTTCGGGAGAAAGCACCTGCAATCCGTTTTCTGCTGCGGAAGTACCGCTTACATCAAGGGATACTGGAATGTTGTACAGGTGTCTTGAAGTAGACGGAAATATCTTCATAGCGATTATGAACCAACAGGCTATGGCGCATATCAAAGCAATGACAAAAAGCATGGCGTTGCTTTTCGCGTCCTTTGGATTATGCGGCTTTCCGGGATTTAAAAAACTCATTTTTTCTTCCTCCTTTCGGAGAATGAAGAAAAGATATTCTTCTTGCCTATAGATATTTCTGTCTTATCGTTGAAGAGCATATCTTCAAGCAGTAGTTTAAGCTTATCGTGAGTATAGTCTCTTGTGAGAGTACCGTTTACTGCTACGGAGATCTGACCTGTTTCTTCGGAAACAACAACGACTACGGCATCTGAGTTTTCACTCATGCCTATTGCAGCTCTGTGTCTTGAACCGAGCTTTTTATTGATTATAGCGTCATTCTGCGGCTTTGGCAGGAAGCAGGCTGCGGCAAGTATTATGCCGTCTCTCATTATAACAGCACCGTCGTGGAGAGGTGTTTTCGGGTAGAATATATTTCCGAACACTTCCTTGCTGGGTGTTGCATTAAGTATAGTGCCTGTTTCAATCTGTTCGCCCAGACGCACCTGTCTTTCAACGACGATAAGTGCGCCTGTACAGGTGGCGGAAAGCTCTACGCATGAATCACATATGGCTTCGATAGCAGGACCCCAACGCTGTTGTAATTCATCGTTGTTCTGTCCGATACCGAAAAGATGTATTCCGAAACGGGTACGTCCTGCTTTCTCAAGAGCTCTTCTGAGCTCAGGCTGGAAGAGGACTATCATTGCAAGAACACCCATACTGAGAGCTTTATTCAGTAAATAGCTTACGACATTGAGTTCAAGAGCAACGCTTATAAAATAGCTGGCAACAAGGAATAAAATTCCCTTAACGAGCTGACCTGCACGGGTCTCACGTATAAGCTTCAGCAGAATATAGATAACGTATGTAAGGATAAGAACGTCTATTACGTCTTTAGCTTTGAACGTACTTATTACGCTGAGAAAAGCATCCAGCACATCCTGGAGTTTGGTTTTGAACAATTATATACACCCCCTCGGGGAATTATTACACATATTTATTTTGCGTCATCTGTTTATGTATGAGGACGGCTGTCCTCATAGCTGACTGCGCAATACTATATTATTATTGTACCACAAATTCAGATAATTTCAATAGTTTTTTAAGAATTTTGTAAATTTTTCATTGTCTTAACAAAAAGTACAAGATTTTTTACTTCGGTTTCTGTGTTAAATACTGACGGTGCAAAACGCACAGTGCCGTTTTTAGTCCCGAGGGAAGCGTGAGCAAGTGCTGCACAGTGGTATCCTGCGCGGAGACAGTAGCCTTTTTCAGCAAGCAGGTTGGCTGCTTCCTCAGATGAAAAGCCGTCGATATTGAAGGATACGATCGGAGCATATTCCGCATTGCTGTCACGGTAGAAGGTAATGCCATCCGTATTTTCAAGCATTGAAATGAACATTCTGCAAAGCTTTTCTTCGTGGCGTCGTATATTTTCCATGCCGTAGGAGTTTATATAGTTTATGCCTGCACCCACGGTAACTGCACCGATGATATTCGGTGTTCCGCTTTCAAGACTGTCGGGGAGCATATCAGGCTGGAAAAGACGCAGGGAATCGCTTCCCGTGCCGCCTTGTATTATCGGATATACAGGAAAGCTGCCGTCAGTTATAAGGAGACCTGTGCCCGTGATGCCGTAAAGTCCCTTATGACCTGCGGTACATAGTATATTTATGCCGCTTTCGAGCTTTATATCATATATGCCGCATATCTGTGCGCCGTCTGCTATGAAGCATATGCCGTTTTCACGGCAAAGGGCGGCTATTTCCCTGTAGGGGAGAAGCTGACCTGTAACATTGCTTGCAAGTGTGCAGACTATTGCTTTTGTGTCGCTGCGGATAAGGCGGCGGAAGCTTTCCACAGTCTGCTCCGTATCAGCAAAGACCTCGGCTATTGAAAGAGTCACGCGCTTTTCGGCTGCAAGAGTGAATGAGGGACGGGCTGCGGAATTGTGCTCGAGACTGCTTATGATAAGGTGTCCGCCGTCTTTCATCACTCCCTGTATCGCCATATTCAGAGCGTGTGTACAGTTAAGCGTAAAGACGGTGTTTTCAGTTTCTGCTCCGAAAAATCCTGCGACGGTCTCACGGGCGGAGTAAAGTGCCTCTGAGGTACGCATGGCAAGCTCGTGACCGCCTCTGCCTGCATTGCCTCCGTAATTGCGTATGGCTTCCACAGCGGCACGGCGTACGGGCAGCGGCTTGGGATAGGTGGTGGCTGCGTTGTCAAAGTTGGTCATCGCTTTCACCTCCGTCATTTACGACAGAATAGGGTATACCGCGGCTTTCAAGGAGCTTAACTGCGCTTTCACTGCTCCCTGCAATGTGGACTGAGTAGCCGCAGCCTCGTTCAGAGCTCTTTTCTCGCCTTTTTATCATGCATGGATAGCCCCGTGACCGCAGAAGCCGCTGTGCTTTGACAGCGTAGGTATATGAGGGCATATCTAGAATACTGTTGGTCAATAGTATCACCCCTGACTGCTGCGTATTGCGCAGGTCAGCAGGAAATGCGGTACTGTTTATTATATGTAGATATGACAGAAAATGTCATAATAAAAAGTACGAACTTAACTTCAATACTTATATAGGAAATTTTATGCTGATTATTGAGAGAACCCCTTTTGAAAAAGGGGCTTCTCTCAAACTCTCTCCCGAAAACTTCTGTTTTTATTTTTTTCCAGATAGGGCGCGAACAAGCAATAAAAAAGACCTGTCAAAATGCAGGTCGCGCTCTATCTGGAAAAAAATCAGATAAAAGTCTTTGGAAAGGGGTTCGGGGGAAAACCTTTCCTCAGAAAGGGTTCCCCCGATAATTAACTATAAACTTCTATATGAGTGCCGAGATTAAATTCGCACTTTTTTATTAAAGCTGTTCTGCGATATCGTATACAAGCTTTTCTGTCTTTGTCCAGCCGAGACATGGGTCTGTGATAGACTTGCCGTAGATGTTTTCGCCTATCTTCTGTGCTCCGTCTTCGATATAGCTCTCTATCATAAGTCCCTTGACCAGCTTCTTGATGTCATCGCTGTGGCGCATACTGTGGAGTATCTCCTTGGATATTCTTATCTGCTCCTCATAGCGCTTGCCTGAGTTAGCATGGTTGGTATCTACGATAAGAGCAGGATTTTTCAGTTCCTTTTCTGCATATGTCTGTGCAAGGTTGTAAAGATCCTCGAAGTGATAATTCGGGAATGACTGTCCCTTGTCGTTGACATAGCCGCGGAGGATAGCGTGTGCATAAGGATTTCCGTCACTTCTAACCTCGCAGCCTCTGTATATGAAAGCATGGTGGTGCTGTGCAGCTGTGATAGAGTTCATCATTACGGAAATATCGCCGCTTGTTGGGTTCTTCATACCAACAGGGATATCAACTCCGCTTGATACCAGTCGGTGCTGCTGATTTTCTACAGAACGCGCACCGATAGCGATATATGAAAGAAGGTCGTCAAGATAGCTGTAATTCTCGGGATAGAGCATCTCATCAGCAGATGAAAAGCCTGTTTCCGAGAGGACTCTCATGTGGAGATGTCTTACAGCTATGATGCCGCTTTTAAGGTCAGGCATTGCAGCAGGGTTTGGCTGGTGGAGCATACCCTTATAGCCTGCACCTGTAGTTCTTGGCTTACCTGTATATATTCTCGGTATCATAAGTATCTTTTCGCTGACCTTTTCCTGAAGCTCACGCAGACGGGTTATATAATCCAGTACGCTGTCCTCGTTGTCGGCGGAACAAGGTCCGATAACGAGGAGGAACTTGTCAGACTCGCCGCTGAATATCTTCTTTACTTCTTCGTCACGTTTAGCCTTGATGTCGATAAGCTCCTGTGAGAGCGGATGAGCAGCCTTCAGTTCAGACGGATGAGGCAGCTCGCGGATAATATTAAGTGCCATATTACTTTTTCCTTTCTTAATGAAAAGCGTTTTACGCTTTCAGCCAGTCTGTTCCGAAACGGAGCGACAACTGGTCGCAGAGTACAAGAGCGGTGATGCTGTCTGCCACTACTCTTGCACGGTGAACGATTGCAGGGTCATGTCTGCCCTTTATCTGCAATGTGGTATTTTCAAGTGTGTTGAGGTCGATAGTTTCCTGTTCCTTGTAAATAGAAGGAGTAGGCTTTATTGCTGTCCTGAAAAGTACAGGCAGTCCTGTGGTTATACCGCCGATGATACCGCCGTTGTTGTTGGTAGCGCTGTAGATTTTTCCGTCAGCTGAACGGAAAGAGTCATTGCACTGGCTTCCAAGCATATCGGCAACGGCAAAGCCTGCGCCGAATTCCACGCCCTTAACGGCAGGAATACCGAAAAGTGCATGAGCAAGTACGCTTTCGAGGGTGTCGAACCAGGGTTCGCCTACACCTGCGGGAAGTCCCGTAACAATAGTTTCAAGCCTGCCGCCTACGCTGTCGCCGGCGTTTTTTGCAGCAGTTATTGCAGTCTTCATTTCTTCGGCTTTCTTTTCGTCAAGAACAGCGAATTCCATAGAATTGAGCTGCTTTATGTCGTCTTTGATGTTATTGAACGGTCGGTCATAGACTCCGCCGCATGATAAGATATGAGTTGCTATGTTTATATTTTTAGAGCGGAGAGCACTTATTGCCACTGCGCCTGCCGCAACTATTCCTGCTGTTATCCTGCCCGAGAAGTGTCCGCCGCCGCGGAAATCCTGAAAGCCGTGATACTTCATCTGTGCGGAAAAGTCTGCGTGTCCGGGACGTGCCTTGTAAGCGAGCTCGCCGTAATCTTTGCTTCTTGTGTCCTGATTTTCTATGATAAACGTCATAGGAGTTCCTGTAGTTTTTCCGTTAAAGATTCCGCTGACTATCCTTACCTTGTCTGCTTCGCGTCTTGCTGTGGAAAGAGCACCGATAGACTGTCTCAGCTGCATCTGCTGTGCTATGAAATCCTCATCTACGGGGATACCTGATGCCATTCCGTCAAGCACTGCGCCGATAGCTTCGCCGTGACTCTCACCGAATACGGTTACGGAAACGCTTGAACCAAAGGTGTTTTTCATTATTTCATCTCCCTGATAACGTTTTATGCCCCGATATCCATATTCGGAACACTATTAAATTATATCACTGAGTCAAAAATATGTCAACACGGCAATTTAACGATTTGCAGGTACAAAGTGCTAAAGTAAATAGTGATTTTGTATAGGTGCAGCTGCTCCTTTTTGTCGTATTTGACATCATTGACTTTGACGATATATCGTGTTATAATCAGAAAAGAGAGATCGGTGACGGGAGCTGATAGTATGGACATTATGAGTTTTTACAAGGGAGAGGAATTTGAAGCATATAAATATTTCGGTGCTCATATCACTGAAAAGGGAACTGTTTTTCGTACATATGCGCCGAATGCGTCAAAGGTATCGGTAATAGGCGATTTCAGCGATTGGAAGGATATCCCCATGAAGTCTGTTGAGGACGGCAGGTTCTTTGAGTTATGTCTGCCCGAAGCTGAGGAAGGTATGCGGTATAAGTACCGTATTTACGATAAAAAAGGTGAATTCATCGACCATTGTGATCCCTATGGGTTTGGCATGGAGGTGCGCCCCGGAACTTGCTCCGTTATAAGGGACATTGATGACTATTCCTTTACAGATGATGAATGGCTGAAAAATCGCACGGACTGCCATGACAAGCCCATGAATATATATGAAGTGCATCTCGGCTCATGGAAAAGGCGTTCAGATGAAGAGGAGACAGGCTGGTATTCCTATGCCGAGATAGCTGACGAGCTCATCGCTTACGTTAAGGAATACGGCTATAATTTCATCGAATTCATGCCTCTCAGCGAGCATCCATGCGATGAGTCGTGGGGCTATCAGAGTACGGGATTATTTGCTCCTACTTCGCGTTACGGCACTCCTTCTGAGCTTATGGAGCTTGTGGATAAATGTCATAAAAACGGCATAGGCGTAATAGTTGACTTTGTTCCTGTGCATTTTGCAGTTGACCACTATGGACTTACCGAGTATGACGGCACTAAGCTTTATGAATATCCTGACGACAGTGCAGGGTATAACGAGTGGGGAAGCCGCAACTTCAATCACTCGAAAGGTGAGATAAGGTCTTTTATACAGTCGGCTGCCGATTATTGGCTGAGTGTGTATCATTTCGATGGACTGCGCATGGACGCTATTCGCAATATGATATACTGGAACGGCGATGAACACCGCGGAGAGAACCGTACTGCAATAGAGTTCATAAAAGCTATGAACTGCGGACTTAAAGCACGTCATTCTTCTGCTGTCATAGCCGCAGAGGACTCCTCAGCATATCCGAGAGTGACTGCTCCTGTTTTTGCAGGCGGTCTTGGGTTTGACTATAAATGGGACTTGGGCTGGATGCATGATACGCTGGAGTATTTTCAGAGTGCGCCGATGTACCGCTCACGGGACTATCATAAGCTGACTTTTTCCATGCTTTATTTCTATAATGAGAAGTTCATTCTTCCGCTTTCCCATGATGAGGTAGTCCACGGAAAGGCTACAGTCGCACAGAAGATGAACGGACAGTATCCCGAGAAATTTCCGCAGGCGAGGGCTTTGTATATGTATATGATAGCTCACCCCGGCAAGAAGCTGAACTTTATGGGAAGTGAGTTCGCTCAGCTCAGGGAATGGGACGAGAAGCGTCAGCAGGACTGGGATATGCTGAAATATCCGCTGCATGACTCTTTCCGTGAGTTTATCAAAGCTCTTAATAAGATATATCTTGATCATAGTGCGCTTCACTACGACCATGATCCCACAAACTTTGAGTGGTCGGACTGCAATGCAATAGAAAGGTGCATTTACGCAATTAGGAGGAAGTCCGCGGAAGGCGATATACTTGCAGTGTTCAATTTCTCGGACTGGTTTCAGTCAAAATATTCCGTCCGTATAGGCGATGAGTACAGTGCAGAACTGCTTCTTGACTCCGACGATCAGCTCTACAGCGGTACTACACCGCATGGAAAAACAGCATTTTCGTGCAAAGACGGCAGACTTGATATGGATATCCCGCCGTTCAGCGGCAGAATGTTCCTGCTGACTAAATAATACACAGAGCAGGGGAAATCCTCTGCTCTTTTTGTTATAATATTATTTTTTTACAATTCTCTTGATTTCCAAACAGCAGTGTGATATAATATTATAGTAATTTTTATGCAGTGGTATCGAAGTGGTCATAACGGACATGACTCGAAATCATGATGCCCCTTGAGGGACGTGGGTTCGAATCCCACCCACTGCGCCAAAATGGTGAATCAATTTAGATCCCAAGCTAAAAACTCCCGATTTTACGGGAGTTTTTTTGTTTTAAGAGAGAAAAATTTTCAAGGTGAAGCCGTAGATCCCGAGCCATAAAAATTGGATTCGAACCCTTTTAAGGAACCTTTTCAGAGCTGCTTTTGATGTTATCAGGAGTCAAAAACGAATAATACACCACAAAAAGGAAAAAATATAATATAGAATTTTAAAGCGATTTCAAAGCCGATTTTGTTGGCTTTTTACAGAAACCATACAGAGTCTTTTGTTATTAAATATTGAAAAATGTTTTTTGTTTTATTACAGAAATATTATGGTGATAATTATTTGCAAATTAGGAAAATTAGTTGCAGATTAGGAAAAAATATAGAAAACATCGTATAAATAAGTTATAATTATAGTAGTATAATTATATAGAAAGAAAAGCTCCGCATTGCGGAGCTTCTCTGATAAACTATATCTATATTCAATTTATTCCGAGGAGTTTTTCTTGTATCGCCTGAGCATCGCCAACTGTTATACCGTTATCGTCAAGGTCAGCGTTATAGCTGCCTTGTGTTGAGAGCTGGTATTTATTTGGATTTGCAAGAGTCTGCATAATAAGAACCACATCGGACATATCCATTTGTTTATCACAGTTAGCATCGCCGTTTATTGAATTATATATATCTATTTTAGAACCCTCTATTTTTTCCCCGACTGTTTCAGGGGTTACCGCAATACATTTAGCACCTGTAGCGTTAGTTATCTTACTTGCGGCTGCTATTTCATCCAGATAGTTCATTTGCGTATCGAAAACAACATCTATAATTTTGTCACTAAGTTCTTCGATATGGCATGGCAAATTATCTTCATCAATAACTGCTTGTATTTCATCTTTTTTATCATTACATTTAAAATATGAAGTGAAATGTTGGCGTTTTGTTCCATCGGTATTTTCTCTCCATTCGTACTGAGGATGACCGATCCTATATAATGCAGAAATATAATCATAGCCGATAATATCATCTTTAACTATAGAAAACAATTCCTTAGCCTGTAATAATGATATTTCGTCTCCTGTTTGGGAAGAAATTTCTATTTCCTTTATTATTACTCCATCTGTGTTATAAGCTACTCCTTTTTCAACTTTAGTGTTAGGTATTTTTTCTGCAATAGCTTCATTTAGTTTTTTTTCATCTGCATCATCTAACATTTTTATTACTACATAAGGGCTGGACTGTTTTACAGCTATTACTTGCCCTATTTCATTTATATAGTAAACAGCACCTCTTTCTATTTCATATTCCTGAATCTCAAGCGCACTTGCATCTTCAATTCTTGAATATGGATATCCATATCCTTCAAGTAATTCTGCAAATCTTTCACTGGTTCTGCCATCGACCATAGCATTGGCTGTTAAATTTGCAGATAATGATATGGTTGTTACTGCTGACATCAATGCAGCAATTATTCGTTTGTTCTTTTTCATGAGAAGACCTCCTTTTTATTTTGAAAATAAGGGTGGTGATTGTTTTTTTCACTTATTAGTCGTTTTATATTTATTGTTGTCTAAGTTAAATGACAAAAAAATATATATTTTAGATATTTAACGAGATAATAAAAGATGTTTTATGTTTCTATTTGTTTATGATATATTTTAAAAATTTTCCTTAGACAAAAGTTGTATTTGTGCGACTAAGTAATAGAGAGGATTATGGCTGATTTTATATAATACTTGCTCTTAACCTGGAACTTTTGAAAGGAGGAACCATATGGATAATGGTGTGAGCAGTTACCGCCGTTTCCTTTCGGGCGATAAAGATGGTCTCGTAGATATAATTCGCACACATAGAGACGGTCTTACTTTGTATATTTTTAGTATTGTCGGAAATATGGATATAGCTGAAGAAATAATGGAAGATACCTTTGTAAAGATATATGTAAAAAAACCGAAATATTCTGAGAAAAGCTCTTTTAAAACATGGCTTTATTCTATAGGCAAGCATACTGCAACTGATTATATACGTAAAAAAACTCGTATTTCAATTATTCCTTATGATAGTATTATAGATATTTCTAATGAAGAAAACATGGAACATTCATTTGTGAAAAGTGAAGATAATATTACTCTTCATAAAGCTATGCAAAGGCTCAAACCCGATTATGAACAGGTACTGTATCTTGTTTTTTTTGAACAGTTTTCAAGTGATGAGACTGCCAAAGTAATGAATAAGACAAACAGGCAGATAAGAAATCTTTTATATAACGCTAAAAAAGCTCTGAAAGCAGAGCTTGAAAAGGAGGGATTTGTTTATGAAAACTTATGATGAAACTATTGAAAGTATTTTCTCTAAGGGAGATGCTTTAATTGAGAAAAAAAGAATACAGATAAAGAAAATAGAAAGAACATCGGCTACTGTATCAGGAATATGTGCTGCTGCTATCGTTAGTGTGGGTGTATGGCGTATTACATCATCAAATAATCTTAATAACAATAATTATAACGAAAACTATATTTTAGATGATGTTGAGAATAATTTTGAATCTACAGAAAAAGTAACTAATATGATAACTACAAAATCTATATCTTCTTTTTCTTCAACTACTTCAAATAAAACTATTACTACAAAAGCAATAGATTCAGTTTCGACAACATGTTATTCCGGTGTTATGACAACTGAAATGCGTTCTCAAACTATACCTGCATCTAATACTATTTTAACTACCGCCAAACCTGACAATGTTAAACAGATTTCGACAATTCCACAAATAACTCAACCTCATACAACTACTGTAGCATTAACAACTCAAATTGAAAATCCAACAACAATACCAGAAAATCCATATAATCATGAATCATCATTACAAAATAAATTTATAGAAATAAAAATAAAAAAAGGTATGGAGTCTGCCATAGGTGAAGATAACTACAAAACATATAGTTATACAAACGTTTTGGTCGAAGATGATTTAATCGAAAATATATTTGATAAACAACATATTCAAACAGAATATTATGCGGATAATGAACTAAAAACAATTGAAACAGATATAGAAATGTATAGCATAAAGGATATTTCCTCCAAATCAGCAGTAGCAGTAAATTTTTTAGATGATGATAAATATTACTTTTATTTTGATAAAAGTTATTATCCTAACACGTTAAGTAAGCTCATAGAAGATCTTGCGTTAAGTTCAGATGGAATAAATGATACAGCATATGTAAATTTAGATAATAAAGAATGTAAAGGTTTCGATATAAATAAAGTTTGGAATATGATTACTGAAAATATAGATCTTCCTAATAAGAGTAAATATTGCAGTAAAAATGGAATAGTAATTGTTCCTAAAATTAGTTTTTATTATACTTCACCATATATAAATGCTATTTCTGGTTCATTTGGTATTTCAGAAAATGGTTATATCTCTACTAATATTGGAAGAATTGGTTCTTGTTACTATATCGGTGAGGATAAAGCAAATGAGATAATAAATTATATAATTGAAAATTATTAGTTTATATGATATATAAACAAGTAGTACAATCGTTCCTCTGCGGTGTCGCTCTCAGTTCTGTTTGCATGGCCATTCCAGTTTATGCAAAAGCTTATGCTTATACTACTGGATCAACCTCGACTATGACAGTTGACAGTGAAGATTTTACTGCATTTAATACGTTGTATACTGGTCGTGAAGGAAATGACGCTCATAAGTTTGCTCGTGGCTATATCGATATTGATACTTATTATAATCAGCCTGCAAATAAAATGGGAGTACAACCAGTAATATATAATAATTCTGATATTGCTGTTGTTACTGGAAATTGGTATTATAATACTAGTAATGTTTCTGGAATGAGTCATTCAGTTACATTATCAGGTTTTTCTGGTTCACCATATTTAAAAGCAAAAGGAAATATAAAAATTAAATACTCAAATTTCTACATTAATTATAGTTCAAATGCAACTATATTGCTTAATGATTATTCATGAGGAGATGATTATAATGAAAAAAGTATTCAGAAGTTCTATCATAGCCGCCTCATTACTGGCAGGTTTTTCACTTACAACAGGTATACTTGCTTATGGAAGCTCTAAGAGCAATGAAAAGGTCATATATGCCGATAGAGAGAAAACTCAAATAATAGAACATTCTCATAAAAAATATGAGGTCAATGGCAATGGTCAGACCTATGGTACTACAGGAGATGTTATATATATTGAGGATTATCCCGATCTTGTTGCTGTAATGGGGGACAACGGAAAAATCGGCTATGCTTACAAGGAAGATTTCTTAGGACCTGATATGACTCCTGAAGAAGTTGAGAAATATATGGAGGCTGTCGAAAACGGGACATATGTACCAAGATCATTCAACGTATATGAGTCTGACGGAGTTACCATAATAGACACAATGACAGAAAAGCTGTCATAATTATTATTTCGTCCGCACAGGCTGACACAGCAATTACGCATTAAGAATTAAAAAAGCTGCAAATGATGCGCTGCTTCAGTCTGTCATAGCCCTCTGATTCAATCTGAATCAGGGGGCTATATTTTTGTAAAAGTATAAAATGAAAAAATATAGAGTGAGAAAGGAACATGTACAATTGATGCATTCTATGATGTTTTCGCAAGACCATGTAGCACATAGGAAATTTCCTTGTGATTGTTTACATATTTATATTGAAAATATCTCCACTTTAAGGTATAATAAAATAAACGCGGCATGATATTATAGAACTCAATAATCACATTCAATGTCGTATTTGAAAAAATCGTTATATTATAGAAATAGGGGATAAAATGAAAATTCATATTATAAAAAACAACAAATTACACTCTTTTAAAATAACAAAAATAGACCATCACAAATCTAAAACAAGAAACAATTATAAATCAAAACTTAAAAAATTTTTTGCCTGTGTTCTGTCGCTGTTTTGTGCTCCAATTATTACTGCTTATTTAGCGGACTATTTGATTGAAAAAAGCCTATTAAAATTGGCAAGAGAAGAAAAAATAAATATGCAAATTGATACTCTTGAAAATATTTATATAGGTTGTTCTAAAGAGTGGATAGATGATAAATTAGGTGTTCCAACATTTACATATACTTGTGATGGAACTATTACGCTAATTGATATGACACCTCAGGAAATGCAATACGATTTTTTGAGTTGTATTTATGTAACAGATTTAGCTGTTTGCAAAGTATACTTTGAAAAAGAAGATCTTTCGTGTCAGGCATTTTATATAACTTCCATAAATGAAAAGTATGTTATAAATTTACCTTCAACATATAAACGTTATGTAAATAATAAACCTATTGGTGATTTTTCTTATTATGACATATATGGTTCACCAACAATTATTGGAGGAGGTATTTCAAATGGAAATTTAAGAACTTTTTATGGAGAGACTTTTTATTATAACTCAGCTGGCAATTATTATAATTTTATATTTGGCAATCTTGATTATGGTATTGACTGTCCTTTTGAAATTTCCATTTGTGGAACAGAAATAGAATGGGATGATAAAACCATTGAAAATCCTCCCAAAGTATTAGGAATGCAAAATATAAAAAATAGAAAAGAAAACATTCCCAATACTTTTGGACTATCTACAGGTGCTATTCCAGATCAGTTGGCTTGGACTTTATTATATGATAGCAGAGGATTTGATAGTTTTCAGTTAAAAAAAGAACCGTTTTATTATCTAGATGACACGGATAAACCATAAACAGTATTTTTATACGTTATTTTAAAAATGAATGATTTTCAAAGACTAAAGTACTCATGTTTACAGATGAAATCATGAATACGAGTGGCGGTAAAGGTAGTTTTTATGAGGTGAAATTCGATTATATAGCTGACTTTGTTTTATGCAGAGTCGGCTTTTTGGCATATATACATAATTTTCATGACAAGGGAGGTCGATAATACTGGCATGGAAGAAAAAGCTCACGCTGCAGCAGAAAGCTGAATATAAGGCTGAAAAGCGTGAGGAAATGCAGAACTTATTCAAAAAGATCGATGATGGCGTTAAGGCTGTTTTTGAGTCAGATAGTTACAAAGAATGCCTGCGGTATATGAGTAAATTCACGAATTACTCCGCAGGCAATTGTATTCTCATTATGCTTCAGAAGCCCGATGCAAGCCTTGTAGCAGCATTCGGCAAGTGGAAGGAACTCGGCAGGACTATCAACAAGGGAGAGAAAGGTATAGCCATACTTGCTCCTATGTCCTTCAAGAGTAAAGAAATCAAGGAGCAACCTGTTACGGACAGCTGCGGCAATCAGGTATACAACGCTGACGGAACTGAGAAAAAAGAAAAGGTTGAGGTCGAACAAACTTCAATCGGCTTCAAAAAGGTACATGTCTTTGATGTATCTCAGACCAGCGGCAAGCCTATTCCCGAATATGTCCATGAGCTTAATGAAGCTTTAGAGGACGAGCACGTTGAAGTTGTAATTAATGCTGTTCACGATATAACAGGTATTCCTGTGGATTTCGAGGATATCAGCAGCGGAGCAAAGGGATATTACAGCTACGGCGAACAGCGAATAGTGATACAGGAGAATCTCAGCGGCGCACAAGCCGTAAAGACTGTTATTCACGAATGCGCTCATGCCCTGCTGCATGATCCCGATAAAAAGCTCCCAACGGCGAATACTTCCCGAAGTGATAAGGAAGTACAGGCTGAATCGGTGGCGTACATTGTGGCTTCGAGGTACGGTATAGACACAAGTGATTACAGTTTCCCATATATTGCCTCATGGAGTCAAGGCAAACAGCTTGAACAGCTCAATCGCTTCCTTAATGAGATACATTATACTGCTAGGACGATATGTGATGCCATAGACACGGAGCTTCAGGCATTATCCGAAAACCAAACAGAAGAACAGACCGAGGACAAGTTCCTCGGCATTTCTATGTAAGGAGGTATTTTTTTGATAGGAATCCTTATAAAAAACAATGAGAAAGCACTGTTTACAGGACTTCCAAAGGAAACAGAAAAACTTGAAAAGCAGCTTGCAGGTATCGGACTGAATGTACCACTGCAGGAAATAAACCTTTCAAATCATAATGATATCGGCTATAAGCTTGAGATATATGCTCAGAGTCAGATTGACATGGAGGTAGCTTCAAGAATAATTCTGCATGATAATATCGGTCTGCTTAATGACCTTATGCTGTACATTTCAAACAGAGATGCTGATAAAATGTATGACAGGATATGTGAAAGCCATGCTGAAACGATCTCAGACCTATATAACGAATTAACGACTCCGCCAGAGCTCGAAACTACTGATAAGCTCGTCATAAGGACTACGCTTAACTATAACGCAAACTTCTATGAGCCTGCTGACTGCATAGTTGAGAAAGCCATAGCTATACCGCATGAAGAATATGATGCCCTAATCAATATTACTGACAGCTGCTATGATTTTATTGCTGAAAATCAGGAGTGTATGTATTACGATAAAGATAACAATAATCATTGTATCCTTATCTATGATGATACAAGCGGTGATGGAGTTATAATTAATGCTGACGGTTGTAATTACCCGAAATATTCAGCATTTGTTCCTCATGCAAAAACTATGCTTGAACAGCATGAACTGGAGCAAAGCGGACTGAAAACAGTCAAAGCTCCCATTACAGAGAGCGAAAAAAGGCTTCTTGATACCATATCGAGTGCAGCAGACAGGATAGCAACATTCGCGCATCTCGGTCATAAGGACTTCACTATTGAAGATGTTCTGAAAGACCTTGATTGCTCTCTGGACGATGTACACGATATGCTGCTTAATGCTATCGCACAGAAAGTCAGGAAGCTTGACGGGATAAGTTCTGTTGAAGTCAGTAACCTCAACATTCCACTGCAGCCCGAAATAACCGTTACAACAGAAGAAACACAGAATATGATCGCTGATACTGAAGAGATCGGCGGTCTTTCTTTATGATCGGAGGTAAAATATGAAATTTGTAAAACTAAAGCTCTTTTCACCGATAATGGTAAAGGGAGAAGCGCCATACGAAAATCCGTGGGACGGCGGCGACGATTACCGCGTCCTTATCGAGCGTGAGAAGAAAAAATGCAGGAATGAGATATATGTAAGTTCTTGTAATGCACTTACCCCTGTTTCTCTTCCGCAGTGCTTTGAACACCGCATTTATTCTGCAGTTCCTGCTATTGAGGAAAAGAACGGCAAACTCATGCTCTGCCTTAACTGTGAATGTTACAGCACACTTGCGGAATCTGAGCTTGATGAGCTTTGCACCTGGTGGGAGAAAAGGGTTGTACAGGCGAATGAAAGTCTCAGTAAAATGCAAATAAAAACAAGAAAACTCGGCAGGATAATCATTTACCTGTGGTTTATGAACGGGTGGGCTATAGAGCCCATATTTCCTGCCATGCAAAGGAGCTGATATTATGAGAATGCCAAGTGAAAGAGAAATAGAATACTACCGCAGCCGTTATCCTGCAGGAACAAGGATATGCTGTGATTGTATGTCTGACGATCCCAGACCTGTACCACCCGGTACTACGGGAACTGTTATAGGCGTTGATGATATGTGCAGCATTATGGTGAGGTGGGATAACGGGCAAGGGCTTTCTCTTGTTCCCGGAGTTGACAGCTTTCATGTCATATCTCAGGAAGAAAGCCAGTCAGAAGCTCATGACATGGGTATGCAGCTATGAAGGTAAATGCAGCAGAAGAAGACTTTGAGCTTATGGAGCTTTTCGGACAGACAGTGCTTTTCACAAATATGAGAGTTGACCGAAGCACAGTACCCGAAGGTCTTTATGCATACGATGTCAGACACGATGATGACTGTACAGGCGAAATATGTGAGATAAAGCCGTCTGTAATGGTAAATCACTGGGGTACGATCATCTGTAAAGAGCCTATTGAACTGGATGAGTTCTGGCATAGCAAATTTGTTGATAAGGATGATTACAGTTATCTCGGCGATAGCGTAAAGCTTGATGAATATATAAATACGGACTGTTATGAAGAAGAGTCCGCAGAAATGGAGATGTAATAAATGTCAGAAAAGAAAAAGCCAATGAGCCCGATAATAGGAGCTAACGGAAATATTTTCAATTTACTTGGGATTGCTTCAAGGACATTAAAAGAAAACGGTATGGCTGAAGAAGCAAAGGAAATGTATAACCGCGTTACTTCTTCGGATGACTATCTGAAAGCACTCTGTATTATCGGCGAATATATTGAGCCCTGCAGAGAACAGGACTTGCAGGCAGAAACTGAAGATGCCGAAAGCCTATCCCAGCAGTTATAAATACTGCTGTTAATATATATATTTCAAAAACAGCGACGGCTCGGCAGAAATACTGTCAATCTCGGAGCAATAAAGGAGGAATGAAATATGGATACGTCCTGATAACCTTTGAGGGAAGGAGGTCGTATGCAGACACGCAAAAGATACGAAAAAGCAAGTGTTACACTTAATGGAACTGTACCGTCAATGCTGAAAAGAGCAAAAACGGTGCTTTCCTGTAAGCAGTACCGCGAGCTGTGTTTCGCCGTCAATGAGGCGGCAGACTATACTACAAAGAAAGGAATGATATCAGCCTGTTTACAGGCAAAGAAGAATAATATTTAAAGCCGCTTGTCGGGAGCAGAAATGTTCCATGCAGGCGGCTTTTTCTGTTTCCGACGCATAAGCGGCGGAAAGGAGGCGTATGAACAGTTTCATGTCATGGGTGGGAGGTAAGAAATCTCTCCGGGACAAGATAATAATACGTTTTCCGCTTAACTATGGGCGGTATATAGAAGTTTTCGGCGGTGCAGGCTGGGTGCTTTTTCATAAAACACCTGAGAAATTTGAGGTTTTCAACGATGCCAACAGTAATCTTGTAAACCTTTATCGCTGTGTACGCAGAAACGCCAGAAAGCTCATATACAAGCTCATGTTTATGATAAATGCACGTGATGATTTTCGCTGCATTGTGCAGCAGCGCAGGAGAGGTCTTTTTACACGATTCCGTGACTACGATAGAGCCGCGAAATTCTATTATCTCATACAGTACAGCTACGGTCACAAAACTGACCAATATTGCTGCAAACCTGTTTCTATGTGGAAGAAGTTCCCGCTTATCGAAAGAGCCGCAGAAAGGCTTCAGTCAGTGGCTATCGAGAACAGGGACTTTGAGGAACTCATAAAGCTCTATGACAGGCCTGACAGCTTCTTCTACTGTGATCCGCCGTATTACGATACGGAGAGCTTCTATAACGATGTGGACTTCAAAAGAGAGGATCACATTCGCCTGAGAAATACCCTGCTCGAATGTGAGGGCAAGTTCCTTGTATCATACAATGACTGTCCTGAGATAAGGGAGCTGTGGGATATCCCCGGTATATACTTTGAGGAAGTTGTCAGACCTAATAATCTTGCACTGCGGTATGAAAACGGCGCCGAATATCATGAGGTGTTTATCAGCAATTACGATACGTCTGAAAGGCGTAATTTAAACCGTCAGTTGTCATTTCTTGACGATGACGAGGAAGGATATTAATAATGAAAAAGA
>JAEEGJ010002716.1_pt1 | contig 81489 bp, 66 predicted proteins | sample 8958761 | NCBI WGS metagenome assembly JAEEGJ01 (sample SAMN16246546, study PRJNA631951) | gut metagenome | biome: gut microbiome; feature: rumen; material: RS-attached | host: Bos | place: Iran: Karaj | collected 2018-10 | reverse complement strand
TCAACTGCCTCAAGTCGGCAGAGGTCGAGACGCTTGGAGAACTCGTGGTCTTCAACAAGACCGACCTGCTCAAGTTCCGCAACTTCGGTAAGAAGTCGCTCAGCGAGCTTGAGGAGCTGTTGGCCACACTCAATCTGCACTTTGGCATGGATATCACTAAATACAAATTAGAAAAAGAGTAAAAAACGATGAGACATAATAAGAAATTCAACCATCTGAGCCGTAAGAGCGCCCATCGTGATGCCATGTTGGCCAACATGACCATCTCGCTTATCATGCACAAGCGCATCATCACGACCCTCGCTAAGGCTAAAGCCCTGCGCGTTTATGCCGAGCCCCTTATCAACAGGGCTAAGGACGACACTACCGCATCGCGCCGCCTCGTCTTCAAGCACCTCCAGAACAAGCAGGCCGTTAAGGAACTCTATTCGACCGTTGCTGCTAAGATCGGTGACCGCCCCGGTGGCTATACCCGCATCTTGAAACTCGGTAACCGTCTGGGTGACAACGCTAAGACCTGCTTCATCGAGCTCGTAGACTTCAATGAGGCTATGCTCGAGGCTAAGAGCCAGGAGAAGGCAGCCGCTAAGAAGACGACTCGCCGCAGCCGCAAGAAAACCAATACTGCCGCTGCTGCTCCCGCTCCCGCTACCGAGGAAGCTCCCAAGACCGAAGAGTAAACAATCTGCTGCTTCGCAATATTTTGCAATGAACCCCGCAACCAGTCGATGGTGCGGGGTTCGTTGCATTTTATTAGTTATTCTGTGATAGTGAGCGCTTAGGGAGTTGGCTTTTCGCTATCTTTAGGCAACGCGGTAGGCTTCAACGCCGCCTCCATCAATGCCTCGTTGGTATTCAATGTGTCGCCAGCAGGCGAGATGAGATACATGGCCTGATAGGGAGGCTCGGCATTCTCGACAAACATCTTTTCCATGATGCCGAAAAACTCCTTCACAGCGACAGTATCGTTCAGTGCCTTAATTTCCTCAACAATTTCCTTGCCGTCGGGCATCACTTTCACAAACTTGTAGCTCTTGGGCTTCTCGTTACAAGAGATCAAGCATCCGCAGCACACGGCTGCCAACGCAATGCTGAAAATAAATTTCCTCATTTTCCTCAGCTCTTACTCTTTCACTTCCCAGCCTAGTGCACTGGCACCCAGCACGGCTGCGTCGCTCTCCTTCAGTTCGCTAATGAGGATCTTCACCTTACCCTTATAGATACCCAGCACATTGCGGTCATAGGCCTCCTTCACGGGATTCATGATCAGGTCACCGCTCTTGGTCAAGCCGCCAAACAGCACAAACGCCTCGGGGCTCGAGAAGTTGGTGAAGTCGGCCAGTGCCTCACCCAGGATGTTACCCGTGTACTCAAAGATGTCCTTGGCCAGTTTGTCACCGGCAACGGCGCAGTCATACACATCCTTGCTCGTGATAGCCTCGATGTCATATTCGCGCAGTTTTGACGGCTCGTCACGCAGCTCCAGGAACTCGCGTGCCGTGCGGGCAACGCCTGTTGCCGAGCAGTAAGCCTCCAGACAGCCTGTGCGACCGCAGCCGCACACGCGACCGTTGGTGCGCTTCACAATCACGTGGCCCAACTCACCGGCAAAGCCATCATGGCCATACACCATTTGTCCGTTTACCACGATACCGCTGCCCACACCAGTGCCCAGGGTGATCATGATAAAGTCCTTCATGCCGCGAGCCACGCCATAGGTCATCTCGCCGATGGCTGCAGCGTTAGCGTCGTTAGTGATCAGGCAGGGGATGCCGAATTTCTTGGTCACCATGTCGGCCAGGGGGATGGGCATCGGCCAGGGCAGGTTAGGAGCCTGGTCAATCATTCCAGTGTAGTAGTTGCCGTTGGGAGCACCGATGCCGATGCCGTTAATCTTGCCCTCAGCGTCATTGTCCTTGATCAGACGAGACAGCTCGGTGTGAAGCTCGTCGATATAGTCTTTAAAGTCGCTGTGTTTGCCAGTCTTGATCGAGCTGCTGGCAATCACATTGCCACGAGCGTCCACTATACCAAAGACGGTGTTAGTGCCGCCCATGTCGATACCGATTACATAAGGTTTTGCCATGATTCTAATTCGTTTTAATTAAGAGTTGATAATCAATAATGTTTTTTCTGTCAAAGGGCAAAGATAATAAAAAGTTGCCAGTTTTGCTTTTTTGATATCAAGTTTTTGCATTGTGATATGTTTTTTTATGGTTTTCTCTTTTCTTGGGATGCATGGGAAATCAACGCTCGTCAGCAGTGGGCTGTCACTCCTTTGCTATGGGTATGACAAATTCCTAGCCAGAAATAGATGGGCTGGCTAGATTTTTTATAGAAACTAGGTGGTTCTAGAAACTAGCCGAGAGGCGGACGTTGAGCTGACGGCGGGTGAGGTAGTTGGGGACGGCATACTGGATGTTGTTCACGTCGGTGACCCAGTAATAGCTGCTCACGTTGCTGATGTCAAACAGGTTGAAACAGTCGATGCCAAGCCAGATTTCCTTGAAGTGGCTGAGTGGCCCGGAGCTAGGACGGTTCTCCTTGCCGACAAGCTCATAACTCAGGCCCGCGTCCACACGCCTGTAAGCGGGCTGGCGCACATAGGAGTCGGCGCGCGTCAGGTGGGGCGCTGTGGTGGGCAAACCATCACTCACGATGCCCTTGAGGCTGAACTTGAGGCGCGGGATGTTGGGGAAGTAGTCAGTAAAGAACAGTGCGACGCTGTAGCGCTGGTCGGTAGGACGCGGAACTTTCACGCCGTTGAGGTCTTCCTGAGTCTTCATGATCGATACGCTGAGCCAGGAGTCGGTGCCCTCTACAAACTGTCCGAACAACTTCATGTCGATGCCCGCGATATAGCCCTTAGATACGTTCACACCGCTATAGACGAGCTTGAGGTTGTCAATCTCATAGGGGATGAGGTTGGAGAGATTCTTGTAGTAGGCCTCGGCGGTGAACTTGAAGGGACGGTCAAGCGCGCGGAAGGTGTAGTCGCTACCCAGAATGACGTGGATGCTGCGCTGTGACTTGATGTCCTTGTTGAGCAGGATGTTACGGTTATTCAGCGAGTCCATCACCTGCTGGCGGTATTCTTTGTAGAACGGAGCCTGATAATAGACGCCCGTGGCAAGACGTAGCGACAGGTTGCCATTGCGCTCAGGCACGAAGCCCAGACTCACGCGGGGCGATACAAGGGTCTCGCCGTTGAAGTTCCAATGCGACAACCTTACGCCCGCATTGAGCGACCAGTAGCCCGCATTGCTGTTGAAACGCCACGTGTCCATGAGCCATCCGGCAATGCGGGTGGTGTTCAAGTCGTTGCTCGACGTCTCAGTGAAGATGACATTGACCTGATCAGGGATATGGGGCAGGGAATAGCCTGCACTATCGCGCCACTGCCACTGGCGGGAGCGGTCATAGATGTCCTCGTTACGCATCGACAGGCCATAGGAGATACTATTGTTGTTGAGGCCGACGTGACCGCGCAGGGTGAGGTCCATCACGTTCATTTTGAGGCGGGTGCGCTCATGCTCGTGATATTTGCCCACACCTTGCTCTTCACCGGCTTGGTCAAGCCAATACTCGCCGTGGATGTCATAGCTCACCAACTCGTCGGTACGGTAACCCGATGCCTGAATGGTCAGATCGGTGCCTTTGTCGTTAAACAGATAGGTGGCCGAGGCTGCAGCAAAATAGGTATGGAACTTGTCCTTCTCGTAGCCGTCAAAAAAGACGGTAAACGTGCGTACCTCCTCGCTGGTACCGAAACTGGTCTCGCGGTTCACGGGGGTGAAGCGGTAATCGTTGATGCTCACGTTACCTAGCAGAGCGATGCGCAGCTTGTCGATAGGCTTGAAGACAAGACTCGTTTGGTAGTCAAAGTATTGCGGGTCATATTCGCCCTTGCTCTCCAGTGAGCCCATGAGCGAGGAGTTGCGCTTGTAGCGAACGCCGTGCATCTGCGAGTAATGGCGGGTGCTGTGTCCCAGCATGAGGCTACCGCCCTGAAGACTTGCGGCAAAAGCACCCTCAAAGGCCTGGGGCTCGCGGTAGGTGATGTCGAGTACCGACGACATGCGGTCGCCATACTCGGCGCTGAAGCCACCCGTCGAGAACTCAACCTTGCGCACCATGTCGGGGTTAATGATACTCAATCCCTCCTGCTGGCCGCTGCTGATGAGCTGCGGTCGATAGACCTCTATGCCGTTGATATAGACGCTGTTCTCGTCATAAGAGCCGCCTCGCACCATATATTGTGAACTCATCTCGTTCTTGCTGCTCACACCGGCCATCGTCGTCAATACCGCCTCGACACTACCGCCCGATGCGTCAGGCGTCCGACGTAACATGTCCACGTCGATACCCTGCATGGTGTTGGTCTGCTTCTTGTATTCGGTAATCTCGACTTCGCCCAGTTCAAGCGTCTTCTCATATAGCTTGGGATTAATGGAAACAGTGCCTTGGGGCTTGATGAGCTGGCGTGTTATTGTGGTATAACCCAAACATGAGAATTCAATCCTAACGGTGTCGGCTTTGGGTACGGTCAACTCATATTCACCCTTGGTGTCGGTGTTTGTGCCCACGGCAGTGCCAAGCAGGCGCACGGTGGCAAACTCTATAGGCTCGCCTGCGGCATCCACGACTTTTCCGGTGATTTTAACTTGAGAGAACGCTGTGATGGCACACGCGAGGTATGCCACGAGCGACAATATGCGGAGTTGTGACTTCATTGACTTTTTATGTTATATATAATAACATAACGCAGAAAACGGTGATAAAGTATATCCAGTTCTAGCTTTTAGTGATTTGGCAGAAAGCCAAACACCACCCTGAACACCTGCGGTTAGAACAAGGAGAACAGGCTGGCGGCATCCATGCGCTTGTAACTGTTGGGGATGCTGCGGTCAATATTCACCTGTTTGTTCCACTCGATGTTCTTATAATTCAACGAGAAAGCCATTTTCTTTTTATCGACAGTGGCATCCACGTTGATATCGTGGGCGATATTGCCCGCAGGGGTGGACTTCACGCCGCTGAATTTGACTTGGTAGGCAGGGGTGGTACTGCCCGATGGAATGATGTCTAGCGAGGTGATGCGGTTAGACTTGTCGAAGGTGAAAGAGTAGCCGTAACCCTTATATTTCTCGTTAGGGGTAAGCAGGATGTTGCTGCCCTCGCGTGAAACGGTCACTTGGGACTTGTTTCCCTCGCTAATGGTGCCCTTGCCGATAATGAACGGCCTACCCAGGAAAATGTCCTGAACATCGCTCACGGTCACGGGGATGCCCGCGGTGAGAATCGACACTTTCTCGGCAATGTAGCGCTTGTGTACCTTATCTACAGCGTAAAGGCTGTCGGCGGTTATGAGCAGCCTGCCCACCTCAATACCGAGCATCGGCCTGAGTGAGATGAAAATAGCCTTGTCACGAATCATGCGCACCTGGATCGACGAGGAGAAGTTATTGCCGCCCTTCAGCGAGATGTTGCCACCGGTCTGCAAGGTCTGCCATTCGCCCAAAGTTGAGACTATCGCAGCAAACGGGTCGTCATGGCTTTCGCCTTGTGTCGATTGGCCTTGACCTGTCGGGTTGATGACGGGTTGATTGGTATTGGCCTTCTTGAATGTGCCACAAGCGGTCATCGATGCTACAAGTATAATTAGTATCGCAATATTTATTTTCTTCATAATCATTTAATTAAGAAATAATCTCAAAATCTCTTTAACCGTTAACCTCTAACCTTTAACCTACCATGAATGTCATCATTCATAGTAAGTCTTGTCTTTTACTTTGCGTTGTAATAATTCGTTCTCTGAATCCTGCTCAAGGGCCTTGGTCCATTGCTCGACGGCGCCGTCCTGGTCACCGGTGAACCACAGGATGTCGCCGTAATGCTCAAGGAAATGCTCGTTTTCACCTTTTTCCATCGCGCTCTTGATGTAAAGAAGCGCCATGTTGTAGTCTTTCTTGGCAAAATAAACCCAGGCGTAGGTATCGATGAAGTTAGCGTTTTCAGGATCTTCTTTTACCGCAAGGGCAGCCATCCGCTCGGCACGATCCAGATTTTGGGCACGCTGGGCGAGGTAGTAGGCGTAGTTGTTGAGCGCTCCCGAGTTGAGCGCGTCCAACTCAAGCGCTTTCTCATAACACTCGACGGCCTTTACCGTGTCGTTCATCTCGCTATAGGTGTCTCCCATGCCGCAATAGAGCTCTGACTGCTTCTCGACATCGGTGGAGTCAGTCATGGCAAGCGTATTGACGTAGGTTTCTATCGCTTTGTCAAATTCTTTCATCTGGTGGTAGCACCCCGCGACATAACCCATCAGGTCAAGGTTGCCGGGATTGTATTCAAGGGCTTTCTCCGAGGCTTTGACCGCGTCGGCATAATTGTCGTCCATCATGTTGAGAATGACCATATTGCGCCACCCGCTGGCATCGGTGGGATTCACGTCAAGGCTGTAGCCCAGTTGCTCGATGGCGCCCTTGATGTCTTCTTTGGCGTACAGGTATTCACTGTACAACTGGTGGATGTTTGCCTCGTGGGGATGTTGCTTGATAAGGACGGTGAATAGGTCGTTGATGCGTTGGGTGGTGTCCTCCTGGGCGAGTCGTTCGCGTATGAAACTCAGCAGTACGCCCAGTTTGGAGTCCACGTCAAGCTGCTCGGCAGTGAGGGCATTATAGATTTGCTGCTCGTAGCCTACGCTATCGCCTAACTGGTTGTAATAATCAGCCCGTACGAGGTAGATGTAGCCGTTGTCGGGCTCATATTCCTGGGCACGATCCAAATAATAGAATGCGCTGTCGCTGTTTCCGTAATGCTGGAACAGATTGCTCAAGGTGATGTTGTAATCGGCGTTTTGGGGGGCTTTGTAAAGCAGTTGCCTCATTTCGTTGAGTGCGCCGGCGCTGTCCTGCATGGCTTGGTAGTTGTTGATTTTGCCGGCGGTGAGTTGGATAGCGTCGCCAAAGATAGCAGCTATGCTGTCATAGGTGGCGTTGCTCTGAGTATAGTCGCCCGAGCGCGAATAGGCCTCGGCAAGGCGCACTTGCAGCTCCAATCGGTTGGGGTTGTGCTCGTTGAGTAGTTTGATGGCGCGCAGGGCCTCCTCGGGATGGCCCAGCTGCATGTTGGCATCGCTGTAGAATGTCGTCTCATACAGATCCTCGGGTTGAGACTCAAAGTGCTCTTTCATCAGCGCCAGTCCGCGCTCGCACCGTTCCTTGGTTGTATTGTTCATCCTTACCAGGCACATGCCCATGTAGAACGAGATGGCGCTGTTATCGGGGTCAATCTCGTGGGCATGAGCCATGAGCTCATAGAAGGCGTCATAATTGCCCTTCATCTTCTCGTTCTGTGCTTGCAAGAAGATGTATTCGGCCTTGCGCCGGTCGGCTAGGCTGACGGCCTTTTTTGCCGGTTCATTCTTGCCAGCAACGGCTGTCAGAGCCATCAACGCTATGGTCAATATTACTATATGTCGTTTCATCGTTATGGTTGTCAATGATGAAAAGTTCATTAATTTCTAATCTCTAATCATCAAATTCTCAACCGAGAATTTGATTCACTTCGTCCCCGTGTGTCCGAATCCTCCTGCGCCGCGCTCGGTCTTGTCAAGGTCATCAACGATGGTCCATTCTACTGTGCTGTGACGGGCGACCACCATCTGGCAGATACGCTCACCGTTCTCGATGGTTTGAGGCTCGTTGCTCAGGTTCACGAGGATGACCCCGACCTCACCGCGGTAATCCGCATCGATGGTCCCAGGGGTGTTCAATACGGTCAAGCCGCGTTTCAAGGCCAAGCCGCTACGGGGCCTGATTTGGCACTCATATCCCTCGGGCAGAGCGATATAGATGCCCGTGTGCACCAGTGCCCGTTGCAATGGTTGCAACGTCAGCGGCTCCTCGAGCCACGCCCGCAGGTCCATCCCCGCGCTCAGCGCTGTCCCGTACTGCGGCACCTCATGCGGCCCCTTGTTCACGATCTTCACGTTTATCTTGTCCATAAATCATGGGATTGGTTACAAACTGCAAAAATACATCAAAAACAATTACAACCGTCATTTGAAACCTTTTTTAAATGTCAATGTTTAGGAATGTCAATAAAAAATCTCATCGACCTGCCACTGCCCGCCCGCTTGACCGACAACATCGACGAGTAGGTCATCTGGGTGGCCGAGCAACTGGAAAAATAGATTTACTTTGCATTTTTGGGCATAATTATAAAGTGATTATCATTTTTCGATAATCACTTTTTGATAATTAATGGGATTGTTGCTACTTTTGTGCAAAATTTGGAAACGAAATGTCACAACAACGCATGGATTGGGACCGATTGATTTCGGACAAACGACTGGGACTGGAACATTACCACGATGATAAGGGTGGGGGAGTCAGGAGCGACTTTGAACGCGACTATGACCGCCTGGTGTTCTCGTCGCCTTTCCGTCGCTTGCAGAACAAGACGCAGGTCTTCCCGCTGCCTGACAGTATCTTTGTGCACAACCGACTGACTCATAGCCTGGAAGTATCGAGCGTGGGCAAGTCGATGGCACGCGAGGTGGTCATCCGCCTCATGCCGCGCTACGAGGGTGAGCCTTGGGCCGACAAATTGCGTGACATCGGCGAAATCGTTGCTGCCGCCTGTCTGGCACACGACCTGGGCAATCCGCCATTCGGCCATTCGGGCGAGAAGACCATCGGTGCCTATTTCAGCGAGGGTAAGGGACTGGAATTCAAGGAAAAGTTCACGGTCGAGCAGTGGAATGACCTCATCCACTTTGAGGGCAACGCCAACTCGTTCCGCACCTTGGTTCATCAGTTCAAGGGCCGCCGTCCTGGCGGTTTCGCGATGACTTACAGCACCTTGGCATCCATCGTCAAGTATCCTTATTCGTCGATGTACGCTGGCAAGAAAGGCAAATTCGGCTTTTTCACTACCGAGAAAGATGTGTTTATTCGCATTGCCGACGAGTTAGGGCTGATCAAGCTGGAAGAGGACCGCTACTGCCGCCATCCGCTCGTCTACATCGTCGAGGCCGCCGATGACATCTGCTACCAGATCATGGACATTGAGGATGGCCATAAGCTGCGCATCATTGACATCGAGGAGACCATCAATCTGCTCATGGGATTCTTTACCGCTGAGCGTCAAGCAAGTATCCGCAGTCACATGGACCAGGTGGCAGATCCAAACGAGAAAATAGCCTACCTGCGTTCCTGTGCCGTGGGTTTGCTGGTACAGCAGTGTGCCGCAACGTTTGCCAGCCACGAGGACGAAATCATGGAGGGACGCTTTGAGGGCAGTTTGATCGACTGCATCGATCCCTTGCCCGCAGAGGCCTATCGGGCGTGCAGTAAGTTGGCCCAGGAGCGTCTTTACCGGGCTGGTTATGTGGTGGATGTGGATTTGGCGGGTAACCGCATCATCAACCTGCTGTTGGATAAACTCATGGAGGCTGTCATGCATCCCGAACGCAACTATTCCCAGCTGTTGCTCAACAAGTTCCCGCAGCAGTATGACGTCCATGCCCCCACGCTTTTTGAGCAGGTGCAAGCCGTGCTGGACCACATCAGCGCCATGACCGATGTGTATGCCTTGAACCTTTACCGCCAGCTTAACGGTATCTCCCTGCCCACGGTATAAAACTAAGGAATACGAAGGCCTAGGGGCGCCTCTCACTCATGACAAATTCCAGCGTTCCACCAGCCATGATGTCTTGATGCTTGAGTTTGAAACCCTGTATCCGCTTGCCGTTGAGGCGGATTTCCTTGACGTATATGCCCTTGTCGCCCTTGCGGGTGATGGTAAAATCCTTGCCGCCAGCCAAGTGCAGAGTAGCACGCTGGAACAGCGGTGTGCCGGTGACATATTCGGCAGCGCCCGCATTGAAGGGATAGAAGCCTAATGCCGAGAAAATGTACCACGCTGACATCTGTCCGCAGTCATCGTTGCCAGCATAGCCTGCTGGAGTGGCATTATAGAATTCGGAGCGCACTTGGTTGACCAGTTCTTGAGTGCGCCAAGGGCGACCGGCGAAGTTGTAGAAATAGACGGTGTGATGGCTGGGTTCGTTGCCGTGGGCATACTGGCCGATAAACGCCGAGGCATTGCCGTTTGTCTCACGGTTGACGGAAGTGAGGCTGAAATTCTCATCTAACTTTTTCAGAAATGCTTTCTTACCACCCATAAGCTCAATGAATTGCTCGGGTGCATGAGGCACAAACCACAGGTATTGCCAGGCGTTTCCCTCAATAAAGCTGTTGTCCTCATAGCTAAGCGGGTCAAATGGCTCTGCCCATAGTCCGTTGTCGTCACGTGCTCTGAAGAACCCTGTTTTTTCATCATACAGGTTTTTGTAGTTAGTCGCCCTCTGGGCAAAGTGATGATAGTCGTCTTCGTGTCCCAGACGCGCGGCTACGGCAGCGACGCACCAGTCATCAAATGCCTGCTCCAGTGTGATAGAAACCGAAGACCCTTGCCTGTTGCAGGGCATGTAGCCCAGTTTTTCCCATAGGTCAAACGGCGAATTGGTGTGCGGCCTTGTGCTGCTCTCGACCATCGCTCGATAGGCTTTTTCAACATCGATGCCGGGTAGGTCAGCGAGAATGGCATCGGCGATGACAGGGATGGCATGATTGCCTATCATGCAGTAGTTCTCTTGTCCCCACAGGTCCCAGATGGGCAGATAGCCATAGGTGTCGTGATGGCGCACCATGTCGTTCACAAACTGTGCCGCCAGGTCGGGTTTGAGCAAGAGGTAAAGCGGGTGAGCGGCGCGGAAGGTGTCCCACAGCGAGAATGTAGAGTGGTAACTCTGACCCTTGGGCATCTGGCGTATCTCGTAGTTGGTGTCCATGTATCGGCCGTCGACATCGCTCATGGTGTTGGGCTGCAACAACACGTGGTAGAGTCCGGTGTAGAAGATCTGCTTTTGCTCATCTGTGCCGTCAATATCGATGCATGACAGCTGCCGCTGCCACTCATCGTGGGCTTGACGGACATATAGGTCAAAATCCCAGCCTGGTGCCTCGGCGGCGAGGTTTCGACGTGCTCCGTCGATATCGACCGCCGAGAGGGCGACCTTGACCGTCAATCGACTATCACCTGCAGTGTCAAACGACAAGGCGCAGCGTAGCGTGCGTCCATTGATTACCGTAGCATCGCCCACTGTGCGCGTGCCATCCATGAGCAGGTGCCCTGTGATGGGACGGGAAAACTCGGCGCGGAAATAGACTTTGCGCAGCTTGGCCCAGCCGGTGATGACGCGGTAACCTTCCACCGTGTGGTCATCGACAAGGCGGAGCTGGGCTTGGATGATGTCATAACTGCGGCGCCCGCTATAATAGGCCTGGCCGCGGAAGGTGGAATGGTCGAGGTCAAGAATGACCTGTTGCGGCTTCCCTTGGGGGAAAGTATAGCGGTGGATGCCAGTACGGGTAGTAGCGCTGAGCTCGGCTTTTACTCCGCTTTCGCGAAGTACAACCATATAGTATCCCGGACATGCCGCTTCTTGCTCGTGTGAAAAAGTCTGCCCGAAGTTGCCTGCCGCCAGATACTCTGGAGTCACATCCCAGGTCACTGGCATGAGCGAGATGTCAAACAGGTCAGTACAGCCCGTGCCGCTCAAGTGGGTGTGGGAGATGGCATAGATGCTGTCACGGTTGTAGTCATAGCCTGAGCAGGGATCCCAGGTCACCATCTGTTCGGTGTCGGGACTCACCTGCACCATTCCCTGTGGCATCGTGGCTCCGGGGAATGTGCTGCCGCTCAAGGCGCCGGTGGAATCGGTCTGCGTACCGATAAACGGATTGACATATTGGGTATAATCGGTTGTGGTGGCTTGGAGCAGCAATGTGCTCCACAGGGCTATGAGTAAGATAGTCTGTTTCATATATCGATAGCGTTGAAGTTGGTTTATCACATTTGGGTAAATTTGGCTGCGTCTCAGCGATTGAGAGTGCACTCTCATTGCGTTCGGCTTGCACACATTTTGTGGTGACAAAATTAAAAAAAATTAGTGCAAGTCGAATAAAGAACAAAAAGAATTCATTCTTTTTTATGTTGAGACGTAGCCTAATTTATTCAAAAACCGCAGATTTTTAGTAATTTTGCACCAACTAATATAAAATGTGACTTTATGGGACTGATTGACGATAGTAAACGTATAAATGACATAGACATACAAGAGGAACGCGCCATCCTGGTGGGCTTGATTACACCCCAACAGGGCGAAGCCAAGGCACGAGAGTATCTCGACGAGCTCGAATTCCTTGCCGAGACGGCTGGTGCTGTCACCGTGCATACCTTCCTGCAACGGTGCGACGGCCCCAACAGTACGTCCTACGTCGGTAAGGGTAAACTTGAGGAGATAGTGGCTTATGTCGAGGAAAATGACATCAGTCTAGTCATCTTTGATGATGACCTAACACCCAAGCAGATTGCCTTTATCGAGAAAGCCGTCAAGGTTAAAACGCTGGACCGCACGAGTCTCATCCTCGATATCTTCGCCAAGCGGGCCCAAACAGCTAGTGCCAAGATGCAGGTCGAGCTGGCGCAGTACCAGTACTTGCTGCCGCGCTTGACGGGCATGTGGACCCACCTTGAGCGCCAGCGAGGCGGTATCGGTATGCGCGGACCTGGTGAGACCCAGATTGAGACCGACCGCCGAATTGTCAAGACCAAAATTGCCTTGCTCAAGCAGAAACTTGAACAGCTTGACAAGCAAAAAACGACCCAGCGCAAGAACCGTGGCAAACTCACCCGCATCGCCCTTGTCGGCTATACCAATGTGGGTAAGTCCACTTTGATGAACGTGCTGAGCAAGAGTGAGGTGTTTGCCGAGAACAAGCTGTTCGCTACGCTCGACACCACCGTGCGCAAGGTCGTCATTGAGAACCTGCCATTCCTCTTGACTGATACCGTAGGCTTCATTCGCAAGTTGCCCACCCATCTGGTGGAGTCGTTCAAGAGCACCCTGGACGAGGTGCGCGACAGCGACATTCTTGTCCACGTTGTTGACATCTCGCATCCCCAGTTCGAGGAACAGATCGAGGTGGTTAACCGCACCTTACAGGAGGTGTGTGACGCTGGCGACAAAGATATGATCATGGTATTCAACAAGATTGACCAGTTCACTTATACGCCCAAGGATGAGGATGACCTCACGCCGCGTCAGCGCGAGAACATCCCCCTCGAGGAACTGCAGGAGACCTGGATGTCGCGCATGGGTGATAATTGTGTGTTTATCAGCGCTAAACATCAGCAGAACATAGATGGCCTAAAGAAATTGCTTTACGCTAAAGCCAAGGCTGTCCACACCGCCCGCTTCCCATATAACGACTTCTTGTACCAAACCTACGATGACCTGGAAGAAGATAAGAATTAATAAATATGATTCAGTGAAGTCCTCTCCAGGGTAAGAATTCCCTTTCCGAATCAAGAAAAAACGCCTTTCGCCGCTTGTCGAACCACATTTGAATCAAATTTGGGCTGGCAAGCGGTAGTTTATTGATGAAAAACGTGAATAATTCACAAAAATAGTATTATCTTTGCGACCAAATTTTAATTATAGGGGCTCGTGAACCAAACATTCATCACAATCGCGGATGCCTATAATGACCTAGAGGAGAATAAGAATTAATCAATAAGTGAGCCATACCGGAGAGTTAATTGGGTTCTGCTCCCTGGATGGATCTGAAGTTTATGAGAAAGAACCCATGGCGTAATCTTTATGAAAAAATTATCTATTTTGATGCTTGTGCTGGCTATGGCATTACCCATGATCGCCAACAATAGGTTTGAGCGTGGCGACGTAAATCAGAGCGGTGACGTGTCCATCGCCGACGTGACCACCTTGATCGACTATCTGCTGACTGATGAATGGCCTGGTTCATCTGTATCCACTCATGAGTTCGTTGATTTAGGCTTGTCTAGCGGTACCCTGTGGGCAACATGCAACGTGGGCGCCAATGCGCCCGAGGAATATGGCGACTACTTTGCTTGGGGCGAGGTTGTTCCCAACAAGGAGACCTATACGTGGGCAACTACCGCATGGGTGTATTATGAGGGTAGCTCTCTTCGCTTCAGTAAGTACAACACCAGCGACCAATATGGTGCGATTGATAACAAAACCGAGTTGGATCCTGAAGACGATGCCGCCTATGTCAACTGGGGACCCGAGTGGCGTATTCCGACCGAAGCACAAATTAGTGAATTGATTTCTAATCAATGCACTTGGGAATGGGTAGAGGTGAACGGTGTGAACTGTCGAAAGATCACCGGTCCTAACGGTAACTACATCTTGATGCCTGCAGCAGGCCAGCGCTCGGGAACTAACACCAGCAGCTTAGGCTCGAATGGTAACTACTGGTCGCGCAATCTCTTTGCCTCAGGAACCTCCGTCAATCCTATGAATGCATTCAAACTATACTTTAGCAAGACAATGAAGCAAAGATCATCCGGCTCGCGTAACCAAGGTTGTTCGGTGCGTCCTGTTTATGTTTCTGAAGATGTGCCAACCAGTGATTATGAGCGTGGCGACGTGAACCAGGATGGCGGCGTGACCATCGCCGACGTGACCACCTTGATCGACTATCTGCTGACGAACGAATGGCCCGATCCCATTCCCGCTGTGGATTACGTTGATCTGGGCTTGCCTAGTGGCATACTGTGGGCGACCCATAACGTGGGAGCCACTAACCCCGAGGGATTAGGTGACTTCTTCGCCTGGGGTGAAACCGCGCCTAAGGCCAACTATGTGTGGGACAACACTGCGTGGTTGTCTGTAGAGGATGGTCAAAAGCGTATTACCAAGTACAACACCAAGAGTAATTATGGTCCCGTTGACAACAAGATTGAGTTGGATCCTGAAGACGATGCCGCCTATGTTAACATGGGCTCAGAGTGGCGTATGCCGTCCAAGGCAGAAATCGATGAATTGATTGAAAATTGCACATGGGAGTGGACTCAGTTGAACGGCGTGAACGGTCAATTGATTACAGGTCCCAACGGGAACACGATGTTCTTGCCTGCAGTTGGTGAGCGTATGGGAACGAGTATGTACCATTTGGGTGAGGCTGGCAACTATTGGTCACGCTCGCTCCATGTCGTTAATGAGACCGTTTCCTTCCCGACTGGTGCATATAAGATTTACCTGACCGATGCTGGACTGACGTGGAACACAGCTGAGCGCAATTGCGGTTTCCCGGTGCGTGCCGTGCGCATTGCCCAGGATTAATACATGCTGTGCATAATACGATAATCGGTGGTGCCCCAAGGGGTACCACCGTATTTTTAGTATAAAGAGTATCTGAGATAACGTGAGCTCAACGAATATTATCAGGTTTTATATAAACTAGCCATCTGATGCATGTGGCTGTGTCATAATTCAACGAGCAATGTTTAACCGTGCTACGCACGGGAAATTCATACAAATTATCAAATAAATTATATAAAAATTTTATACAAAATTTGTTTTAATTTCCCGCCCGTAGGGCGGTTATAATTCCAGCTGGAATTATAATAGTCTCTATAGTCCTTTTAGATGAAAACTTGGATAAAGGGTGTGGAAAGCTCTAGCTTCTTGTCAAGGATTGTAGTAATCCTTGTTGTAGAAATCAAGTAGTTCCTGGATGTGGCGGTAGGCCTCGGCAGCGGGGCCATCGGGGTCAAGATCCATCGATTCCAGATAACTGTTCAGTGCCATACGTACATTGCCGTTTTGGCGGTAAGCGTTGCCGCGTAGGTAATAGGCCATAGCCATGGTTTCTCTATTGGCGCTCTTGCCCTCGATAATCTCGTTGGTGGCGTTGAGTGCTTCCTCTCCCTCGCTGCGGGAGAGCATGTCTTTGATTTCTTGTATGGTTTTCATTATGATTTCTGTTTTGTGGTGGCAAAATTACATGTTCTTCACGAATTATCATTATCTTTGCCCAAAAATAATCACCCTTGAGCATGACCAACGACACACTGGACAGGTCAAGCATTATCGAACTGCTAACCGTAACGCCAGCCGATGAATTATATCGGCGGGCCGATGAAGTGCGTCGTGAAGCCGTGGGCGATGATGTTCACTTGAGAGGGCTTATCGAGTTTTCCAACATCTGTCGCAACGACTGCCTGTACTGCGGCATCCGTCGCGGCAACAGGCAGGTGCAGCGCTACCGCATGACCGAAGAAGAACTGGTCGAGACCGCCAAGCGCGCCGCTGCCCTCGGCTTTCAGACCATCGTGCTCCAGTCGGGTGAGGACCTTCATTTTGACCAAGCGCGCATGTGCCGCATTATCGATCAAATCAAGCGGCTCGATGTCGCATTGACGCTTAGCGTGGGCGAGCGCGATTATGAGGATTATAAAGCCTTTCGGGATGCTGGCGCTGACCGTTACCTGATACGCATCGAGACCACCGACCGCGACCTTTATCACCGCCTTAACCCGGGCATGAGTTGGGAACATCGCCATGAGTGCCTGCTGATGATCAGGGAACTGGGCTACGAACTCGGTTCTGGCATCATGGTGGGCCTGCCGGGTCAGACGGTTGAGTCCATTGCCGACGACTTGTTGTATCTCAAGGATATCTGCATCGATATGGCTGGCATAGGGCCTTTTATTCCTCATCCCGAAACCCCACTTGCAAACGAGAGTGGCGGCACGTTGGAACAGGCCTTGCGCACAATGGCGGTCATGCGCCTGCTCATGCCCGACATCAACATTCCCGCCACCACCGCGATGGAAAGCCTGCATCCCCAAGGTCGCATCATGGCCTTGCAGGCGGGTGCCAACGTGGTGATGCCAAATGTCACCGAGGGCGAATACCGCCGCCTGTATGAGCTTTATCCCGGCAAAATCTGCGTCAACGATACTCCTGCCCATTGCCGTAGTTGCATCGGGCTGAAAATCAGGAGTATCGGCCGTACGATAGGACAGGGAAGAGGTGGCCACAAGAAACGATAAATCATTAATCACTAATATAATAGAAAATGGAAAAGAAAGAGAAAACCAACAACTCACAGGATAGACAGAGGCTAGGTCAGCTTAAAAACCTCGTGATGCTCGCTATGGCCGACGGTAAACTCACCGACTCGGAATTGGCCGTGATAATTGCAGTCGCTTCGCGCGAAAACATTTCACCCGATGACTTGACCAAGGTGATTGAGGATCCTGATAGTGTAAATATCAATCTGCCCGACGATGAGGACACCAAGCTCGCTTACCTGCGCGACATGGTCGCTCTGATGATGGTGGATGGTGATCTTGAAGAGCAGGAGCTGGCTATCTGCAAGATTTACGCCATGGCTTTAGGCTATCGCAGCTCCATCGTTGACGGCATGATTGCCGGCGTGATTGACAGCCTCGATGCCGAGGATGCTGCTGCCGAGTGATGTAACCGATGTGATTCAAGGGTTCATATGCCCCAAGGTTAGTTCACTATTAACAGTAATGAGGACAATGTATAGATTCAAGTTGCTCTTCTTATTGATTGTCGCCTGGTTGTCAACGATGACGGTGGATGCCCAGGAGGTTACCTCTCATGCGAATCTCGTTGACAGTGTTGAGGCACTCAATGCCTCTTGTCCGATATCCTATAGTGGTGACTGGGGGATTAATTCCATCACAATGGTCGGCAACAATTATTCCCTGGTCGATATTGGGGTGCCCGCTAGTTTGTCGATGGTACTCAACACGTTGACCCGGAATTCCGATAATGTGAAACAAATGTGGATCAAGCAGCTCGATAGTTTTGGCGTACAATGGAAGCATTTAGTTAACCTCATGGTTGAGAACGATTGCCGCATCATTGTCAACTTTCGTCCCAAGGAGAGTGAAGAGACCGCTCTTGTCACTTTTCTTCCCACCGATTTTCAGAAATAGTTCACCATTTAAGTGTTATCGTTGAGAACGATAGCTGTTTAGTTGATTTCATTTGGCACGATTATTGCTGCACATCTATTAAGCGATATCAAAACTCTATTATTTGAATGACAATGAAAAAGACTGTTTTTGTGGCTTTGACGGCAACAGCGTTGCTGTTGTCCAGTTGCCAATCGATGAATCAGTTCTATGGCGCGGCTACTGGCGCCTCTATCGGCGGTATGTTTGGTTCGGCCATTGGCGGCATTGCTGATGGACCTCGTGGCAGCGATATGGGCACTGTGTTTGGCATGGCTATAGGCGGCATCATCGGTGCTGCTGCGACCGCCCCCAATACTGACGATGGCAACTACCGCTCATCGGACTACTATTATGACTACGATGATGACGATTATCGTGAGAACAACGCTTACAGCCCCTTTGCCAGCATCGAAATCGCTGATTTGCGCTTCGTTGACGAGAACAATAACCGCGCCCTTGACGCCGACGAGCACGCTAAGCTTGTCTTCATCATTCGCAACACCGGCAGGGACTATGTTTATGACATCGCTCCCGTCATCACGGTCACTGGAACCAAGGAGATATTCCTGTCGCCCACTGCTATCGTGAAGGAACTGGCTCCGGGTAAGGCCGTGCGCTACCAGAGCGAGATAATTGCGACAAAGAAACTGAAAAACGGCACTGCAGACTTCTCAATCGGTTTCTCGGACGGCGATAAACTCTACACCTTGCGCTCATTCCAGATGCGCACTTATAAGCGATGATTGAATAAGGACAATCAAAATAAAATGGGGATAACAAACTAAAATTGTTGTCCCCATTATTTTTTGTGATGTATGGGATTTACAGGATAACCCGATGGGCATCAACTGGCTCATTGACAAACACGCTGGCCAATGGGGAAAAATGCTCGGGATCCTCGGTGGTGTAATAGCGGCAGGTGCCACCCTGGCTGCAATGGCGCTCAATCTCGGGATGGCGTTGCAGGTAGTCGGCAAGGCTCTCGGCCACAATGGGACCCTGCTGGATGATGTTCACACCGTCGGGTTTGTACTTGTTGATCTTGTCGATAAGCAACGGATAGTGGGTACAGCCCAAAATCACCGTGTCGATGTCGGGGCACTCGCCTAATAGCGCGTCAATGTCTTTTTTCACAAAGTAGTCCGCGCCGTCACCTCCGCTCTCGCGGTTCTCGACCAGCGGCACCCACATGGGGCATGCATGCCCATGAACCTTGCAGTTTTGGTACATTCCCTCAATCTCGATGTTATAGCTGCGGCTGGCGATGGTGCCTGGAGTGCCAAAGACCCCGATATGGCCTGTGCGGGTCAGCTCACCCACCTTCTCGACGGTGGGGCGCACGACACCCAAGACTCGACGCTCAGGGGCAAGGGTGGGGAGGTCATTTTGCTGGATGGTGCGCAATGCCTCGGCCGATGCTGTGTTGCATGCTAAGATGATCAGATGGCATCCCTGGGCAAACAGGTGTTTCACGGCTTGTAGCGTGAATTCATATACCAGCTCCCGCGACCGCGTGCCATAAGGCGCCCGAGCGTTGTCGCCGATGAACAGGTAGTCATATTGAGGCAGCACCCGACGGATGTCCCGCAGGATGGTCAGTCCCCCGAATCCTGAGTCAAACACCCCTATCGGCGCTTGCCCTGATGCGTTACCTTGTGCCATAATTGCCATATCGCTTATTTTTTCAGTCGCGAAGGTCGTGCAAGTGGATCGCAGAATAATTTTTAAGTAGAGGCGCAACTTACCTTCGCATATTCATCTGCAAAGGTACTCCATTTTTCGGAAATGTTTCGTAACTTTGCAAATTAAAATAAAAACCACGTGATGATGTCTCCTTTTAAGCCATACAGCTTAAATCTGCACGGGCGGCTGGTCGAGATTGACCGCCCGTGGGTCATGGGTATCGTCAACGTTACGCCCGACTCTTTTTATAGTGGTAGCCGTGCTACCGATGAGCTGACGCTTGTCGAGCGTGTGCATCGGTTGATTGCCGAAGGTGCTGACGTGCTGGATATCGGTGCTTGCTCCACTCGGCCGGGTAGTCAATCGGTTGATGCTCATGGTGAGATGGAGCGTTTGCAGTGGGCTTTAAGGATTATTCGTCGTGAGGCTCCCGATATCATTCTCTCGGTGGATACTTACCGTGCTGACGTTGCACGCCGTTGTGTGGAAGAATGGGGTGTGGAGATGATTAACGACATTTCGGGAGGCACGCTCGACGATAATATGTTTGCCACGGTGGCGCGACTGCATGTCCCCTATGTGTTGATGCACATGCGAGGCACGCCCGACACGATGTCGTCATTGACTGATTATGATAATGTCACGGCCGACGTGCTGGAGTGGATGGCACGCCGCATCGACGAGTTGCGTCAACTAGGTGTGGCCGATGTTATAGCTGACCCGGGCTTTGGCTTTGCCAAGACAGTGGAGCAGAACTTTGAGCTGCTAAACGGCTTGGAGGCGTTTCACGCGCTCAATGCACCGTTACTGGTAGGCGTCTCACGCAAGCGAATGATATATACACCTCTGGACTGTACCGCCGATGAGGCCTTGAATGGCACGACAATCGTCAATACGCTTGCCCTCGAGCGCGGGGCCCACATCTTGCGTGTGCACGACGTGCGAGCTGCTGTCGAGGCGGTGAAACTCCTCTCGATGATGCGCCATTGCGATAATAACAAGAAATAAATAATGACAAGATATGGGAAGTTCACTATTCACCCTTTTTAGTTTCAAGGACTTGATTGATATTGTGCTGGTGGCAACACTATTGTTCTACCTGTACAGGACGATGAAGGATTCTGGTTCGCTCGACATCTTTGTGGGCGTGCTGGCTTTTGTCGTCGCATGGGTCGTGATGTACAAAATTATGGACATGCGCCTCATCGGCACCATCATGGATAAGTTCATCGACATCGGTCTCTTTATCCTTGTGATTCTATTCCAGGACGAAATCAAGCGCTTCCTTACCGAGTTGGGATCGAGACGAGGTCTGAAGATCTTTGAGAAACTGTTTAAAAGCAAAGCCGAGATCGATGATGCCAAGAAATGGATTTTGCCGGTGGTGTATGCCTGCATGAACATGTCCAAGACCAAGACTGGCGCGCTCATCGTCATCCAGCAGACTATCCCACTCACCGATTATGAGCGCACTGGTGATGTCATCAACGCTGACATCAATTCGCGCTTGATTGAGAACATCTTCTTCAAGAACAGTCCCTTGCATGACGGAGCCCTGATTATCGCGGGCAGCAAGATAATGAGTGCCGGTTGCATCTTGCCCGTCTCCCATGATACTAACATTCCGCGCTACTTGGGCCTGCGCCACCGTTCGGCTAAGGGTATTGCCCAGGCGACCGATGCCATCGCCATCGTGGTGAGCGAGGAAACGGGACGCATCTCTTATGCCCATCGCGGAGAATTGCACCTGAACCTGACGAGCACCGACTTAGAGCACGCCCTTTCGGCCCTCGTCGAGAAAGAATGAGAGCTCCTAAAACCTAACGCCTAACACCTAAAGCCTAAAGAGCATGTTTGATATTGACGGAACACTGGTTAGCCTGGATCTGGTTGAGCGCTTCTTTTGCTGTGACCTGGAGACCTGTTTGGGAGCATGCTGCATCGAGGGTGACTCCGGCGCGCCGCTTACCGAACAGGAATACCAGCAACTCAAGGAGATCCTTCCCGAGATTTGGAACGACTTGCTGCCCCAAGCCCAACAGCAGATCAATGAGCATGGGGTGGCCTATGTGGATGTCGAGGGCGAACTGGTGACCCAGCTCGTGGGTGGCGCCAATTGTGTCTTCACGACCTATGAGCGCGGGGGAATGTGCCTGTGCGCGATTGAGAAGGCTTACCGGGAGGGACGCATCAAGTGGCGCAAGCCCATCTCTTGTTACCTCTATCCTGTGCGCATCAAGAAGTTTCCGGGTTATGAGGCTGTGAATTTTGACCGCTGGAAAATCTGCAAATGCGCCGAGGTCTTGGGACGTCGAGAGAAAATCCGTCTCTATCAGTTCCTGAAAGAGCCCCTTGTCGAGCGTTTCGGACAGCAATGGTATTACCAGCTTGTCGCCTCTTGTGAACTCTATATCAAGGAGTATCTTGAGTGACGAAACCTTTATGATGATTACAATAATACCTATATATTAAAGCTAAGATGATGAAAAAAACGATCTTATTCTTTTGCTTTTTTTTATGTGTTAACTGTGTCGACACACATGCCCAAATAGTATTTAACGGAAAAAAGGCAGCGATTGACAACTTGACTGGAACATGGCTGATCACTGTTCCCCAGTCTGTCTTCGGTTCCGATTATTCGACTCCGGTAACCCTTGATGATGGGGTGGTCGAGTGCTTCATTGATAGTATCCCTGTTACCGATAGCTGTACATTCAGCAACATTCAGCCGGGTGCGACTTATAACCTATGGGCTAGGACGGATTCTGACACGATTTCTGCCAAGATCCAATTCACTTACTGGCCTGTCATACAAATCTATGGGTCATATTACAAGGTGCCATACTATAAGGGCACTGTCGTCTATACCCATCCCGATTCTGCCTATCAGGAGACCATCAATTCGCGTGTTCGTTGGGCAGGAAGCTCGACAGCTTCACCAAGCCGTAAAAAGCATAATTTCCACCTCAAGTTTTATAATGAGGACTGGACCAAAAAGAATATGAGTTTCTTCGGGCTCCGCAGCGATTTCCATTGGCGATTGGATGCCGGACAAATCGATTTTTCCCGCGTTCGTAATCGTGTTTGCAAGGATATTTGGGCCGATTTTGCCACTCAGCCCTATTATGCCTCCACTGAGCCCAAGAAAGCACGCAGCTATGTGCGTGGAGATTTCGTTGAGGTATTTCTCAATGATGAGTATATGGGCATCTACTGTTTGAATGAGCACATGGACCGCCAGCAGCTTAAGCTCAAGCAGTATGACTATGAGAATGGAGAGTTCCATGGCGGTTTGTGGAAACCGATGACAAGAACTGCTACCACCTTGTACTCCAGCCTTCCCGAGGTGACGCCTAACAATAAGAATTGGGATCAGTTTTTTGTGAAATATCCCAATATCGATGACGTTAAACCGACTAACTTCCAGACGCTTCATGATGCGATTTACTTTGCGATGTATTCACCGCGGACGGAGTTTCTCGATAGCGCCAAGTATTACTTTGATATTCCTGTTTTTCGTGACTATTATCTGTTCACGTTATTGCTTCAGGCCCCTGATAATGTGGGCAAGAATTTGTATTACGCCTGTTATGATGTCGCAACTGACAAGCGCTTGACAATCGCCGTGTGGGACCTTGACTGTACCCAAGGGCAGTTTTGGAGTAATCTTGGCACTGACTATCATAGTTACAAGGTGGGTCCGGAAGATGATTTCAGGACCAATCACTTGCGCGACCATGTTGTGTTCAGGCGTTTGTGGGAAACTGATTCCACTTTCCATGGCTTGGCAACAGAGCGATACTGGGAGTTGCGCAATACAATGTTCAATCCTGACAGTATTCTAGCGCGGTATGCCGCCTATTTTGCTGAGATGAAGCGTTGTGGTGCTGACCAACGTGAGATTACCCGTTGGAGTCGCGGTTCTGATTTAGGAGGGCGCGTGCTGGATTTTGATGCTGAGTTGGAGTACCTCACCGACTGGTGGAACCGCCATATCGCTTACCTTGATGAAAACGTGTTTATGCCTTATCCGATGGGTGACCTTAACTTTGACTACCAGGTGACCATTCGTGATGTGTCGTTGCTTGTTGACTACCTGTTGGGGTCGGATGTGAATGTCTTTAATAGTAAGCGTGCTGACATGAATGGTGACGAAATCATAAGCATCAAAGACCTAACTCTAATCATTGATATGTTATTGACCACTGAATCATAGGCATGAACGAGCGGTTGAAGCAATATGAGTTCAAAAAAGACCATTTAGTCTGGAAAAATGAAAAATTGAAAGGTCTGGATAAAAAATCATCAAGAAACTTATTGCCGTGTCGGGAAAATGTATTACCTTTGCCCCGCTTTTCGTAATCTCTGACAAGAAATTGAGTGGCTTGTGTATATTACGAAGTGATTATTAACGCATTAAATGACATAACAATGGACTTGATTAAAGTTGCAGAACAAGCATTTGCTACAAACAAGCAGCACCCGGAATTCTTTCCTGGTGACACAATCACGGTAGCATACCGCATCAAGGAGGGTAACAAGGAGCGTATCCAGCAGTACCGTGGTGTGGTGATTAAGATCAATGGCGAGGGTGAGAAGAAGCGTTTCACCGTTCGCAAGATCAGTGACAACATCGGTGTTGAGCGTATTTTCCCGCTCGAGTCTCCGTTTATTGACAGCATTACCATCAACAAGCATGGTAAGGTGCGTCGCGCCAAGCTGTACTACCTGCGTGGTCTTACCGGTAAGAAGGCTCGCATCAAGGAGCGTCGTATCATCAAGAAGGAGGAGGCTTAATCAACCTGTCTTTCGAGATACAACACAACATCAAGGACCGAGGCTCACGAGCCCCGGTCTTTTGTTTTTCCTGGCCACCGCAAGAATTGACTGTTAAGCAGTTTTTTTAGGATTAAATGTTGTGGTTAATTAAATAATGTGTAACTTTGGGGGCAGAGAAAGCCGAAACGCTCGAAAGGAAGTAGGCAAATAAACAAAATACAGGATATATATGGATGAGGAAATGAAGAATGCCGAACAGGCAGCCAACGAGATGAAGAACGAGGGTGGCAACATCTTTGACCAGTTGAAGGACATGCTTGGCGATGCCGCTAATGACAGCGCAGGCGTGTTTGACAAGCTGAAAGGTCTTCTTGAGGGTAAAGAAGGTGACCCCAGTATCTTTGATAAAGCTAAGGATTTGTTTGACGGCAAGGAAGGCGAACCCGGTATGCTTGATCAGCTCAAGGAGATGCTCGACAAGGGCACTACCGCTGCTGGCGAGATGAGCCAAGACTTCCTGGAGAAAGCTAAACAGATGTTTGAGACCAAGGAGGGCGAGCCCAGTCTGCTGGACAAAGCCAAAGAAATGTTTGGTGAGGGTGCTACCGCCGCTGGTGAAATGATGGATAAGGCCAAGGACTTTGTGGAGCAGGGCACTGCCGCTGCCACCGAGGTGGCTCAAGACCTGTCTCAGAAGGCTAAAGAAGCCTTTGAGGAAGGTGAGGGTAGCGTCCTCGATAAGGCCAAAGACGCGCTTGACGATGCCGGCAAGGCTGCCGAAGGCGTGATGAACAAGGTAGAGGACTTCTTGAAGAATGCCTTTGGCGGTCCCAAGGACGAGGGCCAGGCCTGATCCGCTTGACATAAATTACAAATTACGCGAATTTCTCGAAGCCGGCTGCTGCCATTCGTTGAATTCGCGTAATTCTTAGTTTGTCTTTTTCCTTAGTCCAGGAAACGCTTGTCGAGGTCTCCGTAGCACTCGATGCGGCGGTCGCGCAGGAACGGCCACCAGCGCCTTACCTGCTCGCTGCGTTCCATGTCGATGTCGATGACCTGAATGTCCTCGCTGTCGTTGGGTGCGCGATAGATGAGTTCACCTTGTGGACCAGCAACAAAACTGCTGCCCCAGAATTGGATGCCGTTGGTCTGACCAGAAGGGTCGGGTTCATGGCCGACGCGGTTGACGGTGATGACGGGTAAACCATTGGCTACAGCATGACCGCGCTGAACGGTGGTCCATGCCTCGCGCTGGCGCTCCTGCTCATCGGGCGTGTCGCTGCTCTCATAGCCGATGGCGGTGGGGTAGATAAGCAGTTGGGCACCGCGCATCGCCATCAGTCTGGCTCCCTCGGGGTACCACTGATCCCAGCACACCATCACGCCCAGCCTTCCAAGCGAAGTCTCAATGGGGATAAAACCCTGGTCACCGGGGGTGAAATAGAATTTCTCGTAGTATGCCGGATCGTCGGGGATGTGCATCTTGCGGTACTGACCAGCCACGCTGCCATCGGTGTCAAACACCACTGCCGTATTGTGGTACAGTCCTGTAGCCCGTTTCTCAAACAACGAGGTGACCAGCACGATGCCACATTCACGTGCTACGGCTGCATATTCCTTAGTGACCTCACCGGGAATGTCAACTGCAAGGTCGAAGTTGTCCACGCTTTCCACCTGGCAAAAGTAGAGCGAGTCGTGCAACTCGGGCAGGACAACGAGTTGTGCTCCCTGGCTGGCTAACTGTTTGATTTTCTTGATGAGCGACTGGCGGTTGGCGGCCACATCGCTGCTATTGAGTTGTTGAATAATTCCTACTTTCATAGTATTTTATTGATTTGAGATCAGTTTTGATAGTGCCCCTTTAGGCAGTTGCATGGTCGCGCAGTGCAATGAGCCGTGCTCCTGGATGAGGGGGCGGCAGTCGATGCCCACCACTTTGCGGCCGGGAAAAGCTTCACCAATAAGTTGGCAGGCCTGGATGTCTTTCTCGGGCTGGCCATAGACGGGCACCAGTACCTGATTATTGGTAATCAGGAAGTTGGCATAGGTCGCTGGCAGGCGGAAAAACTCGTGTTCATAAATCGCGTCAGGCAATGGCAACTTGATGAGGTGATAATGGTTGCCGTCGGCATCGGTGAATGCCTTAAGGTCCTCTTCCATCTTCATCAGGGGCTGGAAGTGCTCATCGGCTGGGTCATCGCAGCCTGTATATATGATCACTCCTCCAGGAGCGAAACGAGCCAGCGTGTCGATGTGGCCATCGGTATCGTCGCCCACGAGGCTGCCATGGTCGAGCCACAGCATCTTCACGCAACCCAGTCGTTCAAGCAGTACCTGTTCGAGCTGTTCGCGTGAAAGGGTGTCGTTGCGGTTAGGAGCCTCTAGGCAGCAGGTTGTCGTCATCACGGTGCCGTTGCCGTCGGTCTCGATCGAGCCGCCCTCTAGCACCATGTCACGGTAGTTGAGCACTGGTGTTTTGAATATTCCCTGCTCATTGAGTCGGGTGGTTACCTGGTTGTCACAGTCGGCGGCAAACTTCATGCCCCAGGCATTGAAGGTGAAGTCGGCCAGCGACAGTTGACCATCGTGATAGACGGTGATGGGTCCATAGTCCCGTATCCACGTGTCGTTGATGGGCATTATAGCAATGATGATGCGTTTCCAATCCACATCGGGACCGAGCGCCTGACGAACTTCCTCAGGGTCGTTGGCAACGATTACCACGCGCTCGTCCTCATCCTCAAGGATGGCGCGCGTTATCTCCACATAACACGCCGTGACTTCATCAATCATGGGGGCCCAGTCGGTGCCCATGTTGGGCCAAGCTATTAGTATGCCGTCCTGCTGGTCCCATTCGGCGGCAAAACAGCGGTTTCTCTTTGACGGAAACATCTAGAAAAGTATTTGACGATAATTGGATTTTTAGAAACGGTCAAATGTTGTTGCCAAACTCGTGGTAACTGTCCCAGTAGGAGTCTTGAGATTCGATAATCTCGTTGATGAAATCCCGGTATCCGTCCTTGACGCTGTAGCCATTATCTTCACACCAAATGGCATACTCCTCTTCAAATCCTTCTTCCTCTCGTCTCATCCGCTCAAATTCCTGGTCTAACTCAGGCGTGTTGCTGTAGCGGTCTAGAAGCTCTCTAAGTATATCAGAAATATCATTCATATCTTACTATTTTGTTTGTTGGAGCCGATTGCCGGTGATCCCATTTGTTTATTCCTCGTTTTTATGGTTTTTGATGCTCAAATTTAATGCTTTTTTTTGAATCAATCGACAAACTTTAGTTAAAAAAGATATATACTATTAAATATGGTTATTTTCCTTTTTTGTGCCCATTTCTTGTTGAATGTAATTTCATGTAAAAAAGTTGTTGTTTTTTTGAGCGTTATGTTCTCAACTTGTCGTATCTTTGTGCGTTGTTAGCATGTTGAAGCCGCTAACAAGTTGTTAAGAAAAAGACTTATAAATGACCTCAAACCTCTATGTCATGGTCAAGAAATGGTTGAAATGTGTTCCCTTGGCGTTAGCATTGCTTTTGTTGGCAGGCTGCGCGAGCGACAATTTAGAGAAAATGATTCCCGCTGACGCCATGGGCGTGGTGAGTATCGATGTGCCTGATATTCTCAAGAAGGCCGGGATGCTGGATGATGGAAAAATCGTGTTGCCCCAATCACTGAAGCAAGTGATTGACGAGAACGACACGTCGCCACTGTGCATCTTGCTCAACGACCTGCCCCAAATGGGAATTGACACGGGGGACAAGGCTTATGCCTTTTTCACTGCCAAGACTTTTAGCCGTGTGCTGCTCGCTCCACTGGAAGATCCTGCTAAGGCCCGCAAAACGCTGGAACTGCGTGTGGGAGGTGACTTCAGTAAAGTTGAGGGACTGGATTGCATGTATGTGGGCGATAATCTCTATGTCATTGATGGCAAGGTATTGCTTATCGGCACCGTGAACAAGGCCATGGAGGTGGCGCGTGCAGCCAAGGCCGCCAAGAACATTCTGTCCAAGACGGCGACCAGCATAGCCGAGAACAAGGCAGCAAAGCAAGTGCTCCACGATAATGACGCCGAGATCAAGGCGTGGATGCAGGGAAAGGGCCTGCGCAGCATCCTCAACAAGAGTGAGGTTTACCGCGAACTGTCGCAAAAGATGCCCCTAATTGGAATATTTACCGAGAGTGACATCGATGCGGTGACTTGTAAAATCGATTTTGACAAGGACCAGGTTGAGATGAACGCCAACATCCAGGCGGGTCAGGATAGCGAGTATGCCCAATTGCTCAACACTACGCTGGGGAAACCTAGCAATGATGTGCTCAAGGCTATCCCAAACTCGATGGATTATATCTTTACCATGAGTGTGAAAGGTGATAGCTTTGTGAAACTCAAGCAAATCCAGCAGTTGCTGACCATGTTTGGAAAATTGCCTTACATCGGTCGCATTGACCTTGCCAGTATTCTCTCCACGGTCGATGGTCCGTTCACGATTGGACTGGCGCGCGACCCGCACCTCGAGGGAGAATGGAATATGGTGCTGGCCACACGCTCGACCGACCCCAAGGGGGTGGTTAAGCAAATCAGCTCTTTTGCTAACTCGATGGGACAGGCCCCTGAACTCTATGAGAACGAGTATATCTACCAGTATGACAACAAGATGATCCGCATTGGTGTCATTGACGGTATCTTATACCTCAAAATACTTGACTATGAGCAGACTGAGGGCTATGCCTATGAGATGGCTCCCGTGCGTGACTTCTTTGCCGGTGCTCTGATTGGATTCTTTGCCCAGACGCGTAACGACAGCGTCAATGGCTATTTCGATTTCGGCCTAGAGGATATTTTTAATGGTAAGGGCCATTTCTATACCAACCAGCGCCATGCCAATGCGACTTTGGAGTTCTTGCGCTCGCTGTGTTCCATCAAGATGGGCAGTGGTTTTGGCAATGAGGATGATACCGACAATGACTTCTCCTCATTTATGTCAGGCGCCATTGACAAGCTGCAGCCTCTCGACTGATTACATTGGACATTATAAAAAAACAGGTGCTTCACGCGAAGCACCTGTTTTTTATCTTACCGGTATAAATCAGAACTTGTAGTTCACGCCCAGGCCGATAACGCCCTGGTCCACCTTGCGGATGATGGTGTGGCGGTACTCCAGATTGACACCGAAGTGCTCTGTGATTTCGTACTCCACGCCGGCACCTAGGTTCAGACCGACATGATTCTCTTCACCTTTCGCGTCCAGGTCACCCTTATAGTTAACCATGGTGTAGTTGACTCCTGCAAGAGGATAAATGTAAAGCTGTTCATTCCAGAGTCCAACAAGCCAGTGGGCGTTAACGTTCACGTCCCACCATGACAGGTGGTTGTGCTCGAAGAAATAGTTCAGACCAACCTCAGCGCGTAACTGATCAAGCACGCCATACTGGAAGCGGGCGCCTACACCCATGCTCTCAATTTCACTGCCATAAACCAAGTTAACGCCAGCAGCGGTCTCGCCCTGGTGAACCTGTGCGTAATTAACGCCTACGCCTAAAACCAAGGCGCATACCAAAGTGATAATCTTCTTCATTGTTTCTCTTTTTTGTTTATTGAAAAATGTAATTGCCACAATAATAAAACGTGTAAAATTACACACTAATTTCCAACCACACAATTTTTTTGCTGATTTTCGACAAAAATCAGCGCATTTTGCTATCATTAGACAAAGAAAAGCTGCCCTTGTGAGGCAGCCTGATAATTTTTTGCTAACATGAAAAAACAAGTTATCCCAAATAGGATTTGAGCAACTTGCTCTTTTGGCCCTTAAGGCGGCGGATAGCCTTTTCTTTAATCTGACGAACGCGCTCGCGGGTCAGGTCAAATTTGGCACCAATCTCCTCAAGCGTCATCTCTTGACAGCCAATGCCGAAGAACATCTTGAGGATGTCCCTCTCACGCGGACTGAGCTGATCTAACGCGCGGTTGACCTCCTTGGCCAGCGACTCCTGGTTAAGGGTAGAGTCGGCCATGGGGGAATCGTTGTTGGGCAGCACGTCAAGCAGGCTGTTGTCCTCGCCCTCGACAAACGGCGCGTCAACCGAGACGTGGCGACCTGATACCTTCATCGTGTCGCTGATCTTGTCAACGGGAATGTCAAGGCGCTCGGCCAACTCCTCGGCCGATGGACGACGCTCATGCTCCTGCTCAAACCTCGACTGGGCCTTGCTGATCTTGTTGATCGAGCCCACCTGGTTGAGAGGCAGCCTGACGATGCGGGATTGTTCCGCAAGTGCCTGAAGGATGGATTGACGAATCCACCATACAGCATAAGAGATAAACTTGAAACCACGCGTCTCGTCAAACTTCTGTGCTGCCTTGATGAGGCCCAGATTACCCTCGTCGATCAAGTCGGGAAGACTCAATCCCTGGTTCTGATACTGCTTTGCGACAGAAACGACAAAACGCAAATTGGCACTCACGAGTTTATCAAGTGCTGCTTGGTCGCCTTGGCGGATGCGCTGTGCCAACTCGACTTCCTCATCGACCGTAATGAGTTCCTTACGGCCAATTTCCTGAAGATATTTATCGAGGGACGCGCTCTCGCGGTTAGTAATGGATTTTGTAATTTTAAGTTGTCTCATAAACTTAAATTGAGTTTAAGCGTGCAAAGATACAACAATTTTTTTGTGACTCAAAAATATTTGCAAAAATTGTGCCAAAAAAATGCGTTTTCATGCTGATGTGTTATGGTACAGCAATTCACGCCTCAATCGGTAACGATTGGCGTGTAGGAAATAGAAGCTGTGGGGTAACGGGGCTGGGGCTGCTTGTCAAGCGGGTTCGATCGATTTGTTGTATTCGTCAATGATTAATTGCTCGATGACACCAGCCAACGGCTTCTGGTGAAGTGTCGCCAGGTCTTTCAGCTTGGCTTTGGTGTCCTCTGAAATTAGGATTGACAATTGAACTCGCTTGCCGTAGATTCGTGGCCTTCCTGCTCCGGGTCTAGATCCTCCTCTCATATTACTTTCATTTATTGGGGTTTTTATTTATTTCGCAAAGTTAATACTTTTTTTGCAAAGTAATATCAAAAGTGGCAATTTATTTGAATAATTATTGCGGAAAAATGATTTTTGAGGCAAAATCGCAAAAAAAGTTATGGCAGTGACCTGCGATCAGTCACTGCCACAACGTCAGTTATTGTGATGGGAATGTTAATCCTCGTCGTCGCTTAGGTCAACGGCATAGTACACTTTCTTGCCGGTGGGGTAGAAGCCGGTGATGAACATCACCTTGTCGGAGTCGCCGCTGCGCATGATCTCGTTGTAAATGTTCTCCACATCGTCGCGCGAGTCAACAGGCATGTTGTTGATGTCGGTGATGATGAAGCCGTCGCGGATGCCAGCGTTCTTGAACTTACCGGCCTTGATGCCGACGACTTTCAGACCCTTGGAGATGGCCAGGTCTTCCTTCTCATCACTGCTCAGCTCGGTGAAGGCACAGCCCAGCGACATGACATCGCTCTGCTTGGTGATCTTGGTGTTGCCCTGGTCGTTTTTGAAGGTGACAGTGGTGCGTTTGAGCTTGTTGTCACGGTAATATTCAACCTCAGCTTTGTCGCCAGGACGCAGCTTGTTCATCTCCTCTTGCATCTCGCCACTGTCCTTAACGCGGGCACCATTGAGTTTGACAATCACGTCGCCTTCCTGCAGGCCAGCCTCCTTGGCGGCACCGCGATCGGTAACGCTGGCGACATAAATGCCCTCGGTGGTGGCGGTGATCTTCTCTTCCTTGGCTTTTTCGGCACTCAGCTCAGTGTACTGGATGCCCAGGACGGCGCGCTGCACGGTACCATATTGCTTGATGTCGGTGATGACCTTCTTAACGGTGTTGCTGGGAACGGCAAACGAGCAGCCACTATAATTGCCGGTCTGGGAGAAGATCATCGTGTTGATGCCGATAAGTTCACCAGCGGTGTTTACCAGGGCACCGCCTGAGTTGCCGGGATTCACTGCAGCATCATGCTGGATGAAAGCCTTGATGCCGTTATTGTTACGGCTGTTATCGCTAATGCCGCGGGCTTTGGCGCTAATGATACCGGCGGTGACAGTCGAGTTGAAGCCGAAGGGGTTGCCCACGGCAACACACCATTCACCCACCTTGACGGCGTCACTGTTGCCGAAGGTGATGGCATGTAGATCTTTGGCGTTGATCTTAATCAGGGCGATGTCGGTTTTCTCGTCGGTACCTACTACGGTAGCGTTAAACTGACGGTTATCATTCAGGGTGACCTCAAGCTTCTCGGCACCATTGATGACGTGGTTGTTGGTGACGATATAGCCGTCAGGGCTGATAATCACACCCGAACCCATACCTGTGGGCTGAGGCTCACTCTTTTGTTGCTGTTGCTGTTGCTTGCGCTGTCCCTGTCCGAAGCCGGGGCCGAAGAAGAATTCAAACGGGTCAATGAAGCCGCCTCCCTGGTAATAGTTCTGTTGCGGGGTGGAGTAAACCTTGATGCTGACCACGCAGTTGACGGTGCTCTCGGCAACATCAGTAAAGTCGCGGCTCAAATCAACGGTCCTGCCTGAAGTTCTCACGAACCCATTGTCGGTCGTTTTACTTTCCTTGTTCAACACATATGTGTCGGTGATGACACCTTTCTTCTGCAACTCACTCGTTGCCATCATGGTTGCCGCTGATCCTAGAACAGAGGCTGCCACGAGCATAATCGCTAATTTCAAATTCTTTTTCATGTGTTCTTTTAATGTTAATTTATTGTTGATTTTAAATTTTCTAATTGTTAAATTTAACTTTTCAAATCCTGTGCCAAAAGTACAACTAAAAATCACAATGGCAATAGTTGTGCCATTGTTTTTAAAATAAATTAATAGCAAGGTATTATCTTTTTAAATTGTTTTACATTGGATGCATTCCTTATAACAATTAATGACATTTTGGCATGCATAGTAAAAAGGATTGCTTTGTCAGAAGTGACAAAAAACCTCCCGCATGATACAAAACATCGTGCGGAAGGCTTCCTTATTATAATATGTTATTATCGCTTGTTAAGCGCTCTTTAATCTTTGTCGCCGTATCCTAGAGCAGCAAACAACTCGGCAAGCACATACATGCTTCCGCCTACATAAATGAGGTCTTTGGGATTAGCGGCTTTGATAGCGGCTTGCAAGGCATCGTTCACATGGCTATATACGTCACCCTTCAAGGTCACCTTGCCAGCGAGCGCTTTCAGGTCATTGGCGCTCATCGAGCGTGAGGTTTGAGCCTGTGTGAAGTAGTAGGTGGCTTTGTCGGGAAGCAGCTTGAGCATGGAGATCACATCCTTGTCGGCCATGAAGCCGATGATCATGTGAAGCTTGTCATATTGTTCACGCCTGAGCTGCCTGAGGACTGTTTCCATTCCCGGGGGATTATGGGCCGAGTCACAGATGATGGTAGGTTTCTCGCCTAGTTTCATCCATCGTCCCATGAGTCCGGTGCACTCGGCAATGCAGGTGAATCCTTTCTGCACGGCATCAGTTCTCACACGGTATTTCAGGCGTTTGAGCAAATTGAGGGCGACCAGCACCGTGTTGGCGTTTTCGGTTTGGTAGTCGCCTGTGAGTTCACAGTCTATGGTGCCAAAACTCTTTGTGGTGAGGCGCAGGATATTGTCCACGTGTGTGGCGCTGGTCACTTCAGGCTTGTCTTGGGAGAACTTCACGTCGGCATACAAGCGTTTCGCCTCTGATTTGATCACGTCCCTGACGGTCTCGTCGGCACGTCCCACCACGACAGGCCGTCCTTGCTTGATGATTCCAGCTTTCTCGCGTGTGATTTCCTCTATCGTGTTGCCCAGGAATTGCTGGTGCTCCAGGCCCACGTTGGTGATGATGCTCAAATCGGGAGTGACGATGTTGGTGCTGTCGAGTCGGCCGCCCAGGCCAGTCTCGATGACCGCGACATTGACATGGCGCCAAGCGAAGTAGTCAAATGCCATCGTGGAAACCAGCTCGAAGAACGACGGGTTAAAGTCTTCAGGTTTTTCCTTTTTCTGATAATCGGCCACCCATTGCATCACAAAGTTGCGGCTGATTTTCTTGCCGTTCACGCGGATGCGTTCCCTGAAGTCGACAAAGTGAGGTGACGTGAAGAGACCCACGCGGTAACCACATGCCTGGAGGCATGACGCGAGCATGTGGGCTGTTGAGCCCTTGCCATTGGTGCCGGCAATGTGGATGATGCGATAACGCTTGTGCGGCTCGTCATACATCTTGTCCAGGGCTATGCTGGTGTCAAGCCCCGGTTTATAGCCATCGGCTCCCTGCCTTTCAAACGCAGGACGCTGATTATAAAGGTAATCCAATGTGCGCTGCCAAATGCGCACAAGCTCTTCTTTTCTAGCCATATTATTATTCTCCTATTTCGGTGTCACTCACGTGACTCATTGTCTTGCACTATTGATTAAGGTAACATTTTGGTTAATTTCATTCTCTAGACGAGAACAAGGCAATCATTTGATAAAAAAACAGTATGGCTATAAGCCGGGTTTTGTGCCTGCCCTTACGGGCTGGTGCCTGTCATTTATCTGTCCGACGCATTGCTGCGCCAGTATAGCGTTCTACCCCCCGACAATGGACGAGCAGCCCTTAGATGCCGGTATACATGAACTTGCAACTCACAGGTGGTGCGGCGCGCTGTGTCACCACAACGCCCGGTGGGCTCTTACCCCACCTTTTCACCCTTGCCGCAGTCCCCATGCATGAGGTCGCGGCGGTTATTCTCTGTCACCTGAACCCTACGGTCACCCATAGCTTCCCGTTAAGAAATGTGATGCTCTGTGTTGCCCGGACTTTCCTCTCGCAACCATGACGTTAACGAGCGACAAGCCGCCATACTGCTTTATCGTTTTTTCAACCCGCAAAATTATGCCAAAATATAATAGTGTGCAAATTTTTTATCACTTTTACAATCATCCAAAGTGATACGTTGAATGTCCCTGTGACGTTTCGGTCAGCGATGGCAATAAGAGAGCGGGTTTCTCGTTAATATATAAAAAGATACAACATTTATCATGATGAAAAACCTCAAGAAATTCTCGCTTAAGTCGATGCTCGGTCAATTTGGCCAGAGCTTTAAGCGTTTCCCAATATCGATGTTGCTCACGTTGCTGTTGGGCTGTTACATCATCTACCTTAATCATGGCGGCTCGTTAGACTTCAAGAAGGACTTCTTCTTCATCTTTTATCCCGCCACTGGAGCCGTGCTTGGCGTTGCCCTCTCGCTCATCACCGAGGAATTCAAGAACTGGAAAGTGGCGATAGTGGTGCAGGCTGTTGTGCATGCCCTATGGCTTGTTGTATCGGTCTATCTGGCTGGGTTTGACAGATTCTCCCTCCCCCAGTTAATCGCGGTTACCGCTACCGTTGTGGCCATGTCGCTGGCTGTGTTTGTCGCCTGTTTCTATCGCAAGCATCAGGACGTGCAGTTCTGGAACTTCTCCATGCGCACGTTGATGTCTCTAATCATGTCAACCATTATCGGGGGCATATTGGTTCTTGGTTTGAACCTCTTCTTGGAGTCGCTTAAGATGCTCTTTGGTATCTATGTGAACAATTACATGTTTGGGGACATCGCTGCAGTGTGCATGACAATGCTTGCCCCCGCTATGTTCATGAGTATTATCCCTAAGGGCAAGAATAAGCACTTGGACTTGGTTGTTGAGTTCTCTCGTTTTGCCAAGGGTGTGGTGCAGTACCTGTTCATCCCGTTGCTGGTATTATACATGGCCACCCTCTATGTCTATGCTGCCCAGATTCTGATCCAGTGGACGTTGCCCGTGGGTGGCGTGAGCTTATTGGTGACGGTGAGTATGATATTGATGATTTTGCTCATTTACATCACCTATCCCATCCAGCATCAGGAGGGAAACCGCCTGTTCAAGCGCGTATCGCGGTTGCTGCCCGTGGCCATGTTGCCGTTGTTGGCTCTGATGTCAGTGGCCATCGGCCGTCGCTTGAGCGATTACGGTATCACGGTGAGCCGACTGTATTTGCTGGTCTTCAATCTGTGGTGTTATGCGGTGTGCCTGTGGTTGATCTTCACCCGCAACAAGCGCATCTGGATTATTCCCACTTCTTTTGCCGTCATCCTGTTGCTCATCTCGGTAGGTCCACAAAGCATTCCCAACGTCACGCTCAACGAGTTGAAAAAAGAGGCCCGCAGCGCCTTTATCGCCTCGGGGCTGACGCAGTTTCCCTTAACTGTAGACCAGTATGAGACTTGGACCAAACAAGTGGACGAAAAGACTGCTGCCTCGATCGACAGCAAGTTGCATTATGTCTGGGATTTTTATAAATCTGAAGCTCTGATGGACTTGGTAGAAGAAGACGCTTTATTGGAAATCCAGGTTGTGGTGGATGATGATGAGTCAACGTCCAACCGCTATGAATACTTTTCCAACCGTGAGCTGATTCAGCAAATGGCAGTTCCTGCCGGATTTAGCCACATGGAATGGATTACTTGGAGCAAAGATTTTGAGATTGACGGCGACTTGATGAAGATAGTCTTAGAGCCTAAAAATGGGCAACAGCTAGAGTTTACCTTGAGCTTGAAGGCTTTGATTGCCCTTGACCATGAGAAATGGAAAGATGAGTCGCCTAAGAACCTGATTCTTAAGAATAACGAAGCACAACTGGTTATTAACCAATTCTCGGTCTCCATCAATGGAAAAAGGTCGGTGGACTTAGACCTCGAAGGCTTGCTCTTTACCAAATAGATCCTGTTATCGCAGGAAGATGCGTTGCAGTACCAGTACGATGCTGCCCTTGTTGTCGAGCAGGGCCATCTCGTTCTGGTTGATACGCTTGCAGGATTCGGTTTTCTCCAGGGCGAGGAGCAGCGAGGTCTCGAGTTCGATGGACTCGCAGTCATGTTGAGAGGAGTGCAGGTCCTCAAACTGGATAGCCATGTCCTTGGTGGGGTCCAGGGTAATGATGCCGTTGATAATGTTGCATCCGGTGTCGCCATGGATGGTTTGCTCCACCGCGTCAATGACAAGACGCATATTCTGTTCACTCACGTTCTCGCTGTCGATTTCTTTCACGAGCCAGGCTCCGTTCATGGCATCGAGGTTGTGGCGCTTGAGCACCAGCACCACGGTACCTTTGGAATTCATCAGGTTCAGGTACTGGGCATTATACTGTGTCGTGAGGGTGTAACGGCGCACGTCGGCGAGTCCATGCATGATTGTTTTCTCGTTTGTGACATTGTGGCATGAGCGCTCTGATGAAATGAAGTCGTTGAACATCAGTTCGTTGCCCTTAATCTGGAAAGTCCCGTTAATGGTGTTGCACCCGTTGTTGCCATACACCTTGTTGCCTCCAGCAAAGTCGAGGTACAGGTATGCCCGCTCCAGGGTATAGACTTTCTTCTTACGCATGGTTATAATGTCCCACTCTCCATATAATTGCTGGGCTGGATTGGTGATGGCGACTTCGCGCATGGGTTGGTCAACGTTGGCCGTGACCTTCTCAACGTTCACCGTCTTCTTATCATATTTTTTGTCTTTCTTCTTGCGGGCATCCATCGACAACGGGGTCATCAATAATGCGGCCAAGAGGGTGATGACGATATATTTTTTCATTTTAACTATCCGTGTTTTTGTCTTATGTTACAAATCAGCCATAGTCAAGGAGGGTGTATCATAATTTATCTGTTGGAATTATAACCGCCCTTCGGGCGGGAAATTAAAACAAATTCTGTATTAAAATTAAAGAAATTATAAATTTTATATTAATTTTTTTGAATAATTTGTATAAATTTCCCGTGCGTAGCACGGTCAAATATTGCGACCTTGAATTATGACACAGCCGGTTTCATTGGGGACTAAGCCTAATTATTGCAAATTTAGCACCTTTTTCACTCCCCGCCAAATCCTTTAGCCTCTTTTAAGAAATAATGCCATAAAATGTGAAAAATGTAGTCATGAATGGGGGAATTTTGGTGGGTGGGAAATTTTAACCTACTTTTGCCGTTATAATTCCAGTGATGAAAAAGATAACGGCCATATACCGTCGATTGGCAATGCTGCTGGTCCTCATGGGAACGGCGTTGTCGGCGTTTGCCCAAATCAACACCGACCAGGTGGTGAACATTGGGCGCAATGCGTTATATTTCGAGGATTATATCCTTGCCATCCAGTACTTTAATCAGGCGATTAAAGCAAAGCCTTTTCTTGCTGAGCCCTATTTCTACCGCTCGGTGGCAAAAATCAGTTTAGAGGACTATGGGGGTGCTGAGCAGGATGCAGGAATGGCCATTGAGCGCAATCCGTTCATTGTTGATGCCTATCAGGTGCGCGGAGTAGCCCGTCAGAACTTGGGCAACTTTAAGGGTGCCGTGGAAGATTATGATGCGGGTCTGCAACTCATGCCCGAGGACAAGAACTTGCTCATTAACCGTGCTATTTGCCAATCGGCCCTCAATAACTATGAGGAGGCGCAGCAATCATTTGACCGGCTGCTCTCACTTGACCGTCGCAATGACCGTGCCTACATCGGCCTTGCCCAGATGAACCTGGCTCGCAAGGATACAGTTGTCGCTCTCGAGAACCTGAACAAGGGTATCGAATTGAACAAGAACAACGCTACGGCTTATGTCATGCGTGCCGAGATTGCCTCGCGCACCAATCGTGATTTTGAGAGCGCTCTGGCCGATATGGATAGTGCCATCCTGCTCGAGCCGCGTTTTGCGGGCTATTTCATCAATCGTGCTTTTATGAAGTATAATCTCGATGACTACTTTGGCGCGATGGCCGACTATGATTATGCATTGAGTCTGGAACCCACCAGTGTTGAGGCTCACTTCAACCGGGGTCTGCTTCGTGCCGAGGTGGGAGACAATAACAAGGCGATCACTGATTTTGACTATGTGCTCAAGAGCAATCCGGCCAACTTCATGGCACTTTATAACCGAGCCTTGTTGCATATGCGCACGGGGCAGTTCCGTGAGGCCGTCAAGGATTTCACCGCCATCCTGAAGAAGTATCCTGAATTTGAGGCTGGTTACATGGCGCGTGGCGAGGCTAAACGCCGCATGGGTGACTACAAGGGTGGGGATGCCGATTATGAGCGGGCAATGGCTATCTTTAGGCGCAACAAGACTCATGTTTCGACCTTTAATCCTGCTGAGATTGAGGCGACTGCAGCTATCAAGAAAGCCGAACAGCGGGTACTCAACGGGAACGATGAACCCGAGACCGCCGAGGAAATCATCAACCGCTTCAACACCTTGCTCACGGTGACCGAAACCGATCCTGTAAAGCCCGAGTATGCCAATCGTCAGCGAGGGCATATCCAGAACGACAATATCGAGGTGGAGCCCATGCCCATGTTCACGCTCTCATATTATGCCCAGGATAACAAGCTCAATGGCAATACCCACATCACGCGCGAGATTGCCGATGCCAATGACTCACGCTTGTTGCCAGGCAAACTCACGCTAGTGAGCGGTGAGCCACAGTTGGGCGAGGAGGAAATCCAGCGTCACTTCTCCAATATTGAGTATTATAATAGTCTGCTGAGTATGGGCAAACCCCGCAGCATTGACTACTTTGCACGTGGTTTGGATTACTTGCTGGTCAAGAATCCCGATGCCGCAATCGCTGATGTCGATGCCGCAATCGCTTTGAGTCCTGAGTTTACACTGGCTTATGTACTTAGGGCCGATGCCCATTTTATGCAATACCGCATGGCGCAGGCACGCGATAATAGTGAGGGTGAGCAGCTATCTGATGCCACTGATGCCAAGGTTCACACCATGATGCGTCAGCGTCAGGATATAGCCGCTTTGGATTTGGTGATTGCTGATTTGGATCAAGTAATCAAGCTCTCCCCGAAAAACGTTTATGCCCACTACAACAAGGGCAATGCCTATATGCTCCAAGGCGATTACACTGCTGCCATCAGCAGCTATTCGACGGCCATCCAGCTCAAGCCTGACCTTGCAGAGGCCTACTATAACCGTGGCTTGCTGTACTTGCGCTTGGGCAACAAAACCCTTGGCGTTGCCGACTTAAGTAAAGCTGGGGAACTTGGCGTGCTCCCCAGCTACAATATCTTGAAACGGATGACCCGATGATCGTCGGGGTCATCTCCATGTCATGTTTGATTTTATTACTTCTTCAGTGCTTTAGCGGGCACAAGGTTGATACCCATGACCTTGCCGTCCTCATCATAGACAACAACCAAGCCCAACTGGCCTTTCTCAAAGCTCATCATTGAAGTGTAGGCTTTCATGCCTTGTATTTCTTGGATTACCCATGACTCATGGCTCTGGTATTTGCCCATCTTGCTTTCAATTTGAGCGAGAGAGCCATTAAATATTTCGGGCTTTGCCTGGCTTTTCACCTTGTCCGAAAGGCTCTCATATAATGCTTGGCCTTGATCCTGCAGCACGTAGTTCAGCAATTCCTCGCTGCGGATGGTATTCGGGTCATCGGCGGGAGCGGGGATAGTTGCGGGTCTGGGCTTTTCGGGCTGGATTGCGGGCCTGCTGGGCTCCAATCCATGCTTCTCGGAAGCGGGACCAACCTCTTGGGCGGTGGTGAGGTTTTTAAGCATAGCCTCCACCTTGTTCAAGCTGCCCTCGTTCTTCATGAGCACCTTGAAGTTGTTGTCCAACAGGTAGAAACAGGGCAGGGTGGGAAGATCATAAAGCTCGTTGTTCTCAATATTGCGGCTCTGGTTCCAACCATTAATCATCATCTTGGGATATTTGGCTTTCTTCCACAGCTTTTGATCGTCATAAGGATAGATAGCAAGAACAATCAGTTTCTTGTCGTTCACGAGCTGGTTGATGAGCTCATTGCTGGCAAGGCGTTCCTTGACAGCCTCACATGACTCGCAATCAGGGTTGTTGAAGTAAACGAGAATGTTGTTGGCCTTGAGATCCTTAAGGTGATGGACGTTCTTGTCATTGGGCGTAACATAATCAAAGTCGATAGCGACACTACCGATCATGTTCTTCTTGGCGCCTTCATACAGTAAACGCTGTTTCTCCTTCTCGGCGGCACTTAAGACAAATTTCTCGCTGGCATGCTTCAGCACGGCCATGTAAAGCGTCTCGTTGTGAATGGGGTCAGCGGCGTCACTGAAACGGCGCTCGGCCAATTCCATCATTTGGCGGTAAGCTTTGGGATCCTTTGCTAGGGTCTCCATGGTGGCTGTCATGAGGAATTCTGCTCTTTTTTCCTCCAACTGTGCTACTTGTTCAAGATAGTCGTTATACTTCTCGGGTGCAGGCATGCCTTGTGCCTGAGCGTTGAACCATCCGGCGATGGCTACCATTGCGGCAAAAATGAGTTTTTTCATTTCTCTTATTCTTAAATTTTGTTTGTTTACAACCAATTAGTGCGCAAATTTACATTAACTTTGCCGAATAAATCAATAAATGATGAAAAAAATCAATAAAACCAATGCGGCCCGATTGCTTGACGCGGCCTCGATTGACTATGAGCTCATCCCCTATGAGGTGGATGAGACCGACCTCGGGGCGCAGCACATTGCCGACCAGTTGGGCGAGGACATTGAGCAGGTGTTCAAGACCCTAGTGCTGGAAGGCGACAAGACGGGGCACTTCGTTTGTGTTGTCCCCGGAGCCGAGGAGGTGGACCTGAAAAAAGCCGCCCGTGTCTCGGGCAACAAGAAGGCCGATCTTATCCCCATGAAGGAATTGCTGCCCACGACGGGATATATCCGTGGCGGCTGCTCTCCTGTCGGGATGAAGAAACCTTTCCCCACCTTTATTGACGAGACCTGCATCCTGCACGATTATATATATGTGAGTGCGGGAGTGCGTGGCTTGCAGTTCAAGATTAATCCTGAGACCCTGGCCGCCTTCGTGGAGGCTGAAATCGTTGATTTAACCGCCGAGAAAACCATATGATGAACACGATCGGAACAATTTTGTCACTTACCACTTTCGGCGAGTCTCACGGTCCTGCCATGGGCGGCGTGCTCGATGGCATGCCGGCAGGTGTTGACATTGACTTGGAGAGGCTTCAACGGTTTGTTGACCGCCGTCGTACAGGCCAAACCACTGGTTCCAGCAGTCGCGACGAGAAGGATAGGGTAGAGGTGCTGTCAGGTATCTGGCAGGGCAAAACCCTAGGTACACCCATTGGCTTTGTCGTGCGTAATACTGATGCCCATAGTGAGGACTACAAGGAATTGGCGAATGTCTATCGACCCAATCATGCCGATTTCACTTATCAAGCTAAATATGGCACGCGTGACCCGCGTGGTGGTGGACGAGCATCAGCCCGCGAGACAGTGGCGCGTGTGGTGGCGGGCGGTATCGCGCTCCAGGCTTTAGCTTCGCTGGGTATCTCTATCGAAGCGTGCATAGAAGGTGCTGCCGACTTGGATCAGTCCATCTCTCAGGCTGCCAGCCAGGGCGACACCCTGGGCGGCATTGTCGTTTGTACCATCAAGGGAGTGCCCGCCGGATTGGGTGAGCCTGTATTCGGCAAACTTCATGCCCAGCTGGCTGCGGCGATGATGAGCATCCCGTCGGTGCATGGATTTGAATATGGTGATGGCTTTGAAATGGCTGGCAAGCGTGGCAGCGAGGTGATGGACGTGTTTGAAAAACGCCCAGATGGTTCTATCGGAACCGTGACTAACCACTCCGGCGGTATTCAAGGCGGAATCAGCAACGGGGAGGACATCACCATGCGCATTGCGTTCAAACCGGTGCCAACGCTCATGCGTCCAGTCAATACTGTTGATCATGACGGCAACGCAGTGGTTTTGCAGCCCCGGGGACGGCATGACGTGTGCGTGATTCCGCGCGCACTGCCTATTGTCGAAGCGATGGCTGCCCTAGTGATCCTTGATGCTTTTCTGTTAAATAAGACTACTCGATTGTAATGAAAGAATTTTCTAAGACATACTATCTTGCGGCCGGCGAGTGCAATCCCCAGGGCGAATTGCCCTTGACATTGTTGATGACCCGCATCATCGAGGTGGCCACACTGCACGCTAACTCATGGGGCGTGGGCTATGAGCGCCTTATCCGTGATAATCAGGTGTGGGTGTTGTCGCGTGTCGCTATTGAGATGACCGAATATCCCAAGGTGAACACCAATTACAAACTCACCACTTGGATCGAAGACTATAACCGCCATTTCTCTCAACGTAACATGAGGATAGATGACGAGAGCGGTAAACCCTTGGGCTATGTACGCACCATCTGGATGGTCATTGACATGAATACGAGGGCGAGTGTGGATATCGAGAAATTGGGCTACATCCGCGAGAATGTTTCCGATATTCCTTGTCCCATCGAGACGCAGAGCCGCTTGCGCCCAATCGAGCAGGGGCATGCCGTGGATTACACCTTCGGCTACATGGACTGTGACTTCAACCGCCACGTCAATACTGTGCGTTATCTCTCACTGCTGATGAACATGTTTGACATGGACTGTTATGACCATTATTTCATCCGCCGCATGGAACTGGCATTCATCAAGGAGACCCGTTATGGCGAGACCGCCCAGTTTATCATCAACGACAGCGACCCGATGGACTCTCATTTGAGCATTACCGTTGATGGTGACGATCACGTCCGTGCCCGTTTCCTGTGGCAACAGCGGTAACTAAAATCTTGAAATGATCGCTTCATTTTAAAAGCGTTCACGTTAATAAAAATAGACCGTAAAGTCAGTGGCTGACTTACGGTCTATTGTTTTTTCTTGTATCAATTTCCCGTTCAGGGCACGAGGCCATAGGAGCGGAAGACCTTCTGGATCTTCTCCAAGGCGATGGACACCTGCTCGTGGGTGTGGGTTGCCATGAGGCTGAAACGGATGAGCGTGTCGTTGGGGGCAACGGCGGGCGAAACGACGGGATTGACAAAGATGCCCTCGTTCAACAGGTCGCGCGTGATTGCAAAGGTCTTGTTGTTGTCGCGCACGAACAGAGGAATGATGGGTGTCTCGGTATGGCCAATCTCAAAGCCCATTTCGCGGAATCCTTGCAAGGCTTCGTGGGTGATTTTCCACAAGTGCTCTTGACGCTCAGGCTCGGCAATCAGGATATCGATGGCTTTCATCGCGGCTGCTGTCGATGCCGGCGTGATGCTGGCAGTAAAGATGTAGCTGCGCGAGTGATGGCGCAGGTAGTTGGTGATGATGCTGTCGGTCGCGATAAAACCGCCGAGCGATGCAATTGATTTGGAGAATGTACCCATAATCAGGTCCACCTCGTCACGAAGGCCAAAGTGATCACACACACCTCGACCGCCCTCGCCAAACACGCCGATACCGTGAGCCTCGTCCACCATGATATTGGCATTGTACTTGTGGGCCAGATCCACGATGTCGGGCAGCTTGCACACGTCGCCCTCCATCGAGAACACACCGTCGGTGACGATGAGTTTCACGCGGTCGGGTTCGCACTTCTTAAGCTGGGCCTCGAGCGAAGCCATATCGTTGTGCTTGTATTTGAGCGAGTTGGAGAATGACAGGCGGCGTCCCTCAATGATCGATGCATGATCCTGCTCGTCCCAAAGGATGTAGTCCTCACGACCGGTAAGTGCCGAGATGACACCTAGGTTCACACCAAATCCAGTGCTGTAAATCATCGCGTCTTCCTTGCCCTCATAATCTGCTAACTTGCGCTCGAGTTCTTTGTGCAGGTCAAGGGTGCCATTAAGGAACGGTGAACCGGCACAGCCGGTACCATATTTTTCGGTGGCCTCGATGGCGGCACGCTTGATGCGCTCGTCATTGACAAGACCTGAGTAGCAGTTGGAACCGAACATGAGCACTTTCTTTCCATTCATGATGACCTCGGTGTCTTGCTCACTCGAAATGGCGCGGAAATAAGGATAGATGCCGGCCGCTTTGGCTTTCTGCGGCTCGTCATATCGGGCTAACTTATTCTGTAATAAGTTCATATGATGTAATTTAAACGCATTTATTGTAAATGGCAACCCGTGTTGCCGTTCATCTCAAATTATAATTGGCTGCAAATATACAAAAATAATTCTTAAGAAAATGTAAAAAATACTGCTAAAATTGACAAATTGACCAAAACCAACATGTCTAACTGGTTATGACGCAAAAGCTACGCCCTTTTAATGATTTTTAAAGCAGCTAGTTGAATAGGTTGTCGAGTTAGTCTCGGTCAGCATCATCCATGTCCAGCTCGGCGTTCTGCATCAGGTCATAGTCCGAGAACTCAATGCCGTCAAAATCGCCGTCCTCAAACATCAGGTAATTTTGCCGTAGGCACCCCGTGGAGATGAGTGAGACTAGCATCACCACGGCGATTACCACTAGGTATTTAATCATTTTCCTCATATATACTTTCTGGTTGGTTTTTGAGTTTATCAGTGCAAAAATAGTAAAAAATCAAATAAAGGAGAATGTTTTTGAAAAAAATCACTAATTTAGCGCATTAAAACCACATTTATACCTAAAGATCATGGATCTATTTGAACAGCGAATCAAGGAGTTGCGGGAACTCATCAACCGTCATAACTATAACTACTATGTGTTAAATGCCCCCACGGTGAGCGACCAGGAGTTTGACGCCCTATTGCGCGAACTTCAAGACTTGGAACAGGCCTATCCTCAATACCAGGATCCGTTATCGCCCACCCAGCGTGTGGGCAGTGACATCACCAAGGGTTTCACTCAGGTGAGGCATGAGCGTCCCATGATGTCGTTGTCCAATAGCTACAGCATCGAGGAGGTGCAGGATTTCCTGCGTCGAGCTCAGGATGGCCTGGGTGGCGAAGCGAGCGAGATTGTGGGCGAGATGAAATATGACGGCACTTCGATTTCGGTCACCTATGAGCATGGTCGGCTGGTGCGTGCCGTCACGCGAGGTGATGGTGTGCAGGGTGATGATGTGACCGCCAATGTCATTACCATCAAGACGGTGCCGCTGGAGATTGTGGACGCCGATGACTTGCCTGACAAATTTGAGGTGCGAGGCGAGATTCTGCTGCCCTGGAAAAGTTTCGAGAAACTCAACGAGGAGCGCCAGTTCAACGAGGAATCGCTGTTTGCCAATCCCCGTAATGCCGCTGCAGGCACGCTCAAACTCCAGAATAGTGCCGAAGTCGCCCGCCGTGGCTTGGACGCCGTGTTCTATTTCCTCTTGGGCGACAACTTGCCCTTTGAAACCCATTATGAGAGTATCATGGCGCTCAAGCGCTGGGGTTTCAAGACGGGTGAGATGACCATCCTGCCCAGCATTGACGCGGTAAATGACTTCATCGCTCATTGGGACGTGGAACGCAAGAAATTGCCTGTCGCAACCGATGGTTTGGTGTTTAAGATCAATTCCCTGCGTCAGCAACTCAATCTAGGAGCTACGGCCAAGTCGCCACGCTGGGCCATTGCCTATAAGTTTGCCCCGGAGCGTGAATGTACCCAGCTGCAGTTCGTCTCATTCGAGGTGGGGCGCACGGGCGTCATCACGCCTGTCGCCAACCTAAATCCAGTGCTGCTGAGCGGCACCATCGTCAAGCGCGCTTCGCTGCACAATGCCGACATCATTGAGCAACTCGACATCCATGAGCACGACTGGCTGTATGTCGAGAAGGGCGGAGAGATCATCCCCAAAATCGTCGGTGTCGATGAGAAGCGACGTGAGGAAGGTACTGCACCTGTTCGCTTTGTGACTCACTGCCCCTCGTGCGGAACCCCCTTGCAGCGTGTCGAGGGTGAGGCTGCGTGGGTATGCCCCAACAAGTGGGGTTGCGGACCTCAGATTTGCGGACGCATTGAGCATTTTGTGGGCCGTCATGCGATGGATATTGACGGCATTGGCGAGGAGGTGGCCGTCATCCTGAACAAGAGCGGATTGGTGAATGATGTCGCCGATCTTTATGACCTTACCCAAGAGAAACTTGTCGCGCTCGACCGTTTTCAGGAAAAGAGCGCCCAACGCATCCTGCGTGGCATTGAAAACAGCCGCCAGGTGCCTTACGCCAGGGTGATTTTCTCGCTCTCAATCCCCTTTGTTGGAGAAACGACAGGCAAGGTGCTGGCGCGCCACACCCGTGACATCGACACGTTAATGTCGACGCCCGCCGAGCAGCTGGCTGCCATCCCCGAGATCGGGCCGAAGATTGCCCAGTCGATTGTCGATTTCTTTGCCGAGGAACTTAACCGTACCATTGTTGAGCGATTGCGCGCGGCTGGATTGCAAATGGCGCTCACCGAGCAGGAAACCGCAGGCATCACCGACAAACTCGCGGGTAAGAAAGTGGTCATCAGCGGCGTGTTCGCCAAGCATTCCCGTGAGGAGTACAAGGCGATGATTGAGCAGAACGGCGGCAAGAACGTGAGCAGCATTTCAAGTGCCACGAGTTTTGTGCTTGCCGGCGAGAACATGGGGCCCGCCAAGTTGGAAAAAGCGCGTAAGCTGGGCATTGACATCATCAACGAGGACCAGTTCCTGGAAATGCTAGAGAATTTAGAATAGAACAATGAGACGTTTCTTGAGCTTGATAATGATGATCGCGTTCGGTCTAATAGGATGTGGACAAGAGGTCGAGGAGTTTGCCGCTGGGATGCTCCACACATATCCCGAGGCTCGGTTGCTCGATATTTACAAGTCTTGTTTTCAGGATTTTATGGGTGCCGAGCATCTTGTGGGTGATATCGCTAGCGCGCGCAACTATTTGGAACAAGAAGTCGCATCGACAAGCAGCGAGGACCTATTACCATGGTATTACGAGCCATGCGGTATCGATGGGCGCTACGTGCGTGTAAGTTTGCGTGCCATCCATGACGGCCTAATTACCACTGATGAACTGCTCGATGCGTTTGTTAACAGCGCCAATGCGACCGATCGGCCCACCGTCGAGCAATGGTCTGCAAGGTGGCATGATATTCTAGAGAAAATAGATGGCATGGAACTTGAACTCCCATATTTTGAGCAGGACAAACAATTCATTGACAGTGTTTTGGCCCAGGGAAAATATGCCATCAGCCATTCACCCGAGTACCGCGAGGCTTACAAGCCACACTATCGCATCGTCAGGCGGGATATCTTTGAACAGGAGTTTTTACCTCGTTTTATGGGGCAGTGAAATAATCATTGCCACTTGAAAATAAAGCACCCTGCGTGAATCAATTCCGCAGGGTGCAAGTCATGTTTCCCAAAATTTCAATTAACCCAAAAATTACGAAATACCCATTCTTATCTTATCGGTGATTCTTGTCGCGGTAGGGGAGTATTTCACCATACATCGTGATGGCATAACCGCCCGTAATCTGCACCTCAGCTCGGTTGCTGTTGTGGAACAGGGTGATGAACACGTCAGCGTTGACTTTGCTGCTAACCAGATGGTATTGCATAATCACATCGCCATTGTCCTTCTCCTTGATGCGTTTGTTTCTTACAGTACCCTTGCCGGTCCATCCTCCGAGGCCATTTGAACCCGAGCTTCCCGTATTGATAGCAAACTGGATGATGCCGTCGTCGCCCTGAACGAGCACAAAGTTTGAATTCGGGCTGATGTCATAGCGGCGGTATCCAACGTTGCCAATCTCTACCCAGTCGGCGGTCAGGACAAAGTAGCCGCGTTTCATCGAGTTAGATGCTTTGGCATAGGCCACATCGTTGGTGTGCTCGCGCAATAGCTTCTCACGTTTCTTGATTTCCTCTTTGGACTCTTTAACGGGTTCGGCTGGCGTGATGATCTGTAGATTCACGTCATCGTTCGTGTCATAGACGGTTTGATTGACATCTTGTGCTAACACTATGGGACTAAATGCGATTAATGCTCCCAACGTTAATAGTATCTTTTTCATCTTTGTTAGTTTTTTAGTGATTTATCTTATAACTATTAGACGTGATTCTCTCAAGATTGTTTAATTTTGCGCATGAAATAATCTACAAGGTATGGAACGAAAAACTAATCTGAGATTGGCAACGCGCTTATTGTTGTTATTGTGTCTCATGTTTGTCGGCGTTATGGCGGCCTCGGTGGTGAGTGTGTTGATGGTTAAGTTCGGACTGCTCACGATGCTCACTGTACAGGATGTTTTAGGCTTTATTGTGCCTGCAGTGGCTGCAATGGCCATTTTCTACCGCCGCCCCTTGCACGCCATGTGCCTTGACAGCGCGCCTAGTCTAAAAGCCATCCTTGTGGTGTTAGCATTCGCGATTGTGTCGTTGCCCGCCATGAACTGGCTGGTGAATTTCAACGAGGCGATGTCATTGCCGTCATGGATGAGCGGTATCGAGCAGGCGATGCGCGCTATGGAGGACAGTGCTGCCGACGCGACCGAGCAACTGTTGGATATCCACACCCTGTGGCAACTCATCAGCACCGTGTTCGTCGTTGGCTTGATGGCCGGATTGAGCGAGGAAATGCTATTTCGTGGAGCCATGCAGCAAACTATACAGGATAGCCGCCTGAACGCTCATGCCGCGGTGTGGATCACCGCCATCCTGTTCAGTGCGTTCCACATGCAGTTCTTCGGCTTCCTGCCCCGCATGATTTTGGGCGTTTGGCTAGGCTATCTGCTTGTGTGGACCCGCAGCCTGTGGGTGCCCATCATTGCCCATACCTTGAATAACAGTACAGTAGTCCTTTTCAGTTACATGGCCAACAAGAGCATTGTGGCCGAGGATTTCGGTGACAATTTGGGAATTCCCGCCGATGGCGCGTTTCCCTGGCTCGCCGTGCTCAGCTTAATAGCTAGCCTTGCCCTTGCCGTTTGGGCCAGCCGTAACATGAAATCAAAGACTATCAATGGCGAAGCTGATAATCACCCCGATGATGTGCACCCGATAAATGAAGGATGAGTACTATTGGCTTTTTAGCCAATCCTGATAGTACATGTTTTGAAGCATCATCGGATGATTCATTCAAAATTTCTCCAAAGAATTATTTTTGGGGGAATTTGATTGTTTGTACGGGAAAATGAGTTACCTTTGTAGATTGGAGTGAAATGCAAAGGTGGCATCTAATAGCCATCGTGTGGCAATAAGTTGAGAATAAATCAATTAGATTATTAATACATAAATACTATACCGTTATGATGAAGAAATTTATCCTTATCGTGTGTGGCTCGTTTGTCGGAGCTTTTCTAGCGTTCCTGTTTTTCATGTTTGCCGCGATGATGATGAGCATCGGCATGATGGGAGCCATGGGCGGCAGCAAGAAGGCTGTCAGTGTTTCTAAACACTCCATCCTCAAACTCGATTTGGGCACCACCATCGACGAGCGAAGTGGCGTCGGGGACATCAGCATGATATCGCTCATGCAAGGCGATGGTCTCCCTTCGAGCATCGGCTTGAATACCATGCTGAGTGCAATCGAGAATGCTGCCGAGGATGATAAGGTGGATGGCATATATATCGAGTGCAACGGTGTGGCCGCTGCTCCTGCAACATTACAGGCTGTTCGTCATGCGCTCAAGCAGTTCAAGAAAAGTGGCAAGTGGATTGCCGCTTACGGCCATGAGGGCATCAATCAGTCAGACTACTACCTGGCTAGTGTTGCCGACAGCATCTACTTGAACCCTGTCGGCGCTGTTGACCTGCACGGAATGGCTTCTGTAACGCCTTATTTAAAGAAATTGTACGATAAGCTGGGTCTTGAGGCCCAAGTGGTTCGCGTGGGTTCTTTCAAGAGCGCCGTGGAGCCCTATATGCTTGAATCGATGAGCGATGCCAATCGCCTGCAGCAAGAGCACTATTTGGGCGCTATCTGGAATGATATGCGCGATAGCATTGCAGCCGACCGCAAGTTGGTGAACGCGGCATTGAACACTTTGTGCGACAGCGTGATGTTCTGCTTCACTCCTCAACGTTTGGTCCAGGAAAAACTGGTTGACAAGTTGATTTACTTCGAGGAGATGGAAAAGATCCTGCGTGCCCGCACTAAGGTGGACAAGGGCGACGACCTCAATTATGTTTCCCCTGAAGACCTGGCAAGTGACGTTGAGGCTGCAGCATTTGGTGACCACATTGCCGTGGTCTATGCTGTGGGCGAGATTGATGGTGCTGGCAGCATGTTGTCCACCGAGGAAGGCATCAATAGCAAGAAACTGTGTGAGACCATCCACAAGTTGATTGACGATGATAATGTCAAGGGCATGGTGCTTAGGGTGAACTCACCTGGCGGAAGCGCCTTTGGTAGCGAGCAGATCTGGAAAGCCGTCGAAGATTTCAAGGCAGCCGGTAAGCCTGTTGCCGTGTCGATGGGCGACTATGCCGCATCAGGTGGTTACTATATCTCCAGCGGTGCCGAGCGCATCTTTGCCGAGCGCACGACTATCACGGGTTCGATTGGTATCTTCGGCCTGATTACTTCATTTGAGAATCTTGTCGAGAACAAACTGGGTGTTCACATGGAGTCGGTCAAGACCAACGAGAATGCTGATTTGGGCGCTATAGGTAAGAAATTGAATCCTGCCCAATTGGCCGCGTTGCAAAACATGGTCAACGAGGGTTATGACCTCTTCACCAAGCGTTGCGCTGCAGGCCGTCACGTCACCCAAGACTCCATCAAGAAGATTGCCGAGGGCCGCGTGTGGGATGGTATCACAGCCAAGCAAATCGGTCTGGTCGATGAGTTCGGTGGAATTGCCGAGGCAGTGAAATGGGTTGCCAAGAAGGCTAAATTGGGCGACGATTACAGCACCCAGAACTATCCCGAAATGAAGGACAAGTTCCAGGCGATGCTCGATAAGTACATGGTCACCCGCTATGAGTCTCAACTGAAGGGCGAGATGGGCCTGCTCTATGAGTGGCACAAGGACCTCATGCGCATCCTTGGCCGTGACCAGGTATTGTGCCTCATGCCCGAAGTGGAAATCCAATTTTAATCAACTATAAATTGTAAAAAGGTCTAAAGTCAATCGTCTAAACATGGACCTTTCAAAATTGCTGAATAAAGAACAACGCAAGTCTATTGTGGACGCATTACTGACGCCATTCTCTTGGGGGTATGGCGCCGGTGTGTGGTTGCGCAACACGGCATTCAATATGGGTGTGTTGCCTCAAGAGGAATTTGACGTGCCCGTGGTTTCGGTGGGTAACATCACCGTGGGCGGGACGGGAAAGACCCCTCATGTCGAGTATATCATCGAGGCACTTTACCGCCGCTACCACGTGGCGGTGCTCAGTCGGGGTTATAAGCGCAAGACCAAAGGGTTTATCCTCGCGAGCAACAACATGACGCCTCGGGACATTGGTGATGAGCCTTACCAGATCTATCGCAAGTATGGCGGGCTGATTACCCTCGCCGTGTGTGAGAAACGCCGTAAAGGCATCCGTGAGCTCCTGCGCATTGATCCTGACATCAACCTGATCTTGCTGGACGACGGTTTCCAGCACCGCTATGTTAAACCCAAGGTGAATGTGGTCCTTGTGGACTATAACCGTCCTCCTTATGATGACCGGCTCATGCCGCTGGGAACCCTGCGCGAGCCCGCTGAGCGCCTGTTGCGCTGTGACATCGTTGTCGTGACCAAATGCCCCACCGACCTCACGGCAATGGACATCAGGATGATGAAAAAGAACCTTGACTTGTTCCCGTCACAGTGCCTGTTCTTCAGTAACATACGCTATGCTGATCCTGTGCCCGTCTTCCCCGTTCAGTCCCCGCAACTCACGTCCTTACAGTGGTTGCGCGATGATGACGCGATCTTGTGTCTGACGGGTATTGCCACTCCCAAGCCCCTAGTGCGCTATTTGCGCCAGTTCTCGACTAACTTGAAGGTGATGCACTATGATGACCATCATTTCTTCACTCGCAGTGACTTTAGCGACATCTTCAAGGTCTATAACGGATTGGAGGGCAAGCGCAAGTTCATCATCACCACCGAGAAAGACGCGGTGCGCATCCTGAATAATCCTTATTATCCGCCCATGATGCGCAACTGTATTTATTATATTCCAATGAGAGTGGGATTCCTGGAGATGGAAGGTCTCAGCTTCATCGATGAACTGGTCAAGAGGATTGACGACCAGGACGCTTCATCACAGGTTTAATTTCCAACCGTTAACATGTAAAAGAAAGGATATCTAATGGCAAACGAAATCAATTGGCTGGAGAAAATCCAGGAAACCAGCGATTTTATTAAACAACGTGTCAATAATAAGTTGCCTAATTCCGCCATCATTCTGGGCTCTGGTTTGGGCGCATTGGTGAATCGCATCAAGGTTGAGTTTGAAATTCCTTATGGCGAAATTCCCAACTTCCCCGTCTCGACGGTCGAGGGCCACAAGGGTTGCCTCATCTTTGGCACCCTGGGCAAGAAATATGTCATGGCGATGCAGGGCCGCTTCCACTATTATGAGGGCTACTCGATGAAGGAGGTGACCTTCCCCATCCGCGTGATGAAAGCCATCGGCATCAAGACGGTTTTTGTCTCTAACGCTTCGGGTGGCATGAACCCCAACTTCAAGGTGGGCGACTTGATGGTCATCACCGACCACATCAATCTCTTCCCCGAGCATCCGCTCCATGGCAAGAACATCAACGAGCTGGGACCCCGTTTCCCTGGCATGGGTGAGGCATACAGCAAGCGCTTGATTCAGATGGCGCGCGACATTGCCGCCGAGAAGAATGTCCGCCTGATGGAAGGTGTGTATGTGGGCACTCAGGGCCCGACGTTTGAAACGCCGTCGGAGTATCGCTACTTTTGGCGCATTGGTGGAGATGCCGTGGGCATGAGCACCGTTCCCGAGGTCATCGTGGCCCGTCATGGCGACATGGAGGTGTTCGGTATCTCTGTCATCACTGACCTGGGCGTTGAGGGCATTGTCGAGAGAGTCTCTCACGAGGAAGTGCAGAAGGCCGCAGCCGCTGCACAGCCCATCATGGCGATGCTTGTCGAGGAAATCATCAACCGGTTAGAGGATCTTTAAGCATGAGCGAAACTGAAATTTCCACTTTGGGCGAGTTTGGCTTGATTGATCATCTCACCCGCTCTTTTCCTGTGCGCAACGAGTCCACCCGCCGTGGAGTGGGGGATGATTGTGCCGTTATCAACTATGGTAAGAACCGTGAAACACTGGTTACCACCGACCTGTTGCTGGAGGGCATCCATTTTGACTTGACCTATGTGCCCCTCATGCACTTGGGCTACAAGGCCATCGTGGTGAACTTGAGCGATGTGTATGCCATGAACGGAACGCCTCGCCAGGTGACGGTATCGTTGGGCATCAGCAAGCGCTTCACGTTGGAGCATATCGAGCAGTTATATGAGGGCATGCGCATCGCCTGTGAGCGATATGGCGTTGACCTTGTGGGTGGCGACACGAGCGCTTCGGTTACGGGACTGATCATCAGTGTGACCTGTTTAGGCGAGGCGGCAAGTGAGGATATCGTTTACCGCAGCGGGGCCAAGGATACCGACCTGATTTGCGTCAGCGGTAATCTTGGCGCGGCCTACATGGGTCTGCAGCTGCTGGAACGCGAGCGGCGTGTGAGCGCAGGCATGAAAGAGGATGATTTTGAGCCAGACTTTGCAGGTAAGGAGTATATTATCGAGCGTCAGCTCAAGCCCGAGGCGCGTCGCGATGTCATTAACGAGCTGCGTGAACTGGGCATCCGTCCAACCGCCATGATGGACGTGAGTGATGGCCTCTCGAGCGAATTGTTGCACATATGCAAGGACTCAAGTGTGGGCTGCCGTGTGTATGAAGACCGCGTTCCCATCGACTATCAGACCGCACTCATGGCCGAGGAACTGAATATGAACCTGGTCACTGCCGCCATGAATGGTGGCGAGGATTACGAGCTCCTCTTTACAGTCCCCCTGGCTGACCACGAGAAGGTAGCACGCATGAAGACCGCGCGGTTGATCGGGCATGTCACCAAGGCTGACTTGGGCGCCTATATGGTCACTCGTGACAATCAGGAAATTGAGATTCGCGCCCAGGGCTGGAACGCTTTTGGCTCAGGTTCTGAAGACAAGAAGCACGATCAGGAGTAATCTCGTATTTTAGTTTTAGAGAGCTATCCAGTCCTCAAGGGTTATTATCACCTTTGAGGACTATTTTTTAATGAATTCCCAAAAATGCGGTTTCAAATAGTAATTTTTTAATGGGTTATCATGTCATTTCGGCGATTTTTTGGCGATTTCTGCTAAATTGTGTTAATTTTTGGTATTTTTTCGCTGATTTATTAGGTGGTAAAAAACAATTGGCTTTATATTTGCAATGGTTTTCATGGTATTAGTTTTTAAGATTGTAGGAAATTGATTTGTCGTGAGGACAGGATGAGATTTCCAAGTTTAAGGTTTATGTTAATGGTATTAGAAGGTTAATTAGTTAAGCAATCCTTGACGATGAGTCAAGGATTTGCGTTTTTAATGAGCCGCCTTTTTCTAGGGAAAGACAGCCTGACTTTTAGCTTTTAATTTATTTTGATTTTAGGGTGCCATATTTTGGCACTCCATTGCTCTACTTTTGCATTGTCAAACAAATACAATAGGAGGAATGACTATGAAAAAGAATGAAGCAAATATCGTGAATAGTGGTGATAGGATTTGTGCCACGCTAGATTGTAACGGTAGCCGCCTCGCCAGTGTCGAGGGAATGGATTTCAGTTGCCTCGAGGCTGTCAAGCGTGCGTTGCTCGATATCGCGGGCCGCTTTGCCGGCATGGCAGTGCTCACCGTGCGCAACTGCACCCAGGGTTGGCTCGACGTGAGCGCGCTGTCCATGATGCGCACTCCAAGGCTTGCTGCTCAGCCTGCTATGAGCCGCCCCATGAGTGGTAGCCAGTATCTCATACCTTGGGCTTGTTGATAAATATTTCTTGTCGCAGCGCTCAAATTTGTGAATTAGTTGTAAATTTGTGATGTCAAATCAAACTGTTTTCTATAGAATATGAAAGGAATTATTGGTGCTATTGCCGGCGATGTCATTGGGTCTGCTTACGAGTTTCACCCAACACGTGACTACGGCTTTGACTTGTTTACACCCAAGACTACTTTTACCGACGACACGGTGCTCACCATGGCCAACGCCCAGTGGCTGCTCGAGGATGAGAGTCACTCGCCCGAGACTTTAGTTAAAATTATGCAGGACATGTGCCATCGTTATGAGTGGCGTGGTTACGGAGCTCGATTTGTCCAATGGATAGTTTCAAGTAACCCTCAGCCCTATGGCTCTTTTGGCAACGGCTCGGCGATGCGTGTGAGCCCTGTGGGTTATTATGCTAAGTCGCTTGACGAGGCATTGGAACTTGCCAAAATTTCAGCCGAAGTGACTCATAACCATCCCGAGGGCATTAAGGGCGCCCAAGCTACGGCGGCAGCCATATTCCTGGCACGCCAGGGCAAGACAAAGAGCGAAATCAGCACATATGTCCATGATACGTTTAATTATGACCTCAGCCGTTCGCTTGAGGAAATTCGTCCTGACTATACGTTTGATGAGACCTGCCAGCGAACGGTTCCTGAAGCCATTACATGTTTCATGGAGGGCAAGGACTATGAGGACGTAATCAGGCTCGCGGTAACACTGGCTGCCGATGCCGACACACTGGCTGCCATTGCGGGATCTATCGCTTCGGCGGCGATGGAAGTGCCTAACGAGATAGCGCAACGGGTAATCTCGCTGCTCAGTGAGGAATTCTGTACCTTGTTGTTGCGCTTCAACGAGATGACTGCTAAAAGGGAGGCTGCCTTATGATGGATATGAACAATGGCATCCTAAAGGTCGTGAGAAGCCTTGCCGCCAAGAAATACCGTGATGACGAGGGGCTGTTTGTCGCCGAGGGCACCAAGTGCGTGCGCGACACGTGGGACCATTTCAACTGCCGTTGGCTCATCGCTAAGCGGTCGTGGTATGAACAGTGTGGCACCGCCGAGCATTATGATAAAATCGTGTTTGCCAACGGCCAGCAGATGGCCCGCATCTCCCAGTTTGACACGCCCAGTGACGTGATTGCCGTCTATGAGAAGCCGGCTGACACCATCGATAGTGACGGTGTCTCCAAGAGCTTGAACATTGTACTTGACAACATCCAGGATCCTGGCAATCTGGGAACCATCATCCGTCTCGCCGACTGGTTCGGCATTCGCGACATCTTTGCCAGCAAGACCACTGTCGATGTCTATAACCACAAGGTAGTGCAAGCCACTATGGGTGCCATCGCCCGAGTCAAGGTGCATTACGGCGACTTGGAACAGGTCTTTGAGTCTTATCCCGACCTGCCGATTTATGGCACCTTCCTTGATGGCAAGGATATCTATCGCAGCGAGTTGGGCAAAACGGGATTTGTGATTTTTGGCAACGAGGGACAGGGCATAAGCGCCAAGGTCGCCAAGCATGTCAATGAGCGCCTGCTCATTCCCAAGGCCAAGACTGCTGGCAGCGAGTCACTCAACGTGGGTGTCGCCGCGGCCATCACCATCAGCGAGTTCTTCCGCCGTTAACTCTGTTAGTTCAGCTTTCTCCACTTAATCCTATTCATCATGGCATCCAGTAAAACCACCTTCTTTTGCAAGAATTGCGGCAACGAGTCGCCCAAGTGGCTCGGTAAGTGCCCCGCCTGTGGCGAGTGGAACACCTACATCGAGGAGCCTAAAGCCCCCAAATCAGCGCCCGCGCGCTATGCCGGGGCAGGGGAAAGAAGCCGTAAGGTGGCCGAGCCAGTCAAAATCTCCGAGATCCATGCCGAGGACCAGCCGCGCATCAATCTGCCCAGTGGTGAGCTTAACCGCGTGCTTGGCGGAGGTCTCGTGCCAGGAAGCATCGTTTTATTGGGTGGTGAGCCGGGCATCGGTAAATCGACCCTTGTGCTTCAGAATGTGTTGCGCATTCGTTCGCGCCGTGTGCTTTATGTCTCGGGCGAGGAGAGTCCGCAGCAGTTGCGCATGAGGGCTGACCGCATAGCTGGCGGACACATGGACTGCGAGTGCTATCTGTTGTGTGAGACATCGCTGGATAATATTTTTGCAAGCATCCGCTCGTTCCAACCCGCTCTCATTATCGTGGACTCCATTCAGACCATCGCCAATGAGCAGTTGGAGAGCGCGCCGGGCAGCGTGACCCAGGTGCGTGAGTGTGCCGCCGCCTTCCAGCGTTATGCCAAGGAGACCTATACTCCCGTCATCCTCATCGGCCACATCAACAAGGAGGGCAGCATCGCGGGCCCCAAGGTGCTGGAGCACATTGTTGATGCCGTCATCCAGTTTGAGGGTGACCGCAATTACCTGTACCGCATCCTACGCCCCATCAAGAACCGCTTTGGCAACACGAGCGAAATAGGCATCTATGAGATGAAAGAGGATGGCCTGCGTGAGGTGACCAATCCTAGCGAATTACTGCTAGGTGACCGTGCCGGCGAGCTGTCGGGTACAGCCATCGGAGTGACTATCGACGGCATGCGTCCTTTCCTCATCGAGGTGCAGGCCCTCGCGAGCACTGCTGCCTATGGAACTGCCCAGCGGTCGGTGACGGGATTTGATCAGCGGCGCATGAACATGCTGCTCGCCGTGCTGGAGAAACGTTTGGGCTTTAAACTGGCCCAAAAGGATGTATTCCTCAATATCGTGGGAGGCATCAAGGTCAACGACCCTGGCTTGGATTTGGCCGTCATCAGCGCTATCCTGTCTTCTAATGTGGATATGGCCATTAATGCGGGCGTATGCTTCGCGGGCGAGGTGGGACTCTCGGGCGAAATCCGTCAGGTCACCCGTTGTGAACAGCGGGTCACCGAGGCTCAGAAACTTGGCTTCGACACCATCATCATCCCCAAGAACAACCTCAAGGGCGTGAAGCGCGACCAGTGGACCATCCGCGTTGTCGAGGTCGCCCGCGTCGAGGACGCCTTCCGCTATCTTTTCGGTTAAATAGTAAACCGAAATCTGCTGCATGAAATATAGCTAATAGTTAGCTAATTTTTTCGGTTATTTGTGGAAAAATGCGTAAATTTGTAGCCACGAGAACGAATAATGTGACAATATGGCAACAAATCGACGCGATTTCATCAAAAAAGCGGTTATGGCTTTAGCGGCCATACCCGTCCTATCATCGTTGGACGCGTCAGCCGAAGAAACTAATACTCAAAGAGATATGAAGAAGATTATGATTATTGATGGCGGTCCGCGTAAGAACATGAACACCGCCGCCATGTTAGAGAAGTTTGCCGAGGGTGCCCGCTCAGCTGGTGCCGAAGCGACGATCGTGCGTTTATATGATCTCGACTACAAGGGCTGTCGCTCGTGTATGATTTGCAAGATCAAGGGTAAAGCAACTAATGTGTGCAAGTTCAAGGATGCCTTGACTCCGGTGTTAGACGAAATCGCCCAAGCTGATGGTCTGGTGCTGGGCTCACCGATATACTTCGGTGATGTGACGGGACAGATGCGCACGTTCTTAGAGCGTCTGGCCTTCCCATGGCTTTCATATAACGACTATAGCATGACGGCTCCCAAGAAGATGCCAGTCGTGTTGATAGAAACCATGAACGGACTGCCCGAAAGGAACAACAGTCAGGGCTATGGCTCGATGGAGTATTGCATTGAAGCGGCTTTAGGTAAACCCGAGCGCCTGGTGGCCTACAATACCTATCAGGTGAAGAACTATGACAACTTTGAACTTGCCGGGTTCTCCGAACCGGCCAAGCGGCAGTGGCGCGACGAGCATTGGGAGCAGGACCTGCAAAAAGCCTTTGATGCAGGCAAACGCATGGCCGAAAAGAACTAGGCAATTATTGATTTTGGGTAAACATGCAGGCGCTGGTTCTTGTCCGGCGCCTCATGATTGATTTATTCAAATCCAAGAGTTTAAAGAGTACTATTACTACACTTGCGGCGATACTATCCACTAAAACTTGTAATTACTGACATGAATCACTTATTTAAGATTTCTATCCTACTGATTGTTGTCCTTGTGTCTTTTTCATCGTGTGGTGACGAGCCTGATGGCAAGTGGGACAAGATGAAATGGAACAACGTCGATAACTTGGCCAAAGTCAATAATATCTACGTGATTCCAGAAGAAGGAGGCACGTTTACCTTTGAGTGCAAGAATTATAAACCTTGGTTATCAGATGTGATCATCAACACCGAACACCAGGATATATACTCGAGCGGGAGCCGGAAAGATTATAAGAACGATTGGTTTGAAGTCAAGATTACTGACAAGAAGGTCATGTTCACCTTTGATGAGATAGAAGAATCAATGACAGGAAGAACGGTAGAAGTCGTCGTGACCGCTGGGGACATCTTTGACACCTTCGTTTTCCAGCAACAAAAATTGCAATAGTTTCTCACCTTTTTCAAAGTATAATATATACCAGATGATAATAATCATGACGAGTAACGGCGTCTCATGAACAATGAATCACAAAAAAAATGAACGTAAGTAAAATAATAATCGCATTTATCCTACGTTAATCAGTAGTATTGAATATGTAAACAAGGGTAATGAAATGAGAAAATTAAAGTTTTTAGGTTTTATCCTAATACTGTTCACATTGTTCTCCTTGGCATCCTGCGGTGACGATGATGTCAAGAGTATTGACTCAAGTAAACTTGAGGGCATTTGGACACAAGTATTTGATAGTAGATTACAAGATGCGAGTGTCGTTAAATATGTGTTCTATCCCGAAACTTCTTATTCTGGGCGAATTGAGCTTTATAAATCAAATTGGCCTGATGAAGAATGGACGGTTACTGACCTTCATTACCGAGTTGGTGAAACAGCACACATGAACATCTTCACCGGTAAGGAACATGATGGGCAAACCAGGATTTATATCGAATGTGACATCCACAAACTCACAAAAACCGAGATGGTTTGGTATAAAACTGATTCCAAAGAGGAAATGGCCCGTTTCAAGAAAGACAGCAAAATAGACAATAACTGATATAACAACGTCTTTTAAGGCTTCCTGCGGTTGATTTACCTTTGCGGCAAATCAGCCGCTATTTTTTTTGATGCAGGCGCTATATGGAAAACTTGTGCTAGGTGAATGCGGTCCAGTTCACATTAATTGCTGTTGCGCCATCAATTGTATCCAAATCTAAAATAAAATAGAAGTGTTTAGTGAAATAATCGTTACCTTTGTCCCCTATAGAAAAGATGACAATATGAAAACTAAACGATTTCTTTTTTCCCTCGTGACGATCTTGGCTTTGGCAGTCACTCCGTCATGGGCATGTACCAACCTTATCGTTGGTAAGGCAGCCTCGGCAGATGGCTCCGTGATTTGTACTTACAACTGTGATGGCTATGGCTTTGCCGGCTCCCTGTCACGCACACCGGGCGGCAGGCATGAGAAAGACGAGAAGATTGCCATCCGTGAGTGGGGCCGAGGACCCGTGAGAGGCTATATACCTCAAGTGGAGTACACCTATGACGTCATCGGCTTTATTAATGAGAAGCAGGTGAGCATCGTGGAAACCACCTTTGATGGCCGCCTGGAGTTGCAGAATCCTGAAGGATGGCTCGACTATTTCTCCATGATGCATCTGGGACTGGAGCGTGCCGCCACAGCACGTGAGGCTATAGTTATCATGACTGACCTCTTGCAGGAATATGGTTACAACAGCACTGGAGAGTCGATAACTGTGTGTGACAAGAACGAGGCTTGGATTCTCGAAGTCATCGGCAAGGGGCCCGGTGTGAAAGGTGCCGTGTGGGTAGCCGTTCGCATCCCTGACGACTGCATCAGTGCCCACGCCAACCTCTCCCGCATACGCCAGTTCCCGCTGAAGGACCCCAAGAACTGCATGTATTCCAAGGACGTGATTTCCTTTGCTCGAGAGAAAGGCTATTTCAGTGGCAAGGATAAGGACTTCAGTTTCCGCGATGCCTATTGCCCGATCTCCTTCGACAAAGTGCGCTATGCCGATGCCCGTGTGTGGAGTTTCTTCCGCCACCACTACGACCAGGCCGAGATGGATAAGTATTTGCTCTACATCAACGGCCAGTATGACCTATGCGACCATCTGCCGCTCTACATCAAGCCCGACAGGAAGGTTTCAGTGCGTGACATCATGAATGACATGCGAGACCATTACGAGGGCACTCCACTTGACATGACTGCCGACATGAGTGCTGGACCTTGGAGTTCACCTTACCGTCCACTGCCCATGAACTGGGAAGTCGACGGAAAAAACTATTTCCGTGAGCGTGCCATCGGCACCCCGCAGTCGGGCTTCACGCTGGTGTCACAGCTTCGCAGCTGGCTACCCGATGAGGTGGGTGGCATCATGTACTTCAACTGCGATGATGCCAACATGATCGCCTATGTGCCTGTGTATTGCTGTGTGAATGATGTGCCCGAAGCCTTCCGCCGTGAGAACAACGTGAACAACGAGTTCAGCGAGCACAGCGCTTTCTGGATGAACAATCTCGTGGCTAACATGATTTATCCGCGCTACAGCGTCATGATTGGCGACCTGCGTGAGGCACAGCAGGAGTTGGAGGACTTTTACGCTGCCGATCAGGCGCAGGTGTTGAAAGACATCGAGCCTCTCACCAAGGGTGAGCGCGTCAGCTACCTCACCCGCAAGAGTGCTGACTATACCGCCCAAATGATGCAGCGTTGGGACAAGCTTTTCCGCCTCATAGCCGTGAAGCACAACGACCAGATCATGAAGCCTTCAGAGAATGGTACCGTCGTTCCTGGGCGCTATACTACACCTGGCTATGACCAGCAGTTCCGTGAGCAGATCAGCAAGGACACCGGTACCCGTTACCTGATGCCCGACAGCACTGGAAATATCAAGTCGCTGTAAACTTGGGAAAAGGCAGGGTAGAAGGCCATGATATTGGCGATGGCCTTAGAGGCTTATCTGCTGGAATTATGACCGCCCTTCGGGCGGGAAATTAAAATAAAATAAAAATATTCCATTTTGAATGATTTTTATTCTAATTAGTTTTAATTTCCCGCTCGCTAGAGCGGTTCTTTTTTGGGCAAACAATTATGTCAGTCTTGTTTTTGGCTTGTCGTTTTTTAGAATCCCAGTTTCTTGCGCACATCCTTCTTGACTGCGTCCTTGTTGAGGAAGATGTAGGTGGTGTTTAACGCGATGTAAGCCTTGGACATGTACCAAATGCCGGCATACTCGCCAGTCTTACCCCAAGAGTTTTTCACCATGTAGTATTCGCGTCCGTTTTGGTCACGCGCGATGCCGTAGATGAGCATCACATGGTCATAAGTCGACTGCCGGTTATCAAAGCGCTCCTGACGCAGTTCCTGAGTGGGAACCAGTTCCGGTGTTTTGGCTCCGAGTTTCTTCAACGATTCGGCTTGTTCCTGCCTGGTCAGCTTTAACCAGCGGGCGGCATCACTACCCGTCAAGTCGTCGGCGTGCTCGATGTCGGCTGCTATTCCTAAGCCAGTACGTGTGAAACCGTCCTCACTCACGTCACCACCCCAACAAACGGTGTAGCCTTTCTTCAGCGCCTCGTCAATGGTCGACATCATCTCGTCAAGCGTCACGTTCCAACTTGGGCGGGGTCGCCACTTGTAGGGTGCCTCGATGACAAATTGCTCATAGAACGGGTGATGGGTAAAGCTTGTGATGCTCACATAGTTCCTCTTGTCAATGCCCAGTGCTTGGGCGAACGACTTGGGGGTGTATTGCTTGCCCTCAAAGGTGAATCGCTCGGGGCAAACACCCAGATATGCGTCAAGAATACCCTGCAGGCCCACCTTCCACTGCGTGGTCAACTTGGTGCTGTTGCCCTTGGCAATGGATTCCACATAGGGCTCCAGCGTAGCAAAAAATTCTGTAAAGTTGGCCAGTGTGTCGCCGATCATCGAGCCGGGGCGTGCCATGGCGTCCTCGGGACAGATGCCGTGACGATCAATCACCTCAAACACATCGTCGGCCGAGCCTCCCTCCGAGAAACGGCTGCTGCCGTGCATCCTCACGTGATACTCAGCACAATCCACGTAGTCCTTGTTGGCCACAAACATCTCGCTCAGGTCGTACACTTTACCCGTCGTTCTCAGCAACTCGGCCTCGATAAAGCCAATTGTAGCATAGTCCCAGCACGTGCCGCTGCGGTTCTGGTTTTTCACCGGTGTAATAGGATTCTCCAGTATCGTGGTAAATACAATCTCGTCACTCGCTTGACTTGTAAACGCGCAAGCTATGCACGTCATCAAAATAACAGCTATCTTTTTCATATTATGGTAGAGTTTTTTTACGTTTCTGCAAATATACTACATTTCATTAAAATAGCGTTTTTTTACCATCGAAATCCCCATGAACCCAAACAAGAGCTATTGAATTAGATCACCGAAATCTAAAAGAAAATGAGTGTTTAGCAAAGATTTTTCCTACCTTTGCCCCTAAAGAAAAACTAATCGTAATTTAGCATGAAATTAAACTTAAGTTATAAGAACATTCATATTGGTGCAATAGCTACTTTTTATATCATAGCCTTATTGTTGCGCCTAATATCATTGCTTGTTGTCAACAAGTACCCTTCGATTGAAACGAACTATCCGCTTCAAGTTTCCGCAGCACTTGCCACGGGGCTTGGCCCCGCTATCGGAGCATTGGTGGCTATGCTCATTTTCAAACGCAAAACGGAATACACTCTCTTGGGCAAGTCTGCCTGGAAATCCATTGCGACTATAGTTATACCATGTATTGTTTTTGGCTTTATCGGCGGATGGGACTTGGGCTTGACATGTTTTTTTGCATTTGCTTATGGGCTATTGGAAGAATTTGGTTGGCGAGGATTTTTACAATATGAACTCAAGAAATTACCTGTGTGGCAATATGTACTTATCATCACGGTGATGTGGTTTCTATGGCATTTAGATTTAACTCAGCGAAGTGTTTTGCCATTCTTCCTGCTTCTGCTTTTCGCTTCATGGGGAATAGGGAAGGTGGTGAGTGAGACTCATTCATTGCTATTATGCGCTGCATTTCATGGTGTCATGAATTTCTCGAAACGTGACCTGTTTTCCGACACCACTTTTACCGTGGCTTTTGTCTGTGTCATCGTCTTTTGGATAGTTATGTGGTATTTTGTTGGCACTTCCCCAACACAGCAAAGTAGAGAAGAGTAAATTTCAATTTATCGCTGCGTCTTCTCAAGGTCTAATCGGTTGAACAACTTATATCAAAATGAAAAAGTTCAGGACGAGTACCAGCGCTTCATTAACAATAAAATCGTGATGAAGTGAGCGCAATGCCATTGAGCATTGCCGAGTGAGAACGATTTATCAAAATCACTGAAAAATAAACGCAAGTTGCAGAATTATTCTTACCTTTGCAAAATAAAACATCTATATTCAATGAGAAAATTCCTTATATCATACTTGTCGCTATGTCTTTTCTCGAGTTGCACATGATGACACGCCAGAGGAGTGACGCAGGACATTGTCAGATGTAAAGAAAATGATTGAAATTTTGAATACCATTAAGAATTCAGACAGATGAAGAAATTACCTTTTGTCATATTCGTTTTCATAATGCTTTGTGCGTTATGTTCAAGCATAAGCAGTTATAAAAGTACCGTAAACGGGATAACACGAGATGTGAACAATGCACTGAAACTCACTCTTGCCGAAATGCCGACAGATGTGATCAATGCCGATACTATCCGCTGTTATCGTAGTCACCTCACCATAGCCGAACTGAAAAACACCGCATGCATTGCCATGACATCAGTAAAAAGAGCTGGCCGTCAGGAGACGCAGATGGTGGCTCAGGCTAATTGCGACGTTTTGACCATACTGATGCTCTCTGACCAGCGGGCATCCGGAGCATTATTATTTGCTGGTATTCTATGGATGGTGTGCAGCCTGTGGTATATGCGCAGGTTTAAGCCTGAGATGTTTGCAGAGGCACTGAGCTATGGTGGCATTGTGTTTGCCAACGACAAATTCATTACGGCAAAGGGTGAGCCTATTCATTTCACTCCGATGCAGTATTCCCTTATGGAGATGTTTATGATGACAGAATCTCATTCACTATCCAAGCAGGAAATCTGTGACCGCCTGTGGCCAAAGAAACCCGATGCCAGCGACACGCTTTACACTCTTATCAAACGGGTAAAACCCATCTTAGAAGCCAATAGTAACCTAAAAATCGAGTCTGATAGAGGCAAGAGCTACATTTTGAAAATCAAGTAGTTGTGTTAATGTCAGACAAATGTCAGGAACATATCAGGGACATGTCAGGTAATATGTCCTGCATCATTCTAACTCCTTAATACCTTTGCATCGAAAATCAATACAATTCGATGCAATGAAACAATTATTTTTTTTATTCGTTCTCCTTTGTCTTTCTTCATTCTCGGCCTTTGCGCAGAATGAAGACAAAACTGTTACTCTTGATGAAGTCATCGTCAAGGCTCCCAAGGTCGTCAGCAAGGCTGACGGCCAGACGATATTTCCTACAGCTGCCCAGAAAAATGCCTCAAACAACGGTTATGGTCTTCTGCAGAAGCTCTCGTTGCCTAACCTACGTATTGATGATGCAGCACATTCTATAACTGCAATAGATGGTAGAGGTAATGTGCAACTTAGAATCAATGGTATCATCGTCGGCAAAGAGGAAATGTTGGCACTTGATCCCAAACTCATCAATAAAATTGACTTCATTGATAATCCTGGTGTACGTTATGGAGAAGATGTGGCCTACGTCATCAATATTATCACCAAGCACAAAGACTCTGGTTATACGTTAGGCGTTGACGTTACTCCCACTCTTACTTCTTGGCAGGGTGATGGCACGGTATATGGCAAATGGAACCATAAGAAAAGCGAGTTTACTGTCTCTTACAATTTTAGCGGTTATAAATTGAATGGTTCGAAAGCAACTGAGTTGGCAAAATATACCTTGAATAATGGCGCCATCCATACTATAGAGCGTGATGATGTTGAGACTCTCAGAAAATCGCATGGCCATGATATGAAGCTGACCTACAATCTGGCAGATTCTACAGCATATGTCTTTCAAGCGTCCCTGAGTGAGAGTCTGAATAAGTCACCTGACAATTATTCAATTAAAGACATCATTGATGGCTCAAAGCGATATAATTCAACTAACAGAGAGAGCGGCAAATCCAATTCACCTGTCCTTGACTTGTACTTTTTCCGCCAACTCAATCCGAGTCAGTCAATCACGGCAAATGCTGTTGGCACATACATCGCCACGAGCAGCAGCAATTACTATGATGAGGGAGCGCCTTATCAATATGACGTTAATGGCAAGACCTTCTCTGCTTTATCTGAAATAGTCTATGAATACCGACTGAAACCATTCACGTTATCTGCCGGAGTGAACTATCGCTACAAATACATGAAAAATGATTATACGGGCGATGCCTTCGCCCTGACAGAGTTGAATCATAATAATGTTTATGCCTTCAGCGAGTTAAAGGGCTCATTTAAAGACTTACGCTATTCAATCGGTTTGGGAGCAAGCTATATACACTACAATCAAAACGAGCACAGCTATGACTTCTGTACGTTCCGGCCAAAGGCGACATTGGCTTATAATATCATGAATGGGATGCAACTAAGCTATACCTTCGAGATGCACGACCGTGCATCGCGCATTGCTATGATCAGCGATGCAACAATTCAGACAAACAGCATGGAGTATACTGTGGGCAACCCCGACCTCAAGCCATCTCGTAACACTGAACACACATTGCGTCTGTCGTATAATGATGATCGATGGTGCGCGTTTGCCGAAGGATTCTACAGGCATTGCAACAAACCCAATATGGCACTCTATGAGCGTACAGCTGATGACAAGTTCATCTATACACAGATAAATCAGAAAGCCATTAACCTATTGAATACAATGGCATACGCAAGTTATTGGATTATGCCAGAGAAGCTGCAAGCTTATGCCAACGGAGGAATGATGCGTTGTTTCAACTATGGCTTTGATTATACGCATTGCTATACATCGTGGTTCTATTCAGCGGGCATCTCAGCATATCTCGGAGATTTCACTTTGCTGGCTTACGCGGATAATGGCTATCGTTTCTTAGAGGGAGAGAAAAAGGGATATAGTGGAGCTTATACAACTTTGCAATGCTCATACAACTATAAAGATTGGCATTTTTCTCTCTCATGGTCAAATCCTTTCATCAATAACTACAAGTCAACTGAGAGCGAGATTCTAAACCGAAATCTTTACAAGCACTTCGTCGAACATAATAGAGATAGCGGCAACAGTGTATCTCTTAACATATCATGGCGATTGAGCAGAGGCCGAAAACATCAGTCGGCAGATAAAACGATTAATCTTAGAGATACCGATAACGGAATAATAACCCGATGAGGGGAAGAAATATCCCGTTTCACGAGAGATTTGCTGTGTCATAGCAAAGAAAAGATACCAAAAAAACATGCGACAAATACTAGATTTTCAGCGTCCGATTGGAGCCGTGACTCTGCTGGTACTTAAAAGAGACGCAATCACTGAGAAATCAGTTGGTTGCGTCTCTTTTGTTTCTTGTGCAAGGATGTTACAGCTCGCGGATGGTGATGCCGAAGCCTCCAGAGCGTGCCATACGCAGTTTCATGACGGTCTTGGCGGTCACCTTCTTGCGGGTGATGGTATAGGCCTGCGGGTTGGTCTCGTAGTCGGCGTCCTTAGCGTCGGCATAGATGGTGGCCTCATACTTGACACCAGGCTTGAGGAAATCGAGTTTGAATGAGACTTCACGTGCATTCTCGCCGTTGATTCCTCCAACGTACCACACGTCCCTCGGCTTGGCGTTCTTGAGGTCGGCAGCAGTGGCTCCATCGGGCAGGGCATAGATGAACTTGGTCACACTGTTTACCACACCCTTCTTGCCGTCGGGCAGTTTAGCAACACCCTCGGCAGCCTTATTGACTGTGGACAGCTTGGGATGGCGTGCGGTGACCATATATTCTCCCGGTTCGGCCATGATATAGATGCTCTTGTCCCAATCAACGGCAACGTCCTTGATGAATTGGAAAGCGTCCATGAAGCGGGCATAGTTCTCGGGCAGGTCGGCTGCCATTTGCAGCGGTGAGTAGAAGGTGACATAGAGGCCCAACTGGTTGCAGATGGTGTGACGCATCTTGTCGGCCCAGCCGCTGACTTTCGCCAGGTCCATCTCAAAGATGCCAGGCGTGAAGTCCATCGGTCCGCCCTGCAGGCGAGTAAAGGGATAGACGGCGGTCTGGCCTGGGTCGATGCCAGCGCGGAACTCATTGCCCATGGCGCTCTCGTTGCCAATCATGTTGGGCCAGGTGCGGCACAATCCTGTGGGACGTACTGCCTCGTGGGCGTTGACCATGATGTGGTGCTTGGCAGCCTCGGTGATGGCATAGTGATAGTGGTTGATGAGCGGCTGGCTGTAGTGATACTCGCCATAGGGGATAATCTTGCCCACGTAGCCGCTTTTAACGGCGTCATAACCATACTTGTTCATCAAGTCGTAGGCCTGTTCCATCCAGCGCTCATAGTTCACCGTTGACGAAGAACTCTCGTGGTGCATGATCAGGCGGATGCCCTTCTGGTGGGCATAGGCGTTGAGAGCGGGCAGGTCAAAGTCGGGGTAGGGGGTAATGAAGTCAAAGACAAAGTCCTTCTGCTTGCCGTACCAGTCTTCCCATCCTTCGTTCCAGCCCTCGATGAGCAGGGCGTCAAAGCCGTTCTCGGCGGCAAAGTCAATGTAGCGGCGCACGTTCTCGTTGTTGGCACCATGCTTGCCATGAGGGTTTGAGTGGGCATAATCTGTCTTGCCCAGTTGCACCGAGGGGTAGTCATTGGTATAGGACCACTGGCTCTTGCCGCTGATCATTTCCCACCACACACCCATATACTTGGTGGGGTGGATCCAGGACACGTCCTTGATGGCGCAAGGCTCATTGAGGTTCAAAATAAGACGTGATGCTAGGACATCGGTGGCACTAGGGCAAACCATAATCGAGCGCCACGGCGTCTTGCACGGGGCCTGCATGCGGCCTTTAACGCCCTCGGCATCAGGGGTGAGCCAGGTGCGCAGCACGAAGTTCTTGTCGTCCAGGTCGAGGTTGGTTGTAGGATAGTCCAGCACTGCGGCCTCATGGATGTTGATGTAGAGACCTTGGTCGGTCTTCATCTGCAAGGCTGTCTGGACGCCTGTTGGCGAGAAAGCCGTATTGGGCCATCCGCAGCCCACGCGGGCCTTCGGGGTTAGTTCCCGCACCTGCGACAGTCGGGAACGGGTGGGCCTGAATTCCTGGGTGGAATAGTCGCCGGGAATCCACCAGGCGATGTGGTCGCCTGTGAGGGCAAACTGCGTCAGTTCTTCCTGGATCATGAAATAGGTCAACGCGTTCTCCATCGGGAACTCATAGCGGAAGCCCATGCCGTCGTCAAAGACGCGGAAACGCACATGCATGGCAATGGGCTTTTTGCCCTCTTCGGTGGCTGGCTGTTGCAGTTTCACGAGCAGTTCGTTGTAATGGTTGCGGATGGAGGCTTCCTCGCCCCACACCGGCTCCCACGTCTCGTCGAATGTAGACCTCTGCTGGTCGACAAGGACGAAGCCTTGATTTAACATGATGCCGCCCTTGAGCTCGAAACCGAGGCGTGAAGGCAGGATGACCGCTTGACCGCCGAAATCCAGCGAATAAGTGGGAACACCGTCGGTTAAAGCAAACTTCATGACCAAATTCCCGTTGGGACTAGTCATGGTGATGGCATCGCCAAGTTGGGCTGCACATGGAACGAATGTCGCTAGAGTGACAACCGCCGCGATCAAAAAGGTCTTGAATGATTTCATCATTGTGTTTATGTAATTAGTTAGTTTTGAGCTCTAATCTAAGAGTAACCGCTAATTTGGGGTCTGCTGTCCTATTGCATCTTCAACAGACTCATTAAGCTTGATTCGTCACGTTTCATTAATTTGTGCAAAGATATATCATTTGTCCGAAGAATGCAATAGTTTGCCATAAAGTGATAGGATATCAGCCTTCAATTAGTCAAATTATAATCTAGTTGTTATCCGTCCGATATCTATCAGTGCCATGAGCTGAGTGAACTGCACCCCAAAAGTTGGACACAAAACTTTTGGGGTGCAGTTCAAAAAGGGGTACATTGTATCCCCCAAACGGAAAATTTTTGTTGGAAAGTTCAGCTAAGTTCCGTATCTTTGCAGAGTGTGTTAATCTGGTTACTTTTAAATGTTTTTGGATATACTATAAGGTATTATTTACACAAAGGATGACTGGGGACAACATCACTTACGACGAATGAATAATGTTCAAATTCAGGAAATATGAAAAATTTTAACGGTAAACATGTGGGGATGAAGCTCGCCATTCTGGGTTGTATGCTTTGCACCATGCTGTCTATTTATGCGCAAAATGTGCGTGAGACCATACGATTGGACGAGGGATGGAAATTCTCTCTGGGCAACGCTGCCGACCCGGCAAAGGACTTCGGCTGCGGCACAGAGTATTTCAACTATTTGACCAAGGCTAACTCAATACACAACGAGGGCCCATACTCCATCAAGTTTAACGACTCCACATGGCAAGAGGTGCGCATTCCGCACGATTGGGTGACCACCTTGTCCTATGCTGAAAAGGCCAGCCACTCTCACGGTTACAAAACTGTGGGATATAAGTATCCCGAAACGAGTGTGGGCTGGTATCGCAAGGTGATCACAATCCCCGAGTCGGATTTGGGCAAGCACCTTGCCCTGCAGTTTGACGGCATCTTTCGCAATGCCCGCGTATGGTTCAACGGCTTCTATATGGGTACTGAACCCAGCGGCTATGCAACGCAGGTGTATGATGTGACCGAATATGTGAACTATGGCGGTGAGAATCTTGTTTGTGTACGAGCCGACGCTACGCTCGAAGAAGGCTGGTTCTATGAGGGAGCCGGCATCTATCGTGACGCATGGCTCATCAAGTCGGCTGCTGTCAGTGTGGCTCCATTCGGCACCTTTGTGTACGCTGACCTCAAAGCACCTTACAACTCGGCGACCATTCATGTGGATACCGAGGTGAACAATCATTCGTTGGAACCACAAACGTGTACCGTAGAACACCGGTTGCTCGATGCTCAAGGCAACGAAGTGGGCAGGACAACCGCTGCATCACTTGACCTGAAAGGTAAACAGACCAGCGACTGCAAACAAATGCTGACACTTGACCGACCACATCTGTGGAGCACCATCGACCCCTATCTGTATCAAGTGGAAACAACCGTCAAAGTGAACGGACTGGTTACCGATGTTTACATGACAACAACGGGCATCCGTGATGTGGAGTTTGACGCCGACCGAGGATTTCTGCTCAACGGAAAAGAGATTGAGCTCAAGGGCGTGAACATGCATCAGGACCATGCCGGCGTGGGTGCCGCTATTCCCGAGGCACTCATGGCGTGGCGCATCAAGCAGCTGAAGAAATTGGGCTGCAATGCCTATCGTGCATCCCACAACCCGATGACGCCCGCGCAACTTGACATCTGCGACCGCGAGGGCATACTCGTTATTGACGAAAACCGACTTTCGGGCATCAATACCGAGCACCTGAGGCTGTTGGAAAACATGATTAAGCGCGGCCGCAATCACCCGTCGATTATCCTGTGGAGCGACGGTAACGAGGAGTGGGGCATGGAGAACACCATTCAAGGCACACGCATTGCAGCCGCCATGCGCGAATATACCCGCCTGCTTGATCCCACCCGCCATTCAACAATAGCCAATGCCGGAGGAACTGAATTGATTAAGGGGCTTGATGTGGTGGGATTCAACTATATCGCACAAAACGATGTGGATAACCGTAAGAAAGCCAACCCCACATGGAAAATCGTGGGCACCGAGGAAACCACTGGCTGCGGCACGCGTGGTGTCTATTTTGACTCGCCTGACCAACCCGGCCAAATGGCCAGCATCAATCGTGGCACACAGCCAGGCGTGGAGAACGTGATTGAGCGCGGATGGAAATTCTATGACGAACGTCCTTGGGCGGCAGGTCTCTTCTATTGGACGGGGTTTGACTACCGTGGCGAGCCCAATCCCTTATCCTATCCCGCCCATGACTCGGAATTTGGCATTCTTGACTATTGCGGATTTCCCAAAGACGAGGCCAGCTATCTTAAAGCATGGTGGACCAACGAGCCCGTGCTGCACATCTTCCCTCACTGGAACCTGCAAGGCCATGAGGGCGAAGAAGTGGAAATCTGGGCCTACAGCAACTGTGATGAAGTGGAACTGACCGTGAACGGCAAGAAATTGGGTAGACAGGCGATGCCCAAGAACGGTCACCTGAAATGGAAAGCCGTCTATCAACCAGGCCGCATAGTTGCCATCGGATACAAGAACGGAAAGCGCATCTTGAAACAAACTGTCGAGACCACCAACCCTGCGGCAAAAATTGTGCTGGTGGCAGACCGAGGGCTCATTACTGCTGATGGGCGCGATGTAGCCATCGTGACCGTTGAGATTCAGGACAACAAGGGACGTATAGTTCCTGATGCCTGCCCCATGCTGACCTGCTCACTTGAGGGGGACGGCCGCATTTTGGGCGTCGGCAACGGAGACCCGTCCTACCTTGGTCCCGACCATCCCAATGAACTGGACTGCCACACATTCCAAATCCCGGCATTCAACGGACTGGCCCAGATTCTCATCCAGAGCGGGAATACGCCCGCTGCCCTTCAACTCAGTTGCAGCAGCAACGGTCTAAAGTCTGGAAACCTAATGATCACCGCAGAATAAACCAAAAAGAAGACTTCGGGATGTTAGAATTTTATTCACTTTTAATCCCGCCAACGGGCTCTAATTATTTTGGATTGCACCAATAAATGGCTACTTTTGTAGATGATTACAATCAATAACCAAATTTTGTCTCTGCTTATGAAAAAAGTTGTATTCTTTCTCGTTACGCTTTTGACTGGACTAGCGGCGCAAGCAGTGTCCGATGATGCAATCACCGGCGTTGCTGCCACAACGCCCAAATACACCTACAACAGCGCTACCGGTGAGCTAACCCTCAACTGGGGTGAGTTCAATAGCTGGGACCCGTGGGGTGGCGACGTGATCAACACGGCCGTCAAGAGCGTCACCGCCACCAGCGAGGTGAGTTTCACAGGCAACTGCTCACAGCTGTTCTATAATTTCAGTCATTGCGAGAGCATGGACTTGAGTCGTGTCAACACTAGCGGGATGACCGATGCGAACAGAATGTTCCGTGGATGCTCAAGCCTGGCTTCGCTTGACCTGTCGGATTGGGACGTCGCCAATGTTATCGACATGTACGAAATGTTCTGCGACTGCGAGAGCTTGACTTCGCTCAATTTGTCGGGATGGAACACTGCCAATGTCGAGGACATGGGCTTAATGTTCAACTACTGCATGAGTTTGACCTCCCTAGACCTCACGGGTTGGAACACCGTCAGTGTCATCGACATGTACCACATGTTCAATGGCTGTGAAAGCTTAACTTCTCTCGACCTGTCGGGCTTTAACACCACTAATGTCTCCAGTATGACTCAAATGTTCTACGGTTGCCGAAATCTAACCTCCCTCAACCTGTCGGGCTGGAATACAAGCAAGGTGATGACCATGGTGGCCATGTTCTCTGGTTGCGAGAGCCTGACCTCACTCGACCTCTCAAGCTGGAACACCGCCCGTGTCATTGCCATGAACGACATGTTCAGCGGTTGCGAGAGCCTGACCTCGCTGAATGTCTCAGCCTGGAATGTCACAAGTGTCAACGACATGCAATATATGTTCAAGAACTGCACGGGCTTGACCTCGCTTGACCTCTCGGGTTGGAATACCTCCAACGTCTGGTATATGACTGGCATGTTCAAGGGGTGTACGAATCTGGTCACCATCTATGCCGGCAAGGAATGGACCACGGATTTTGTATATGGTGAATGGGCTGAAGGCTTGTTTACCAATTGCTATGCACTGGTGGGTGGAATGGGTACCGCCTATGACGAGAACCACACTGACAAGGCCTATGCCCGCATCGACGGCGGCACGAGCAACCCGGGCTACTTTACCGCGAAGAACGCCGGCCTGCGTGGTGACGTGAATGGCGACGGCAGCGTAAGCATCAACGACGTGACCGCTCTCATCGACTATCTGCTGAGTGGCTATGGAACCGTCAACACCGATATTGCCGATGTGAATCAGGACGGCAGCGTAAGCATTAACGACGTGACTGTTCTAATCGACTACCTCCTCTCCGGCAATTGGTATTAATCATCATCAAAACCTAAGTCATTTCCCTCATGCTCTCACGGGTGTGAGGGATCTTTATGACTATCGGGCAATTGGCCGAGTTCATATTCAAGGATGATCCGCTAGAGATGCAGTTGGTATTGATTTGAAACATCAACAAAGAAAGCCGGCAAACTGTGCTGCCGGCTTTCTTTGTTATAGAATAACGATTAAATTACTTCACCTTCTTGATGTCCTTGACAAAGAGGATTTGCTTGTTCTTTGCCATCTGCTTGAAATCATCGGCTGTGGCGATGCCAGGCGCTGCACCAAAGTGCTCACGCTTGAAGTTGCGCCATGGCAGGAAATAGCAGGGATGGTGTTTCTCCATGATGGGCAGCAACACGCGGCTCCACCAAGTGGCATCGGGCGAATTCTTGTAGCCGCACTCGGTGAATGCCAGCAGCAGGCCATGCTCCTGGGCATAGGCATCCAAGAAGTCCATATCGGCATTACACTGCTTGACAAAATCTTCTTCGGTACCCCACTGATAGGCGTCAAGACCTAACAAATCAACACGCTCGTCACCAGGCCAACGGTTATAGAATTCCTGCGGATTGACACCCAAGTTGGGCGAGCAACTCCACACGATGGACTTGGACAGGCTCTTATTGAGCTCATCTTGAGTAAGATTCCACAAGCGCAGGAAATCCTCGTCGGTGCAATTGCCCTTGCCCCACCAGAACCATCCGCCGTTGTACTCATGCCAGGGACGGAAGATAACAGGAACAGGGTTGCCGTCCTTGTCGGTGAGCGAGAGGATGAATGCCTCCACACGTTTGAGCCAAGTCATGAATTTGTTGTGGCCCTTGCCACCGGGCAGAATCTCCTTTACCGTGCTCTTGGGGTCGAGGACAAGACCGAGCTGACCGGTTCTCTCAAGATAAGGCTTTGCTGCCTCAAACGACTTGATATCGCTCTCAATCCAAGCCGTGGTGCCCAACATGGGATTGCGCGGATGCCATGACAGTGTTACGATACCGCCACGCTCATATTGCTTGATGATTTCTTCACGAATCCAGTTGAACGGTACCGAATCCAGGTTCTTGGCGTCGCCCATCTCAATGCCGCCCAAGTCAAAGCCCATCACACCAGGGTAGTCGCCAACAAGGTCATAGGTGTCGGAACGGCCCTGCTCCCACTCCCAAGTGATGCCATAGAACGGGTCGTCCTGATGGCCGTACATGATGCCGCGTTTTTGCAGCTTGGTGAGGCGCTCTATCAACTTTTGCGCCGGGGTTTTCTCAACTTTGGGTGTACGTGCTCCTGCCTGTGTTGCGCAAAGGACAAACAGCAGGGCGATGAGCAACAGTCTTGGTTTCATCATTCTCATTGTTTTATTGTTATTGTATTTTTGGTTTTTAGTCCTGTGTCCTGAGTCCTTAGTTAACTCCTAATTCCTAAAGCCTAATGCCTTATGCCTAATGCCTTATCTAAGCTCAAAGATGCGGCTGGCGTAGTCGCTGGCCAGGGGCACTTCAAGACCGATGTCCATCAGGAAGCGGCCGGTGAAGGTCTTGCCGTTGAGTTCGCATGGCTTTTGGCCCACCTTGATGTTGCGCTCGGTGATGGTGTAACTGCGTTCGGGGTCAAGACCTGCAAGCTGGATGCGCGGCAGTGGCTGGTCAACGTAGTTGTCAACCTTGTAGACGAACCACACGGCATGGTCCATAGCATCGTTGCTGAACATGATGGACGAGACGCCCTTGCGGTTGTACGGCGAAATCAGACGATAGAGGTTGCCGGTCTGCACGACGGGGCGCAGCAACTTGTAGTCGGCAAACGCCTGTGTGCACTGGTCGTGTTCCTCCTGGCTCATGTGTCGCGGTTGCAGCTCCATGCCCAGACGTCCGCTCATGGCCACGTCGCAGCGGAACTTGATGGGGATGACACGGCCGCCCGTGTTCCAATAAGGAGAGCCGCCGATGTGCTGTGCCATGGCGTTGGCAGGGAAGAAGTAGGAGGTACCATACTGGATATAAACGCGCTGCAGAGCATCGTTGTTGTCGCTCACCCAGAACTCGTCGAAGTAAGGCAGCAGGCCATAGTTGGCACGGCCACCACCCGAGGCACAGTCTTGCATGACCAGGTCGGGATACTTGGCGCGGATGCGCTTGAGCACGTTGATGAGTCCGCGGTGCCAAAGGATGGAGATATTGTTCTGCTTGTCCTTGGGCAAGTATAGCGAGCCATAGTTCTGAATCGAGGCATTGGCATCCCACTTGATATAAGCGATGTCAGGATTCTGCGTCATCAGGTTGTCTACGATGCCGAAGATGAAGTCCTGCACCTTGGGGTTGGTAAGGTCGAGCACAACCTGTGTGCCGCCACGGCCTTGTTTGAGTTCGCGACCCTTGGTCTGGAGCATCCAGTCGGGGTGTTTCTCGTAGAGTTCACTCACGGTGTTGCACATCTCGGGCTCAATCCAGATGCCGAACTTGATGCCACGCTGACGGGCCGCCTGGGTGAGCGTGCTGATGCCGCCGGGCAGTTTGCGCTTGTCAACCACCCAGTCGCCCAACGACGAAGAGTCGTTGTTGCGGGGATACTTGTCGCCAAACCAACCATCGTCCATCACGAACAGTTCGCCGCCAAACTTGGCGATGTCGTCCATCATGTTGATCATGGTTTCCTCCTTGATGTCAAACACGACGCCTTCCCACGAGTTGAGCAGGATGTCGCCCGTCTTCATGCCACGGTGGAACATGCCCTCGGTGCGTGCCCAGCGATGGATGGTGCGGCTGGCACCTCCCAGGCCGTCCTCGGAGTAGGCAAGAGCCAGATGCGGAGTTTCAAAGAGTTCGTTGGGCTCGAGTACATATTCTGACGACATGGGGTCGATACCGGCGTAGAACTGGTGCTGACGATGGCCTGTAGTGTTGATGCGGAGTTCGTAGTTGCCGCTCCAGCACAGGATGGCAGCAATGACGCGACCCGTGGTCTCCTGCGGTTCACCGTCGAGCGAAATCATCAGCTCGGGGGCGTCCATGTGCGAGTTGCGGGCGCCGTCGGTATTGCGGATGGTCTTCAGGCCTTGGGTAAGCGGTTCGGTCGTGGGTTCGGTCTCGGCTGCCCAGTTGCCGTGCAGGTGGCTGATCCACACGTCACCTTGGCGCAGTGTCAAGTGGCCAGAATCGAAGCGCTTGAGCGTGATGGCACGTTTCTCCTTGTGAGAGATTTCAGTCCAAGTCTCGATCACGTCCACGTTTTTGTAGGCTTTATAGAACACTTTCACTGTGACGGGCAGCAGTTTGTCGGTCATCGTGAAAATGTGAAGCTGCGAGCGGTCGTCGCTGCTCGTTTGGTAGTCGGTGACCTTGAGCTCGAGGTTCAGGTCGCCATCGGCATGCTGCACCTGAATAGCAGGCAGTTGGATGGCATCTACGGTGCCGAATGCGGGCAATGCCGAGAAGTTAAGGTCGGCACCACCGTCACGCAGTTGCTGCAGTGTGGCGCTCTTGTTGCCGTAGTAGCCCATGCGCAGGTCACCACCCTCATAGGCGTGTAGCACCAACTGGGTGTTGGGCGTTTGCACAGCAACGTCACCCTGCCAAGCACTCATCGTGCCAGAACCCAGGAACATCATCGCTGCAAGGATAAGAGAGATTCTTTTCATCGTTTTGATATATAATGGTTAATGTTGTTCAACTGTTCAATTAAGGGATTATCCCATGACGACCTCGACAATGTGCTTGCCGGGTTGTGCGGGCACGACTGCACCCTCGACCGGCATTCCGTCAACAGTCATCTTGGCAACGCCCTTGCTCACGCCCTTGGGGTTGCTCACACGGATTTCATATTCACCACCACGGAAGCGCCTGTTCACCGTGTAGTTGTGGGCTGTCTTGGGCAGACACGGGTCGATGAACAGACCATCATAGTGCGGCTTGATGCCAAGAATGAATTCCGACACGGTGTACCACATCCACGCTGCGGTGCCAGTGAGCCATGAGTTCTTGCCCTCACCGGGACGATAGGCGTCCTTGCCTGCCACCATTTGGCAGTTGACATAGGGCTCGACCTTGTGCAGCGTCTGGCGGTCCTCCTCGACGTAGCTGGGCAGGATTTTCTTGTAGTGGCTCCAAGCGTCATCGCCGCGGGCAGCCACCGTCTCGCCGATGATGACCCAAGGATTGTTGTGGCAGAAGATGCCCGCATTCTCCTTGTAGCCTTCGGGGTAGGAGCTGATTTCACCCATCTCGACATGATAGGTGGTGAAGGCAGGATTGTTGAGCACGATGCCGTGCTCGCATTCCAGGCGTTCTTTCACCGAGTCGAGCGAACGCTCCACGAGTCCTTCTTCCAGACCAATGCCCGCCATAGTGCACCAGCCCTGTGACTCGATGAAGATTTTGCCTTCCTCGCACTCGTCGCTGCCGATTTTGTTGCCATAGAAGTCATAGGCACGTAGATACCATTCCCCGTCCCAGCCATGGGCCTTGACGGCATTGACCATCTCGTCGACATGCAGCTGGGCACGGTTGGCCTCGGCGGCGAAATCGATATCTTTGAGATTTTGCATTGATTTGATGTGGTCAGGCAGAATCTTGCAGAGTTCGACATAGTCTTTGCCTGTCACGACAAACAGACCAGCAATCATCACTGACTCGGCTTGTGAGCCCTCAGTCTTGTTCTCAGTGGTCTGGAAACTCTCATTGGGGTCCCAGGAGAAGCAGTTCAGATTCAGGCAGTCGTTCCAGTCGGCGCGGCCGATGAGGGGCAGACTGTGCGGCCCCAGGTTATTGACCACGTGGTTGAATGACACTTGCAGGTGCTCAAACAGCGTGACCTCGGTGCCCGGTTGGTTGTCAAACGGAACCATTTCGTCGAGAATCGAGAAGTCACCCGTTTCTTTGATATAGGCCACGGTGCCGAAGATGAGCCAGCAGGGGTCATCATTGAAGCCGCCGCCGATGTCGTTGTTGCCGCGCTTGGTCAATGGCTGATACTGATGATAGCAGCCGCCGTCGGGGAACTGCGTCGAGGCGATGTCGATGATGCGCTCACGGGCACGCTCGGGGATGAGGTGTACAAAGCCCACGAGGTCCTGGTTGCTGTCGCGGAATCCCATGCCGCGTCCGATGCCGCTCTCGAAGAAAGAGGCCGAGCGTGACATGCAGAAGGTGACCATGCACTGATACTGGTTCCAGATATTGACCATGCGGTCGAGTTTGTCATTGCCCGTCTCCACATTGTAGATATTGAGCAGGCTGTCCCAATAAGCATTGAGTTCGGCAAAGGCTGCGTCCACTTTTTCTGTTGTGTCGAAACGTGCCAACATGGCTTTCGCCTTGTCTTTGTTGATGACCTGATGTGCAGCGAATTTCTCCTCCTGTTCGTTTTCAACATAACCCAAAAGGAAGATGAAATCTTTAGCCTCGCCCGGTTGCAGCGTCACCTCGATGTAATGTGAGGCGATGGGGCTCCAGCCGTGGGCATGGCTGTTGCGCGGACGGCCTTCCATCACAGCGTCAGGACAGGCAAACTCGTTGTACAGTCCGATGAAAGTCTCGCGGTCGGTGTCGAAGCCCTGCACCGGCACATTCACGCCATAGAAGGCATAATGATTGCGGCGCTCGCGATATTCAGTCTTGTGATAGATGACCGAGCCCTCGATCTCCACCTCGCCGGTCGAGAAATTGCGCTGGAAGTTCTCCATGTCGGTGGCGGCATTCCACAGACACCACTCCTCGAATGAGAAGAGTTTGATGGATTTCACGTCCTTCGATTCGTTCTTGAGCGTGAGTTTCTGCACCTCGCCCCAGGTCTTGAGCGGCACGAAGAAGAGGATGCTGGCCTCTACCCCATCCTTCCGTCCGGTGATGCGTGTGTAGTTCATGCCATGACGGCACTCATAGAAATCTAGCGGTGTCTTACAGGGTTGCCATCCAGGCGACCATACGGTACCGCCGTCTTTGATGTAGAAATAGCGTA